>RCUM01000188.1_pt1 | contig 47722 bp, 36 predicted proteins | sample 2166141 | NCBI WGS metagenome assembly RCUM01 (sample SAMN09932756, study PRJNA488358) | compost metagenome | isolation source: compost soil in crotonic acid-enriched | place: Germany: Experimental Botanical Garden
ATGAAGATTACAGCGCTTTTTCTATTTTAACTTTTAACCGCTTCGATCAACTATTTATTCAGCAAGATAGGGACATCCAAAAATTTACCTTCCTCCTCACTACTCTCAAAAACAAGCTTAATACTACTGGGTTTATCTGTCTTCTTCCAGTCTTTCACAATGACCTGGATATCTACAGGCTTATCCTCCTCAAGTAGGTAATGTAAATAGTTCAGTTTGTCCTCAAATCTTATCTGGACATTTCCCATTTGAATCGAAGAGAAAAAGTGAGGTTGTTTCTTTTGATCTAAAATCTGTGTGGAGAACGTATTCATTTTAAACTCCCGAGGATCTTTACTATAGGATATTGCGAACAAATTAATAACCAGTTCATTTGTAGTCTTATCGACATGATATTCCTTTACATCAAACTGAATATCATCAACCACCAGCAATGAATCTGCCGACTGGGCCTTTATGCTACCGCCTACAAAGCAAAGAAAAAGCAGGGTGGCGGAATAACGAAAAAAAATACTCATATATTATATCATTTAAAAAGCCACGCTAACCGTGGCTTTACATATTAAAAATCTATTTAAATAAAATTATGCACGCAAACGATCGGCTGAGCGAATCAATTTTTCATCCCGTCGCACTCCACCTAATGCAAGCGCACAGAAAATAATTGATATCGGCAGCAAAAAGAAACCTACCCCAATATTACCAGCCCCCAAAAATTGATTAACAGTAGTGAGATGTGTACTTGCCGAAGAATAAAGCCAGATCGCGAAAAAGATAATCGCAACAATCTCTACCCATATCAGCAAAAGCTGTACCTTACGCTGTTTAAATTTGAAGATCGTGAAGATCGGGAGCAATCCCAATAGGGCTGTCACGACGGTCTGCAGGATATAACCAAAACCACCATCATGCACCGGCTGTCCGGCAGCAACACCATAAACACCTGTCACCTTCACATTCTTTCCCAAACCGACTAAATCACTGTAATTTACATAAGGGAATAAAAACAAGCCGAATATAACTAATCCTGCCACTAATAAATAAACAGTTTGGATACGTTGAATCATATTTTAATTTTTGTATATCAACAAATATAATAAGCTTTCTTTCTATTTAGAAATCAGAACAATCGAAAGGGCTATTTTGTTGCAACTTTTGGTAGATAAAACATGTCCTATGATCTTTATGTCACTTGTATTTACTCCAGACTCATTCCTTACGACAGCAGAAAGTTCACTATACTGTGTACTAAACCAATACCAGTCCCGATTCACTATTCCACTATTGATGCGGGCTACCTCATGGAGTTCTTTTCAGAAAGCACTATCTTTGCACAAAATTAAAAGATCATGCTATACATATATGGAGCAACAGCACATGCAAAAACTGCAGTAGATGTTGCGGAGGATTTAGATATCGAAATAGGTGGCCTTATTGACAAATCTTTGTTGATAGAGGATGTATTTGACTATGAGGTCCAACTCCACCATCAGGTTAAAGATGCTGCAGAAAATTTCTTTGTTGCCGTTAAAAACCCTGGGCTTCGTGAAAGAATTGTATCTGAAAATCCAGAATGGAATTTTCGATCCTTAATCCACCCTAAAGCCTATGTTTCAAAAAGAGCTGAAATCGGCGAAGGTTGCATCATTCTTCCTGGAGCAACGATAGCCCCAGATGTACAGATTGGCAACCATTGTATCATTTCGGGTTCGGCAGTCATTGAAAGCAACACCATCATTGAGGACTTTGTGAACGTTGGACCAAATGTCTCCATTGGAGCCAATGTACTCGTAGGCCGAGGATCAGAAATCAAAGCGAATACACATATCGAAGACGAAGAAACCATCTCCAAAGAGAGTGTCGTTTAACGACTAAATTCCTGCGGAATGGAACTGTAGATCGTATAGCTTTTTATAATAACCATCAAAAGACAAAAGCTCTTGATGTGTTCCTATTTCCTTAATTTCACCTTTATCCAATACGATGATTTTGTCTGCCTTTTGAATGGTGGACAAGCGGTGCGCAATGACAATGGATGTTCGTCCCCGCATTAAATTGTCAATTGCACTTTGGATCATTTCCTCTGTTTCAGTATCAACGGAAGAGGTCGCTTCATCCAAGACCAGAATTCTCGGATCATGTACCAATGCCCGAATAAAGGAAATTAATTGCGCCTGCCCTGCTGACAGTGTAGCTCCCCTTTCCCTGACATCATAATCGTATCCTCCCGGAAGTCGCATAATAAAATCATGTGCTCCCACTTCTTTCGCTGCCTCGATGACCTGTTCCCTAGAAATTGAAGGATCTCCCAATGTAATATTATTGATGACAGTATCTGAGAACAGAAACACATCTTGTAGTACCGTTGCAATGGTATTTCTTAAATAATCAAGATCATAATCGCGAATATTTACACCATCTAGTAAGATCTCACCCTTATTTACTTCGTAAAATCGGCTTAGGATGTTAATAGTCGATGATTTTCCGGCTCCCGTAGCTCCAACCAAAGCCAATGTTTCACCAGGTTGTACGCTAAAATTTACATCTCTTAACACCCAATTCTCATCATTATAGGCAAACCAAACATGCTTAAAAGTAATTTCTCCTTTGATATGATCAGGCTTCAAAGTACCCAAATTAGGCGTCATCTCGTCTGTATCCAGAACCTCAAAAATACGTTCAGCACTAACCATACCCATTTGAAGTGTATTGAATTTATCGATAAGCTCACGAATAGGCCGAAAAATCATGTTGATATACATGATAAAGGCAACGACCACACCCGGTGATATCACGTCACCCATAATCTGTTTGGCCCCAAACCAGACCAACAGACCAAGTGAAATAGCCATGATGATTTCCAGAACAGGAAAAAAGATAGAGAAGTACCAGTTCGTACGGATATGAGCATTCCTATGCTGTGCATTGATCTCCTTAAATTTATCCATCTCCTGCTTTTCGCGTGCAAAATATTGGATAATCCCAACTCCTGTGATATGTTCCTGCAAAAACGTATTTAAATTAGACACCCATTTTCTGACATCTATAAAGGCGGCTTTCATCGCTTCTTTAAATACATAGGTTGCGGCGACCATCAAAGGCATAGGAATAAGCACGATCAGCGTCAATTTCCAATCCGAATAGAACATAACCCCCAATATCACGGCCAGTTGCAATAGATCACCAATAATCTGAATCAATCCCTCAGAGAAGATATTGGAAAGTGTTTCAAGATCAGATATCGTCCGTGTAATTAGCTTTCCTAAGGCTGTCCGATCAAAATACTTAAGACGTAACTGTACAATATGATTAAAGACCTGGATGCGAATATCCTTGATAACAGACTGCCCCAGGGTATTTGTCATCAGGGTATGATAATAACGGATTAAGGTCTGCACGATGACCAATGCCAGCATGGCAATCAGCATATAAGACAATCCGCCAGTGTCAAAATTCAAGATATAATTGTCTAGTGTATGCTGGATCAGCATAGGTAGGGCGGGCGCTACAGCCGCCAATAGGATCGTTAAAACGACCGATATCCAAAATGCGACATGATAGGGTCGCATATAGCGACTCATGCGTCGCAACAAATTGACATCGTATGTTTTACCTGTTATTTTATCTTGACTCACGTTAATATTTATATATAAGGGTACGCTACTTCTGTTAAATACAATCCATGTGCAGGGACAGACACACCTGCCTTGCCACGACTTTTGCTCTTGATCACTTCTTGCATAAAGGACGCTGGTTTACCCTTCAGTCCGATCTCCAACGAAGTTCCTACGATAGCACGAACCATATTGCGCAAAAAACGATCAGCCGTAATATGAAAAACGAGATCCTGCTCGTTATGCCATAACCATTCTGCTCTACGAATATCACAAATATTTGTAAACACTTGCGTGTGAGACTTGCTAAAACATTCAAAATCTTGCCTACCCAACAAAAACTGGGCAGCTTCGTTCATTTTATCGACATCAGGGCGGTCGCGCATGAAACAAGAATAGGGATAAATAAACGGATCCTTATGGAAATGAAGGTGGTACTCATAAGATCTATGCGTCGCATCGAATCGGGCATGTGCATCATCGGCAACTTCAATCAATCTTTTAACCGCAACATCAAACGGCAATAGGGCATTAAGTGAATGAATAAAACGCTCTGGCTTTGCTAATATCCCTACAGGAGCTGCATCAAAATGAGCATACAATTGCTTCGCATGTACACCGGTATCTGTCCTCCCGGCTCCAGTAGTCTCGATAGGCTCACGTAACAAGGTCTCCAAAGCACCATTCAATACTTCCTGTACAGAAATCGCATTGTTTTGAACCTGCCAGCCATGATATGATTGCCCAAAGTAGGCTATTTCTAAAAAAAAACGTCTTTTGTCCATTATACGATACAAAGGTACATTTTTCCAAATGAGCTACATTTCCCAGAAGGACTATTTTGCTCATTTTCGTCAATATTTAATCCTCACATGACAAAACTTGCGCTGCCTTTAAATTTAACTTAGCACCTTGAGTCCGTGGTAAGTCCAGCTTTTTTAGGTCATTAAGCATGAAAACATTGCGCTGATAGGTCTGACAAAGTCCAACCTTAATACCTGGTTGACCCTAAGAAAAATAAAACGAACTTACAGTATGTCTATCAGATTTTCAAAAGCCATACCACGGGAAGCTTTTAATAATACGGTAGCTCCAATAATCGGTTTTTCTTTCAATGCAGTCTTCGCTTCTATTGTCGTTTCATAAAACTCGGCATCACCATTTCTATGTTCAAAAAATGCCTTTCCGACAAAAATCTTACGATCAGTGAACATACTCTTTACATTATCCACGATTTTCCGATGTTCTTCAAAAGATTCTGCTCCAAGTTCAAACATATCCCCCAAGATAACCGCCTTCTTATCGGCCTCAATAATCCGAATATTATCCAAAGCAGCAGCCATACTCGTTGCATTGGCATTATAATAATCACAGATCACCGTATTTTGAGCTGTCTTCATGATCTGCGAGCGATTGTTGGTCGGCGTATAACCTTCAATACCTGAATTGATTTCCTGCGGAGAGATATTGAAATGTAGACCCACTGCAATAGCGGCCAAAAAGTTTTCTGTATTATATGAACCTGTAAGTTGCGTATCTATCACATAGGTCTGTGGATCTTCTTTTGTCTTCCAGGAAATCTGCAACAACGGATTTGCTTTCATCAATTTACCGATGACATCATTACTCTCGGAAAATCCATAAGTCACAATTTCAGCAATTTGACGGGCAGCAGCCATTTCGCCAAGATGTGGGTTATCCCCCTGCAAAAAAAGTGTTCCTTGATGATCCTGAAGCCAATCGTATAGTTCCCCTTTGGTTTTCTTAACACCTTCAAAAGAACCAAATCCCTCCAGATGTGCCTTACCCACATTGGAGATCAGCCCATGCGTTGGTTCAGCGATTGCACATAAAAAGGCTATTTCTCCGAGATGATTTGCCCCCATTTCTATAATGGCAACTTCCACAGTTGCATCAATAGCCAACAAGGTCAATGGAACGCCAATATGATTATTTAAATTCCCTTTTGTGGCATAGGTCTTATATTTCTGAGAGACAACCGAATATAATAATTCCTTTGTTGTTGTCTTTCCATTCGTTCCTGTTACACCAATAACGGGAATATTTAGCTGTTTCCGATGATGGTTTGCCAGGCCTTGTAGTGTTGTCAACACATCTTCTACCAAGATATGCTGTTCCCCTTTTTTATAAATTTCCTCATCAATGACAACATACCTCGCTCCGATTTCAAGAGCCTGCTCCGCAAAGGTATTTCCGTTGAAATTTGCGCCTTTCAGTGCAAAGAATATACTATCCTTCTCAATTTTACGCGTATCTGTTGTAATATTTGGATACTGTTTATAAATCTGATATAGCGATTGAATGTCCATGTTTAGAAATTTGATGAGCAAATATAACCATTCTGCCTGATTTCAGATAAATCGGGAAGCACATCTAAAATAATTGGATCCCAAATACAATCCCCGATAACGTTTGCGCATTTATTTTAATCAATTTCCTTTAACTAAGGCTTTAATATTGGTAATTTCATTGACCAATTAAACAGTTTGAAATGCGGACGACCAAACTTTCAACTCTTTTGCAATTTTTCTTTCCTTTTGCCTCAACAGCGAAAGTTATGATGCTTTGTAATCGCAAAAACGGTACTGTAGTAAAATGGAATACAAGCTTATAAATTATATATATGAAAGCTTTTTTAGACGAGAATTTTTTATTAAACAACAAAACAGCAGAAGAGCTGTACCACAATTATTCAAAAGATCTACTCATCATTGATTACCATAACCACTTGATTCCAGAGCAAATAGCCAACGATATCAAGTTTGACAACATCAGTCAAGCCTGGCTTCATGGAGACCATTACAAGTGGCGGGCTATGCGGGCAAATGGGGTCAATGAGCGCTATATTACTGGGGATGCATCGGATGAAGAAAAATTCATCAAATGGGCCGAAACTGTTCCTTATACATTACGGAATCCGCTTCACCATTGGACCCATCTTGAGCTGCAACGCTATTTTGGTATAACGGATTTGCTCTCTCCCAAAACCGCATCCAAAATATATGCAGACACTCAAGCCAAACTACAACAAGACAGTCATTCCGTACGCGGGCTGCTTCGGATGATGAATGTAGAAGTCGTCTGTACAACCGATGACCCGATCGACAGCCTCCAATATCATCAACAGTTTGCCCAAGAAAAGGAATCTTTCAAAATGCTTCCGGCATTCCGTCCAGATAAAGCCATGAATGCCGACAACATCGCAGCGCTCAATCGGTATCTTGACGAACTTGAAAGGGTAAGCAATCGGCAAATCACTGATTTGCAAGATTACCTGAATGCATTAAAATCGAGACATGATTTCTTCGCTGCCAATGGCTGTAAGGTTTCTGACCATGGGTTAGAGCAAATTTATGCAGAGGATTATACGGAACAGGAGATTAAGGATATATTCGATAAGATCAGAAGTAAAAAAGAAATTAGTCCTATCGAGAATCTAAAATTCAAATCGGCTATGTTGATCTATTTTGCCGAATGGGATTATGAAAAGGGCTGGGTACAACAGTATCATATTGGTCCGCTGCGCAACAACAATGCCCGCATGCACCGTTTGATCGGTCCAGACACTGGCTGGGACTCGATCGGTGATTTCAGTCAAGGACGCGCTTTGTCAAAATTTTTGAATAAATTAGATAATGAGAATAAACTGACCAAAACAATCTTATACAATCTGAATCCGGCAGACAATGAACTCTTTGCGACAATGATCGGTAATTTCAATGATGGCTCCGTAAAAGGGAAAATACAGTTTGGTTCGGCTTGGTGGTTCTTGGATCAAAAAGATGGCATGACAAAACAAATCAATACCTTATCAAATATGGGCCTGTTAAGTCGATTTGTTGGTATGTTGACTGATTCTAGAAGCTTCCTTTCCTTTCCACGGCATGAATATTTCAGGCGATTACTCTGTAACATCTTCGGACAGGATATCGAAAATGGCGAGATCCCGAATGATATCCAGTGGGTGGGAAAAATTGTACAGGATATCAGCTATAATAATGCAAAAGAATATTTTGATTTTTAATGAAAATGCAAGGTAAAGTATTAAGTTTCGGAGAATTGTTGCTGAGGATCTGTCCAGACATCGAGCAGGATTGGATTGAACAGCATCAACTACCCTTCTATATTGGAGGAGCAGAATTAAATGTGGCTACGGCTTTGGCACTCTGGGGAGTGCCATCGTCTTATCTATCAGCCATTCCTCAAAATGCAATCTGTGAAGCAATTGATCTCTATTTAAAACGAAAAAATATAGACACCTCTCCCATGCAATGGACAGGAGATCGGCTAGGAATTTATTACCTACCTAAAGGAAAAGACCTGAAAAACGCAGGGGTAATCTATGACCGGGCCAATTCCTCATTTGCTAGCCTAAAAGTAGGTAGTATAGACTGGGATCAGGCATTTTCGGGTATTCAATGGTTCCATTTCTCTGCGATCTGTCCTGCGATCAGTGCAGACATTGCCGACCTCTGCCTTGAAGCTGTTAATGTGGCGCAAGAAAAAGGGATTTTTGTGTCTTTAGATCTTAATTATCGTTCAAAACTCTGGAAATATGGTAAGGATCCCAAAGACATTATGCCAGAGATCGCAAAACACTGTAATCTAATTATGGGCAACATCTGGGCTGCACATCAAATGCTTGGCACGCAGCTCGACAGTAAGTTCATCACACAGTCAGCGGGATACGAAGAAGAGGAGTTATTGCAGCAAGCAGAGCAAACAAGCAAGGAGATCATAGCGAACAACCCGTTGTGTCAGTATGTTGCCAATACCTTCCGATTCGACTATGAATCCAAAGGAATAAAATATTATACCACCTTATTTAATCAGGGTAATTTAATTGAATCATCGGAATTCCGCGCGGCAGAAATTTTGGATAAAGTAGGTAGCGGAGACTGTTTTATGGCCGGCCTGATCTATGGCTTGTATTCCAACCTTTCGCCAACGGAGACACTGGAGTTTGCAACGCTCGCTGCATTTGACAAACTGTTTATTCCCAGCGATGCCACAACAAGTACTGTTGACGATATAAAAAATAGAATGATAGCATGAGTTTGAAAGAGAAAGTATTAGAAAAGATTATTGAACAGGGGATGCTTCCTTTGTTCTTCCATCATGATAAAGAAGAGAGCATTGATATTCTCCGCACTTTATATCAGGCAGGCATACGTGTTTTTGAATTTACGAACCGTGGGCCTGAAGCACTAAGTGTATTCGAAAGCTTACTCGCCGTGAGAGACCTTGAGATGCCAGATCTTTATCTGGGTATAGGCACCATTAAATCCGTCGAAGATGCAACACAATTTCTTCAAATCGGGGCAGATTTTATCGTTGCACCTCTGGTCAATCCTGCGGTTGGAGCTCTCGTACATGAGCAAGATAAACTTTGGATTCCGGGCTGTATGACACCGACTGAAATTTATACGGCTCAACAGCAAAAAGCCGCACTCATTAAATTGTTTCCGGCAAACATCTTGGGACCAGCCTTTATGTCATCTATACGCGATCTCTTTAAGGATCAAAAATTTATGCCTACGGGGGGTGTAGAAATCGAAATGGAAAATTTAAAAGCATGGTTCAAGTCAGGAGTGTGTGCCGTCGGTATGGGCAGCAAGCTGATCGATCCAAAGAATACTGATCAATTAGCTGAAAACACAAAGCTGGCACTCGAGTTCGTGTCGAAAGCACGATAAACTAAAAAAAAACAAAATTATAAACCTATTATGATGAATACGGAGAAAAAGGGAAATTACCGTTGGGTAATCTGCTCCCTACTATTTTTTGCTACTACGATCAATTATTTAGACCGTCAGGTACTCTCTTTGACCTGGAAAGATTTTATTAGCCCCGAATTCCATTGGACAAATACAGACTACGGTAATATTACGGCCTTATTTTCTATTTTTTACGCCATCAGTATGCTTTTTGCAGGTCGGTTTGTAGACTGGATGGATACAAAAAAAGGATTTTTATGGGCTATTGGCATTTGGTCTATTGGCGCCATACTGCACGCTTTTTGTGGCATCGCAACCTCCGGCATTGTCGCTGGTGAATGGTTTGTAGGCTTTGAGGGCGCAAAAGAAGCGATTTCTCATGTTAACAATGCTGGTCTTGTCATAAGTGTCAGTGTCAACCTATTTATCTTTGCCCGCTTTATCCTCGCTGTTGGAGAGGCCGGGAACTTTCCTGCGGCAATCAAAGCTACCGCCGAGTACTTCCCAAAGAAAGATCGGGCGCTGTCGACAAGTATCTTCAACTCAGGTGCAACAATAGGTGCCCTGGCTGCACCTTTGACCATCCCTGTTATCGCCGCACATTGGGGCTGGGAAATGTCATTCATTATTATTGGTGCCCTAGGATTCGTTTGGATGGGTTTCTGGATCTTTCTTTATAAAAAACCAGATGAAAATCCGAAAGTAAATGCCGCGGAATTAGCCTATATCAATCAGGATGATCACGAGCAGCAGCCGGAACTACTGAGGAATACAAAAGTTCCAAGAACAACAATTTCTGAATGCCTTAAATACAAACAAACTTGGGCCTTTGTCTTCGGAAAATTTATGACAGACGGTGTTTGGTGGTTTTTCCTATTTTGGATGCCGGCCTACCTCTCCGCTGTATACGATATAAAATCGTCCGATACTGAAGGACAGCTGGCTATATTCGTGCTCTATGCAATTACAATGCTTTCCATTTATGGCGGCTGGTTACCGACCTATTTCGTTGAGAAGAAAGGTATGAATGCCTATGAAGGCCGTATGAAAGCCATGCTTTTATTCGCTTTTGTTCCATTAGTGGTTCTCCTGGCCCAACCATTGGGACATATATCCTACTGGATACCTGTAATCTTGATCGGTTTTGCAGGTGCGGCACACCAGTCATGGTCCGCTAATATTTTTTCGACAATCGGAGATGCATTCCCAAAACGTTCCATTGCAACGGTTACCGGAATTGGTGGACTTGCGGGTGGTGTTGGCGCTTTTATCATCAATAAAACATCAGGATGGTTATTCGATTATGCCAAGGAAACGCAAATGACCTTTATGGGCTTTAAAGGCGAGGAAGCAGGATATTTTATCATCTTCTCTTTTTGTGCGATTGCCTATTTGATTGCATGGATCGTAATGAAAACACTAGTGCCTAAACTAATTTTAATAAAAAATTAACATATATTGTAAAATTTATATTATATTAGCAATATCATTACAAATATCAATCTAAACCATTTTTTAAAAACAATGAGCTTAAACTTAGAAGGTATCTTCTACGAGGAGAAAGACATTCCCGTAGAATTTACACTGGACGAACAGGTCGATCAAAGAGAGTTCCTTTCCAATGGAGAAATGATTTCTTGGACGGGTCAAGTAAACGAGGTATTTTCACCGATTTGTGTGAAGACTAAGGATGGCTTGAAACGTAAGCGCATCGGCAGCTTTCCTGTTTGTACAGAAAAAGAGTCCATCGAAGCCCTTGACGCTGCTGTAAAAGCATACGACAACGGACGTGGAGAATGGCCAACAATGAGTGTTGCCGATCGTATTACCTGTGTTGAAAATTTCACGCAAAAGATGATTGCCAAGAAGGACATTGTTGTCAAGCTTATTATGTGGGAAATCGGCAAGTCTTATGCAGACTCTGTAAAAGAATTTGACCGCACAGTAGAATATATCTATGCAACAATCGATGCGCTAAAAGATATAGACCGCGATTCATCACGTTTTCAGATTGAACAAGGTATCATTGCACAGATCAGAAGATCTCCTTTAGGTGTTGTCTTATGTATGGGACCATTCAACTACCCATTAAACGAAACTTTTACAACATTGATCCCTGCATTGATCATGGGGAACACGATGCTGTTCAAACCACCTAAACACGGAACGCTATTACATTACCCTTTATTAGAAGCTTTTAGAACAAGTTTTCCAAAAGGTGTAGTTAATACTATCTATGGTCGAGGCAACAAGATCGTACCTAGCTTGATGCAATCCGGCAAGATCAATGTCTTGACCTTAATCGGTTCAAGCCGTGTAGCTGACGAACTTAAAAAGTTACATCCAAAAGTGAATAGATTGCGCGCTATTTTAGGATTGGATGCCAAAAATGCAGCAATTATTACAAAAGATGCAGATTTAAACCTAGCTGTCTCCGAGACAGTATTGGGTTCCTTATCTTTCAACGGGCAACGTTGTACAGCATTGAAAATAATCTATGTACACCGCAGCTTAGCTCAGGAATTTTTAAAACGTCTCTCTGCCGAAGTGAGCAAACTTAAATATGGAATGCCATGGGAGAAAGGAGTATCCTTAACACCACTTCCAGAAGTTAATAAGCCTGCTTATCTGACTGAATGTATCGAAGACGCAAAAGCCTATGGTGCAAAAGTAGTGAACGAGAACGGCGGTCAGGTTGCCGAATCGTTTTTCTATCCTGCTATTGTCTATCCAGTAAATTCACAGATGAAGCTTTATAGAGAAGAACAATTTGGACCTGTCATCCCTGTTGTGCCTTTTGATGATCTGGAAGAGCCTATCGAATACCTCATCGGTTCATCTCATGGACAGCAGGTGAGCATTTTCAGCAATAACGCGGCTGTAGTCTCCTCTTTGATCGACCCATTGGTTAATCAGGTTAGCCGTGTCAATATCAATTGCCAATGTCAGCGCGGTCCAGATACCTTCCCGTTCACCGGAAGAAAAGATAGCGCAGAGGGAACACTGTCTGTGGTAGATGCATTACGCTCGTTCTCTATCCGTTCATTGGTCGCAGCCAAATTTACCGAGGAAAACAAAAAACTCTTAAATGAGATTGTCAGCGAAAATGAGTCCAACTTCCTGAGTACAAAGTATATTTTTTAGTAGTTAGTATAAACCAAAAGAGGGCGTCCATTTCATTGAACTGCCCTCTTTTTTGTTACCCCATATTTTATTAAGCTTTCTATTGAGCCCGATCTTTCTCTTCGTTGCTCGTATCCTTTTTACGATAATTGTTTTTAAGATTACCAAATTTATACGAGTAGGTCAATCGTACTACCCTGCGATCTTGATGCTGCCTGATCTTAGAATCAAATTCGCCAAAAGTAGTGAGTAAATTCTGATTGCCTGTATTGAACAAATCACTAACAGCTAGTTTTAATGAGCTTCGTTGATCCTTAAATGTTTTGGTCGCACCGACTTCCATATCCCATCGCCCTTCTAGATCATATACACTATATTTAAAAGGTGAGAAATAACGTAAATTAACATTGGCAGAAAGGCTCTTACTTAATTTTAGGTTATGCATAGAATTTGCTTGAAGCAGAAATGATTTCCGTTTGACCGGAATACCTGAAATCATACCATCGAAATCAAAATAGATTCCAGTAATGTTATTGTTCATACTCCAGATCTTCGACACAGTCACAGGAATATTGAGGTTTAAATAGGAATTCAGGTTCCGCCCTAAATTCTCCCGAATGACCCAGGTTTCACCTTTGACCGAATCCTGTCCCATGCTTTCGACAATTGCATCTTTCACATCATTAACCCCCAACGTCACATTATAACGCTGCAATAGCGTATAGTTCAATGTGAATTCATTTGAAAATTGAGGATTTAAATAAGGATTTCCACGCTCAAAGGTCAACTTGTCAATATAATAGTCAAATGGATTCAATTGTCGATAATTAGGACGCGTAACCTTTCTAGTATAACCTAGTGACAAGATATGATTCTCATGGAGCGAATAGGTCAAGTTAGCGTTGGGGAAAAGTTGAAAATAATCACGTTTCACACGTTTACTTGTCGTAAGAGAATTACCGTCCGAAATCGTATATTCACTCCTCACACCCGCCTTAAGGCTCCACTTTCCGATACTGGTATTATAATCCAGATAGCCCGCCACGATTTGCTCTTTGTATACAAAATGGTTTGTCCGTGTCGTATCATTTACCCAGGAAGCATTCTGCAGCTTTTCGAAAAGGAGGTCGTTATCGGACTTTACATTTGAATATTTAGCTCCCATCTCCAGCTTTGACTTTTTTGATAAGGGATGTTCATAGTCGAATTTTGCAACATAGATATCAATACCAATTGGCATTCCACTACGTTCATTTTCTGCAGGACCAATTGGTTTACTATTGAGATCAGCATATTGATTGAGATAGGTAACACGTTTACTGCTCCTAAATTTACTCCAGTCCAGGTCAACAGTCAGTTTCCTTCCATTAGAGTCTATCTTAAACTCGTTATTGAAATTAGCCGAATAACGGTCAAACAATTCTTTGAAAGAAGAGGAAGAGCTTAATATTGTATCATAAACAGATACAGCTGTACCAATGTTGGTTTTACTATTATTGTCATTGTATTCGGTATTATTAGATCCATTGAATTGCAGGGTCAACGTATTTCTTGAAGATGTCTTTTGTTCAACACCGAAACGATAAGAATGATTGCGCTCATCCTCATCCAATGTAGACTTTTGATTGAAATACTTCTTTTTACCTCCATTCTGTATGACACGATCGATGTAAAGCCTGCGATAAGACTTCTCATCAGAATAGGCATATGATCCAAATAGCGTGGTATTATTTCTTTTGTAATTCAATGAAAGGGAACTATTTCCCCGGAACTTTTCACCATGTCCCGCCGTCAGATTAAAGGCTCCGTTAAACCCCTCCATCCGATTCTTTTTAAGGACAATGTTAATCGTTCCTACTGCTCCCTCAGCATCATCTTTTGCGGCTCGGGTCGTAATCACTTCCACAGATTTAATTTGATTGCCATCCGTACTTTTCAGAAAATTAAGCAATTGTTCACCAGACATGTAAGTTTGTCGTCCATCAATAGTAACCGCTACACCCGATTGCCCCATCAACTGCAAATTATTGTTGTTGTCGAGGCTGACACCTGGCGCACGTTGGACAATATCCAATGCATTGTTGCCAGCGGCTAATGGAGAATTTTCAACATTTAGAATCAACTTGCCAGGTTTACTCTCAACCATAGGGCGTTTGCCTTCCACGGTAACTTCCTGCAATTTTCGGTTATCAGCATTAAGCTGGATCACCGTAAGTGAATGATCGGACTTACTGATAGCAAAGGTGGTACTTCGATTTGAAGCATACCCCACCATCTTTGCCTCGACCAGATAGTTCCCCGGCCCCACATCTGTAAATTGGTATTCTCCCAATTCATTCGTCACCACAGCTTTTAGGACAACAGCAGAATTGACTTTCATCAGGTAGGCCGTTGCTAAAGGCAGTGGCACACTATCTGCAGATTGCACTTTTCCCGTAACCTTCACCTGCGCTTGGACAAAGGAGACAATCAACAAATTTAACAGTAAGAAGTAAAAACACTTTTTCATTAGGCTAATCATTTTTTTAAGGCAATGAAATTCCTATGACGCAAATATTTATCTGGCTTTGCAGATTCAATAAGCTCATGAGGGTTTCATAATGGTATTGGCTTGTATCATTTATCTTCCGCTCCTATGGAGCGGAAGACTTCTAAAGATTTATTTCTTTTTTATCTGAACAGACACACCGTCTTTTTTCGCATTGATGATTGTATCCCTACGGATTACAATGGATGTATCAGCAATAACAATATGATTGCTATCCGAATCATCAGTTTCTTCTTCCGCAGATTCCTTTTCTGGCAAGGCACATTTCACCCCGAGTGAGGTCACCACAAATTCGACATCTCTCACGTCCCTTAAATCTTTATTATACCGATCGCGGCAATCGTAAAATGAGATGTCACGTAACTTATCCTCCAAATTATCATTGATCACCAGTTTGGTACCCACAGGCAAAAACAACGTAACATTTACCTCTTGATCCCGATAGCGCTCACCCTCACTCAACTGGAACGCATTATCAAAAATTAGTGCAGTAGTATCTTGTTTAAGGGTATAATTGATTTTGGCAGCCCTGTCCGTAGCCACTTTATAAGTATTTCCTTTAGCAGAATATTCATAGCGTACATAGGGAGCCTGTAATGAATCAATACGTTCGATCCGAATCCGGATATCACGTTTCAGATAGGACGAAAAGTTATCGCTTTTTATTCCGGCACCACTTTTAACACCATTTTTTAAACGGATTACCCGAATATCATTTTCACTTAAAAAGTATACAGATTGTTTTTGTAGAGGCTTTTCTTCGACAATGGTACTCGATTCTCTAAATTCTTTTGCCACTGAAGTAGAATAATAGATAATCGCTCCTATAGACGCCAACCACACCAAGAAGAGCGTTGTTGTCAAATAATTATTCATTGGCTTCTTTTCAAAGAGAACCCGTAGAAGCAAGTAAAATAACCCCGCAAGAGGAATAAATATTGACAAAAAGCCAGCTATCAAAGCAAACGGCACATCATTAGGTTCCATTAAATAGAATGGTCCAGAGTCATCCATTACATCAGGGATCACATTCACAATAGCCAATGCAAAGAATATTAATCCGATAATCAATCCAATGAGTGTCGCCCCAACAAGGATAACAAAAAAGACACCAATGGCTTTTACGATGATTTGCAGTAGTTTTGTCACTCCATCTCCTGTCCGATCCAGTCCGCGTGAAAACGTATCCCGCACACCGCTCATTTCCTCATCAAAAGAACGTTTAAAATTCTGGATATTCGGCGCTTCGCCCCGCATTTCCATTTTATCCGCCCTTGTCATAGCGGGTGGCATTACAATCCAAAGAATGACATAGACCAACAGCCCCGATCCTCCGATGATGACGAACAGCGCAAAAAGTAGTCTAACCCATTTGGCCTCAATACCAAAAAAATGACCTAGACCGCTACAGACACCACTGAAAACGCGATCATCGGGATCACGCATCAGCTTTTTGCCAACCTTAAAACCGTCGGAATTTGTCTCGCGGCGAAAAGAAGCATAGTCGTCCTGATCCTCTGATTCGAAATCACTCACCCTGCCCATCTGATCAATAACAGCGTTTACATCTTCCATATTGAGGACCTCTTTACTTCCTGCCTGGATCTTCTCTGTAAACATCTCAGAAATACGGTTCTCAATATCTTCCAAAATCTCGCGGCTATCCTCCGATTGACCAAAATGCTTCTGTATATCAATCATGTACGACCGCAGTACCTCATAGGCATCCTCCTCAATATGGAAGACGATGCTATTTATATTGATAATTATTGTCTTATTCATCGCTATTGTCTTTAACTGGTTTAGTTGAATCATTGTTTCTACCTACCAATGATGTGTTTACAGCAAACACTAATTCATTCCAGGTAACATCCAATCTTGAAAGGACATCGAGCCCTTCTTGGGTAATTTCATAATATTTTCTAGGCGGACCTGAAGTCGATTCCTTCCATATATAACTCAACAAGCCATTATTTTTTAGACGTGTTAAAAGCGGATATAAGGTTCCTTCCACAACCAACAATTGGGCTTTCTTCAGTTCGCTGATAATATCGGAGGCATAAATTTCTCCTCGAGAAATTATGGATAGGATACAATATTCAAGTATCCCCTTCCTCATTTGGATTTGTGTATTTTCAGCTATCATAACAATACAAAGATATATGTATTTTATGGTACCATGCAATACATAGTACTATATAAAACAAAACAAATACAATAATCAGCTGAATATCAGTGTAATAATTTTTTAAAATTATTTAAATTTCATTTCTATCAGGAAATTTTTGGATATTTATCCCCATGATTAAAATCCTACTGGACTATAAATGGTGTTTTATTTGGGCCATCATAGTTATTGTTTTGTGTACGCTTCCCGGAAATAATTTTGATACAGTGCCTAGCTACCCCGGCATGGATAAACTCGTTCATGCAGGTATGTTTTTCGTTTTCTGCACGCTCTTGTATAACGGTGTTATACAGCAATTTAGAGGAAAACCAACACGTTGGCTCCCTATTTTCATTGTATCTTTCCTAGGCTTTGCATTTGCCGGATTGACCGAATTACTACAGCTTTATATTTTTACTTACCGTAGTGGTGATTGGTGGGATTTATTTGCTGACTCTGTAGGTATTGGTATGGCGGGATTTGCTTATCTATTGAATTACGTAAACAGAAGGGTTTAGAAGATCTTCTTCATGTACCCTGAACTATTTCTTACTTTAGAGCGCTAGGATCAACCATAGCTTCGTCATGGGCTGTCAAAGGCAACTATTGGGCACGAGCCAAAGTTGCGACCGATACCTTACACCCGAACGATTCCCGTAGGGTAAGTGTAGCCGAAACGATTGTCGCACCGGTTGTTAGAACGTCATCAACAAGTAGCACATGTTCTCCCAACGGTTGTGAAATCTGTGTACAGACAAATACGTCTTCCACATTTTCATAGCGTGATAGACGATCTTTGCCTGTTTGTGTCATTGTCGCCCGTTCGCGTTTCAGAACGTCTTCCCGCAAAGGAATATTCATTGCCCGAGAGAGGCCTTGTCCAAAATATGCCGATTGGTTATATCCTCTTTTCCTGAGTTTACTCGCATGTAAAGGAATTGGCACAATCGCTGATAAACCCCGATATAGCTCCGATTCAAGCAGTTTGAGACCATACTGATAACCAAAATATTCGGCCAAAAAGGGTTGGTTATTGTATTTAATCTGGTAAATTAAATGCTCCACACGGCTCCCCTTTTGTAGTAGCATAAAAGAGCAGGCCTCTTCAATAGGGACTTTCCCCCAAAGCTGCCTAGCAGTATCATTATCCGAGTAAGTATGAAAATTGGTATAAGGCAAATGAAAATCACAGGCAATACAGATGTATTTTTCCTGATATTTAAGCGCACAACCGCAGCACGCACATTCCTTGGGAAAGAATATGGCGACAAAATCACCCAGAATATTTCGTAGATCAAATTGCATACAGGTAACTCCTTCAGTTAAAGATACCAACAATCTTGTAAACTACGCCTCTGAAGTCTCCTTATCTTTGTCTTTTATTGCCAATTGTCCGCAAGCGGCATCAATATCTTTCCCTCGGCTTCTTCTTACATTGGTAATGATTCCTTGGCTTTTGAGGTAGTTGGCAAATACATCAATCTTATCAGCTTCGGCATTCAGGAAGTCAGCAAGAGCAATTGGGTTGTACTCAATCAAATTTACTTTACAAGGCACATGCTTACAGAATCTAGCAAGTTCCTTTGCGTCCTCCAATTCGTCATTGAAATTATTGAAAACAATATATTCAAATGTTATTGGGCTTTTTGTCTTCGCATAAAAGTATTTCAGTGCTTCCGCCAATGCAGCTAAGGTATTCTGCTCATTGATCGGCATAATCTCATTCCGTTTTTTGTCATTGGCTGCATGCAACGAAAGAGCCAGGTTAAAACGCACCTGATCATCCCCCAATTTTTTGATCATTTTCGCAATACCGGCAGTAGATACGGTGATTCGCTTGGCAGCCATATTAAGACCATCTGGAGCTGTGATACGCTCAACAGACTTCATCATATTGGCATAGTTCAACAATGGCTCACCCATGCCCATATAGACAATATTCGTTAGCGGCTGATTGTAATTTTCCTCAGCTTGTTTACTGATTAGCACCACTTGATCATAAATTTCATCCGCATTGAGATTACGTTTTCGATCCATGTAACCCGTCGCACAAAATTTACAGGTCAGACTACAACCGACCTGCGAACTCACACAGGCTGTCATACGTTCAGGTGCGGGAATTAGCACCCCCTCGATGATATTGCCATCATAAAGCCTAAAGCTGCTTTTTATTGTCTTGTCTGAACTGATTTGCGACTCTTTAACTTTGACAGCATTAATTGTAAAATTTTCTTTCAGCTTTTCGCGTAGGGGTTTGCTCAAATTACTCATTTGATCAAAATCTACACAGGATTTTTCCCATAGCCACTCGTAAATCTGCTTTGCACGAAAGCCTTGCTCACCCAACGCGGTCAGTTGATCTTTGATCTGACTCAAAGACAAACTCCTGATATCTATTATTTTACTTTTTTCGATCACGGTACAAAGATAAGAATAATTAAGTGACAAAAAATCCCGTTCTAAAGAAAATAGAACGGGACAACTGTTATGTATGTGTTTTAAAATAGGTAGATTCGCTATCCTTTAGCCATGTATGGCTTCTTTATTTCCGTAAGACTGGATCAGTTTACCCTCAAAATCCAACCATTCCTTCCAACGTTTGTCTACGTCGACATCCACGGAATATTTCCTTGCAAAATTCAGGAATGTGGTATAATGGTTTGCTTCGGACACCATCAGATCGTAATAAAATTGCGCTAGATCTTTATCTTGAATATTTTGCGATAAAACCCTAAACCGCTCACAACTACGCGCTTCGATCATCGCAGCAAATAGTAGTCTGTCTATAAAAGCCATATTCCGGCTGCCATCTTTTTTGGAGAATTTCATCAGCTGACCGACATAGTCATCTTTCCGTTCACGCCCCAATGTATAACCCCGTTCCTTGATAATGTCAATAACCATTTTGAAATGCTCCATTTCTTCAATGGCTATAGCTGTCAATTCATGAACCAAATCCTCATGCTCTGAGTTGTTTGTGATCAAGGATATTGCATTTGAAGCGGCTTTCTGTTCACACCAAGCATGATCTGTCAGAATCTCCTCCAAATTTCCTTCAGCGATATTTGCCCATCGCGGATCTGTCAACAACTTAAGTCCAAGCATTCTACTATCTAAAATAATTTACTGACAAAGGTAGGTAATATCTCTGCTTAAAAAAAATGATAATACGCTCTTTTAGCTATCTTTATTAAGTACCGATCTAATTTTAGGTGCTATTTTTTCGCCATAGATCTCAATAGACCGCAACATTTCTTTATGTCCGGGTGCGCCGACGTCCATATGTGCAGAGAAACGGGTCAATCCAAATTTCTCATGGATCTCCAAAATTTTGTCAACTGCATATTCTGCATCACCAACGATAAGATGCCCCCGAGATGATCTACCAAAGTCATATTGTGTCTTTTGATAGGGTGGCCATCCTCGACTCGCTCCGATCCGATTCATCTGTGCCGAGTAGATCGGATAATAATAGTCCGCAATCTGCGTACTGTTATCACCAAAAAAAGCATGCATGTGAACACCAACTTGAAATTTTGACATATCGTGTCCATTATCTTCATAAGCTTGGCGATACATTTCAAACAAATGGTCGAAACTTTCATACATCCCCCCAATAATTGCGAACATGACAGGTAAACCCAATTTTCCGGCACGGATAACAGATGAAGTGGTACCCCCTACTGCAACCCAGATTGGCAAAGATCCATTCTTTGGTCGCGGAAAAATTTCCTGATTGATCAAAGGAGCTCTAAAATTTCCACGCCAAGTTACCGGATTCTGTTTATTCAACCGAAGTAGTAGTTCCAGTTTCTCCTCAAACAAATCCGCATAATCCTTTAAATCATATCCAAATAGTGGAAATGACTCAATAAACGAGCCTCTACCTGCCATAAGCTCCGCCCGACCATCGGACAACAGATCTACTGTTGCAAAATCTTGAAACAATTTGACAGGGTCAGCCGAGCTCAATACCGAAACAGCACTACCCAACCTGATGTTTTGGGTAACTGTAGAAGCTGCCGCCAGTATAATTTCGGGAGCAGCGACAGCATAATCTTCCCGATGGTGCTCGCCGATACCAAAGAAATCCAACCCAACCTGATCCATCAATTTGATTTCTTCAATAATTTCTTTCATTCTACCCTGTGCAGCCTGGATCTGACCTGTAGCGGGATCTATCCTTGAGTCACCAAACATTCCTATTCCTAATTCCATGTGTCTTCTCTATTTAAAAACTAATTCAAAAATAGGGGGTCTTTTTATCAATTTATTTGATCTAGGATAAGAAATACTAAAAAAGAGACAGGGTTGTCTTAACCACTTTATCTGCATTGCCACTAAAATGGTGTCCGCCTGAAAGATATTTCTTGTTAAAGTTTTTCAATCGAATCTTCTCCACCGGAAATTCGGCCTCATCATCTCCCAAAACAATACTCGTTTTAATCCCTTCTATCCGATTAATCTCAGCAACAACGTCAAGGCTACGTTTGGTACTGCTCCGCCCCAAGATATCGGCGATATGAATCTCCAAATCTGTGGACACTGAGGGTTCCAACAGTACGATGCTTCGCACATTTTTCTTTATTAAGGGATCGATACGGTTTATGATAAAAGGTACTGCATCTGCTCCAAAAGAATAGCCCACAATAAAAAGCTGCTGGTTCTGTCTTGTCAAAATAAGGTTTTTGAGTGTATTTGAAATATCCGCGGCAATATCCTTGGCGGTCTTTTTCTTCCAAAAATAGTTCTTGGAGTCAATGGCAGCCACAGCGTAACCCGCATCAGCAATCAACTGACATATCTTATTTGAAAAAGAATTGAATCCACCATCTCCACTCAAGTAAAGCACCAGAGGCAATACTGCTTTATTATTCCAATATTTCATTTCGATCAAACGTTGTTGGGCGAGTGCATGAAAAGCCATGCAACCAATAATAAATAAAACGGTAAACTTTTTCATAGGATCAGTAATGCTGGCTGAATAAGGCTCCAGAGTATATTAATCATTAGGTTTCATCACCTTAACTAATGCAACAGGGAGCTGTATCAGATCAAAATCATTATCAAAGATAAGGTATTTGTTTTCCCAAAAGGTCGCATATTTCTCTTTAAAATCGCGCAAACTATGATAATGTTTGAAGTTTCCCAACCGTGTGGAAGCAAATTTCATAATCTTTTCTGCCGGACTATCAGTCGTTTCCAACCCCGTCATGGGAACCATTCCCATATTCAAATAACTATAATTTTGGGCTTTTGCATAGCTGATCATCTCAACTATTAGCGCATCCATACTTCCGCCCGGTGCTTCCAGCGACTTTCGGATCATATCATAAGTACATTCATCCTTGGCATAATCAGGAATAATATTCAGGAAGGCCACGATTTTGTCACTATCATTTTTAAGGACAATAATATCCTGCTCGACGAGCGTTTCGGCGCTGAACATCCCCTGAGAAAAGACCATTTCTTTTTTATCAAATTCCCTCAACCATTCGTCAGAAATGGCCTTAAGCTCATCCAACGTCTCTAGTTGCTGCGGCGCTTTCAATACTGCTGTGGTAAACCCTTTTTTCTGAATTGCATTAAGCCCATTACGCAGTGATTTGCGGTCTTTTCCTTCCAGTGTAAATGTCTCTAATTCCAAAACAGCCTCTTGGCCGATTGTTATCTTCTGTTTGCGAAGCGATGAGAAATGAACCAGACTATTTTCATCAACCCGATAATAAATAGCCTTTAATCCATTTGCATAACAATACCGGTCAAACTCTTCAACCAGTTCTTCTTTATCGCCTTGCTCACAGACTGGCTCATCCAATACAATTGCAAACTCATTTGCTAGTCGATAAGCTGTAAACCCCTCAGAAATCTCAGAGAAAAAAAGAACTTTGTCCTTCGCCAATTTGAAAAAATCCATCGGTGATTGCCCAAATTCATCCAACAGTTGTTGCGCTCGTTCTAATTCAGACTTACTTGAATCCTCATCGGTAAGCAAGCGCGGGCGGGCCAACGCATAGATGAGTAGAAACCAGCAAAAAATCCCCAAAACTTGCGTAATCCGCAGGAATTCCTGTCCAAAATTGGTATGTGGCATCAGATCATCATCAGCGAATAACAGAAAACTTTTTACGGTATGATAAATAGACTGCCGCCAAGTAAACTCAACACCAAAATGTTGTTTATCAATAAAGTAAAAGCTTAATATTTCAAATAAACAGACCCCGATCAATCCGACCGCAAATGTTACAAATCCGATCCTTACCCAGCGAATATTACTTTTTATCGGATACTGTTTATAGCTAATCCCCAAAAAGATCAGGGTCAACAGGGCTACTGATGCTTCCTCATAGTCCAATGCTTTAAACACATGTCCGAATAAAGAAAGCGCACTGAACACAACAGCTATCCAAAATGCCACCCGAAAGCCTTTGATCAAATAGGCTGAGGTAACCAACAAACCCACTCCCAGAACAAATACCATAAACTTAGATGCGTGGATAGCTTCGAGAGGTAAATAAAACCGGTCTAGCTTCATGCGATCTGCCAATGGTGGCGTCAGCACCGAAACAATGTTGATCATACCCAAAAAGAAAATCAGCAAGGCTGGTCCTACACGTGCTAAAAGCTGCCTACCCCGCCAAGCAAAAGCAATCAATCCTAACAATAGCGGCAGCCAGAATTCGAATACCCGATATAGAATGGTTATGCCCAAACCTTCGGCCTGACCGTAGCCGTATGCTTTGAAGATATATAGCATAGTTAGTTCCACTGCCCCCAATCCGCGCAAGAAAGGGGATACAATCATCAAAACTACCGAAACCGTATAGGCAATAGCTGCCGCCTCAAAGGAATGATCCAAGCCCAAAGCATACATACTGACAAAAGCATGTGCTATCCCACAGCACTCCACGACGATTGAAGCCAATACTGTCCCTAAGAGATATTTCATCTTCACTTCTCCCGAAAATATCTCGTCAATATTGGAGGCAACTGCCGGAAATTTTAATTCCACCCATCGATAGATCCCTTTATGTGTACGAAAGGACCATACCAGCCAAAACACAACGGCCAAAAGTACTCCCAAGATCAACAATGAAACCCAAGCATCCCCAAAATTTTTATTGTCCCAAATGGTATATAATATCACGGGTACACCGATCAGAAAAACGGTTAGCAGTCCCACATAACCATAGAGAGCACCAGCCTGATGAATCTGTGTCGTATTTAGATTCCTCTTTCGCAACTGCGTGGTAGTATAGGCGAGTGAACTAATACCACCTGCGGGGAGGAATACACTGAGCAGGTTTCTTTTTAAGAATAGATCTATGGCAATTTTCAAACTGATCGAAAGACCAATGGCTTTGAAACTCTGCACATACATCAGACCTTGCAATAGGACATAGAGCAGGGTTATACCAATGCCGACCGAAACCCAAGTCAGATCTGCTGCCTTTAACTGGGGAATAATGGCGGCTAGTTCTTTTCTTTCATTTCTAAAAAAAACAAAGGCTAACAAAATGACCAAAACAGCTATTAGCTCCTTCCAATAGGTTTTTGGCGAAAAATGCCGAATGCGTTGAACAATAGTTTTGCCCATATTATCGTTTATTGTATAATAACCAACCGTATTATAAACACGAAATAAAGCTAATCGTTTGAAAATGATAAATTGTTAAGTTTTCATCAATTCTTTTGACATTAATCTGTAATTTTCGCCCATGAAAGAGAAAAGGGTTTTGTTTATCGGACTGGTATGGCCAGAGCCAACATCCTCAGCTGCCGGCTTTCGGATGATGCAACTGATCGAGACATTCCTGGATCGTTCTTATCAAATTACATTTGCTTCCGCAGCGGCGAAGTCGCCCTATAGCGCAGCATTAAAACCGCTAGGTGTTAATGAACAATCCATTGTATTGAACAGTGACAGTTTTGACGGATTTATTGCAGCGCTACAACCTGATATTGTTGTCTTTGATCGCTTTATGGTGGAGGAACAATATGGTTGGCGGGTGGCCCAACAATGTCCTGATGCTCTTCGGGTACTTGACACCGAGGATCTCCATTTCTTAAGACAGGCACGACAAACCTGTATCAAAAACAAGGACGATTTTTCCTTCGAGGAATTATTTACCGACACTGCAAAAAGAGAGATTGCTTCAATATTACGATGCGATTTATCATTAATCATTTCGGAGTCTGAGATGAAAATTCTAACAGAAGTATTCCGCATTTCACCCGATATTCTATATTATCTCCCTTTTCTTGAAAATGAGATTACTACTACCGATATTAATGCCTGGAAACCATTTGAAGAGCGAAAAGACCTGTTGTTTATTGGAAACTTCATACATGAGCCCAACTGGCATACCGTGCAATATCTAAAAACAACGATTTGGCCAATTCTTCGGAAAATGCTTCCGAAAGTAGAATTACATATTTATGGTGCGTATCCTACCCAAAAAGTACTTCAGCTGAATAACCCCCAAGAGAATTTTCATATCAAGGGAAGAGCTGATTCTGCAAAGCTCACCATGTCCAATTACAGACTATTGATTGCTCCAATCCAATTTGGCGCTGGTGTAAAGGGCAAATTTATCGATGCCATGCAAACAGGGACTCCTTCCATCACAACATCCATTGGTGCTGAGGCGATGAGAGGTAACCTAACCTGGAATGGCTTTATCGAAGATGAGCCTGAGACATTCTGTCAAAAAACACTGGAACTTTATAACGATGAAATCGCTTGGAAAACTGCCCAGACAAATGGCATCCATATCATCAATGAGCGTTATGAAAAACGAAAATATCAAGCGGATTTCATGACCAATCTATCCTTACTTAAGGTTCAGCTGGATAAACATCGGCAGCAGAATTTTATTAGCCAAATACTCCTGCATCATACTGTGCAGAGCACAAAATATATGTCGTTGTGGATTGCTGAAAAGAACAAGTAATAATTTAATTAACCTCTCGCCACCAAGGAGAATATACGGTATCCAGTTTATTTAGATGGACCAGTTCTCCTATCTTTGGGGTAATAAGTTTACTATGTTCCTTCTGAGCAGTTTCATAAAACCTCTCCATCGGCTCCTTCCATCCATGCATGGCCAAGGCAAATTTTGAAGAGTGGACAGGCAGTGTGACTTTCGCTTGTAGATCTTTGGTTTCAAGGCCCCATTCTTCGGGTAAAGAGTGAATATAATGCCAAGCATCATTGTACTGCCCATTTTCTAAAATAGCCAGGTCAAATGGACCAAACCGTTCACCGATTGTCTTAAAATGTTTTCCATAACCACTATCTCCTCCTAAAAATAAATTATATTTTGAAGTCTTCAGGACGAAGGAAGTCCAAAGGGTATTGTTTCGAGTGATTCTGCGTCCCGAAAAATGTCTAGCAGGGGTAAAAGTTACCTGAAAATCAGGCAAAAGATTTATTTGATCATACCAATCGCCTTCGACAATCTGTGCTGGTTTATAACCCCAGGACTCAAAATGTGCACCTACCCCCAAACCGCAGATGACCTGACCGACTTTATCACGCAGTTTAATTATGGTCTCATAATCAAGATGGTCATAATGATCATGGGAAATAAATAGGTAATCTATTTTTGGGAAGTCTGCCGCAGTATAATCCACAGCGATTTCAAACGCTTTGTTACTCCCTGGAACGGGCGAGGCGTTGTCACTGAATACAGGATCAACGAGCAGCAGTTTGCCATCAATCTTCAGCAAATACGATGAATGGCCAAACCACACCAAAATATCTTGTGACGGCAGATTTTTTAGATCACATTTCATGGCCGGCAGTACCCCCAATGGCTTCAGCCCCGGCTTTTTATTAAAAAGAAAATCCCACATTAAAGAGACGATGTTTACATCACTCTTCAAGGAAGGTGTCACCTCAAGATTATGAAATACACCGTTTCTGAAATTAGGCGATTGCTTCATCCGCTCCAATCGCGCACCTTTAAAGCTTCCGCCAAACATTGGATGGACAAAGTAATAGAGCAACCCACTGACCAAGACAATCAATAGCATCCCTAAAATAATCCATCCAACGTTCTTCATTTTAGAAACTATTCTTCCACATCATGGATTCGACAGGACGGATGGTCTTGCCATTATATTTTGCATTACCCTTTGTATTGTAAAACGTCTCTATCTCTCCTTCTACAGCAAAATAAATCAATTGACCGATTGGCATACCGGCATAGACTCTGACGGGTTGTGCAACAGATATCTCCAATGTCCATGTATTACAAAAACCCACATCACCTTTACCAGCTGTTGCATGAATGTCAATTCCCAAACGACCAGTACTGGATTTTCCTTCCAAAAAAGGAACATGTTTATGTGTTTCTGTATATTCTTGAGTGACGCCTAAATAAAGGGTATTGGGTTCCAATACAAAACCCTCCTCTGGAATTTCAAAATGATTAATTTCATTATGCTTTTTGGCATCCAATACGCGATCTGCATAAGTTGCCAAATATTTACCCAAATGCACATCGTAGGAATTTGTTCCTAAGCACTTACGATCAAATGGTTGAATGACAATACTGCCATTTTCAATCTCTTCAAGAATTCTTTTATCCGATAAAATCATGTGTATCAAGATAGCAAGAGCATCAGGCCATGCTATATAAATTCAAAAATACGGTTCTCACTCAAATTTTTATGTTATTTTTTACTTTAAAAAACAATCCCATCAATTTTTCAGATCGCTCGGCATTGATTGTGCGATAATTTGCGATTTGTTTTTTAAATTTGGTTATGAGTCTAGTGTATTTACGTGAAATAGATAGCCAAACCAAATTTGCCATTTGGCGGATTGAAGAATCGGATGATGATTTATTGTCCAAACTTCAGTTGGATGAGCGTGAGAAGGCCAAATTAGGCTCTTTTAACAAGGGTAAGCGACGCTTACATTGGCTGGCTACGCGTGTATTGTTGCGGACGTTACTGAATACTTCACGTTATATTGACTGTCCTTCCGATGCTAACGGTAAACCTTATCTTGCCAATTTCCCGCAGAAGATATCCCTTTCACACTCTTTTGACTATGCCGCAGCAATGATAAGTACCGAAGGGGAAGTAGGTATAGATATGGAAATTATCAAGACAAAAGTTGAGCGCATCCAACATAAGTTTCTCAAACCCGTTGAACTTGCTTTTATTACACAGTGCGATACACGATACGAGCAGCTATATGCCTGCTGGTGTGCCAAAGAGGCAATCTATAAACTTCAGGGGAATTCAGGGGTTTCTTTCTTAAACAACATGACCATACAACCTTTCGAATACCAAAAACAAGGTGTGTTGAAAATCGAACTGGACAGCAACCATACCCACCAGACTTTTGAGGTACATTATGAAAAATTCAATGAATATATGCTTGCATATGCCGTTGGTTAAGGTCGCTTAAAAAAATAATTTTTCTCAATTTCAGCGAATTAGCGATATAAACGCACTTTTTTTTTGTGCTTATTGAAAAAGCTTCTATATTTGCAGCATCACAAAGGAAATGGCCCGTTCGTCTAGGGGTTAGGACGCAAGATTTTCATTCTTGAAACAGGGGTTCGATTCCCCTACGGGCTACAAAAAAAACAAAAAATCCTGCAAACAAAATTTGTAGGATTTTTTACTTTTACGGCCTAAATGCAGTAGTACCTCCAGCCTTATCATATATATCCACAAAGAGGTCTATTATTATTGGTCTTAAACAAATAAGCTAATTTGTGTCTTGCAGATTAATAGCACAATGCAAGATATAATGAGAGTAAATAGAAGCCACTCCAAATATGGAGCGGCTTTTATTTACTCTAGATAATAAAATAAATGCCATATATCGCTACAGACCTTTTACATATATTTCGGCGATAGCAGATGAAGGAGGACGGTTACTCTCAGTAACAATACATTTCAAATAACGTGCTTTCGTCGTCGGAATATTGGTCATAAGTGTATGTTTAGGATTATTTGTACCAAAGTCAACTTTGCCTACTGGAATATAGGTTTTATTATCGGTACTGACTTCAAATAATACCGTTTTCAGATCATTGTTTGCTCGTCTTATGAGCTCTATCGCCATCATTTCTTGCTCTTTACCCAAATCAATGATTAAGAAATGGGGTAGTGGCGGTTCTCCCCCCATCCAAATGTTATGCCAAAAGGTCTCCGTTTTACCGTCCAGAATATTCTCTTTTTCACCTCCACCGATCCATTCGGATGAAGCCTGGATTACTTTCCATCCTGTACGAACGATATCTGGTGGTTGAAACGAAACGGGTATCAATATGGTTGATGCTTCGGGATTAATACTATTTTTGGAAACAGATTTGATCCGTAGAGGCAAGGCATACTCTCCAAATAAATTTGTGGTTCCACTAACAAGTCCCTTCCTGATAATCGTAAAATCAAAGGTTGCCTTATTTTTCTTCTCTCCAACTTTATAGGGCATCTGCGGCAACTGATAAGCTGCCTTTGGAAGCAATTTCAATCGTTTATCCTTTTCTTCCTCCTTTATCGTTGCATTATATGCATCTAAAGCAGCTGGATACTCCTCGATTTCATAATCAAGACTCCACTGATTAGGATAGTTTGTTGCGACCACTGCTTCCCCTTTTATCTGTTCGGCACTTGTTGGCGTCAATTTGACCAGATCAAGTTGCAAACCCGGAGAGATAAACTCCAAAAAGGGATCTTTGACAATAGGTATTAGCAAAACGACTCCCATCTCTGGCTTAAGTGGCTGCAACAAGCCACCCTTAGACTCGATACGGCAAGGAAGCACATATTGCTCTTTGTATTTCCCTTGTAGCGCTTTTATTTTCTCACTATCGAAGATAAATGGAACATCTCGCTGCGTGTCTTTATCTCCAAATGTCAAAACAGAATTGCCCATTGTATAACAATCTGCTGGAAGCAGTTTATAATTTGTCCCCTCCTTTGCGTTGTAATCTGCAAGATAAGCTTCGTCAAGCTGAAAATTTACTGTTGTAGCTTTCTGCCCAATACCCGCCTTTATTATTGTCACATTGTAATCAAATTTTCCCCAATCAAATACGGTTATTTTATTCTCTTTATAGTCGCGGATATATATGGTATCGTCTACCATATTATTCATCCGGTCATCTTTCTGACACCCATTCATTAGAAGTAGTGCAAATAGAAAAACACAATAGGATATATAATTTCTCATCATCTTCAGTTTTAATAAATAACTACCATCCATAATTTTGTGTAATATGAATCATTTCACTCAACTGCTTTTGTTGTATCGGGAAGAAATAATGCTTAGGTTGGAATGTCCGTTTGCCAGGAAATACATCCTTCGTCCTTTCCCATGAAGATTCATAGTTTGTTGCCGCTACATTACGTGTATAGTAAGGTTCATTCATTTCCTGCTCCGCTGTCATCCAAGTCCTTAAATCTAAGTAGCGATGTCCCTCAAATGCGAGCTCTACCATCCGTTCCTTCCGAAGAAGTGTTCTAAGCATTTCTTTATCGCCCAATACTTCGGGGTACGCTACCTCTAAATTATTTAAGCCACTACGTTGACGAACGAGATTGACATACTTTAAGGCCTCGGTTTCATTCCGATTTGGTTTTTCGTTACATGCCTCTGCATAGTTGAGGTATATCTCTGCAAGCCGATAATAGGGCCAAGCAAATTGTCCCCAATTTCCAGCTTCAATGTCATTGGTCGGGTCGCTCATTCTCCGCCAGAGGTAGCCTGACTTCACACAGTCGCCTGTCTTTGTATAAGAAGAAGTACCGCCTTCAAAAAATGTCACCTGTCTAGGCTGAGGCTTCGGATTTGTCCAATACATACCGCTTGCTAGAATGGATGCATAGAATCTGGCATCCCGTCCAACACAGCTGTTATGGGCTTTAAATGAAGCAAAATTATCCAAAGGATGTACATAGTTGTCTGTAAAACCAACCTCTTTATACCCCGATTTTTCATCAATAATCGGCTGGCCATTAGCTCCATACGCTGTAACTGGGTAACGACCAGAACTTGCCATTGGATATGCATCCACCAATTTAAGCGATGGAGCATAACCTCCATAACCGATAGTCACCACTTTTGGTGGGGCTGTACGCACATTATAGTTAAACCCATCATCCGACCAACGTCCCCATATCACCTCGGAATTCCATTTATCAAAATAAATCCCCATATACGATTTTATCGCGTGACGAAAAGGATCTTTTTCTTTGGTATCCACATATAAGGAATAAAGATTCAAATCAATGACATCCTTGGCTGCTTTTGCCGCGAGTTCCCATTTATTGGCATCCGCTGTCTGGGGAAAAAGAAATTCGCTGTCTTTATTTTTCAAGCCGACATAGAGTTTTGCGCCATTAAATAAAGGCCGTGCCATATACAATAACAGTTCTGCTTTCGCCGCCATTACTGCACCTTTGGTTATACGACCATACCAGGCCTGATCTGTGATTTCCTGTGGTAATATAGCCGTTGCCTTATCAAATTCGGAGAGAATGAAATCGACATTGGTCTGTAATGGCATCCGATCTACAGTCTTTGGATCAATTTTATCATCTGCAGCACGATCTCCCCAGACAAATACCGGTCCATATCGCCGCAATAGTAAATAATAGAAGTATGCTCTCAGAAAACGAGCCTCCGCTTTCATCGTGCTTTTTACGGATGCGCTCAATTCAACATTTTTATCGACATTATTGATAAAGACAGTTGCCTGATTGATACCTCTATAGTTGTGTTCCCATGTTGCATAATCAGTTGTCGTTACCCCCCAAGCGCCATTAGCGAAATTGAGCCAAGGCACCCATGAAACCCAAGAGAATAGGGCCTCATCACTGAGTGGTACATTTCCACCCTCACTATAGAACATATCATGTTCTATAGGCAGATAGCCATATACCTGAGCGAGGTACTGTTCAGTGGTCTTACGTTTGTTAAAGACTTCGTCGAGTGTCATTTGATTTTCCAAATCAACATCAAGGTATTTGCTGCAGGCACTGAAGAACACTGGTAGCAAAATGCAAGACAGGAAGTATAAATATTTTTTCATCGTTTCTTTCATTAAAGTGTTACACTTAAACCTATATTAAACACACGCATTTGAGGGTAACTACTTCCAGAAACCGTTTCCAGTTCGGGATCCCACATCTTGAACTTGCTGAATGTAAACACATTCACTCCCTGCGCATAGAGGCGTACAGCCGACATTTTCCATTTTTGTGTCCATTGTCTAGGCAAAGTATATCCAAATTCTAAATTCTTTAAGCGCATAAAGCTCATATTTCGTTGCCATAAAGTAGATGGTCTTGAGTTATTGGCAATATTAAATGACAATCGCGGATAAGCTGCATTTGGATTTGGATTATCAGCACTCCAACGGTTATCCGCCACATCAGCATAAATTTGTCCATATCCCCAAATATTTCCTGTTTGTCCGTATAAAGGACCTCCAGCTATAATTCGAGTTATTTGGCCCACACCATGAAAGAAAGCCGCGAGGTCAAAACCTCTCCAGGAAACACTCGCCCCAAATCCATAATTCAATTGTGGCATTTCAGTGTCACCGATTGCCACCATATCTTCATCTGTGACTTCTCCATCACCATTGATATCTCTATATTTCACATCACCAGGGCGTATAACATCACCATATCGCTGAATTGGACTATGTGCAATTTCCTCTTCGGATTCAAAAAGCCCTAAAGCGATCAGGCCTCGTTGCTGTCCCCAGCGTTGCCCTACTTCCGATAAATATGGCCATCTTGGTGTAGGCTTATCATCGAATAGTTTTTTATTTCTGTTGTACGTAATATTACCTCTAGCCTGTATGCCCAATTCTCCTTGTTGATGATTAAATTCAAAAGAACCCTCAATACCTTTATTTTCCATTTGACCTATATTGACATAAGGTTTTACATTGATACCTACAATCGAAGGGACGCTTTCCTGAACGATATAAATCCCATCTCTTTTCTCAGCAAAATAATCCGCCTGGATCGTCAGTTTGTTGAATAGGCCTAATTCCAGTCCAACATTTCGTTTTAATGCGCTTTCCCAGGCTACAAGCGGATTCCCCGGGTAACCCGTAGCGATCCCTTGAATCCAATTTTTCCCTCCAATACCAAAAGAATAAGCTCCTTCCAACTTCATCTCGGAATTGTAAGCAAATCGACGGCTACCGCCAATCTTATCGCTACCGATCCGACCAATAGATCCTCGTAACTTCAAAAAATTGACAACAGGTAATAAGGGCTGAAAGAAGTTTTCGTTACTCAGAATATAACCTAAAGCCAAGGACGGGAAAAAACCAAAACGTTTCTTTGGAGCAAAATTTTCAGAACCATTATAACCAAAGTTTCCTTCAATAAAATAAAGATCCTGATAGGAATAGGTCAGACGCGAGGCAATACCTGTATTCCGATAAGGGAAAGCGGCGATGTAATCATTACTGGGAAAGTTATTCGTACGTTCGCGCATAGAAAAAAGAAATAGTCCTCCTACTCTATGTTTTCCACCATATAACTGATCATACATTAATGAACTTTCAAAGTTGGTAGCTCTTTCGCCCGAGTGCCCATCTGCTAAACTTAAATAATCACTGCCATTGCCATTGTCCTTTAAAATCAGATTTCCTTCCCTGTCTCTGGGATTGGCCTTATCAACATAATAGGTTGTCGGGCTCTTCCTTTTATCCAATGTGGAAGAATTTTTAGCGTCCCAAGAAAATTTAACATTCGCTTTTAGTCCTGGTGTTATCAATTCAGAAAAGTCCTGCGTTAATCCAATCAACGATTGTGCGTTATTCCAAAAATCTTTTGAAAAGCCCGTTGTATTGAGGGCATAATATGGATTATTCCCGCCTTGTGGTTGAGCATAAGCACCATTAGAAAATTGGATTGGAGTCGCTACTGGCGTTGTGTGTAATACCATTTCGTACATTCGCCAAAGGTCCACCCCCAGTCTATTTTTTGTTTCGTACTGGTTTGAAAGATTTAAATTTACCTCTGTGGAACGAGAGAGTCTAATATCTACATTTGAACGGAAATTGATCCGATCAAAGTTTACCGAAGGATCATAGTTTGATGTCCTCCTGGGCTGAAAGATACCATTTTCCTTCATATAAGAACCCGACACATAATATTTAATGAAATCACCACCTCCAGTAACATTTACATTCAATCGTTCGTTGGAGGTCCTTTTCTTAAATATCTCTTGCATCCAATCTACGTTAGGATAGACGTCAGGATCCACTTTGTTCACATACTTGTCAATCTCATCCTGTGACAATTGAATTTTACCTGAAGCTTCGTAATTGATGTCATTATAATAATCTAGCCATTGTGCTGCATTTGCCAATTTAGGTAAAACACCGGGCTGTAATATACCTCGTTCAATACGTGCATTGATAAGTGGCTTATCACTCTTCTTACCCCTCTTTGTTGTAATAAGTACGATTCCATTTGCCCCCCGCACCCCATATACGGCCGTTGCTGTAGCATCTTTTAGAATGGAAAAGGACTCCACATCCTCAGGATCCACCAAGTCCATGGGCCGTTCGATACCATCTACTAAAATCAATGGCCCAGTGCTTTCGCCGAAGCTCGCTACTCCCCGGATCCAAAAAGAGGTGCCTGATCCCGGTTCTCCAGATCCCTGTACAGTGACCACCCCAGCCATCTGTCCGGCTAAAGCACTACTGATTTTTGCGACTGGGGTTTTCAATTGCTTTGGAGAGACCGAGGATATTGCGCCTATCACACTGAGTTTGCGCTGCTTTCCATAAGCGACAACCACCGCTTCCTCCAAATCACTTACTGCTGCCACTAAGGTCGTATTGATTTGGCTGGAACTACTTATCATATGTTCAACTGATTGGTAGCCCACCAAGGAAAATATAAGTATCTTGTGTTGATCTTCTACTTCCAAGCTATATCGTCCCTGTGCATCGGTCTTTGTTGCCACACTTGTCCCTTTGACCGCAACGGTGACGCTCTCCAATGCATTCCCCTTTACATCTGAAACGACCCCGGTAATCTTTTTTTTCTGTACCCAAGCGGCACTTTGTAGCAGATTTGACGATACAGGTTTTGCAACGATCAATACCGTATTCAGATTTAGCTCATAAGCGAGGTTTCTTTCGGTCAAAAACTCGTGCAGGACCTCCTTAAAGTTTCTATTCTTTGCTTTAATGGTTACCCGCTTCTGTTTATCGATTAATTTATTATTGTACAAGAATTCGTACCCCGTTTGTTTTTGAATCTCATCCAGGACATCCACCAAATGTCCGTTTTTTATATCCAAGGTTACTTGTTGGCCAAAGCTAGCTGCTTGGACATGCACCATGGAGATGATGAGGATTAGTATACATACTTTCATCCTGATAAATGCTTTTACAAAGAATTTCTGTTTAAAAAAGCAACTTTTGCTATTCCTTTTATACATTTGTATAGGTTTGGTGTTAAATGGTTTATAACTCAATTAGGTCTATTTAATTGCTAAGCATCGATCGGGAGTGTTACGAGCACTTCCGATTACTTTTAGCTTCATCTCGTATTGTCACATAACAAGGACCCTCCCATCCTGAATTTTAAATTTATAATTGGATGTCTTTTCGAGCTGCTTGAGTAAATCTGAAAGCTTCTTGGTTCTTTTTATCATAGCAGTAAATGTGTCTGTTGAAGTAGATTGTATCGTGATCTCCTTGATATCATACCATTCTTTTACTTTTTGAAGCACTGTTTCTATATCATCTTCTGTAAAGCGGAAAAAGCCATCACGCCAAGCCAAGATCTCTTTTAGATCAGCCTTCTTCAATACAATCTGTTGTTGTTGTGGATCTGACTCAGCTTGCATACCCGGGGCTAGAATTTTATGCGTACTGCCCAAGCTGACCTCTACTTTACCTTTGATCAAAGTCGTCAGGGTTTTGGTTTTGGTTAAATCGGATGACACATTAAACTGTGTTCCCAGGACTTTAATCCGTGTTTGCTTTGTTTCTACGATAAAGGGCTTCGCGGGATCATGGGCGACATCAAAATAGGCCTCACCATCTAAGAAAACTAATCTATTGGCAGTCTCAAAATGTACGGGGTAAGTTAAACTGGATCCTGAATTCAAATGTACCTTTGTTCCATCAATTAGTTGTAGCGTCAAAGCACTCCCTTTGGGGCTATGAAATGTCCTCTTTTCAGAACTGCGCTCACCATGTTTCAGCTGGTATAGTAGCGTTCCATCGCTGTCCCTGACAATAGTCAGATTACCTTTGTCCAATGACTCGGGATTATCGGCAGAAATCGAATATTGCTCACCTGTAGAAAGTGTAAGTACGGGGGCATTCCCATCAGGGAGAGCGATCTCATTCGTTAAAACCTGTTTAGGATCTGTTATCGGCGCCGCTTCGCGCTTTACAAAGTATACAATTGAAAAACAAAAAAGAACAACTGCAGCCGCTAAACCACCCCACTTGACATAGCTTGTTCTACCTCTTCCACTGTATGCTGATTCTTCTTTGTCTTCTTGAATACGATGGGAAAGCTGCTCGGCCACGCTATCCTTGTCAAATAGTTCTGAACGAACTGGAACCTTCTCTTCTAGGCTCTCAAGCAGAGATGAAAACTGGGATTCATCCAGATCATCCAATTGATCTAACATCTCTTTTAACTCAGTCCGCGAGATTGTATTTCGGAAATAATTGGTCAGCAAATAGCGTAGTCTTTCTTCTTGCATGGTCAAATTGGTCGGTACTTTCTAAGTTTATTTTAGACGGTACACCACAAAAGCAAAAAAGGACTACATGAAATATTCTTTTTTTAAAAAAAATAAAAAAATAGGGATAATAACAGGTTTCTTCCAGATCGGACCTGTTTCAGGGATTTCGACGCTCGGGCAAGGTGATTTTTTACCGTGTTTTTAGAGAGGTTCAGTTCCTCGGCTATTTGTTGACAGGAAACTCCATCGACCCTGCTCAAGGTAAATATAAGTTTTTGTTGAGCTGGCAACTGGGAAAGGTAACCCTCAATTTCCTCGGACAGCTCTTTTCGCTCGACCATTCGATCAGCGGTCTCTGATTGGCTTTCGATGTGATATGCTAATCGTTCAAAAGCAGCATGCGAACGCTTAATACTCCTTAATTTGTTAAAGCACTCTCTTTTGGCCAAAACATATAGAAATGGCCAAAGATCCAAATCTTGTTTTAAGCTCATACGATTGGTCCACAACTTAACAAACACTTCCTGCACAATATCTTCGCTCCACCCCGTATCTTTCAGCAAATGAAAGGAAACATCAAAGATTCGATCTGCATACAGTTGGTAAAACTGTAGCAAAGCGGCCTCACTTCCCATAGCGAGATCCTGAATCAAATTAGCTTCATAAAATTCTTTTCTCATAACCCAAGTCCCAACGCTTCAGTATATTGGTCGTTTTTCTTTTCCGGTAAAATCAGTTTATTGAGACAATTTAGCAATTATTTCAACAGCACCGCCTTTTTTTATTTAAAGTTTCATTTTCTCATAAAAATAAATTACTTGCGCATCAGCTTATATTATATATATATTATTTTTTTGTTTCGCCCAAGTCCTGCAACTTCGTTTTTTTTACCAAACTTATTAATATACAGATTTTAACCTGAATATATCAGACTAATAAATAGCACCGGGAGCAGCCTTTTCCTGCAATTCTTTATATTGCAAAATCTTCTGCAATACCTCAGGATTTTCGATAACCTTTGGTGCAAACCTCGAACTATTCATATAGGTGAGTATGGATTGCAGCATCTGTTTTGCAACAGGTCGCTGGTCCAAATCAGTCGCGAGATCAAATGAAGCTACCATCAGTTTGCCATTCCCCACTGTCCCCTCAAATAGTGAAGCCAATTTTCTATTGTTTGCAAAATTATCTATCATCTCAACAAGAGTTTCGCCGCCTTTGATCTGATCCATCAACATTGTTGTCGATTTGATCTGTAAGTCCCACCATTGCCAATCGGTATGTCCCTCTGTCGGAAAATCAGCGAATACAGGATGTTTTGGATCACAGAGCAATCCCATTGTCCCAGCCTGCTTCGGAAAATGTACCGGGCTCCAAAATACCGGAACAAACTTGCCTTCTATACCTGTAATTTTCTTCCAATCAGGATTTAAAAGGACCTTTTTACCTGCCTGCAACAGCCGTAAAGCTTCGTCCAGCTCCCTTGTATAGCTTACATCAGCAAAATCAATTTGATTTTCTTTAGGATACACCCATATATTCCAATGATTTTCATAGCTTGTGCCTTTGAGATTAATATGAACTGTCAACTTTTTGGCTTGTAGTATCGCCTGCAATGGCACTTCAAAACGGCCTACATTCCCGTTGTACCCCTGACCTACAACTGTCTGAAAGAGGCCTTTTGCAACAGTTTTCGTACCATCTTTCATAGACCACTCGACCAACTGATCGCGCAATGCTGCAACTCCATAATTGCTGATATCTAAAACCCCCTCAAATACTTCATCATTAGTATATACGGCTTTGGAAAACTGGAGCAGGGGAACTACTGGTGCACAAAACTGTCTAAATTCAGCCGCCGAAAGAATGTTCTTACTATCCCAAAAGGCATCCAATAGTCCCACCAAAGCTGTACCTTGGCCCGGAAAATCATGGAGATCCAATAGTTGATAACCACTGATGCCTGGTGTTTTTAAGGCCCGTTCCAGCTCTTCTTTATAGAGAATTGCTGCCAACTTGCCTGACGACATGGTATATGCCTTCGCTTTATGCAATAAACCCTTGCGTTTCAGATCTTCGGCTACAGCAATAAAGTTTAAAGGCTTTAAAACACCTGTGTACTTTTTGATCTCCTCCAAATTGGGATAAACAGCATATTGTCCGATCTCATGAGTAACCACAGGAATAGAAACGCCATCCAATGAAGCGCTGTAATTTTTATTAAAGACAGGAGGTTCACTATTAAAGACCCCCTGCCCTCTCACCCATCCCTTTGCCGTCCACTGCGTAATCAGAAAATCGTCAAAGGGTTCGCCGACAATTCCATGTGCTTGTTGGAAAGTAAATGATGTCGCTGTATATAGATGTCTCTTATCTTTCTCTTTTAGTTTTTTTACCAGTGCGTTAAGGGCATCGAAGTCGCCACTCAACTCATTTCCCATACTCCAAAAGCAAAACGATGGATGATTGCCATATTGCCTGATCATCTTATCAGCTTCCTCATATAAAAAACGTAGCACCGCATCATCCTTACCAGCATTATTCTCCCAGATAGGCAATTCGACCTGAAGATAGAATCCCAATTCATCAGCTACAGCAAAAGCTGCTTCCGGAGGGCACCAAGAATGGAACCGTAAATGGTTGAGTCCCCATTGCTTCGCTGTCATAAATACCTTCTTCCATCCCGCTTTTTCCATTGGGGGATGCCCCGTCAACGGAAAAATACTGCATTCCAATGTCCCCCGAAGAAACAGGGGCTGCCCATTTATTTTCATCACCGTTCCCTCCTTTGACAATTCACGCATACCAAACGATGTACTCATCACATTGACTCCCTCACCCGATTGGCACTCCACTTCTACATCATAGAGATTTGGTGAAAATTCGCTCCATGTGCGGATATTTGCGCCCAGATCATAGCTCAATTGTATAGTGGAATCACCAGGGGCTAATAAGACTTCCTTTTCTATTGTCGGAAGATACTTCCTCTCACCCTTAAATTTGGTTCTTACCCGAAGTGTACTACTGGTATTTCTTTGTGTTTTATTTGAAAGAACTACCAGCAGGTCCACACGTTTTGCTGTCAAAATCGGAAAAGTACTTACTTGCTTGATATGAACTCGATCTACTGCTTCAATGTACATCGAACCGATCATTCCGTTCCACATAATCTGAGTATGATCCGTATAAGCATGTGCCATATCATCGACACTGATCGCCAGCTTCTTGCGGTTATCAATGCGTATAGTCAGACGATGCTTTTTTCCAGCCTTTAACAAAGAACTTAAATCAAATTCATGCGAGCCTACCAGACTGCGCTGCTTTTGCGGAATTTCTACTCCGTCAACCCAGACATTAGACTCCCATATAATCCGCTCCAGTTTCAGGATCATTTCTTTACCCGCCCAGCCTTTCGGAATAAATAGCTCCTTGCTGTACCAGGCTGCCCCCACATACCGATGTTTCCTTGTCAGATGTGAAAGCTGGGGTTTTGTAAGCGCCGGTGTTAAGCTATTCGCAGTTCCCAGTCCTGCATCGTCGGTTGTCCCAGGTAATTTAATGGGTGTTGTGAGAGACCTATTAGTCCAACCGTTCTTCACACCCACATCCTCGGGGTCAAGTTGTACACTCCATTGTCCGGCAAGATTGAGCTGATGCCCTCCAACTGCCAAAACGCAGTAGCTCTGTAGAAGAGCAAGCAATAAAATGAGATAACGATGCATGTCTGAAATTAATTATTTAGGGTGACTTCCGCTATAAAAGAGCGCAGTATTGATAAACAACCCTGATGATTGGGCTCTAATTGCCTCACCTGTGCAAGATATTCCTTAGCCAGATCCGAATCTCCTTTACCTAAGTAACCCAACCCCATTACATATAAACAATGAATCCTATTTTTATGATCGAGATCATCCTCCCAGATATCCATATCAGGCAATGAAACCGCAAAATAATCGATTTTAAAAGGTCTGTCCAAATAGGTTTTACCATGATTAATTAGACTTTGGAAACATTGTTCAGCTTTTTCTTCTTGTTTGAGCTCAAGCCAAGCCAGCCCTTGAAAAAAGATCTTGTCCGGTTGTGGATCATTATAAAAAAGAGCCTGTTGGGGTTCCTGAGCTCCCTGTGTGGCTTTGATGAGATAGGCTCTTGCCTCCTCCTCATTTCCCAACGAACCGTATGCAACACCTTTGTAGTAATAAATATCGTTTTCCTCCATTGTAATCAGTTTGCCCTCACCAAGATTATGCGGATAGCTGTCAATAGCTGTCAACAGGGCTAAGGCACTCTTCGGATCATTGGCTTTTAATTTTTCTTTTGCCAGTTCCAGATGACAGATTGTATATTGACGGGACACCTTCCCTTCTCCGCCTTCCCAAGGTTTAAACTGTCGGGAAGCCAGTAATTGCCGAGCCTCTTCGTATCGCCCCAGAAGATTGAAAAGTGTAATCCGTTCCAAGAAAAGATCATCTCGACTAACGACAAGATCTGCATAGCGATCCAATAGCGTCAATCTTTCCGCGTAATTGTATCCTTGTTTCTTATAGAGCTGGTGAAGTTCCATCAGCAGCCGTGCATCTGTCTCATCCAATGCGAATGCTTTTTCAAGCAAAGCAATAGCCTCCTCTTTTCGATCCATTCGATTATAATAGGCCAGAGCCAGATTCCGGAAAACGGTAGGGAATTGTTGATCCAATTGTATTGCTTGCTCCCAGCAGTCTACCGCATCTTGATGTTGTCTCTTGCCGTACCATAGATTCCCCAGGTAGTAATATGCTTTTGCATCGTCATTTTTGTTCAGGATTGCATCCTGAAGTATAACGATCTCTTCCAACCGATTTGGGAAGCAATAAGTCGGGTCCATGATACGCGCTTTGTCATAATAGGCTTTTGCTTGATCATTCTGTCCGATACAGGCGTTAAAATAACCCAGCGCATAATATATCATTGGATATACCGTTTGCGGATCATCGATTGTTTTTTCCAATAACTGGATGGCTTCCTCATACAGACCAGCTTGAGCAAAATCCAGCGCATATTCCACCACACTCTGTACATTGATTTTACATAAATCTAGAATAGGCAATAATATAGTCTCGTCCTTTGTCAGCAGGTACCATTCAAATTGACAGCCCATATTAAATGGATCTATTTCCAGAGAATCTTTAATGTAACCCAACGCTTCATCTACCCGCCCCAGTTTTCTTAAAATCGAAGTTTTTAATTGCCGGGCTTTATGATGCTCCCAATTTCGGTTTATTGAACGTTCTATTTTTTCCAAAGCAACGTCCCACTGTCCACACGTTGCATCTATCTGTGCAAGACCAAAATAACCTGCATCCTGCCAGGCAGCATTCCAGGTTGCCTTGTAAAAAGCGGCATAGGCAACTTCCAGCTCACCGGATAATTGTAAAGCTAAGCCTAGATTATAATAGGCCTCGCCATCGTAAGGATTTGGATTACGTTCGGTAAGTCGCTCAATTGCGGTACGGAAGTAAGGGATGGATTCGGCGATCTTTCCATTTCTCAATAGAAGAGCACCCATTGCATTGTTACATCGTACATCATGCGGATCCCGTCGCAATGCCTCAAGATAGTAATCCACAGGGCTATAGGTTGCGTGCCGATATTGTTCAAGATGCTGTCCTGTCAGGAACAATTCCTCCACGGATTGAACATCCCCTGGTATTGACGCAGCTTGAGCCGGTTCTGGGATATCCGTAATATCTTTTTGTTTTTCCAATTGATAATGCAACATTTCATTTTGATCACTATCATAAACCGATAGAATCAAATCAAATGGATCACTCTGCAAATCGGAAACAGTTTGTTTATAAATATCACGAGGGGAACAATTGATCTTTTCCTCCAGATATATTCGCCCTTGCTTATCCCTCAGAACAACATTAAGTCCTTCAAATGCAGCTGTTGCATATAGAATAATGTCGGCACGCTGCTGATGGACCTCCATATTGAGGACAAGATCTTTCGTTGCATTCTTCACATGACCAACAGCCGCATAGGGCATAAAATATTGTGACCATGATTTCACCTCATAAGGCTGTAACCAAGCAAAATCAGGTTGATTGTCGGTGTAAACACCTGCCATTAATTCGATATATGGACCATTTTCGTCTGTCAGATTCCGGTCCCAAGCTAAACCAAAATCACCGTTACCCCATGTCCATTGTTTCTTTCCCGGAGAAATGTGGTGGTCCGCAACGTGTAACATCCCCGCATTGGTGTCTCCCGCTTCGTAACCGCCCACAAAATTATATTTTGATTGGATGGCCATATAGGATGTCGGAACAGGAATATTTTTGTATTGTGCGATATCAACTCCAGCTGAATAATCGTATTTATAATAGGTTCCTGTCGCGATCGGAAATGTTGAAACTTCTCTTTTGCCATGATCAAAAACTGCATTTACATCAGGTGGAAAAACAGAGTAATAGTCGTCATTGACGACAACAGCTGGATTGGCCCACCAGAGGAAAGTTTGCGGTAAGGCCGTGCGGTTATAGACCTGCACCTTTATTTCAATAAAGGCTTTGTCGGGATAAAGTGTAAATCCCTGCATGGCCTTCATGCGAAACATGCGTTCGATTTCATTGCACCATACGGTCACACTGCCATCTGTATTATGTTCAACTAAATATTCTGTTGGCATAAAGGTTGTTGGCCGGTGATGCTGAGGCCAGTTGAACTCGATTCCCCCAGAAATCCAAGGACCTGTAAGCCCTACCAGAGCCGGCTTTATCACCTCATTATAATAAACAAAATGCCGTTCTCTGACTTTATCATAGGCCATGTGGATCCTTCCGCCGAGTTCAGGCAGAATCATCACTTTGATATATTCGTTTTCAATAAATAGTGCCTGGTAGATCTTATCCTGTTTCTCATCACTAATTTTTTCAATAATGGGATAAGGATATACCACACCTGAGCTACCTTGGTACACACGTTTTTCAGCAAAAATCGGATTTTTTTCCATCGTACCAACCTCGTAGGTTGGTATCGCCACAGGTTCCTCCCAAACTTTTACTATACCGCGCTGATCGACTGTGGATTTAATGAGATAACGTGTCAATTCTGTCATGTTCTAAAGAGCTATTAGGTTATATACTGTAAGTTGATTTAATTATAAAAATGGATTCCCATATGCAAAAATCAGGGTGTTATGGCTTCATCAGACCATTCCTGTTCAATTTCCTCGAGACTTTTGCCTTTGGTCTCTTTCAATTGCCTCCATAAAAAGACATAGCCAATCAAGCAGACTATTCCATACAGCCAAAATGTGCCCGCCGCTCCCAAGCTTTGGTTCAATATCGGAAAGGTATAAGTAAGTACGAAACATGCTATCCATAATAGCGAGGTAGCTATAGCCATAGCTTGAGCTCTAACTGCCGTAGGGAAAATTTCAGCAATGATAACCCAGGTCACCGGTGCTAATGTCATCGCATAAACCGCAATTCCAGCTAATACCAGAAGAAGTACAAAGATGCCGCTGCAATTGAAATAGTAGCAAGCACCTAAAGCCGCATAAATACCAAAAAGTCCGGCTGCACCAAACAACATTAATCCGCGACGCCCGACCCTATCGACCATATACATTCCTACGAAGGTAAAGATGACATTGATCACACCGGTTATAATAATATTGAAGAGCATCCCTGAAACCGTGTATCCCGCAGCTGTAAAAATCTCTTGCGCATAATTAAAGATCACGTTGATGCCACACCATTGTTGAAAGACTGCGATAAAACTTCCGAGCAGCAACAACTGCAGTAATTTCCCCTTAAATAGGTTCCTTTTCTTTAGTTTATCATGGTTTTTAGTAGCGGCATCAATGGAAGCCATGTTTTCGTAAGCATAATAATCACCACCCATCCGCAAAAAGATACGTCTGGCCTCTTCATGTTTTCCTTTATTGTATAGCCATCTGGGGCTTTCTGGGATCAGAAAAAGTAGCAATAAAAAAATAACTGCTGGAATCGCTCCTGCCCAAAACATCCACCGCCAGCCCTGCTGTCCATTCCATGTTGTCGCGATAATCTCATCAGGTAACACAGGTTTTGCAATTAGCCAATTGACAATCTGCGCAGCGAGTATACCCAATACAATCGTCAGTTGGTTGATCGAAACAAATTTTCCACGACTCTCCGCAGGTGCTATCTCAGCAATATACATCGGCGCCAAATTGGAAGCTACGCCTATGCCGATCCCCCCTAGCACTCGATAGATAATAAAGATGTTAAGGTTAGCAGCCATACCCGTCCCTACCGCAGAGATAATAAATAGAATTGCGGCTGTATAGATCAATGGTTTTCGTCCAAAACGATCTGCCAAACCTCCTGAAAGCAATACGCCGATAAAGCTGCCTACAATCGCTGACGACATCGCCCAACCTTGAAGCACTGGGTCAGATTCCAAATGAAAATATGCCTCATAGAAAGGTTTCGCCCCTCCAATGACAACCCAATCATAGCCAAAAAGAAACCCACCAATAGCGGCCACAAAAGTGATTAACAGCAAATACGTCGTCGCAGTCTTTTGCATAAGAATTTACATATTTAGATTTATTGACGTAAAATTACAGGAATACTGCATGAGAATCATGTAAGTGAACACGATAAACATGTAAAATATTATTATTTTTACAGCATACACCAAATTTCCTAACTTATGATTCGAGATACGGATGTCATTGCAGAAGGATTCAAAGGAGAGAAAGCTATTGTGCTTCCTTATTCCGTGTGCAGCTTTCAAGCACAGAATAATATCACTTCAAAATTGCATATCACACATATCGGCTACTATCCGACTGCAAAAAAGCATTATCGCGATAGACAGGAAGGCTGTACAGAATATATTTTGATCTATTGTGAGAAAGGCCGCGGTTGGATCAAACAAGACGAAATAATGTATAATCTCTCCCGGAACGACCTTTATATCATTCCAAAAAATACAACACATTCCTATGGATCCAAAGCCAATGATCCCTGGAGTATTTATTGGATTCACTTTCAGGGCACGGAGGCTTCCCTTTTTGAAAACATAATCGGACAGATCATTCATATCAATGATACTGACTCAAATAAACATACTGATCGTTTTCAGCTGTTCGAAAGTATTTACAAAAATTTGGAAATGGGCTATAGTCCAGAGAATTTAGAATACACGAGCTTCTGCCTTCAATATTTTTTGGCATCTATCAAATATTCCACTCAATACGAGGAAAACAATCGAGTTAAAGTCGATAATATCATTCAGGATATCATCATGTTTATGAAGGACAATCTGGAGAACAACATTAGTTTAGATGAAATTTCAGCACATTTCAGTTATTCAAAATCGCACTTGATTAACCTCTTCAAGCAGAAAACATCCTATCCACCCATGGTATACTACAATCAATTACGTATGCAAAGAGCCTGTTCGTATTTACAATTTACGTTGCTGAAAATTAAAGAGATCGCTTTCAAATTGAATTTCTATGATCCATTTCATTTTTCCAAAGCTTTTACCAAAGAAATGAAGATGTCTCCCCAAGATTATCGGAAAAAGTATCAGAAATAGTGTCGGCTAAATTATACAAGCTCACTATTCATAGGGCACAGACACCGCAAAAAAGCTTTCTCTGAAGAGTCATATTTCTAGCACAACAGTCTGCAACAGTAGTTTTTATAGAAACCCATTTAGACTGCAACTATTTCAGATAGGTTTTTGCCTGCGATTCACTCCTCGATGAAAGAAGATTGTCAGACCAAATTTATCATTCCCCTACTTCATGTTACCTCAAGGGTAGAGCTATTTTTACAGTGGAAATTTAGGTGATCTTTTTTCGAGAAAAGCAGAAACTCCTTCTTTGAAGTCATCCGTTCCGAATAAATGACCAAATGCATCCATCTCCACCTTACTACCATCCCGCTTTATATCTTCGGCGGCATTGATGGCATCTATGGCGTTGGCAACCGCAACACGTGACCGCGTAAATATTTTTTGAAGGATTTCCTCTGCTCTAGCGATTAACTTTTCTTGTGGGACAACTTCGTTAACCATACCCATTTCGTAGGCTTTCTGTGCATCAATCATATCGCCGGTCAGAATCATCTGCATCGCTCGTCCCTTTCCTATTAATGCGGGCAGGCGCTGTGTACCTCCGTAACCCGGTATTAATCCCAGCGAAACTTCTGGGAGTCCCATTTTTGCATTTTCAGAAGCGATACGTATATGACAGGCCAATGCCATCTCAAGTCCTCCTCCTAACGCATAGCCATTAATAGCGGCTATAACAGGTTTCGGAGCTGCCTCAATAAGATCTGTAAATATGATATGGCCACGCTCGCTCAACCAACGTGCCTGAACGACAGACAGGTCAGTAAACTCTTTGATATCCGCACCCGCAACAAAAGCTTTGTGTCCAGCTCCTGTCAAAATAATACCGCGCACATGATTATCTGCATTAAAGTGCTTAAAAATCTCCTGTAATTCATCGAGCGTCTCCTGATTCAGAGCATTCATCTGAGGCTCGCGATCGATTATAATATAGCCAATGCTATCTTTAACCTCATATTTTAAGTTCGAATATTGGATCATAAAGCTAAAAATTAAAATGTATGGATGCTGTGAAGGTATCTGAAGGAACCCCTTCTCCGCCTTTGTAGCTCAATCTCTTTTTATACTCTAATCTAAGCAATTTAAATATATTATCCACACCTACCAAACCTTCAACATAAGGTTTATCGCGGACCGCTTTAGTTTGAATGATACCATCTTTATCCGCTTCAAATTGAATATTTTCAGGGGTAA
>RCUM01000190.1_pt1 | contig 46843 bp, 40 predicted proteins | sample 2166141 | NCBI WGS metagenome assembly RCUM01 (sample SAMN09932756, study PRJNA488358) | compost metagenome | isolation source: compost soil in crotonic acid-enriched | place: Germany: Experimental Botanical Garden
GAACGGTGGTCAGCACCGCGCTGAAATCGACGGTTTTGTCATCGACGTATTCACGCGCTACCGGTTGTACACCCTGTGCCGCCAGCGACTTGATAAACTCGTCCGCCAACCCCTGGCCGAACGCGGTGCGATCGTCGATGATTGCAATGCGCTTGGCTTTCAGCACCTTGACGGCATATTCACCGGCGTAATTACCACCGTCGTCATCATGGCCCATCACGCGAAAGCTGGTATCAAACCCTTGTTGAGTATAGGCATGACCTGTGGCAACCGGTGCAACCTGGGCAATGCCGGCATCGTGATAAATGCGCGCCGCCGGGATGCTGGTGCCGGTATTCCAATGGCCGACCACGCCGGCGACACCTTCGTCCACCAGACGCTGCGCCACTGCAACGGCGGTACGCGGGTCGGACTGGTCGTCCTCGGAAAGCAGTTTAAAGGTGACCGGTTTGCCGTTCAGCGTCGGTTTCTGGGCGTTGGCGTCGGCGATCGCCAACTGAGCGCCGTTTTCCAGATCCTTGCCGATACGGGCGGAAGGGCCGGTCAGCGGGCCGGCCAGACCGATCAGAATGGTGTCGGCGGCCTGCGCAGGCGCGGCAGCGCCAAGGGTAGCCAGAACGGCGGCGGCCAGGGCCAGCGGCTTAAAGCGAGTTATCTTGTTCATGTAAAACTCCCGGTGCGGTTAAAAGTAAAAACGGTTATTCGCCCAGATAGGCTTGTTTGATTTTTTCATCGTCGAGCATGCCGGCAGACCGGCCGCTGTGGCTCAGGCTGCCGCTGTCCAGCACGTAGGCGCGATCGGTCGATTCCAGCGCCAGCCGGGCATTCTGTTCCACCAGCAATAGCGTGACGCCGTCACTGGCAAGGGTTTTGATCACGTCAAAAATGGCCTCGACCACGATCGGCGCCAGGCCCATTGAGGGTTCATCCAGCACCAGCAGACGTGGCCGGCTGAGCAGCGCACGGCCCATCGCCACCATCTGTTGTTCGCCGCCGGAGAGCAGCCCGGCTTGTTGCCGCAACCGCTCGCGCAGGCGTGGGAAAAGGGTGCACACTCGCTCCAGATCCTGCTGGATCGCCGGTTTATCGCGGCGGGAGTAGGCGCCAAGCTGCAAATTTTCCAGCACCGTCATGCGGGCGAAAATGCCGCGGCCTTCCGGCACCATCACCAGCCCCTGTTGCAGCAACTGATGCGGAGGAACACCGCGGATGGACTGGCCGTCGAACAGGATGTCTCCTTCGAAGGGTTGCAGGCCGGTCAACGCGCGCAGGCTGGAGGTTTTGCCCGCGCCGTTGGCGCCGATCAATGTCACCTGTTCGCCGTGGTTAACCGTAAAATCGATGCCTTTCACGGCATGAATGCCGCCGTAAGATACTTTTAGCCGTTTGACGGACAGTAAGGGTTCAGACATGCGCAGTGCCTCCCAGATAAGCCCGGATCACCGCCGGTTCGCGCCTTACCTGCGCGGGTTCGCCTTCGGCGATGACTTTGCCGTAGTCGAGCACCGTCAGGCGGTCGCACAATCCCATCACCAGCTTGACGTCGTGCTCGATCAGCAGCAGGGTTTTGCCGCTTTCGCGGATGCGTTGCAGCAGCTCGCGCAGCGCCACTTTCTCTGCGGCATTCATGCCGGCGGCCGGTTCATCCAGCGCCAATAACTGCGGGTCGGTAGCCAACGCGCGGGCAATTTCCAGCCGCCGCTGGTGGCCGTAGGAAAGATCGCCGGCGCGGTAATGGGCGAACTGACTGATGCCGACGTACTCCAGCAGCGCGTGAGATTTCTCCCGCGTCGCCTGTTCTTCCTCGCGGGCGCGGCGGTGGCGTGAAATAGCCGCCCACAGGCCGTTGCGGGTGCGCACATGGCAGCCCACCATCACGTTTTCCAGCACGCTCATCTCGTTGAACAGCCGCAGGTTCTGGAAGGTGCGGGCGATGCCGGCCTGCACGACTTGGTCGATCGCCTGCGGTTTGTAGCGACGATCCAGCAGGCGGAACTCGCCGCCATCGGCGCGGTACAGGCCGGTAATCAGATTGAAGCAGGTGGTTTTACCGGCGCCGTTCGGCCCGATCAACCCATAGATTTCCCCCTGGCGGATACTCATGCTGACGTCGTCCACCGCGGTCAGCCCGCCAAAACGTTTACTGACGTGGTTAAGGGTGAGTAATGGCGTCATGAGGCGGCTCCAGATTGATGACGCGCCGGCCACAAACCCGCCGGGCGATACAGCATGACCAGAATCAGCGCCAGGCCGTAGAACAGTTGGCGGATAATTTCCGGGTCGACCCACACCTGGCCGAACAGGGCCTGTTGCAGCGGCCCCATGGTGCTGCGCAGCAGTTCAGGCAGCGCCGCCAGCAGCAAGGCACCGAGGATCACGCCAGGAATGTGGCCCATACCGCCCAGCACCACCATCGCCAGTACGGCTATCGACTCTTGCAGGGTGAAGGACTCCGGTGAGACAAATCCCTGGAACGCCGCGAACAGCGCACCGGCGATGCCGCCGAACGTGGCGCCGATGGCGAACGCCAGCAGCTTGAAGTTACGGGTGTTGATGCCCATCGCCCGCGCTGCGTCCTCATCTTCGCGGATGGCGGTCCAGGCGCGGCCGACCCGTGAGTGCTGCAGGCGCAGGCAGATAAACAGGATCGCCAGCAGCAGGGCGGCGAACAGGTAGTAATACAAATACAGTGAGGAAAAACGGATGCCGAACCACTCATGCATGCCGGAAAACTTCAGGCCGAACAGGCTGACCGGGTCGATGCCGGAAATGCCCTTTGGGCCGTTGGTGATATTGACCGGGCGATCGAGGTTGCGCATCAGAATGCGCACGATTTCGCCGAAACCCAGCGTGACGATCGCCAGATAGTCGCCGCGCAGGCGCAGCGTCGGCGCGCCGAGCAGGATGCCGCACAGCGCCGCCAGCACGGCGGACAGCGGTATCAACAGCAGGATGGACAGATGCAAGCCATCCGGGAACCAGTGCAACAGCAACGGAAACTGTTCGGTCAGGTGTGGCGAGGACAGCAGCGCGGTCAGGTAGGCGCCGACTGCGTAAAAGGCGATAAATCCCATGTCCAGCAGGCCGGTCAGGCCGACGACGATATTCAACCCCAGCGCCAGCATCAGGTACAGCAGCGCGAAGTCGATCACTCGCACCCAATAGTTGCCGCCGGCGGCCCCGGCCAGCCAGGGGGCCAGCAGCAGGCCGAGCATAAACAGCGCGACGCCGAGTCTGGCGCGGCCTGGGGTGGCTGTTTGCAGGGTGGTGGTCAGAACGGTCATTTTATCTCCTCAGGCGCGGGTGGCGACGCGCTCGCCCAGCAGCCCGGATGGGCGTAATACCAGTACCGCAATCAGAATCAGGAAGGCGAAAACGTCCTGATAATTGCTGCCGAAGGTGCCGCCGGTCAGTTCGCCGAGATAACCGGTGCCCAGCGATTCAAATAGCCCCAGCAATAATCCGCCGAGCATGGCGCCGCGCAGGTTGCCAATGCCGCCCAATACTGCGGCGGTAAACGCCTTGATCCCCGGCAGGAAACCCATGGAGAAACCGGCGTTACCGTAGTTGCTGGCCATCATGATGCCCGCCACTGCCGCCAGCGCACCGCCGAGAGCGAAGGTCAAAACGATCACCCGGTTGGGATCGATGCCCATCAGGCCGGCGACCTGCGGATTTTCCGCCGTGGCGCGCATCGCGCGGCCAAAACGCGAGTGTTCGACCAGCAACAGCAGCCCGGCCATCACCAGTACGGCGACAACCAGCGTGGCGATACCGGTGCCGGTGATCACCGCCGGCGCATGCCCGGCGCTGCCCTGGGTCAAGGCAATGGGGGACATGGGCAGCAGTTGCGGGAACATCAACGGATTGCGCGACCAGATCAGCATCGCCAACGTTTGCAGCAGCAGCGAGACGCCGATACCGCTGATCAACGGCGCCAGGCGCGGGGCATTGCGCAGGCGGCGATAGGCCAGGCGTTCGATGCTCATCGACACCAGCGCGCAGACCGCCATGGCGATCGTCGTCGCCAGCAACAGCACTGTGTACGGCGACAGAGTGGGGAAATGATGCTGCAACACGCCGATAGCCGACAGGGCGCTCAGCGCGCCGACCATCAGCACATCGCCGTGGGCGAAATTGATAATGCGCAGAATGCCGTACACCATGGTGTAACCCAGAGCGATCAGCGCATAAATACTGCCGAGCATCAGTCCGTTGACGGTCTGCTGTACCAGCGTATCCATAGGGAGAGTCCCGAAAATAATGATTCAGGAGGCACAGAGTAGGGAATTTAAAAAAATTGTGAAATACGGAAAAATAATTTCTTATATAAAAAATGTGTGTTTTTAATTTATTGATTTATTTGTATATTAATTTTAACCCACGGACATTTTTTTACCAAAATAGTCAATATATGAAAAAAACAGAAGAGTGCGACTCACTGCTGCCGAACGATCCGCCACTGCGCGCCGTAAGGGCGTTCGAGGCTATCGCCCGCCTGGGCAGCATTACCGCGGCAGCGAAGGAACTGGCGATCTCTCCTTCGGCCGTCAGCCATCAACTCAAAACGCTGGAGGCTTTTCTGCAAATGCCGCTCACCGAACGGCAGGGGCGCAAGCTGATCCTGCGCAGCGAAGGGCGCGAGTATTACCGCTCGATCCGTTCGGCGTTTAACGTGCTGCGCCAGGCGACGGAGCATGTGCGCGAGCAATCGGCCTCCCGGCAGGTGACCATCAGCCTGATCCCGCTGTTCGGCATGGGCTGGTTTATTCCGCGTTTGCACGGCTTTTTGCGCGAAAATCCCGATATCGACATCAACGTGGTGTATGCCAACCACCGTAACTATCTCAGCGACGCCGCAGATATTTCGATTCGCTTTGGCGTGGGGCAATGGACCGGCTATCGCAGCGAAAAACTGATGTCCGGCAAAATGGTGCCGGTGTGCAGCCGCAGTTTTATCAGGCTGCATGGGCTGCTGGATACGCCGGATCAGCTTTCGCCGCTGCCGTTGTTGCACGACGAAGAACGCAATACCTGGATGCAGTGGTTCCAGCAGGCCGGCGTCAGGCGGCCGCTGCGCAGCACCGGGCCGATGTTCGAGGATGGCCTGCTGACGCTGGCGGCGGTGCAGTCGGGACTGGGCTGCGCCCTGATGCGCGAGCCGCTGATCGAACCCTATCTTGACAGCGGCGAACTGGTTAAGTTGTTTGACCGGCCGATTGACGATGGCCGCGATTATTACCTGTGCGTGCGGGCGGACAGCGAGCTGTCGCAAGAGGGGCTGAACCTGCAAAAATGGTTGCTGCGTGAGGCCGCAGGCCAATAAAGATACACGCGCTAACTGCCTGAATTGACTATCCTGAATAGAGTGCAATGGGCCAACAGGAATGTCCGATGACTGCAGAAAACGAGCTGGAACAAACGCCAAAAATGAGTCTGCCGCTGCTGGCCGGTGGCGCGTTGGGCGTGGTGTTCGGGGATATCGGCACCAGCCCGCTGTATACCCTGAAAACCGTGCTTTATCTGTCTGGCGATGCGCCTTCTGCACCGGTGATCCTCGGCTTGTTGTCGCTGATTTTCTGGACGCTGGTGATAGTGACCTCGCTCAAATACGCCATGTTCGCCATGCGGATCGATAACCGCGGCGAGGGCGGCATCATGGCTTTGATGTCGCTGCTGGTCAGCAAGAAGAGCGCCCGGCCGATGGTGGTATTTGCCGGCCTGTTCGGCGCGGCGCTGATTTATGGCGATGGGGCGATCACCCCGGCGATCTCGGTATTGTCGGCGCTGGAAGGGTTGAACATTGTTCTGCCCGAATCGCAGCCCTATATTTTACCTGCGGCGGTGGTGATCCTGGTCAGCTTGTTCGCTATCCAACCGCTGGGCACTGCACGTATCGGCAAGGTGTTTGGTCCGATTATGGCGCTGTGGTTTTTCTCGATCGCCGTCCTGGGCGTTTGGGGAATTATCCAGCACCCTGCGGTGCTGATGGCGTTGAATCCTTTGTACGGCATTAACTTTCTGTTCTCAAACGGGGTGACCAGTTTTCTGGTACTGGGCGGGGTGTTCCTCTGCGTCACCGGCGCAGAGGCGCTGTATGCCGACATGGGGCACTTTGGCAAAAGGCCAATCTGGCTTGCCTGGTTCGGCATCGTTTTCCCCAGCCTGTTGCTGAACTATGCCGGGCAGGCCGCGTTGATCCTCTCAGGCGCCGACGTGACCCAGAATATTTTCTTCCGCTTGTGCCCGCCGATAATGCAAATACCCTTGGTGATCCTGGCTACCCTTGCCACCATCATCGCCAGCCAGGCGATCATCAGCGGGGCTTTTTCCATGACTCGTCAGGCGATCCAGCTTGGCTGGTTGCCGCGCTTGCGGGTGAAGCAAACCACCGAAGAGAGCTACGGCCAAATTTACATCGGTGCCATCAACTGGTTGCTGATGGCGGTGACGGTCTTTCTGACGGTGTTCTTCAAATCCTCCGATAACCTTGCCGCCGCCTACGGCATCGCCGTTTCGCTCACCATGATCATGACCAGCGGTTTGCTGTTTGTGGCTATGCGCGAGGTGTGGCGCTGGGGGTTCACCGCCAGCCTGCTGGTTGCCGGTGGTTTTTTTATCGTCGATCTCAGCTTTTTGGTGGCTAACCTCAGCAAGGTGCTGCAAGGGGGTTATGTGCCGTTGCTGCTGGCCAGCCTGGTTTATGGCGTGATGCTGATCTGGCATCGCGGCGTGGCGGCGGCTTCACGCACGCTGGGTGAAAAGAGCATGCCGCTGGTGGATTTCCTGGCTCAGATCGAAGCGCAGGCCATTCCTCGGGTGCCGGGTACGGCGATATTTCTTACGCGCAATATGAATGGCACGCCGCCGGTGATGAAATGGCACGTCAAACGTAACGGCTCGCTGCACGCCGATGTATTGACGCTGAACATCATGATCGTGAACGAGCCGCGGGTGGCGAATGCCGAGCGGTTGGTGATGCGGCAGCAGTCACCGGGTTTCTGGTGCGGCGTGGCCAGTTACGGCTTTATGGAACGGCCGAACATTCCCCGGTTATTGCACCATGCCGAGGCGCAGAAAACCGGGTTGAATTTTGACGACGCCACCTATTACCTGGGGCATGAAACCGTGGTGCGCCGCGAAGACGACAGCAGATTGCCGGCGTGGCAGCGCAGCATCTTTGCGTTGATGGTGCGTAACGGCATGCACGTGACGGATTATTACTATCTCCCGAGCGATCAGGTGGTGGAGATCAGCCGCCGGGTACCGGTGTGAAGGTCTGGCTATAGGTTACAAGCAACGGTTATTTAGCCACAGGCATCGCGCAGGCTATAGTGCGGTGGCGCGATGGGCGCGGCTTTGCTTTGAGGGTTTATGTCACTGTTTGATCTTACTGCTCTGGCTGCCGGTTTGCCGCAGGCATGGCGTTCCAGCATTCTGGGGCGCGTCGGTTCGGCCAATATCAAAGTGTTGCGAATGGATCAGCGCGCCATTGACGATGAGGTTCACGAATACCATGAGGCGCTGCTGGTGATCGAAGGCCAACTGAGGTTGGCGGTGCAGGGCGAAGAAATTACGGTGAACGCCGGGCAACTGTATCAGGCCGCTGCCGGCGTACCGCACCGCGTGTTGGCAGGCAGCCACGGCACGCTGGTGATTGTTGATTTACCCGAGGATTAATGCCCGCCGCCCAGCGCGGATAACGCCACGTTAACCGCCGCTAGCAGCCGTTCTTTTGTGACGCCGTCACGTGCTTGTATCGATAATCCGTGCAAAAAGACCGCGAAGTAGTCGCCCAGGCTATCGGCGTCGGTATCTGCCGGTAATTCCCCGTTTTTCACCGCCAGCTGCAACCGCTCAATAATGCCCTGGGTGCGCTGCAGGCGGTGTTCCGCCAGCCAGGTTTTGATGCCGCTGTTTTCAGCGCTGACGCTGGCGGCGGAAGAAACCACCATGCAACCTTGCGGCAGATCGCCACGGCTGTAGAGCGCCACCGCGTCTTCCAGCAGGCGCTGTATCGCCGCCCGCACGCCGTTTTCCTCACTGAAGGCGCGTTCGGCAAAACCGCCTTCATGGTTTTCGTAGCTGGCGATGGCTTCGCGGAACAGCAATTCCTTCGAACCGAACGCCTTGTAAATACGTGCTGAGGCGATACCCAGTTCGGCCACCAGATCTGACATCGAGGTGCCTTCGTATCCCTGGCGCCAAAAGAGATCCCGTGCCTTCAGTAATGCCTGTTCACGGTCGAATTCACGTGGTCTGCCTGCCATTGGTCGGCTCCTGTTTGCCTGTCATTCAGCGGGATAGGATCGCTTAAATCTCCCCCCGGCGCCAACGAATTTCTAAAATCTGCTTGCCGCGGGATTCATTTGAGCCTATTGTTTGTCAATCGACAACTAATAGGAGTTTACGATGAAAACCTTGAAAGGTCCAAGCCTGCATCTTGCACAATTCAGTGACGATGCCGCACCCTTTAACAGCCTGCCCGCCATTGCACAATGGGCGGCGGAAACCGGTTTTAAAGCGCTGCAAATCCCCGCGTGGGATCGCCGCCTGTTCGATTTGGCCACCGCAGCGGAAAGCCAGACTTACTGTGATGAACTGATCGGCATGTTGGCCGACAAGGGACTGGTGGTCAGCGAACTGACCACCCACATTTTTGGTCAGTTGATGGCGGTGCACCCGGCTTATGACGCGTTGTGCGACAGCTTTGCGCCGCCGGCGCTGCACGGCAACCCGCAGGCACGCGGCGAATGGGCGCGGCAACAGCTGCTGTTGGCGGCCAAAGCCTCCGCGCGGCTGGGGCTGAGCGAGATGGGTACCTTTTCCGGCTCGCTGGCGTGGCCCTACCTGTTCCCGTTCCCGCAGCGCCCGGCCGGGTTGATAGAAACGGCGTTCGATGAGTTGGCGAAACGCTGGTTGCCGGTGCTGAATGCCTGCGACGAGCAGGGCGTGAACCTGTGTTATGAAATTCACCCCAGTGAAGACCTGCACGACGGCGTGACGTTCGAAATGTTTCATCAGCGCGTCGGCGGCCACCCGCGCTGCCAGATCCTGTTCGACCCGAGCCACTTCGTGCTGCAACAGCTGAACTACCTGGATTACATCGATATTTATAAAGATTTTATCCGCATGTTCCACGTCAAGGACGCCGAGTTCAACCCGACCGGCCGACAGGGCATTTATGGCGGTTACCAGTCGTGGACCGAACGCGCCGGGCGTTTCCGCTCGCTGGGCGACGGCCAGGTGGATTTCAAAGGCATTTTCTCCCGGCTGACGCAACACGGCTACGCCGGTTGGGCGACGCTGGAATGGGAATGCTGCCTCAAGCACCCGCAGGATGGCGCCCGCGAAGGGGCGGCTTTTATCCGCGACCATATCATCAACGTCACCGACAAGGTGTTTGACGACTTTGCCGGCGCGCCGGTCGACCAGCAACAGATCAATACTTTGCTCGGCCTGCGCTGAGCCACGCTATTCCACCACGGAGAACACCCATGAAAATGCAAAATAACGGGTCCATGCTGAATGGACCTGAACCCGAACACGTCTATGCACGGGTCAACGGCAACCGTATTCACTGCGTCACCCTCGGCGAAGGCCGGCCGGTGTTGCTGATCCCAGGTTGGCCGCAGACCTGGTATACCTGGCGCTATGTGATGCAGGCGCTGGCAGCGGCCGGTTTTAAGGCGATTGCGGTAGATCCGCCGGGCATCGGCGATTCTGATAAACCCACCGGCGGTTATGACACCGGCAGCGTCGCCGCCGTGCTGCACCAGACCATGCTGCAGCTTGGGCACCCGAGTTATTCATTGGTCGGCCACGATATTGGCATGTGGATCGGCTATGCGATGGCCAGCGACTATCCGCAGGCGGTGGAAAGACTGGTGCTGACCGAAGCGGTGATCCCTGGGCTGGCGCCGGCACCGCCGATTTTTGTGTCGCCGGACCAAAACATCTTCCTGTGGCATTTCATGTTCAACCAACTGGCGGATCTGCCGGAGGCGTTGACGCTGGGGCGTGAGAGGGAGTATCTCAGCTACATCTTTAACCGCTGGTCTTATCGCCGCGATCGGGTGGCCGCAGAAACCTATATTGCCGCTTATTCCGCACCGGGTAGTCTGCGCGCCGGTTTTGATTACTACCGCGCCATTCCCGAGACCGTGCGGCAAAACCAGCGGCGTGCCGAGAGCAGGCTCGAAATGCCGGTGATGACCATCGGCGCAGAGCACGCCACTGGCGATGCGCCTTTTGTCACGTTGCGGGATAACGCCGTGGATCTGCGGGGCGAGACGGTCGCCGGCTGCGGCCATTTTATTACCGAAGAGTGTCATGAGGCGTTTATCGCCCTGGTGGTGCCATTCCTGTCGGAGGCGCAGACCAATGCCGCTTGATACGCAAATCGCCCGTTTTCTGGCGGATACGGCAGGTGCGGCGGCACCCGGCTCCCTGGCCGAGATGCGCGCTGCCGCCGAGTCTGGGTTGTTGCAGTTGCAGGGCGAAGCTGAAGCCAGCGGCGGCGTGCGGGATTTTGCGATAACCGCCAACGACGGTCATGAGATCGTCATTCGCGCTTATCTTCCACAGGATGCGGCGACAGAACCTTTGCCGGCGATGCTGTACGCCCACGGCGGCGGTTGGTGCCTGGGCTCGTTGGCGCTGTATGATCGGCCTTGCCAGGCACTGGCCAATGCCACGGGCCGGTTGATCCTGTCGGTTGATTACCGGCTGGCGCCGGAGCATCCGTTCCCGCGGCCGCTGGAGGATTTTTACCAGGCATTGTGCGCCGTGGTTGAGCGGGCGGATGAGCTGGGGATTATCGCCGGGCGCATCGCGGTTGGCGGCGACAGCGCAGGCGGCAATCTGGCGGCGGCCGTGGCCTTGCTGGCCCGCGACCGCGAAGGGCCGCAAATCGAGCATCAGCTGTTGCTGTATCCGGCGCTGAGCGGTGCAATGAATACCGCCAGTTATGACGACTACGCGCAGGGGTATTTCTTGACCCGGGAAGTGATGGCGTTTTGCTGGGCGACATATTTGGGTAAAGAGGGGAATACGCGTGCCCCTTACGCCGAGCCATTGCATGCAATAACCTTGGGGCGGTTGCCACCGGCGACCATTCTGAGCTGCGAATACGATCCGCTACGCGATGAGGCCGAGCAATATGCGCAACGATTGCGTGAGGACGGGGTGGCGGTGCGCTGCGAACGGTTGCCGGGCATGGTTCACGCCTGCATCCATATGCTGGGGTTAACCCCGGCCGCGCGGCTGCTGTTCGACAAGGCCGTTTAACCTTTTGTTAATGTACTGAATGCTGCGCCTGGTGTGACTAATGCCCCGCATTGCGGGGCATTGACGTTTTCGGCTGCGAGGGTTTAACGACCGGCGACGGTCACGAAACGGGTCTCCAGATAAGACTCGATCGCCTCGCTGCCGCCTTCTGTGCCGTGACCGGAGTCTTTCACTCCGCCAAACGGCGTTTCAGGCAGGCCGAAACCGATATGATTGATGCTGAGCATGCCGCTTTCCACATCGCGCCCCAGCGCGCTTACCGTGGCGATGCTGCGGCTGTAGGCATAGGCCGCCAGACCGTAAGGCAGGCGGTTGGCCTCGGCTATCGCTTCCTCATAGGTGGCAAACGGACGCAGCAGGGCGACCGGGCCAAATGGCTCTTCAGACATCGCTCGCGCGCTCAGCGGGACGTCGCGCAGCACCGTTGGCTCAAAGAAGTTGCCGCTGCCCGGCAGACGGTTGCCGCCGGTGCTGGCCTTGGCGCCCTGGTCGATGGCGTCCTTCACGAAGGCATCGATGGCTGTGACGCTGCGCTCCAGCACCATCGGCCCCATGGTCACGCCTGCATCCAACCCGTTGCCCAGCTTGATGTCGCGCACCGCTGCGGTGAATTTCTCTACAAAGGCTTCATAGACGCCTTGCTGGATCAGGAAACGGGTCGGGGCGATACAGACCTGTCCGGCATTGCGGAACTTGGCCAGTGCCAGCTCTTTGGCGGCGGCGTCGAGATCGGCATCGTCAAAAATCAACACCGGCGCGTGGCCGCCCAGCTCCATGGTGGCCTTTTTCATATGCTGCCCGGCCAGCGCTGCCAGATGTTTGCCCACGCGGGTGGAGCCGGTGAACGAGATCTTGCGAATGGTCGGGTGCGGGATCAGGTATTCGGAGATGTCCGCCGGGGTGCCGTACACCAGCGCTATCACGCCGGCCGGGATGCCTGCGTCGGCAAAGGCTCTGATCAGCTCTGCCGGTGAGGCCGGGGTTTCTTCCGGGCCTTTGATGATGATCGAGCAACCGGCGGCCAGTGCGGCGGACAGCTTGCGCACGATCTGGTTGATCGGGAAGTTCCACGGCGTAAAGGCGGCAACCGGACCGACCGGCAGCTTAAGCGTTTGCTGTTGAACATCGCGGCTGCGGGCAGGGATGATTTGGCCGTAGGTGCGGCTGGCTTCGCCGGCAAACCAGTCAATGACGTCCGCCGAGTTAAGGATCTCAACCTTGGCCTGCGCCACCGGTTTGCCTTGTTCCTGCGTCATGATGGCGGCGATAGATTCTGCGCGTTCGCGCAGCAAGGCGGCGGCTTTACGCATCAGGATGGCACGCTGATAGGCGGAGGTGTCGCGCCAGAGTTTAAAACCGCGTTCGGTAGCGGCCAGCGCCAGATCGAGATCGGCCTGTGCGGCGTGCGCCACGTTGCCAATGACCTCATCGGTAGCGGGGTTGGTGACCGGCATGGTGTTGCCGGCGATTGCGTTGCGCCATTGTCCGTCAATATAGAGTTGAGTATCTGGATACATTGTTGCCTCTTACTTTCAGGGAGTTAAACACCGTTTTCCTGCTCTGCGGCAGGATAATCAAACCCGCCGGTGCCGATCAACAGGCGCCGGGCGATGGGTAAAATACCCTACGCCGAATGAGCGCGATCGTCCAGGGAACCGCGTTGTGCACTACTCAAACGGCGTTGATTTGACTATCATACAAGCCATCGGTATTGCAGGAGATGGAGGTAGAGTGCAGGGTGTTCCTCAGCAGTTCCCCTTCGAAAAAGATTGCGCGCAGTTCCGGCAGTTGCCGCAACTGCCGGGCGTAGAGCTTTACCACGCCCATATCGAGCGCTATGTCTTTGAACCCCATACCCACGATGCTTTCGCCATCGGCACCGTCGATGTCGGCGCCGAGCGTTTCCGTTATCGTGGCGCACAGCATCTGGCGGCACCGGGTTCGCTGGTGTTGATGAACCCGGACGAACTTCACACCGGGGAGGCGGAAACGGCCGGTGGCTGGAATTACCGCATGCTCTATCTTGAACCCCAGGTGCTGGAGTTGCTGTCCGGCGAGCAGGGGTTTTGGTTTACCGATGCGGTACGCCAGGATCCGCAGGCGGCGCGGCAACTATCGGCGACGCTGGCCGCACTGTGGCAAGCCCGGGATCCGATGACGATCGACGACCTGCTGCTGCAAGTGGTGGCGATTTTCCGCCCCCACGCGCGTACCGCCCGGCCGCTGAAAGATGAGCCGGCGCACCGTTTCGACATCGTCAAAACCTACCTGCGCGATAACTTTTCCGCCGCTATTACGCTGGAACAGTTGGCGGCGCTGGTGTCTCTCAGCCCGTACCATTTTTTGCGCAAATTCAAAACCGAATACCATGTATCGCCTCAGCAGATGTTGATGGCGATCCGTCTTTCGCAAGCCAAGCTGATGCTGGGGCACGGCATGCCTGCCGCGCAGGTAGCCGCGGCGGCGGGGCTGACCGATCAGGCGCATTTAACCCGCGCTTTCGCCAACCGTTACGGCGTCACGCCAGTGCGCTATCAAAAACAGGTCATGGCCCGCTAAGTATCGCCATTAATGTATGCAAGTAAGAATGCTCTTCTTTTGAGAATGCCAAGGGAAGGTGACATTCAATTCTCTGACTGTTGGAGCATTACAGGATTAAGGTTCCGCAGCCATTGGTATTGGCGGAACCTGCAATAACAGCTCTGGTAGAGATCGTGGGGTTCCATTTAGGTAGGTGAAATTTTATCACTATCACAACAGCCTCTGTATCGTGGGTACAGAGGCTGTTGTTTACGCTTTGACCGGCATTGATAACCCCCCATCACCAGATCGTGCCACGCCCCGCTAAAACAGCAACCTGCTATGCCGAAATAGCAAAACTGAGTACATCTAACAAGAACAGCACACCTAAACCGTTAAAATCAAAAGCGACACCTGAATTTTTCTCGTCACATTTGTATGTTGTCGTCGTACTGCTGTGGTATGCCCAACTTTTTGATACTGACGACGTTGCTCATTAGAGCATTAAGATGCATTTGCCAGCGTTACCATTACGGCGAAAACAGTTGCAACCATTGCCGGGGTAAATGACTCGAGAGCTTTTGTGCCAACACTCGCTGCCGTTTCACGCGCCACGTTCACCAATACACGGCCGGGGGCGCGAAGCACGACCTGACGAAGCCCATTGGTGCTGTCGCGTGCTACGAGGCCAATTTTTTCGAGAACGATCAATTGACGCACTACGGCTGATTGCGGTTTACCAATCTGTTCCCCGAGTACTGATATATTGACCCGATCGCCGTCCGATCGCGCGATAACATTCAGTAGCGTAAAGTCACTGAAGCTGATGCCATGATATGTGCCCAATTCATCGTCAAGCTTAAGTTGCAGACTGGCCTGAGCACGATATAACGCCAAACAAAAATCGAGATTTGTGTTCATCAAGGCTTCTTCCTGGGTTCGTCGTAGCTAAGTTGGTCGGGGCTGCGGATTTCCTGGCGCCACAGGCTCACCAACATTTCCAATTCCCGCGCGGCATCGAAAGCGGGATCTTCACTGGCTTTAACCCTGTCGAGTACCTCAAAGAGAAAGTTACTCTCACCATGCTCAACCCAATCCTGCGCAAGTCTCATGTTCCGATGTTGTGCATATCGCAGTTCAAAACGATGCCGGTTGAGTGTTCCTTGAACGTTAGCACTGCCTGCAACCAATACTCGCCCCGTAATCTTGTTACGGATCGCATACACCCCCGCTCGGGTTTTCGTGTCCAGGTACTGCCGTTTCAGCGCTTGTTTGTCTGTCATCATCCCTCCTCTTCGTTTCAGGTAAGTCATGGTGTTGCTGTCAGCGGTATGCGTTTTCACGAATAATACCCGGATAATATTCCCTGTCAATAATACCCGGGTAAATATTCCTGTCGCTATACCGCATGAAAATTTGGGGTTGATGGTGAATGGGGCAGACAGCCCCGGGAGAGGGTCTGTCATCATCGCTAAATGGGGTTATAGTCTGAATTTACTGTTGTTATGAGTCACCGGTGGTTGCAAGTTTCGCGGATGTCGTCAAAAAGGTGACTAATCAGAATGAAGCTGTCTTCATAATATTTACTATTAATTTTATCCGGGTATATTAAGGCCCCTTAACATCCCATTGAGGTTAAATGCATGTCTGAATACCTGTCGAAGGCTTCGACAGCCTTTGGTGACCAACATTTGCTGTTCTCAGGTCCGTTGGTCGAAGTTGCACTTGCCGTTAAAAATGAGCTCGAAAAGGGATCGTTAAGAACATTTCTTGTTTTTGATGATATGACAGGCAGCGTGATCGACTTGGACCTGCGAGGGTCTGATGCCGATGTTGTAGAGAGGCTTTCCTGTCCTCCCCAGCAATTCACGGGGCGTTATGCCACCCGCCGGGACAAGTCGGCAGAGACGGTGGAAGACGATTCTGCAGAATCGAAAGGACGGGGTAGACCAAAGTTAGGTGTCGTTGCTCGTGAGGTAACCTTACTGCCCAGTCAATGGGACTGGTTAACCACCCGACCCGGCAGCGCATCCGCTATACTCAGGCGTCTGGTAGACGAAGCCATGCACTCGGAGGGGGCGCGTGAACAAAAACGGGCAGCTCATGAGGCTGCTTATCAGTTCATGCAGGCGATCGCCGGAGACTTGCCTGGCTACGAGGAGGGAATTCGCGCACTCTTCGCAGACAATCGTACCAAACTTGAACAATGCATTGCAGCATGGCCTGTCGACATCAAAACTCATACTCTACGCCTGGCTTTCGGTTTATCAGATCAACCAACCAAGAGAGCTACTAAGGCCGGCTAAAATATCACCATAAAAACAGGCTCAACGTCGTTTCCCAGGTCGACTCGCTAAAACAGCAACCTGCTACAATATTGCCATGAGGAATTAGGCTAGGCTGCTCCTGAAATTCATTCACGGGTTGCTGGAGTCACTATGTTTGTTGGCGTGTTATTTGCCCTCTCTGCCGGGCTGATGTGGGGGCTGATTTTTGTCGGCCCGGTATTGATCCCCGAATATCCTGCGGCGTTACAATCCACCGGGCGCTACCTGGCCTTCGGCCTGATCGCCTTGCCGTTGGCGTGGTTCGATCGCCGCCGGTTGCGAAAGCTGCAGCGTAAAGACTGGCTTGAAGCGCTTAAACTGACGGCGATCGGCAACCTGCTGTATTACCTGTGCCTGGCCAGCGCCATTCAACGCACCGGGGCGCCGGTTTCCACCATGATTATCGGCACGCTGCCGGTGGTGATTTCGGTCACTGCCAACCTGTTCTACAGCCGGCATGACGGGCGGCTTTCCTGGCGGAAGTTAACGCCGGCGCTGGTGTTGATCGCCTGTGGGCTGGCGTTCGTCAACGTCGCCGAACTGAAGGGCAATACGGCACCGCTCGATCTCTGGCGCTATATCAGCGGATTGGGGCTGGCGCTGTTGGCGGTGGCCTGCTGGACCTGGTTCCCGCTGCGCAATGCCCGCTGGCTGCGGGAAAATCCGGACCAAAGGCCAGCCACCTGGGCGACGGCGCAGGGGGTAGTCACCTTGCCGCTGGCGTTGGCGGGTTACCTGTTGGTTTGCGGCCAGTTGGCTTTCACTCAGCCGGAATTCGCGCTGCCGTTTGGGCCAAGGCCGGACGTGTTTGTCCCGTTGATGATTGCCATCGGCATGCTGTGTTCGTGGATTGGCGCGCTGTGCTGGAATGAGGCGAGCCAGCGCTTGCCGACGGTGTTGGTGGGGCCGCTGATCGTCTTCGAAATTCTGGCGGGGCTGGCCTACACCTTCATGCTGCGCCAGACGTGGCCGCCGCTGTTGACGCTGTGCGGCATCGCCTGCCTGATGATCGGGGTGGTGTATGCGATGCGTATCAAGCCGCAGCCGGTAGTAGTGCAGTTGGCAGAGAAAGAGTGACGCCTGCCGCGAAGGCGGCAGGCAGTGAACCCCTTAACGTTTACTGTGGTGAATGATCTCTTCGGCCACGTTGCGCGGCGCTTCGGCGTAGTGGCTGAACTCCATGGTGTAAGTCGCGCGGCCTTGCGACATCGAACGCAGGGTGGTTGAGTAACCAAACATCTCGGACAGCGGTACCTTGGCGCGGATCTCCTTGCCGCCGCCGCCGGGGATATCCTCCATGCCTTGCACCAGACCGCGCCGCGACGACAGGTCGCCCATCACGCTGCCGGCATAGTCTTCCGGCGTTTCCACTTCTACCGCCATGATAGGCTCCAGGATCACCGGGTCAGCCGCGCGGCAGGCTTCTCTAAAGCCAAAGATCGCCGCCATGCGGAAGGCTTGCTCAGAGGAATCGACGTCGTGGTATGAGCCGAAGGTCAGATGCACTTTGACGTCAACCATCTGATAACCGGCCAGCACGCCGTTATTCAGCGCTTCCAGCACGCCTTTTTTCACCGCAGGAATATACTCGCCCGGGATCACGCCGCCCTTGATTTCATCGAAGAACTCGAAGCCTTTGCCCGGTTCGTTCGGTTCCACCGTCAACACCACGTGGCCATATTGGCCTTTACCGCCGGACTGCCGCACAAATTTGCCCTCCACGTCGACCACGCGTTTGCGGATGGTTTCGCGGTAAGAGACCTGCGGTTTGCCGGTGGTGGTCGCCACGCCAAATTCACGGCGCATGCGATCGACGATAATTTCCAGATGCAGCTCGCCCATGCCGTAAATAATGGTTTGACCGGAATCTTCGTCGGTGCGTACGCGGAACGACGGGTCCTCGGAGGTGAGGCGCTGCAGCGCGATGCCCATTTTTTCCTGGTCGGCTTTGGTTTTCGGTTCAATCGCCTGCGCAATTACCGGTTCCGGGAACACCATTTTCTCCAGCGTGATGATACCGTTAGGGTCGCACAGGGTGTCGCCGGTGGTGACGTCTTTCAGCCCCACGCAGGCGGCGATATCACCGGCGTGCAGTTCTTCGACCTCTTTGCGGTCGTTGGCGTGCATCTGCACGATACGGCCAATGCGCTCTTTTTTGTCTTTAATCGGGTTATAGACGCTGTTGCCTTTGGCCAGCACGCCGGAATACACCCGAATGAAGGTCAGTTGGCCCACGAAGGGGTCGGTCATCAGCTTGAACGCCAGCGCCGAGAATTTTTCGTCGTCGGCGGCCCGGCGGATGACGATATTGTCGTGCTCGTCATGGCCTTCCATCGGCGGCACGTCGAGCGGCGAGGGCATGAGTTCGATCACCGCGTCGAGCATGCGCTGCACGCCTTTGTTGCGGAAGGCCGAGCCGCACAGCATCGGCTGGATTTCACCGGCTATGGTGCGCAGGCGCAGGCCGCGAACAATCTCTTCTTCGTTCAGCGGTTGCTGGTTGAGGTATTTGTCCATCAGCTCTTCCGAGCCTTCGGCGGCGGCTTCGATCATTTTATCCCGCCATTCTTGCGCGGAATCGCGCAGCTCAGCCGGGATCTCTTCAAAACTGAAACTCATGCCCTGCGAGGCTTCGTCCCACAGGATGGCCTTCATGCGCACCAAATCCACCACGCCGGTGAAGTGGTCTTCGGCGCCAATCGGGATGACGATCGGCACCGGATTGGCTTTCAAACGTTCGATCATCATTTTGCGCACGCGGAAGAAGTCGGCGCCGACGCGGTCCATTTTGTTGACGAACGCCAGCCGCGGCACTTTATATTTATTGGCCTGCCGCCAGACGGTTTCTGACTGCGGCTGCACGCCGCCCACCGAGTCGTAGACCATGACTGCGCCATCCAGCACGCGCATAGAGCGCTCGACCTCGATGGTAAAGTCAACGTGCCCTGGGGTATCGATAATATTGATGCGGTGCTGCGGATAATTATGCTGCATGCCGTTCCAGAAGCAGGTGGTCGCCGCCGAGGTAATGGTGATGCCGCGCTCTTGTTCCTGCGCCATCCAATCCATGGTGGCCGCGCCATCGTGCACTTCGCCCAGCTTGTGACTGACCCCGGTGTAAAACAGAATCCGCTCGGTGGTGGTGGTTTTGCCGGCATCAATGTGCGCCGAGATGCCGATATTGCGGTAGCGTTCGATAGGGGTAGTACGTGCCATAATTAACCTTTCTTAGCCGCGTTAAAGAAGGGCGGCTTAAATAGCATGAATAATTATGATAATCCTCAATGGGTTACCTTCTGGACCTTCAACTGAATGAACCGGTCACAGAATAATCGTAGTTGATGAAGGGGGATTTACTAAGCAATGGCTGCGATAGGTGGAGCCTGAATGATCGGGGCGGCGAACCGCCCCGGAAGGTTACCCGGCAAAGATATGCGCCTGCCCGATGATATTCAGGCAGACTTGGGAACCGGCGCGGATGCCTTCGCGGCTGACGGTTTTTATTTCGATAGCGGCGTCGCTGCCGCTCATGCGTAGGTTGAGGGTCGAGACAAAACCGGCGAAATCGATGCTGGTGACCACCGCCTGGCCCTGTTGCGTCGGCTCGGACAGGCTGATTTGGATCTGTTCCGGGCGCAGCATGATGCGGGCAGGCCCCTGGCGCTGGCGATCGTCCACCGCAATTCGGCCCAGAACGCAATCGGCCCAGCCGTGTTCAAGTTTGGCCGAAAGTACCAGGGTTTCCCCCAGGAAGGTGGCGGTCGGCTCATCCACCGGTCGCAGATAGAGATCCTGCGGCGGACCCACCTGCGCCAGCCGGCCATTGCGCATCACCGCGACCTGATCGGCAAACGACAGCGCTTCCGTCTGATCGTGGGTCACCAGAATTGACGCCACCTTGGCTTCCGCCAGCAGCTCCGCCACCGCTTTACGGGTGGCGGCACGCAGGCCGGTATCCAGGGCGGAGAAGGGCTCGTCCAACAGCATCAGCTTGGGTTGCTGGGACAGCGCGCGCGCCAGCGCCACCCGCTGCTGTTGCCCGCCGGAAAGCTCATGCGGCCACAGCGCGCCCAGCCGCCGATCCAGCGCCACCATGTCCATCAACGCATCAATGCGTCGCTGCTTGTCACGCTTGCTGCCCTTCAGGCCGAAACCGATATTCCCGGCCACGGTAAAGTGCGGAAACAGCGCGCCGTCTTGCGGTACAAAGCCAATGCCGCGCAGGTGCGCCGGCACCCAGCCGCTGCCGTTGGCCATCGGCAGGCCCTGCAAGATAACCTGGCCGCTGTCCGGTATTTCAAAGCCGGCGATAATGCGCAGCAAGGTGGTTTTTCCCGAGCCGGAAGGGCCGACAATCGCGGTGCGGCTGCCCTGTGCCACCTGCAAATCCACGTGCTCCAGCACCTTGACCGAATTATAGGACTTACCGATAGCCTGCAGTTGAAGCGTACTCATAATCCCGCCGTGCGTTTAGATTGAGAATAAAGAAGCCAGGTCAATGGCAGCGATAACGCCACCATAATCAGTGCGTAAGGTGCAGCCGCCACGTAGTCGATCTCGCTGGTCAGCGCCCAGAAGCCGGTCGCCAGCGTGCGGGTACCGTTCGGCGCCAGCAGCAGCGTCGCGGTCAGCTCATTGGCTATCGCCAGAAACACCAAGGCTGCACCGGCAGCCGCGCCGGGTGCGGCCAGCCGCAAAGTGGTGCTCCACAGCGCCTGCGCCGGCGAACGGCCAAGGCTGCGCGCCACGTTTTCCAACTCCACCGGAGCCTGGGCAATGCCTGCACGCAGGTTGATCAATGCCCGTGGCATAAACATCAGCAAGTAGGCCAACAGCAGGGTGATTTCCGTCTGATAAATCGGCCGGAAACTGTGAATGGTAATGGTCACCAGCGCCAGCGCCACCACGATGCCGGGCAGCGAACTGGTGACGTAATTGCAGCCTTCCAGCAGCCGATACAGCCGAGCCGGATAACGAACCGACAGCCAGGCCATCGGGATGGCGCACAGCGTGATCAGCAACGCACCGCTGGCGGCCAGCGACAGCGTTTGCAGCAACGCGGGCAGTAAATCCGCATTGCGCCAGACCTCGATCCCGCCCAGCGTCAGCCAGCGGGCCAGAGTGATAAAGGGCACGCCCAGCGCCAGCGCGCTAAGGCTCAACGGCAGTAGCAGGGCAAGCAGAGTCGTCACCGGCCCCAGGCGGTAGGGGGTTTGGCTGCGGGCACTGCCGGAGCCTACTCGGGCATAACGCGCGCGGCCTCGGCTGGCGGCCTCCAGCAGCAGTAAACCCAGGCAACACAGCACCAGCACCCCGGCCAGCATGTTGGCTGCCGGGCCGTTAAAGGTGGACTGGAACTGATCGAAAATGGCGGTGGTGAAGGTGTCGAAACGGATCATGGCGTACAGGCCGTATTCCGCCAGCAGATGCAGCGCGATCAGTAACGATCCGCCCCAGGTCGCCAGTTTGAGCTGCGGCAGCACCACGCGGAAAAACACCGCCAACGGACGGGTGCCGAGCGAAGTGGCGACGTCTTCAATGCCGGGATCCAGGCGGCGCAGCACCGCTGCGGCCGGCAGATAAATAAACGGAAAGTAGGCGAGGACCGAAATGAATACCCCGGCGCCCAGCCCATGCATCGAGGGCACCAGGCTGATCCAGGCATAGCTTTGCACGAATGCCGGAACCGCCAGCGGCGCGGTCGCCAGCAGCGACCAGATGCGGCGGCCCGGCAGCGTGGTGCGCTCCGTGAGCCAGGCCAGCGTGACCCCCAGAATGGCGCAAATTGGCAGCGTGAAGACCACCAGTAGCAGGGTATTGAGCAACAGTTCGGCCACTCGGGGGCGGAATACCAGAGCTTTTACCGTCTGCCAGCCGGTTTCAAACGCCACGCTGACGACAAACCCCAGCGGCAACAGGGCCAACAGGGAGAGTAAAAGGGCGGCCGCCACGATAAACAGCCCCGGCCGCTGGTGCCGCCGGGTGGTGGTGTAACGCGTCGTGGCGCCGCTGGCGTTGAGGCCAATATTCGACATAGGGTAAAAGCTCTCTAAAACCGGCTTACAGCAGCCCGGCCTCGGTCATCAGTTCAACTGCTTTTTTACCGTTCAACTGCGAAGCGTCGATTTTCGGCGCGTCCAGCTCTTTCAGCGGCACCAGTTTAGGATTGGACGCTGCGTTCACGCCTACCGCATATTCGAAGGCGTTATTGGTACGCAGAATGTCCTGGCCGTTCTTGCCGGTGATCCACTTCACGAAGGCCTGAGCCTGTTGTTGGTGTTTGCTGGAAGCCAGTACGCCGCCGCCGGAGGTGCTGACGAACGCGCCCGGATCCTGGTGTTTGAAGTAATAAAGTTTGACGTTTTTGCTGTTTTCGCCGGTCTTGGCACCGTCGACGAACGGATAATAGTGATAGATCACGCCGCTGTCGATTTGGCCGGCATTGACCGCTTTCATCACCGTGCTGTTGCCCTTATAAGCGGTGAAGTTGGTTTTCATCGCTTTCAGCCATTCCAGCGTGGCTTTTTCGCCTTTCAGCTCCAGCAGCGCGCTGACGATCGCCTGGAAATCTGCGCCAGACGGCGAAGCGGCCCAACGGCCTTTCCATTCCGGCTTGGCCAGATCCAGCAGCGATTTAGGCAATTGCGCTTCGGTCAGTTTGGCCGGGTTGTAGACGAATACGGTTGAACGGGCGGCGATGCCGATCCAGCGGCCATGCTGCGGGCGGTACTGCGGTTCAACCTGCGCCAGCGTCGCGGCATCCAGCGGGGCAAACAGTTTGGCGTTGTCCACCAACACCATCGCCGGGGAGTTCTCCGTCAGGAAAACGTCGGCGGGGGATGCGCTGCCTTCCTGCACCAGTTGGTTACCCAACTCGCTGTCACCGCCGTTGCGCAGAGTCACCTTGATGCCGGTGTCTTTGGTAAAGCCATCCACCCAGGATTTCACCAGGTTTTCGTGCTGAGCGTTATAAATAACGATGCCGTCATCGGCAGGGGCCGCATGAGCGGAAAACGCCAGCATCATCGATGAGGCGAGCAGGGCAACGGGGCCCAGAGAAGAAAGACGCAGCTTCATACTGTTATCCTTTTTAGAGGTCGAAGAAGAAAAGCGAATATCGCCTGGCGAGCGCAAGCAGGCCCGATTGTAGCCAAGAACAGTCATAATGATAGTGAAAACGATTCGTATTAAATTATTTTTTGCATTCGCTCATAAATTAACTCGCCTTAAGGAAAAATTAAGCTTCAGCCTGAATACTCTGAACTGATTGCCTAATGTCGACAGAATTCATGCAGTTGAAAATATCTCCTCATGCGTTCGCCTTCTCAGGAGCCGCCATCTCAACCGCAAACCAGTCTGCCAGTTGCGCTACGGCGCGGCTGTGCTTGCCGTCGGGGTTGCTGACAAAATAATGCGCAGCGCCCGGCAGCGAGTGCTCGAACGGCGCTACCAGCACGCCACTCTCCAGCGCATGCTGCACCATCAGTCGGCTGGCGATAACCGCGCCCTGGCCGGCGATTGCCGCCTGAATGGCGTGGGCTTCGTCGGTAAAGCGCGGGCCGGCGTCGACCGTCAGCGCCGCCGGGCCAAACTCGCTGCGCCAACGCGGCCAGTCGGGGGACGGTTGCGGCACCTGGCGACCATCGATGTGTATCAACGTGGTTTGCAACAGATCCGCGATTGAAACGACATTCAACCGCGGGCTGACGACCAGCACGAAGCGGTCCTGTTGCAGCAATCGCGGCGACAGCGGGTCATCCGGCCTGTTGCCGTAGCGGATCGCCACATCAATCTGTTTGCTGCGCAAATCCACAATGCGGTCATCGGCGTGCAACCGCAGGTCGAGGGCGGGAAACTGCTGCATCAGCGCCGGCAAACGCGGCACCAGCCAGTGGGTGATCAGCGCCGTGGTGGCAGATAACGTCAACACCGCCGGCCGCTGGCGTTCACCGATATTTTCCACCGCCGCCTGCAGCAGGTTGAACGCCCGAGCGCTGGCCTGTTGCAGGATCTTGCCGTCATCGGTCAATGCCACCTTGCGCGGCGTTCTTTCAAATACGCTGACGCCCAGCAGGCTTTCCAGCAGCCGAATTTGGTGGCTGATGGCCGTCGGCGAAACGCCAATTTCTTCAGCGGCCAGTTTAAAACTCTGCAGTCTGGCGACCGCGTCAAAAGCCCGTAATGCCCCCAGGGGCGGCAGTTTTCTTTTCATGATGAGTTATTTTCATCTTTGGCTGAGAACTATGACTTTGAATTGCCAACTGGTGGCAGGTTATTTTCTGTATGCAGGTTAGCAGATGAAAATTACTCAGCCAAATAACCAGGAGATAACCATGTCCGCATCATCGGTAAAACAGCTTCGTCTGGTGATCACCACCGAAGATTTTGATAACGCCCTGGCTTTCTACCGCGATCGGCTGGGGTTGACCCAGGTCGATGCGGTGCCGCCAGACAGCGGCAGGGTGGCGATCCTCGAGGCGGGCAAGGCCACGCTTGAGCTGGTGGAGCCTTCCACCGCCGCCTATATCGACCAGATCGAAGTGGGAGAGCGCGTCTCCGGTTGGGTCAGGGTGGCATTTGAGGTGACCGATATTGCCGCGACCACGACCAGTCTGGTGCAGGGCGGCGCGCAGGTGCTGTCCGAGCCACGGGTTACGCCCTTCAATTCGATCAATAATCGGCTGGAAGCGCCGGCCGGATTGCAACTGACGCTGTTCCAGCCGCGGTAAACCCATGCCTGCCATCATGGCGGGCATCAAGATAATTTAGGGTATTTTGTTAGTGGCCATTATACGACAATAATAGGTCTATTATCGCTCACCGATATCGTAATAATAGTGGGCGATTTTATTATCTTTGTGGTTAAAATGGTTTTTTCTAAATGTTTCATAAACGGCGGGCCGGATTTACCCCCGCCGCCAAAAAAACGCCTCTATAATGCCCCCCGTAGTTTATATGCAGTATCTCGTTTGGCGAGGCTCCTATACAAACACAGGTTACTGATCTGACGACATCGAGAGATGCCCAAGGTTAAGACAGGCTTTATCGGATTAAGGTTCAGCCCAAGGTAACTTCTGATGAATACATCAGATACGTTGTATAGTGCTAAAACCTGGACGCGGAGATAGGCTTTCTGCACTCCCTCTGTGGTTAACGCCCCTATGCGATTCGCTGTTGAAGTTTAAACAGAAATAGGGACTAACATGATGAAGTCACATCAAAATTACTCATCCCCGGCGCTGGCCCATACCGAAACTCTCGACGAATCTTCGGTAGCCGGCTATATGAACGCCAATTTCATTACCGTTCCCGGTAATATGACGGTAAATAAAGCCAAGGAATATTTTCTTTCACAGCTTAAAACGGACGAAATTCCAACCCAGCTGTTTGTCACCGCCGACGATTATCAATTGCGCGGCACACTGTCGGTTAAAAAATTGTTGCAGTGCGAGGACGATGATAAAGCCGTTGGGGTAATGATCAATCACAGCTATTTCCAGGTATCGCCCGACGACGATCGCAATGACGTTGCCCATTTATTGGGCAAGGGCGGGCTGGACGTGGTGCCGGTGGTGGTGAATAAAACCCTGGTTGGGGTATTGGGGGAAAAAGAAATCGCCCGGCTGATTGAGGATGAAAATACCGAGGATGCGCAACGACAGGGCGCCAGTCTGCCGCTGGACAAGCCCTATCTGGAAACCAGCCCCTGGGCGCTGTGGCGCAAACGTTCGGTTTGGTTGCTGATGCTGTTCGTCGCCGAAGCCTACACCGGCAACGTACTGAAGGCGTTTGAAGACCAGCTGGAAGCGGCGATCGCCCTGGCGTTTTTCATCCCGCTGCTGATTGGCACCGGCGGTAACAGCGGTACGCAGATCACCTCCACACTGGTACGCGCCATGGCGCTGGGTGAAGTCAGCCTGCGTAACCTGGGCGCGGTGATCCGCAAAGAGGTGTCTACCTCACTGCTGATCGCCGCCACTATCGGTGTCGCCGCCTGGGTTCGCGCCTGGATCATGGGGGTGGGCATGGACGTGACGATGGTCGTCAGCCTGTCGCTGGTGGCGATAACCGTCTGGAGCGCGATTGTGTCCTCGATTATCCCTATGCTGCTGAAAAGAGTGGGGATAGATCCGGCGGTGGTGTCTGCGCCATTTATCGCCACCTTTATCGATGGTACCGGCCTGATTATCTATTTCAAAATTGCCCAGCACATTCTGCATATTTAAACCGAAAATCCGCTTCGTGTCGCTGCCGGAGCGGACATTTTATCTCACCCAATAAGGAGGCGCGTTAATCGCAATGAATAATCTTTTAACCCACTTTTTAATTAAAGAGGTTTTTATCGATAACCGTTAATTGAGGAAATAATAATGGGAAACATGACAATTTTTGTAGGATTCCTGAGCATCATCAGCTCACTAGGTCTGTTAGCCGCCTATATGAGCACCAAATGGGATGATTAATGAACGTTGAAGAACCGCCGGAATGCATCCTCCCCGAAGTGTTTTATTTACGACGGGGAGGATACCGATAAAACTCTGACCGCCGCCTGCGGTTTTAACGAGTGAAACGATAATGATTATTTTTATTCTTGGTTTGCTTTATGCCATTTTAATGATCTCTGTGGGTGTTAATGAGATTTATTTTTATTCAACCGGAAAATCAGAATTCCTGTCTAGTTTAATGCTGACATTCTCGGGTAGTATGCTGCTGGTTGCTTTTGTCTGGCAATTGTCTGCGAAAATGAAAAAATAAATTCCCCTTCGAATATGAGCCGTATTATGCAAAATGAAAAACAGTCCGTTGCCAGAAACTCGATGATAGCCAGCGGGCTATTGGCTACCGGGAAATTTACTGCAGGCATTTTTACCGGCAGCATTGGTCTTATTTCCGAAGGGATCCACTCTTTCACCGATTTTGTCGCCACCAGCATTACCTGGCTGGCAGTGCGTATCAGCGACAAACCGGCCGATGAGGACCACCACTTTGGGCACGGCAAGGTCGAAAATCTGGCGGCGTTGTTTGAAGTGCTGCTGCTGTTGGGCGCGGCGGGCTGGATTGTTTACGAGGCCGGCACCAGCCTGCTGGGGCAGGCGCATGAGATTGTCGCCGCGCCGGTGGTGATTGCGGTACTGTTGATCTCGATTGTGGTCGACTATTTCCGCGTCAAGGCGCTGAATCGCGTGGCGAAGGCCACCGACAGCGCGGCGCTGGAAGCCGATGCGCTGCACTTCTTCTCCGACATGTTGTCTTCCGCCGTGGTGCTGCTGGGGATGGTATTTGTGTTGTTGGGGTTCGGCCGTGCAGATGCGATCGCAGCGTTGATCGTGGCCTGCTTTATCGTGGTCGCAGCCGTGAAGCTGGGCAAACGTTCGTTCGATTCGCTGATGGACACCGCCCCCTCCGGTGCCAAAGAGGAGATCGGCGTGTTACTGGATAATTTTCCGGCGATACTGGCCACCGAAAATATCCGCATTCGCAACGCCGGTGCGGCCCTGTTTATTGAGGTGACCGTCGCGGTCTGCCGCACTTTGCCGCTGGAGCGCATCAACGCGCTGAAGCAGTCCATCGCCGAGCGTCTGGAGCGGCAGTATGCCCATGCCGAAGCCACGGTGATTGCCAACCCGCAAACCCGCAGCGATGAAGACATGGCGACCCGCATCCGGGTGATTGCCGCCAATCACGGTGCGGTGGTGCAAAATGTGGCGTTGCAGCAACTGCCGGAACGCATGTCGATCAGCATGGATCTGGCGGTGCCGGCCAGCGCCAGCGTGGCGCAGGCGCACGATATCGCCAGCGAGATTGAAAACCTGCTGCGCCAGGCCATCGGCGAAGATACGGAAATCGAAACTCACCTTGAACCGCAAATGCACCATTGGTTGGCCAGTAAGGACGTAGAGCCGGATGAACTGGCCAACATTCGCCAGATCCTGCGAACTGCGGTGGAAAAGGGGGAGATGGTGCAGGACGTGCATAACATTCGGGCGCGCAAAACGGCAGAGGGCATTATCGTCAATTTCCATTGCCGGGTGTCGCCGGCCGCGTCCATTGTGGCGGCTCACGACGCGGTGGACTGTATAGAACGCCAACTGCGGGCGAGTTATCCCACCATTTCGCGGGCGATAGGGCACGTGGAACCGATCAAGCCCGCTTTGTGAGCCTGCATCGCTGCGACAGTGGGATGACAATAAAGGCCCAAACAAGATAAAATATCGGTAAACCAACAAGTTGGTATTGTTGTTTGAAACCCGAGGACGAGCGATGGCCGAGTTTGCTTCCGATCACTATCATGATTCCATCGCGATGCCCGTCACCGGCGTTGCCGTCGATTACTCCAACGGTCACGTGATCCCCGCGCATAGCCATCGGCGTTCGCAGTTGGTTTATGCGGTGGAAGGGGTGTTGGTTATTGAAACGGATGTAGGCCGTTGGGTCGTCCCGCCGAGCCGGGGCGTGTGGTTGATAGCGGGCGTCAGCCACACCGTGCGCATGCGCGGGGTGGCGCGAATGCGCAGTATTTTCGTCAATCAGGATGCTATCCCCGGATTACCCGACGTTGACTGCGTGATCGAGATTTCACCTTTGCTGCGTGAGTTGATCCTTGCCGCGACCAAAGTCACGGGCCATTATGATCTGGAAAGCCGCAACGGCCGTTTGATGCGTTTTATCCTTGATGAATTATGTTCTTTGCCCGTACTGCCCTTTAATCTTCCCTGGCCGCAGGATGCGCGGATACTGCGCGTCTGCCAGACACTGTCCGAAGATCCCGCCGATAATCGCGCCGCCGATGACTGGGCCGCTGATTTAGCGATGAGCGCCAAGACGTTCCATCGTCAGTTTCAGCGGCAAACCGGCATCACCTTTGGGCGTTGGCGGCAGCAGGCGCGCCTGCTTTTGTCACTCGAATGCCTGGCTCAAGGCATGCCGATTGTGCAGGTGGCGCTGCAGAACGGTTACGAAAGCCAAAGCGCCTTTGCCGCCGCCTTTAAACGCCAGTTTGGATTGCGGCCTTCTGAGTTTTATCGTTAACGATCAATTTTTTCGCAAAAAGAACCCAGCCAGCACGCAGGCCAGCATTGCCAGACCGGCAATGTAAAAAGCGTCGCTGTAGGCCAGTAGCAGGGCATCGCGACGTACGATCTGATCAAGCACCCCCAAAGCCTGCAGGCGCAATCTTGCCGCCCCCGCGCCGTACAGGGCCGTGGCGTGATCGAGATGAGCGTGCGAGAGCATTCTGACTGTCTCGACCAACCGTTCCTGCGTCGCCTGAGCAAAAGAGGTAATCGATTCGCCAATACGCTGCGCATGCAGTTTTTCACGCTCAACCACGATCTGGCTGGAAAGGGCGATACCGATAGCCCCGCCTATGTTGCGCACCATCGAAAAAAGCCCCGATGCCGATCCTACCTGATCCTTTTCCAGCCCCTGAATTGCCATCACTCCCAGCGCCACCACCACTAACGATTGCCCGATGCCGCGCACGATCAGCGAAGGAACAATGACGTTATAAGCCGCATCAGGATTGAGGTGAATGTTCATCAGGCACCCGAGGCCGGTAATCAAGAATCCGGCCACGATTGCCGTGCGGGCGCTGGTCCAACGCATCAGTCGAGGCGTAGCGAACGACATGATAAATTGAATAATGCCGTAAGGGATCATCATTGCCCCGATCTGGCTGGCGTTGTAACCGTGAACTTCGGCGAAATAGTTAGGCACCAGAAACACTACGCCAAACACCACCGCGCCGAAGCAAAACTGCATCAGACTGGCGAGACCGAAATTATAGCGGCCCAGTAAGCGCAAATTAATGAACGGCGTCTTGCTCTTAAGCTCCGCGTAAATAAAACCGGCAATGCCCAACACGGCCAGCAAGGTGCAATTGACGATAAAAGACGAAGCAAACCAGTCCTCTCGTCCGCCTTCCTCCAGCATGATCTGCAGCGAGGAAAGGCCAATCGCCATGGTGATAATTCCCCACCAGTCACCCTGTTTGAGTTTCTCAAGCCTCATCGATTGCGGTTTGACCGACCAGCCTATGGCAGCCAGCAGCAATATCCCTGGTGGCACTTGCAGATAAAATATCCAGCGCCATGAGTAGACATCGGTTAACCAACCGCCCAGTGAAGGGCCTGCTGCCTGCGCAACATTGTTAGCCACCGCAAACAGCGCCATGCCGAGAGAATGCTTGTGGGGAGGCAATTCGCCGACGATTAGCTGAAACGACAAGGGGATCAGCACGCCGCCAAACGCGCCCTGCAGCGCACGGGCGAGGATCATGGTCTGAATATTGGGCGCCAGCGAGCAGGCCATGGAGAAAAGTATAAATCCAGACGTCCCTACCATCAGTACGCGGCGCATGGAAAATATCGAGACTAACCACCCGGTTATCGGGATGATGATGATTTCGGCCACCAGATAGGCGGTGGTGATCCAGGAGCCTTCTTCAAAGGTGGCGCCCAGCGAACCCCGCACGTCGGGTAATGAGGCGTTGGTGACGTGTACGTTCATGCCAGCCATGAAACACCCGACGACGCTGCCCAATACGGCCACCCAGGTGCGTAACGAGATTTTGTCCGTGTTGGGCATGACGGTGGTCTGGGTTGAGAGACGGCTACTCATGACGGGTGTCCACCGTCACCATTACCGACATTCCGGGGCGAACCTGTTCAACCCTTGGCTGGCCGGCATCAAGGCGAATTCGCACCGGCATCCGCTGGACGATTTTGGTAAAGTTGCCGGTGGCGTTATCCGGGGGAAGCAGCGCAAATTGCGCCCCGGACGCAGGGGAAAAGCTCTCGACCTCACCCTTGAAAACCTGTCCATCAAACGCGTCGACACGTACCTTGGCAGGTTGGTCAACCCGCATTTGGTCAATTTGCGTTTCCTTAAAGTTGGCAATCACGTAAGTATTGCCGGGAACCACCGCAAGCAGCGGCGAACCCGTCTCGGCATATTGGCCGGCCCGCAAAGCATGCTGACCTACAGTACCGTCGATCGGACTGACAATCCGGGTACTCGCCAGATTAATGCGTGCGATCGTCAGCATGGCTTGCGCTTGCGTCCGCATGGCTTTCGCCTTGTCGCGCTCGGCCTCGGTAGCCTGTTGGCTGCTGGCGAGTACGGACAGCGCCTGCTGCTGGCTGGCGAGTCGCGCCTCGGCCTGCGCCAGTTGTGCGGCGGTTTTACGGGCATCCGCGTCAGCCGATTCTACCTGTTGGGCACTGCTGATGTTTTGGCGAGCCAGGCGATGCTGGCGCTGGTCCTCCAAGGCCGAGCGATTTGACTCTGCGGCGGCGGCGCGGACAGCGGCTTGAGCTTCTGCAATCAGGCTTGTCTGCTGTTGCTGGCGAGCGGCCAGATTGGCGATACGGGCCTGTTTCACGTCATTTTCGGCAACCGCCGCCGCGACTGCGGCCTCGGCCAGATCAACGTTGGCCTGATAATCGCGGGAATCGATTCGGGCCAGGACCTGACCGGCTTTCACCTGTTGATTGTCCCTAACCTCCACGGCGACCAGATAGCCGTTGATGCGGGGGGCCAGCGTGACAATGTCGGCGCGCGCATAGGCATCATCGGTCTCGATCATCCAGCGGCCAGTGGTCCACCAGTAAATACCCCAAGCCAATACCAATAGGGTAACCAACAGGATGCCGGCCAGAGTTCGGGGCCGAGGTTTTGCGCGTCGGGCAGCAAAAAACGGCTTTTTAGCAGGCGAAGTATTTTCGGTCATTATTATGATTCTCTTTTAAAAACAGGAGGAAATAAAATGCTGGAGGCGGTTTTAGACCGCTGAGGTACCGGGAGCACCACTGAGGGAGCCTGCTGCCACCCGCCACCCAGGGCTTTAAATAACGTCACCTGAGCCTCAATCACCCGCGTATTTGCGCGCGCCAACGCACTCTGAACGGCGACGTCGTTGCGTTGATTGTCGAGATAGTCGAGAGCGGTTGCCGCACCGTCCTGATAGGCGAGCGTCGATAGCTTCAGCGCTTGTCGACTGTTTTCGGCTGCCTGTTGAAGGAGTTTTTGCCGCTGCAGGGCCAAGTCATAGCTTGTCAGACTCACCTGTACCTCTTTCAGCGCAGCCAAAATCGTGCCGTCAAAATGCGCGAGTGCCGCATTTTCCTTGGCGCCAGCCTGAGCGATACGCGCCCGGGCCTGCGTAACGTTAGGGAAGGACCATGAGATCAGCGGCCCGATGCTCCAGACGGTGGCGCCGCTGTTACCCCAATCTTCAGGCTGGTGAGCGGAGCTGAGCATGTTGGCTCCCAGCGAAATACGCGGATAGAGATCGGTGGTCGCTACGCGAATATTGGCCGTTGCAGCGGCAAGCTGTTGTTGTGCCTCGCGCACATCGGGGCGACGGCGTAACAGGGCTAAGCCGTCGTTTTCAGGCAAACCGCGATACGCCAGCGTTGGCGGTTTTAGGCAGGCAAGCGCCTGTTCGGGGGGATTGGCAGGCAGGCGGCCCATTAACACAGCGAGTTCAGCCAATACGCGCTGACGCTTGGCTTTCAACAGCGGCAGTTCGGCGCGAGTTTGGTACACCAAACCTTGAGCACGAACCACATCCAGCGCGACACCGGCCCCGGATTGACGCAGCGCTTCGGTAATCTGCTGCCCTTGCTCGACCAGCGCCAAAGCCTGTTGAGCAATACCGATCCGTTGACCGTAGCTGCAGGCGCTGAGCCAGGCTCGGGTTGTTTCGGCGGCAACCCACACGCGCACGCCGTCTTCTTCGGCCTGAGTAGACTCCGCGTTTGCCTGTGCCGCGCTGGACCCTGAGCGCAGGCGGCCGAACAGGTCGAGTTCCCACTGCAGATCGATCCCTGCGCTATAGCGGCTGCCGGTGCGGATATTGTCGCTCTGACCTAACGCCGCCTCGATTTGATCCTCGAGCGAACTGCCATATCCCCCCTTGGCAGCGAAACTTGTGCTGGGCAGTTTTTGCGCATCGGTTTCACGCAGAAGTGCCCGGGCCGCAAGCAGATTTGCCGCTGCCGCACGCAGATCTCGGTTGTTGCTCAACGCCTGCTCGACAGCCTGGTTTAAGCCGGGATCCTGATACAAAGACCACCATTTATCCGGCATGATAGTTCTAGTTTTTGCCAAAGGCTCAGCCGTGAGCGGCAGAGTCGTGAGGGGAGGTTGACCTGGGCCCACCACGCAGCCGGCAGATAACAGGGGAAGTAAGGCAATCGTCAGCCTTTTGGATATCAACATGCGTCACACTCTTCAATGAGAATGCGTCCAGATTACCGGGTAAGACACTGTCTTTATGCCGAGATTTCGACTTTCATTATCTTGAAATGGTCATTTTTAACGGGCCGACTAGCCAACGTGAGCTTTAGCGATTATCAATAGCTTTCTTCCAATAATCGTTGTCTCGACAGACGCAGGTATCTCCCCATGTCACGAAGTAAAGACCTGCAAGACTGGGTAAAACCGGCCCGGTCCCCAATGCAAATTGAGCGTATCGAAGCTTTTTTCGGTGGCCATGGTTATGAGCTCCATCGCCACGACACCTACGCCATTGGCCGCACGTTGTCCGGTGTGCAAAGTTTCAACTATCGTGGCGGCAGGCGTCATAGCCTGCCCGGCGGCACCCTGGTATTGCATCCGGATGAGGTCCATGACGGAGAGGCGGGTACGGAGGAGGGATTTCAATACCGCATGGTTTATATCGAGCCTGCATTAATCCAAAAGATACTCGGCGGCAAGCCGTTGCCTTTTATTCCGGGCGGTCTTTCCGATGACCCAAGACTCTTTGCTGCGGCTCAACCCTTGCTCAAGGCCATGGAGGATCCGTTTGAAACGCTTGAGGAAGAGGATGCGCTTTATGACCTGGCGCAAACCCTTGCCGCTGTCGGGGGGCAACGCTATCAGCGGCGGGCGTTTGACTACCAGGCGGCTGAAAGGGCAAGGGAATATATCCATTCCTGTTTCGATAAAAATATTACCCTGGATGAGCTTTCTTTGATCAGCGGCCGAGATCGCTGGAGTCTGAGCCGGGATTTTCGGGCGCTGTTTGGCACCAGCCCCTACCGCTACGTCACTATGCGTCGTCTTGAACATTGCAGACGGCGGATGTTGGCGGGCCATAATCTGGCAGATATTTCAATCGATGCGGGATTTGCGGATCAAAGCCACATGACGCGCCAATTTGTCAGCAATTTTGGCGTTTCTCCTGGCCGCTGGCTGAAGTTTATCAACGGAGGTTAAGCGCGAAGTTGCACAATCATTCAAGATTGCCGCCCGCCGGGTCAACTATGCTGGGCTCCTGTTAACCAAGGAGCCTGAAAATGTATCAACCCATTAATTTTGCTCATAAACTTTCTCTGTTTTCTGAACAATGGCAGCCGAAAGTGATTGCCGAGATGAATGACTACCAGTTTAAAGTGGTCAGAATTCACGGTGACTTTGTCTGGCATACGCATGCCGAAACCGATGAAACCCTTATCGTGTTGGACGGCGTTTTGCGCATTGATTTTCGCGATGGCCATGTGCTGGTCAATGCGGGCGAGATGTATGTGGTCCCGCGCGGCATCGAACACAAAACCTCTGCCGAGATCGAAACCCAACTGATGCTTATCGAACCTCGCGGCGTGTTGAACACCGGTGACGAACGGGGAGAACGTACTGCGGTCAACGATGTCTGGATTTGATAGGCATCCTGTGGCTAAGTCTCATATTATGAAGTCAGTCCGTCAGGTTGATCTTTCACGGCACAAGACATGCGGCGCAGATCAAATATCGGCTAGAGAAACGGACATATTACACGCCAAGAGTAATATTTAACCTATTGCAGCAGGTAACGGCTTGATTTAGCGTTACCTGCTGTCGCTTTCCTTGTTGTAGAAATATGGCCAATTCTCTATCGGCCTGGGATTTTTTTTTGATAAGATGAATATATAAATTATTCCCAATTAAAATAACTGTATTGCATGGTGTTTATAGACGTATCGCAAAGTATTTTCATGGTATGTGTTCTCGGATTAATATACTTGAACATTTTTTCCAAAAAACTCGATAGAGGTGATGTAAAAAATTTCAATATCATTGATGTATCATCGTTATCATGGCCGAACGGCTCGCCAATAACCATGTGCATGGTATGTGCTTGAGTCCGTCTTTTGAGTCAAACTCTGACTGATGCACCACCAATGAATAGCTTGGTAATAATTTACATCAACATAAAGCGAATTGAATTAATTCAATTCGGTGAAATATGAAAATCACAAGTTGAATTTAATCACATCATTTGGAATAGAAAATGATTATACACCCCTTCCAATTATATTAATTTTGGACACATAATCTCATGGGGATATCGTAAAAAATTGACATGCGTTGGTTTAATGCACGAGCCGTTTTACAGGCAATGGAACACGCCACTCTGCATTGAATTGATCTCATTATACCATACACCGAAAAGGACCTCCCATGAACCATAGTGCTATAGAAGCGGGCTCCATCAGTCCGCTGATTGCCCGGACCGAGCAGATCCACAGCGTTGACGGTCAGTTGACATCGCTGGGGTATGCGCCCGTCCGGATGAACAGAACCGACAGGTGTGGCTGGCCCGCTCCGCACAGACCGAATACGGTGACGCAGCACAGTTCTGGCTGCCACGGAGCATACGCAACAGCCCCCTGACCGGCATCAATACCGTGTTCAGGGATAAATATCACTGTGTGATTATTCAGCATCAAGACCCCTCTGGGCTGACTGTCAGTGCCGCATATGATTGGCGTTTTCTTTCGCCTGCAGCCCTGAAGGATGCGAATAACAACACGCACACCGTAACAATGGATGCGTTAAGGCGGATAACGCAGAGTCGCTTCTCCGTTACCGAAAACGGTCAGCCAGCCGGTTACAGCGACACGATATTCACCTTGCCGGCAACGGAGGATGAGGCCCTGACGCTGACCGGACCGTTACCGGTATCAACTTGTCAGGTTTACTTTGCTGACAGCTGGATGCCACGAGTCTCCCGACAGCGGCTTCAGGAGTTGGCCGACAAACGGGATGGGCTGATATCAGCCAGGGGGGTGACAGAAGATGGCTACATTACTGCAATGGCGCGGCGCCGCATGACGCCAGAGAGGTATACGCACCTTTTGGGCACACCGGCCCAGCCCCCACAGACCGTCACGCTGACGACGGACCGGTATGACAGTGACAATGCCCAGCAAATACGCCAGCAAGTTAGCTTCAGTGATGGCTTTGGTCGTCTGTTACAGACGGCTGTCCGCCAGGCTACCGGAGAGGCTTGGCTACGCGCGACAGACGGCAGCCTGGTGACGGATAGTACCGGGCAACCAACGACGGCTTTGACCGAGACTCGCTGGGCCGTCACGGGACGCACTGAGTACGACAACAAAGGCCTGCCTGTACGTACTTATCAGCCGTTCTTCCTCAATGATTGGCGTTATGTCAGCGATGACAGCGCTCGTCAGGATTTGTACGCAGATACGGCGTATCACGACCCACTCGGGCGCGTAGTGCAGGTGGTCACCGCGAAAGGCGGGTTGAAACGTACGCTGTTCACGCCGTGGTTCACCGTCAGCGAAGACGAGAACGACACTGCCGATGTTTAACCTGTTCGCCCGGCCTGCCGCCGGGCGCTTTTAGGAGTATTAGTGATAATGACTCGAACCACCATTGATGTGCATGCCAACACCCCAACGGTCACGGTCCTCGACAATCGTGGCCTTAATGTGCGCAACATCGCGTACCATCGCCATCCTGTTACCCCGGACGTCACCAGTGAGCGCATCACCCGCCATCAGTACGACGCCCGCGGCGCCCTGTCGCGCCGCGCCGACCCGCGCCTGCAGGCAGCCAGGCTGACGAACTTCATCTACCTCACCGACCTGGCCGACAGCGTTATGCGCACCGTCAGCGCTGATGCCGGTATCACCGTACAGCTGAACGACATTGCAGGCCGCCCGTTTCTGGGTATCGACGCCAACGGTATCACCCGTACCTGGCAGTATGAAGGCTCAGCGCTTCCGGGCCGTCCGGTGAGTATGACGGAGCAAGTGGCCAGCGAAGCGGTCCGCATCACGGAACGCTTCGCGTATGCCGGCAACACGCACGCCGAGCAGGCCCTCAACCTGGCTGGCACATGCGTCAGCCATTACGACACTGCCGGCCTGGTGCAGACCGACAGCGTGGCGCTCTCTGGCGTGCCGCTGTCAGTCACCCGCCGCCTGCTGAAGGACGCGGATAATCCGGCGCTGGTGACCGACTGGCAAGGTACAGACGCCTCCGCCTGGAATGACCGGCTGGATAGTGCTGTGCATGCAACCCTGACCACCGCCGACGCCACCGGCGCGGTGCTGACCACCACTGATGCAAAAGGCAACCTGCAGCGCGTGGCCTACGACCTGGCGGGTCTGCTGTCCGGCAGTTGGCTAACCCTGAAGGGCGGTACAGAGCAGGTCATCTTGCAGTCCCTGACGTACTCCGCCGCCGGGCAGAAGTTGCGCGAGGTGCATGGCAACGGCGTGGTGACCACCTACGCGTACGAGCCCGAGACGCAGCGTCTGGTCGGGATTAAAACCGAGCGGCCGGCCGGGCACGCCTCGGGGGCGAAAGTGTTGCAGGACCTGCGCTACGACTACGACCCGGTGGGCAACGTGCTGAAGGTCAGCAATGATGCCGAAGAGACCCGCTTCTGGCGCAACCAGAAAGTGGTGCCGGAGAACACCTACGTCTATGACAGCCTATACCAGTTGGTCAGCGCCACCGGGCGCGAGATGGCTGGCGCCGGTTCGCAGTCCACCGGGTTACCGTCCGCCGCCGTTCCTCTTCCCACCGACAGTGCCGCGTACACGAACTACACCCGGACGTACTCTTACGATGTCGCCGGCAACCTGATGCAGATACGGCACAGCGCCCCCGCGACAAACAACACTTACACCACAAATATCACCATCAGCGACCGCAGCAACCGGGGCGTGCTGAGCACGCTGACGGAAAACCCGGCTGACGTGGACACGCTGTTCACGGCAGGCGGACAGCAGATGCGGCTGCAGCCAGGTCAGACGCTCAACTGGACGTCACGTAATGAACTGCTGACGGTAACACCGGTGATGCGCGACGGCGGTACGGACGACCGGGAAAGCTACCGCTACGACGCGGGCAGCCAGCGCATGCTGAAGGTCAGCGCGCAGAAAACCGCGAACAGCACACAGACGCAGCGGGTGGTGTACCTGCCAGGACTGGAGCTGAGGACGACAAAGGCCGGCGATACGGAAACGGGGCGCCTGCAGGTCATCACCGTCGGCGAGGCGGGCCGGGCGCAGGTGCGGGTGCTGCACTGGGAGAAAGGTAAGCCGGACAGCATTGACAATAACCAGCTGCGCTACAGCTATGACAATCTCATCGGCAGCAGCGGGCTGGAGCTGGACGGCGACGGCAACATTATCAGCCTGGAGGAGTACTACCCGTACGGAGGTACGGCTGTCCTGACGGCACGCAACGCGGTAGAGGCGGACTACAAAACGGACCGCTACTCGGGCAAGGAGCGGGATGCGACGGGGCTGTACTACTATGGCTACCGGTATTATCAGCCGTGGGCGGGGCGCTGGCTCAGTGCTGACCCGGCAGGCACGGTGGACGGGCTGAATCTGTTCCGCATGTGCAGAAATAATCCAGCCTCATTTTTTGACCCGGATGGTCGCAAACCAAAATTGAATAGTGTGGAGCAGGGAGTACTTGATAATTTAAACAATGTAATAAAACCATTTTTGCTTTCGCGAAGAGAACAAGACAAAGCATTAGCCGAAAGAAGAGTAGGAGATAAATTTAATCTAAGCGGCCAACAGCTTGGGGAGACCGTAGAAAAGTTTTACGATAAAATCTCCTCCACCTCATTAAGCTTTAACTTTAAGCCGGATGAAATCCTTCTGTTCTACAAAGATAAGGATCAGCGCTTAAAGAATACATGGGAATTGGAAGTACGCACAAATAAAGATTATCTAAGAATTCGAAATGGTGCTGAAGAAACACTAATGGATATTAGTGGTGGTGGTGAAATTTATAAAGATAAAAGATTTGATAGGGGTTTTTTTAAAGCGCCGGGACATTACGCTCCGATGGCCAGGCAAAAATACGGCTCGATTTCTTTTGATGATCATAAAGGGGGGGCTGCATCGTATGGCAGTGGCGCCATGTTCTTAAATAACGAATTGAAAGGGAATATGACATTTACTGCATGGGATTCTTATAGCATATATCGTAGAGAAGGTGGTGCTAAAGATCTAGTTAACTCCACTGGTTTTCAAGGTAATTTATATCCCTTGATCGCAAATTCGAGTGGCAATCAATTGGATCAAATGCACAATATAATTAGCAACCCTGGTGCAGATGTGAGTTTTACTGAGTATTATGAATGGCAATCGCATGCCCCGGTTTACTTTAAAGAGGGGATCTCGGCTATGGCGCTAAATTCTGAAGTTGATAAGGAAGTTATTGCGAAGGCGAATAAATTCGCCAAGGTTAATAATATTAAATGGCTTGATAAACCTGCAAAAAGGTAGGTGTTTTTGTATCAAGATATATGCCGTATTCATGGTGCAGCTGCCAGCGAGTTTAATGCAGCCCGGTAGACGATACTGAGGCTCATGGCATCACACAGATAATTACATCAACGGTTATTAGGGGATGTTTTTTGTATATACCATCATTCAGTAAAACCCCGACGGTCACGGTGCTCGACAACCGCGGCCTTAATGTGCGCTACATCGCGTACCATCGCCATCCTGATACCCCGGACGTCACCAGTGAGCGCATCACCCGCCATCAGTACGACGCCCGCGGCGCCCTGTCGCGCCGCGCCGACCCGCGCCTGCAGGCAGCCAGGCTGACGAACTTCATCTACCTCACCGACCTGGCCGGCAGCGTTATGCGCACCGTCAGCACAGATGCCGGGACCACCGTGGCACTCAGCGACACCGCCGGCCGACCCTTTATCGCGGTCAGCAATATCCGCATCGCAGACGACGGGACAGCAGACAGAAGCCAGGCGGTGACCCGCCGCTGGCAGTATGAGGAGGCTTCGCTGTCCGGTCGTCCGTTGAGTATCACGGAGCAGACCCCGGACGGCATGTCACGCACTGCGGAGCGCTTCGTCTATGCCGGCAATACCGACGCGGAGCAGGCCCTGAACCTGGCCGGACAGTGCGTCAGCCACTACGACACCGCCGGTCTGGTGCAGACCAACAGTATCGCCCTGACCGGCGAGTCGCTCTCGGTCACCCGCCGCCTGCTGAAGGATGCGGACAACCCGGACACCGTCGCCGACTGGCAGGGTGGGGATGCCTCTGCATGGAATGACCAGCTCGACGGTGAGGCGTACACCACGCTGACCACAGCGGATGCCACCGGTGCGGTGCTGACCACCAAGGATGCAAAAGGTAACCAGCAGCGCATGGCCTATGACGTGGCGGGTCTGCTGTCAGGCAACTGGCTGACGGTGAAGGACGGGACGGAGCAGATTATCGTTAAGTCCCTGACGTACTCCGCCGCCGGGCAGAAACTGCGCGAGGAGCACGGCAACGGCGTGGTGACTACCTATACCTACGAGCCGCAGACGCAGCGCCTGACCGGGATGAAAACAGAACGCCCGGCAGGTCATGCCTCCGGGGCAAAAGTACTGCAGGACCTGCGCTATAAGTATGACCCGGTGGGTAATGTGCTGAAGGTCAGCAACGATGCGGAAGAGACCCGCTTCTGGCGCAACCAGAAAGTGGTGCCGGAGAACACGTACGCCTACGACAGCCTGTATCAACTGGTCAGCGCCACCGGGCGCGAGATGGCAAACGCCAGACAGCAGGGCAGCAATCTCCCCTCTGCCGCCGTTCCCCTCCCCACCGACAGCTCTGCGTTTACAAACTATACCCGCACTTACAGCTACGACAACGCCGGCAACCTGACACAAATCAGACATAGCGCCCCGGCTACGAACAACAGTTACACAACGGACATCACGGTCAGCGAGAGCAGCAACCAGGGTGTGCTGAGCACACTGACGGAAAATCCGTCCGAGGTGGACATGCTGTTCACGGCGGGCGGGCTGCAGAGGCAACTGCAGCCGGGACAGAGCCTCATCTGGACGCCGCGTAACGAGCTACTGAAGGTAACGCCGGTGGTGCGCGATGGCAGCACGGATGACCGGGAAAGTTACCGCTACGACGCAGGCAGTCAACGAATCCTGAAGGTCAGCGTACAGAAAACTGGCAACAACGTACAGACGCAGCGAGTGCTGTACCTGCCGGGGCTGGAGCTGCGCAGTACAAAAGCGGGCGATACGGGAACGGAAGGCCTGCAGGTTATTACGGTGGGTGTGGCGGACCGCGCGCAGGTGCGGGTGCTGCACTGGGAAACGGGTCAGCCAGCAGGTATCCACACCAACCAAATACGATACAGTTACGATAACCTGGCTGGCAGCGGTCAGCTTGAACTGGACGGCGACGGCAACATTATCAGTATGGAGGAATACTACCCGTACGGCGGGACAGCTGTATGGGCAGTGCGCAGTGCGGTGGAAGCGGAATATAAAACCATACGCTACTCTGGCAAAGAGCGGGATGCGACGGGGATGTACTACTACGGGTATCGTTATTACCAACCGTGGGCGGGCCGCTGGCTCAGCGCGGACCCGGCAGGCACGGTGGACGGCCTGAACCTGTTCAGGATGTGCAGGAATAATCCTGTTACTCTGAGGGACGAGGATGGATTAATATCATCTGCCCAGCTTGAACAAATTACCAGCAATATACTTAAACGAAATCCTGGTTCAATTGATGATGTAAAAAATGCGCTAAGTTACATGCAATTAACAGCGGAGGATGTGAATTCTATCGTTAGGCATATTCAGCAAATGCCTCAATTTTCTAATAAAAAAAGTGAAACAACAGAAAGAAAATCAGCAGAGATACAAAGTGTTTTGTTTTCTTTTCATGAGGAAACGAAATTTGATAAAAACGCACTGATTTACATAGCTAATCCAGAGAATTTCTCTCATACATTTAAAGATGATGGCAGTATTTTATCCGTAAGCAAAAAACACCCTAAAAATAGTAAGTTCTTGAATCGATTTGGTAAAGAAAAATGGGAGTTTATTTCTAACTTTAGAGAGGGAGGGCGTGGTGAGATCTCCAGAGAGCCCTATTTTGCTAGTCATATTGCACAACATCAATATGCATTGAGTTCAGAGAAATTTAATTTTGTCGGAATGTTGCCAAAGCAAGTTGTTAGGGTTGACGTCCTCAATTCGGGGACACTAAATGAAACTTATGGTTTATCAGGCGATGAACTTTTTAACGCATTCTTCCTTAGAACCCCGAATGGGAAATCAACAAAAAGAGTACTTGAGTCATTTGGACTTGAAGCCTATTCCGTAATGAAAACTGTGGAACACAGTGAAAATGTGAATTTTAACATAAAGGTGAGGAAGAATCCTTCTGCGACAATAAAAGGGCAATGTAACAATATTTAATATTAACTTGCCTTTTTAGCAATCATCAATCGAAGCAGCCGGACCGGAAGGGATGAGTTACTGCTGTTGCTGGAGTTCCTGCGTCCCGGTGACACGCTGATGGTGACCCGGGTGGATCGTCTGGCCCGCAGCATTAAGGATCTGCAGGATATCGTGTTTGCCCTGAAGCAGCAGGGCGTACGCTCAGGGCTACAGAACAGCCTGTGGACACGCGCTCGGCAGCAGGTAAAGCCTTCCTCGATATGCTGGGTGTTTTCGCTGAGTTTGAAACCAATCTGCGACGTGAGCGTCAGATGGAAGGGATTGCTGCGGCGAAAGCCCGGGGCGTGTACCGCGGAAGAAAGCCCTCTATAGATCCTGCTGAAGTCTGGCGTCTGTATACCAAGGAGAAGATGGGGGCCACGGCCATTGCCCGCCAGCTCGGGATCGGGAGGGCGTCAGAATTGGAAGAAGAGTCACTCAACCAGTCGCACCAAATCATCATTGTGGCGGCAGAGTTGGATCCATCGACCGAGCGCATTGTGGACTATCTGAGCAAGAACGGCATCTCGATTAACGTCCTGTTCTTCAAAGTGTTCCAGCACGGTGATGAGCAGTTCTTAAGTCGCGCCTGGCTTATCGACCCGAGCGAAACGCAAACCAACGCCGCACAGGCCACTGCCGGAACAAGTGCCAACGCGAAGGAACCCTGGAACGGTGAGTTTTATGTCTCGTTTGGTGATCCAAACAGCCGAGTCTGGGAAGAGGCACGACGCTACGGGTTTATCAGTGCGGGCGGCGGAAGCTGGTACAGCCAGACCTTAAAACAATTACAACCCGGCGACCGTGTGTGGGTGAAAATCCCGGCAACGGGTTACGTCGGCGTCGATATTGTGCAGAGCGCCGTTGAGCCTGCCAGCAGCTTTACCATTAGCACCGAAGACGGCGAAAAACTCGCGATGGACGTGCTTAAGTACAGCGATCTCTATCACTGGAACGCAGATGATCCCGATAAGTCAGAGTATTTTGTTCCTGTGAAATGGCTGGAAACCCGCAGTGAAAATGACGCCGTGAACGAAGTCGGCTTCTTTGGTAACCAGAACACGGTGTGCAAACCTACCACGCCGAAATGGCGTCACACCATTTAGAAACTGAAACGTTCCTTCCCGCACTGGAGTGTGGAAATCTAAGGCCTTAGTTCACTTGCGGTGGCATGGCTTCGCGAGCTACGTATTTTATCGAGAGGCGCAGGGTACTTCTCTTGTCAAATCCGATGTGTTTAACCCCAGGGACACCTGCCGACAACGCTGGCTGCAGGTGAGTGAACAGGACAAATATCGTCTCGACGAGATAATAAAGGCCGCCAAAACAGGCGGCCTGTGAAGGTCAGTCCAGCTTCAGCCGGACAGTGATTTCAGCAATTTCGTTACGCCATTGCCGTTGCAACGCCGGTTTTTGGTGCCTGGTTTTGCGCGCCAAATCCTCCTGCAGTTTAGCCTCGAGTTCGAACAAGCAGGCCAGCAACCGCTCTTCGTCATGCTGTAACCCCTCGCTGTCGCCGGGGACGGTTTGCCTGGCCGCTTGGGGTTCGGCACCGCGTTGTTCCGCCAGCCGGGCATAGACCGGTTCCAGATCCTGCCACTCTTCCAGCTGTTGATGATCAATCAGCCAGAAGCGGTTGCAGCTGTTTTCTATCAGCATCCGGTCGTGAGTGACCAGCATCACTGCGCCTGCAAACTCGCGCAGGGTTTCCGCCAGTTCCTCTTTGCCTTCCATGTCCAGATGGTTGGTCGGCTCGTCGAGCAGCAACAGTGAATGGTTGGCCAGCGTCAGGCCGACAAACAGCAGGCGCGAACGCTCGCCGCCGCTCAGGGTGCCGATCCGCTGCTGATGGCGCAGGTAAGGGAAACCGGCGCCAATCAGCGCCATTTTGCGCTGCTCTTCGGTCAGCGGAGCGAAGTGCGTCAACGCCTCGCTCAGCGTATCGCCATCCTGCAACTGCTGAAGGCTCTGATCGTAATACCCGATACGCACCCTGGGGTGGAATACCACTTCACCGGAAACGGCGCTTTGGTATGCCCGCCACAGATGCCGCAACAGCGAGGATTTACCGCAGCCGTTACGGCCAACTAGGGCGATGCGATCGCCGCTTTTCACCCGCAGGTGCGCGAGGCGAAACAGCACCGGCGCATCGGCTGCCGGGCGTACATCCAACTGCGGCAGAGCCAACAGGCGATCGGCGTCCAGGGCTTCGCCCCGCAGCCGGAGCCGCCACTGGGTAGCGGCCGTCAGCTGGGTTTGATCTTCTTTCAGACGGTCGACCCGTTTTTCCATCTGTTTGGCCTTGCGGGCCAGATCCTCGTTGTCGTACACCCGTCCCCAGACCGCCAGCCGCTGGGCGCTTTTTTCCACCCGTTCGATCTCCTTTTGCTCCGCCTGGCGGCGATGCGCATCCGCCGCGTCCTTCTCCACCAGCGCCTGACGCGCCGCAGAGCAGGGCAAGCGGAAGAACTGCAAGGTTTTATCGCGCAGGATCCAGGTACAGTTGGTCACCTTATCCAGCAGGTAGCGGTCGTGGGAAACCAGCACGAAGCTGCCCGGCCAGCTTTGCAGGAACCGTTCGAGCCACAACAGCGTCGGCAGATCCAGATGGTTGCTGGGTTCATCCAGCAACAGCAGGTCCGGCCGGCGGATCAGCGCGCGCGCCAGCAGCAGGCGGGTATGCTGGCCGCCGCTCAGGGTGCCGGCGGTCAGTGTCCAGGAGGACGCGGCAAACCCCAGGCTGGTCAGCAGGACTTCACCCTGCCAACTTTCGCTGACGCGCAGGTTTTCCGGCAGGCGCGCCAGTACCGCCTCCAGCAGAGTGCAGCCGTGCAGTTCGGGGGGAAGATGTTGTTCCACTCGCGCCATCAGGCATTGGTGAGAGAGGGTAACGCTGCCGGTACTGGCGGGCAGAGCGCCACTGAGGATTTTAAGCAGGGTGCTTTTGCCGCAGCCGTTGTGGCCGATTAAACCGATGCGATCGCCTTTTTTCAGGCTGAAGGAAACCTCAGCCAGCAGTGGGCCGAACGCGTTGTCGTAACCGACGGATTGTGCAGATAATAATGTGCTCATTGCTTACTCAAGAGTTACAGGCATGCAAATGCCTATCGTCAAACATCGCTGACGACAACCCGGTAAGCCGGAGGGAAGGGACTCAATTTTTAGTAAGCTTCGCTCAAGCCTGGGTTATCGCAGCACGATACCGGTAATGCTTGAGCGGCGGCAATTACTATAGAAGTGTGAGTAAAAAAACAATTCACACATCGGCATAGTAATCCTCCTTTTATAATGTTGGTTAATAGGTGAGCTGAGTATAGGGCGATTCTTCGGGTTATACCACTGCCAAATAACTCAGCTTATCAGTGGGCTAACGACCAAAAGCAACGTTGCTTCAGGTCGAGCCGTTCGCGGCGATGCTGCAGCATAAATAATCGTGCTGAATGGGAATAATACTGATATTTAAGCTGAGATTAAGCAGCTATCATAATCCCAGTTTATGCTTAACCAAACGGGCCGGTAAATAATCAATACCGGCCCGTTTGTTTCGTCTATCTATCATGCCATTGCCGAGCACTGAATTTATGTTAAAACCCCGTCAGATTATTCTTTTCCTGTTCCTGCTGTTTGGGTTGCAGTTGGCGCCGCTGACCAGCGTCGCCGCTCAGGATGACCCTGTTGCCATCAGCGCACCGGATGCCGCCACCGCGCTGAAAAACTACCAAAAGCAGTTGGACAGCATTAAACAGCAGGTTTCCAAGGCCAGCACAGATACCCAACTCAGCAAGCTGAGGCAGACCACCGACGAGCTGGCTGCGGGGCTGGAAAAACTGGCAACCGATCTGCAACCGGCGCAGGAAAAGCTGCAGGGGCAGTTGGACGTCCTGGGCCCGCAACCCGCCGCCGGTTCGATGCCTGAAACCGCTGCCGTGGTACAACAGCGCAACGCGTTGAACAACAGCAAGAAGCAGCTGGATGATGCGGTAAAACGCGCACAAGAGATGAGAACCGGCGTGCTCGATCTGGGGCAGCAAATCGGTGATATGCGCCGCGTGGCGTTCAAAACTCAGCTGGCGCTAAATACCGGCAGCGTATTGGGGGCCAAGTTCTGGTCGCCGATCGTGCAACCTACGGCCGATGACGCACAGCGGCTGGATCAGTTCCATGTCGCCATGAAAGA
>RCUM01000192.1_pt1 | contig 46668 bp, 43 predicted proteins | sample 2166141 | NCBI WGS metagenome assembly RCUM01 (sample SAMN09932756, study PRJNA488358) | compost metagenome | isolation source: compost soil in crotonic acid-enriched | place: Germany: Experimental Botanical Garden
CCACCAGATCTCGGGTGCGCGTCAGGTTAAGGCCGGTGTCTTCGATCACCATATGATGAGCCTTGTTTTCATGAACAATCTGGTAGCGATCGCGTTGCGGCACTTCAAAAGCACTGAGCACGGCACGGTGAGCGGCATCGAGCAGGGTTTTCAGTTCGGTTTCGCTGCGGCCCTCGATAACTTCGAAAATAAGTAATGGCATTTGCATAATCCTGTCAGTGGGTTAATGGAGTTTTCAGGTGTACAGGGCAGCGTTTTTTTATCGCTTTTGAGACACCATCTTAGACAAGCCACGGCGTGGGAAGAAGCGCTATACTTGAACTCATTGTTTATATAAATGAACAGTTGACGATGAAAAACCCAAAAATTGAAACCCTGTGGACCCATTTGCACTGGCTCACCGTGCTGGCCGAACAGGGCAGTTTTACCCGTGCGGCGGAGCGGCTGGACGTGAGTAAAGCGGCCATGAGCCAGAAAATAAAAGAGATCGAAATGCTGGCCGGGGTACCGCTGGTGCAACGTACAACCCGCAGTGTCCGGCTGACCGATGCCGGGCTGAGGTTGGTGGAGGAATTGCGTCAGCCTTTCGCGCAGATTAAACAGAGTTTCTCCGGTATCTGCGATTCCACCGGGCCGTTGCGCGGTTCGGTGCGGGTGACGGCGCCGGTGGCGTTTGCCCGCCAGCAGTTGGTGCCACGGATCACCGGCTTTCTGCGCGCCAACCCGGAGGTGCGGGTACAGCTCGAGGTGTCGGACCGGTTGGTATCCTTAACCACCGAGGGGTTCGATCTGGCGATCCGCCATAGCGATAACCTGCCGGATACCCATGTCGCCTGGCGGCTGTGCCCGACCGAAACCTTGGCGGTGGCGTCGGCAGACTATGTTAAACGGCACGGCATGCCGGCATCCCCCGCCGATCTGCAACGGCATAGGTGCCTTTACTATCCCCGTGGGAGTGAAGCGCCGGGTTGGAGCTTTGTCGCCAGGCACTCGCCGGAGGGGAAGGCGGACAAGATCCGCGTGCCGGTCAGCGGCCCCTTTGCCACCAACAACAGTGAATCGATACGCGATGCGGCGGCGGAAGGGCTGGGCATTGCCCTGTTGCCGGATTTCAGCGCGCAGCAGGCGCTGGCGGACGGGCGGCTGATTGAGGTGCTGCCGGCCTGGCGCCCGGTTGGCGCTTTTGCCGACAGCCTTCACGTAGTGCGGCCCTATGCGCCGCAGGTGTCGCGTGCGGTAACGGAGTTCAGCAGCTATTTGCGCGGCGCTTTTGCCGAAGGGTTTGCCGCCGGTTGACCGGCACTCAGGATGCGCAGCACATAGTCACAGGCGATACGGCAGTCCTGCCTGAGATCCGCCTCACCGCCGGACAGGCTGCCGCGCAGCCACAACCCATCGATCATTGCGGCCAGACCGCGTGCGGCATCGCGGGCCTGCTGTTGCGGTAATTCACGGCGGAACTGGCTGCAGATATTGGAATAGAGCCGGCGATCGTTGGCTCGCTGCAAGCGGCGCAGCGCCGGCTGGTGCATACTGGCCGCCCAGAAATCGAGCCAGGCACGCATCGAGATCGCATTGGTCTGGCTGGGATGAAAGTTGCCCTGAATAATGGCAAATAGCTGAGATTGGCTGTCGTCGGCCGCCTGGCTGCGGCATTCGGCGACCGCGTCGCGCAGATCGCGCAAGATCTTGCGCATGGTGGCGCTCAGCAATCCCTCTTTATCGCCAAAGTAGTGGCTGACGATGCCGGTAGACAGCCCCGCTTCTTTTGCCACCTGCGACAGGGTGATGCCGGCCAGGCCGACGACGTTAATGGCCGCGAAGGCGGCATTAATCAACTGCTCCTTACGCTGCTCCGGAATGTCTTTACGGTACATTTTTTCCCCGACTGATAGGCAAATCACAGTTTTAATTTGATTGATTGAACGGTCAATCAATACTCTATATGCTGCAAAAATGTCAAATAAATGGCGATGCAATGTTAACCAAGGGTTGCATTTAAATCGTCTGTCTTTTGCATCATGGAACCCTGCCAATGACAGTGAAAAGTCTCCCATCGCACGGTGAACAACCGATTAGGTTAAATGCACCGGTATTTTTCAGCTCGGCGGCGGTGATCCTGCTGCTGGGCGTTTTAATCGTGCTGTTTCCGGCCGGCAGCAAGCAGTGGCTTAACCAGGCCCAAAGCTGGGTAGCCGATGTGTTCGGCTGGTACTACATGTTATTGATGGTTGCCTGTATGGCGTTTGTTTTTTGGCTGGCGCTGTCGCGCTTCGGCCATATCCGCCTTGGGCCGGACGAAGAGCCGCCACAGTTCAGTTATCCCTCCTGGGTGGCGATGCTGTTCTCGTCGGGCATCGGCATTGCGCTGGTTTATTACGGTGCCTACGAGCCGTTGGATCACTTCCTGTCACCGCCGGAAGGCAGCGGCGGCAGCGTGCAGGCCGCGCGTCAGGCGATGGCGCTTACCTTCCTGCATTGGGGGCTGCATGGCTGGGCGCTGTATGCGCTGATCGCCACCGCGTTGGCGTATTTTGCCTACTGTCGCGGCCAGCCGCTGGCATTGCGTTCGGCGCTGTACCCGATCTTCGGCGAACGCATTCACGGCGGCATCGGGCATCTGGTGGACAGCTTCGGCATTTTGGTCACGGTGATCTCGATGGTGACCAATCTGGGGATCGGCGCCTTGCTGGTTAACTCCGGGTTGTTTTACCTGTTCGATATCCCGCAAAGCAACGGCGTGCTGTTGGCTTTGATCGTGGTGATGATGGTGGTGGCCACGCTGGCGGCGGTGACCGGCGTCGAGAAGGGCATAGCGATACTGTCCAATATCAACGTCGGCTTTTTGTGCCTGCTGCTGCTGTTCGTGTTTCTGGCCGGCCCGACGCTAAACCTGGTCAACGGCCTGTTGCAGAACGTCGGGGACTATCTGACTTCGATAGTCAGCAGAAGCTTCGACATGTACCTGTACGGCAAGGCACGCCAGTGGCAGGGCGCCTGGACGTTGTTCTATTGGGCCTGGTGGGTGGCTTGGGCACCATTCGTCGGTCTGTTTATCGCGCGCATCTCGAAAGGGCGCACCATTCGTGAACTGATCTTCGGCGTGCTGCTGATCCCGCTGGGCTTCACCCTGGCGTGGCTGTCGATCTTCGGCAACACCGCCATCAGTCTGGTATTGGAGGGCGGGCAGGCGATCCTCGGCCAGGTGGCGGTGAGCGATCCGCCGATGGCGGTATTCAAGCTGTTCGAATACCTGCCCTATACCCAACTCACCGCCGGTTTCACCGTAGTGATCAGCTTTGTGTTGTTCCTGACGCCGGTCGATTCCGGTACGTTGATGATCGCCAACCTGTCCTGTCAGGGCGGTTCGGCGCAGGATGACGCACCGGCCTGGCTGCGTATTTTCTGGGCCGCGGTGACCACAGTGGTATGCATCGGCCTGTTGTATGCAGGCAGTTTCAGCGCGATGCAGACCGCCGTAGTGCTGTGCGGCCTGCCGTTCTCTGCGGTGATCGTGCTGTATATGGTCAGCCTGCATAAGGATTTGCATCGCTACGCCATGAAACCGGTGACGTCTTGAAACGGGAATGCTGGCATTAGCGCGGGATCACCAGTACCGGCTGGTCGATTTCGTCCAGCAGGCCACGGGTAACGGAGGCATTCAGCCAGCGCCCCAGTGAAGACAGATGGCGATGCGAGATGATCAACAGGTCACAGTTGAACAGCGCCATCTGCTCAGGTATCACGTCGATGGGCGCACCGCTGGCCAGCAGGCCTTGGGCGCTGAATCCCATTTGGTTCAGCGCCCGTGTCACTTGGCCCAACTGTTTTTGCGCCAGCGCCTCTTCGTGTTGAGCGGCCGGATATTCGTCGCTTTCATCGCTGCTGAAACGCAGTCCACTGTGGCTGAGTGCGAAAGCGTTATCCACCACCGTCAGCACTATGATGCCGGAAATGCAGCTTTGCATGCGTTGCATAAATTGCAGGGCGTTGCCGCTGTGTTCAAAGTTGTCTACTGCCAATAACACTTTACCAATCATAGTGACCCCCGTACGTGCGGTTTAAATTGCACCCTTGAAATTCGATTCCCCTTTTTTCCAATAGCCTTTGGCGAACAGCGCGGCTTTGGGGATATCCAGCTCATTGATAAAGTGGTCCTTCAGATAAGCGGCGATCTGGCATTCACAGGCTATCCACACCTGGCCTTGGCCGGCGGGCAGAGCGCAGTGACTGACGGCCTGCACCAACGGGCTGTTCATTACGCTGTCAAAATGTCGGGTGCGTATTTGCCAACTGTTAACCCGCAGAAAGGGGTAATCGACGACCTGAATTTCCAGCGTGTCGCTCACTTCGGCAAACCACAACACCGGTAAAGGGTCTGACAGTGAGGCGAGGATGGTACGCATGGCGGGCAGGGCGGTTTCATCGCCGAGCAGCAGCAGCCAACGGGTTTGCGGCAACAGCCGAAAACCGCCGGAACAGGGGCCGGCGAACCCTAACTTATCGCCCGGCATTGCATCGCGTGCCCAGTCTGATGCCGGGCCTTCGCCATGCAGCACCATATCGATATCGAAGGTGCGGGCGAATTTGTCGATGCCGCTCAGCGTGTAAGCGCGGCCTGCCAGGGTATCGCGCCACGGGAAAAACACCTTGATCCAAGAGGCCGGCTCAAGCGTGCGCGGATCGGCAATAAATTTATCCACGTCGTCCCCGCTCAGAGTAATGCGCTTGGTTTTCGCGGTCATTTGCCTTACGGCGCTGACTTTGGCTTCACGCTTGCGGCGGGTGTCTTTTTCCAGAATATCGTCGACAATTTTATTCAGCGTGTTGTGCATAAACGGGCTCCTTAGGCGCTGCTGACGGGTAGGTTCGTTCCCAGCCACCGCCCAGCGCTTGATATAAATTAACTACGGCGAGCGCAGTTTCCTGTTGGGCAACGATCTGAGCAGATTGCAAATCCAGCAATGCGCGCTGCGTGTTCAGGACGTTGATAAAATCGCTGGCACCGTTCAGGTAACTATCGCGAGCCAGCGAGAAAGCGTGTTGGTTAGCGGCCAGTGCGTCGGCCAAATGCGCCTGGCGCCGTTGTTGAGATTGATAGCCGGAGAGGGCGTCGTCTATCTCATGCCAGGCGCGAAGAACCGTTTGCTGATAGGCAATGGCCATTTCCTGTTGCCGATATTCGCTCAGGCGTACACGCTGCGTGATTTTCCCTCCGTCGAAAATCGGCAGGTACAATGCGGGGCCAATGGCGAAGGAGCGGGTGGACCAATTACCCATGTCTGCCAAGGCCAGAGCCTGATAGCCTGCGTTGCCGGTCAGCGTAATTCGCGGATAATAGTCGGCGGTGGCCACGCCGATCTCTGCGGTGGCCTGATGCAAACGTTCTGCCGCTTCACGGATATCCGGCCTGCGCAGTGCGAGTTCCGAAGGCATCCCCACCGGCACGGGGCGAATCAGCAACGGCAGTGGACCCGGCGGCGCTAATGCCGCTTTCAGCGCACCGGGCCGTTCACCCAGCAGCAGGCCGATGGCATTTATCAGCCGATTTTGCCGGTCATCCAGTTCCGGTAACAGGGCTTCCACCCTGTCCAATTGCACCTGTGCCTGGTCTATATCCAGCTCGTTGCCGGCGCCGTTCTGGTGTCGGCTCTGGGTTAACTGCAGCGTGCGCAGCGTCGTGGCGCGGTTTTCCCGTGCGACTTCCAGCAGCCTCTGAGTGGCGCGCAGGCGCAGATAATTACTCGCTACCGCCGCCGTCACCGACGTCAGTACCGCTCGCCGATTCTCTTGCGAAGCGGCGAAACCGGCCCGGGCGCTTTCCGATGCGCGGCGCAGTTTGCCCCACATGTCCAATTCCCAAACGGTGCTGAATCCGCCGCGCCAAAGATTGAAGTCCGCCTCACCGTTTTTACCTGACGGATCCATGCTGCCTGCTGAGGTAGCGCGCTGACGCTGGTAGCTGCCGTCCAGGCTCAGATCCGGCGTTAGGACCGCATCAGCGATCCCCTGCAATGTGCGGCTTTGTTGCATGCGCGCGGTGGCTAATTGCAGATCCAGATTGCTTGCCGCCGCACGTTGCACCAGCCGCGACAGCTGCGCATCATTGAATATTGACCACCAGGCCACCGGTAACGGATCGTGGTCGGAGTGGCGAGCCCAATCTCCGGGCAGAATATTTTGCGGTGGAGCATAATCCGGGCCAACCTGTTGGCAGCCGGTTAACGCCATGAACAGCAACGGAATGACGATTCTGTTCATTGCAGCCCCCTGTCCAGCGTATTGATGCGGACGTCCGCAGACATCCCGACGCGCAGGGCATTCAGCAGCGTGGCGTGTTCTTTATTGATATCAAAAACAATTTTTACCGGTATACGCTGAACAATTTTTGTGAAATTGCCGGTGGCGTTTTCCGGTGCCACGGCCGAAAAACTGGCGCTGGAGGCTGGGGAAATGCTGTCCACCCGGCCTTTCAGCGTTTGTCCGGGAAAGGTATCGATGCGGATGTCTACCGGTTGTCCATACACCACTTTTTCCAACTGGGTTTCCTGGTAATTGGCGATGATGTACAGCTTGTCCTGCGGTACGATGGCCAGCAGGGCATCGCCCGGTTTGACAAATTCACCGACCCGCAGACTTTTCTTGCCGATAATGCCGCCGATCGGTGCGGTAATGCGGGTGTAGGACAGGTTTAGTTCCGCCATGGCTTTTTTAGCCTGCGCCAATGTCAGTTCGGCATCGCTGTCCGCCTGCCTGGCCTGCAACACTTGCAGCATGTTTTTCGCTGCCTTGAGTGCCGCTTCCGTCTGAGCTACGTTGGCTGACAAGGTGTGAACGCGCGTTGTTGCCTGCTGAGCCGCCTGCAAGGATCCCGCACCGCTGTTGGCCATTTTCTGATAGCGGTTCTGTTCCTGGCGGGCAAACGCCAGTTCAGCCTGTGCAGCCTGCCGCTCTGCCTGGGCGCCGGCAATCAGCGCATTTTGTCGAACCAGGTTGGCCCTGGCATCTTCCTGGCGGGCACGAGCGGATTGCTCCTGAGCGGCTGCCTGCGAAAGAGCGACATTGAATTCGCGTTGATCGATGACGGCCAACAGTTCCCCCCGTTTGACCCACTGATTGTCTTTAACCAGCACCTGGGTGATTTCACCGGCTATTTGCGGAGATATGCGCGATATATCGGCGCGAATATAGGCATCGTCGGTATGTTGCTGCGTTTCATTGAAAAAAAATTTACTGATAAATAAACCCAGCGTAACAACGATAATTGTCAGCACGGCAAAGGTGGATTTTTTATTCGCCATAATTTTAACTCCACTCATTATTCATTCCTGGTAATAAATTGCTAAGCGGCAACCGACCGCGGTGGATAAATACGGGTCGGCATAAAAAGAATCAGTGCCGTCAGCAATAACGCCAGGCCAGCCACCAACATATAAAGGTCGGCGCTGGCTAAGACGTGACCTTGTCTGGTGGCGATCTGCGACAGTTGTTCGCCAGCGGCTGCCGAGGTGTCACGGTATGTTGAACCAAAACCGTCGGTGATAATGTCGGCGTGAAAATCTCCGCGCTGCCGGCTGAGCAGAGCGATAGCACCGCTGGCCGCAGTGGCCGAGAATCCTTTCACCGCGTTGAACCATGCGGCCGCAAAAGGGCCGTCGGTCGGTAACAGCCCGCCGGTTGCCTGCATCAACAGCGGTATAATCGCCATCGGTTGGGCAATCGCCTGCAGCAGTTCAATGGTGTGAAAACTGTCGCCGTTCCATTCTGTCGTTAGTTGAGAGGCCAACAGGCAGGCGGTGGCCATCAACAGCAGACTGATGGCCAGTACCCAGCGGCAATCAACCCGTGGTGTATTGCAAATAACGGCGATAATCGGCAGCGTAATTAATTGGGGTAGCGCCACCCATAGCATCATGTCTGACGTTTGTTCCTGTCGATACCCTTGAATCGCAGATAAATAACCAGAAGTGATATTTACAAGTGACACCATAATAATCAGAACCCCGCCCAGTGTTATTAATGAAAAAGACAGGTTTCTTTTCTTTAATAACTGGAGATTGAAAAAAGGTAGCGGGTGAAACCATTCGTTGATCAAAAAGAGCATTAACAATCCGATACCGCTCAATAATAAAACGTATATCAGCGGTGAATTGAGCCAGTCGAGCCGCTCCCCCTGAGAAATGCCGGTGGTCAGCATGCCCAGCGCAGTACCGCCGAGCAGCAAACCGCGCCAGTTGAACTGCCGCAAGCGTTCCAGCCGCAGCGGATCTTGCGGCAGGCCATAGCCGATGCAAACGGCGGCGATCGCCATCAGCGGCAGATTCCAGTAGAAATATCCACTCCATCCCCAGTGAAAGGCAAAGGCGGCGGCGGTGGCGCCGAGGGTGGCGCTCCAGGCGGAAACCCAGCCGTAGGCACCTAACCCCAGCACTTTGATCAGCGGCGGCATAAAGCGCAGTACCACGGTCATCAGCATCGGCGGCAGGGCACCGCCGGCAAAACCCTGGAGGCTCCGCACCGCCAGCAGAGCCGGATAATGGCCTGCCAACCAGGGGGTGATCAGCCCACCGGTCAGGTAAATGGCGGACATCACCAGCGCCACCCGGCGCAGTGAAAAAGTCGGCCAGAAGCATGGGGTAAATCCAGACCCGATTACAAAGCCGGTGACATAGCAGGTGGTCAGCCAACTGCCGGCATCCTGGCTCAGCAGCATGCCACCTTGAATATCCGCCAGGGCGAATTTGCTGGCATTCTCGCCCACTCCGCTGGCCATGACCGCTAAAAAAACGCCGAATAATCCCAACCAGGTGCGGCCGTTAATGTCGCCCGCGCTGGTGAGCCATTTGTTCTTATGGTGTGGCGTAACAGACGCATCAACCATTCCTTACTCCTGCTGTTTCATCATCAATCTTTGTTGTTCGGGGCAGTATCCAGATTTCTTTAGATTGTTTAAAATGAAATCAGGTAATTAAATAGTTGCATAAAACGCAATCCAGAATATGGCTGCAAAAGGAAAAGCGATGCCGCAAAAAATTGATTTCAACCTGATCTATGCGCTGAATCTGCTGCTTGAAGAGGGGAGCGTAGGAGGGGCCGCAGAAAAGATGAACCTGAGCGCACCGGCGATGAGCCGCATTTTGGGGCGGATTCGGCGTCAGTTTGACGACCCCATTATGGTCAGAGCCGGTAAAAATCTGGTGCCAACGCCGCGCGCACTGGCGCTGAAACGGCAGCTCAGCGACATCATCGAGCAGGCCACGGCGTTGATTGCGCCAACTGAATCATTCGATCCGCAAGGGTTGGAAAGGACTTTTACCATTCGCGCCAATGACATTTTTATTGGCGCGTTGGCGGGCGGGTTGTTGGAGACGCTGCGAGAAATGGCGCCCTTGAGCAGCCTGAAGTTTATTGCCGAAAGCGATACCGATGATGATGCGCTGCGTATGGGAAAAGTGGATCTGGTGATTGGCTCTTCGCGCAACTGGCACCCGGAAATCAAGACTCAGAGTCTGTTCGCCAGTACCTTCCAGGCGCTAGTGCGCCGGGGGCATCCGATCATTGATCAGGTCACGCCCGAAACCCTGACGCATTATCCTCACATTAGCGTGTCACGACGCGGGAGGACGCAGGGGCCGATCGATGATGCACTGCGGGATCTTGGTCTGCAGCGCAATGTTACCCTTACCTTGCCCGGCTTTCATTCGGCGATGATGCTGACCATGAAGTCAGATTTTATCCTGCCGCTGCCGCGCCATGTGTTGCAAGGGGTGAGCAGCGTCAGTCTGCCGTTGGTAGAGATCGAACTGCCTCTGGCGCTGGAATCGGTATTCATCGTTCAGGCCTGGCATCCGCGTTTGGACCGTGATCCTGCGCATCAATGGCTGCGGCAAACCATCAAGGATTTCTTTTTGCGGCGGGAATAATCCGGCGGTGCGTTTGAGTTCATCTCGCATGCAACCGCCGTGATTCAGCGCCCGGCCACCAGCGATCCGGCGCCGATCTCCGCAATGGTTTTCGCGCCGGTGAGCGTCATGGCGACGCGCATTTCCTTGTCGATCAGTTCCAGCAGATTACTGACGCCGGCACCGCCGGCGGCGGCCAGTGCATAGACGAAGGCGCGCCCCAGCAGCACGCTGTCGGCGCCCAGCGCGATCATGCGCACTACATCCAGACCGCTGCGGATCCCGGAATCGGCCAGCAGGGTAATCTCCCCTTTTACCGCATCGGCGATCGCCGGCAGCGCGCGGGCGGTCGACAGCACGCCGTCCAACTGGCGGCCGCCGTGGTTGGAAACGATAATGCCGTCGGCACCGAAACGCACCGCATCTTTGGCGTCCTCCGGATCGAGAATGCCTTTGATGATCATCGGCCCCTCCCAGAATTCGCGGATCCATTCCAAATCCTTCCAGGAGATGGAGGGATCGAAGTTCGTCCCCAGCCAGCCGATATAATCCTCCAGGCTGGTGGGCTGGCCACGATAGGCCGATACGTTGCCCAGATCGTGTGGCTTGCCGCGCAGGCCGACGTCCCAGGCCCATTGTGGATGAGTAAATGCCTGCAGCATACGGCGCAAGGCGGCGTTAGGGCCGCTCATGCCGGAATGGGCGTCACGGTAGCGCGCACCCGGCACCGGCATGTCGACGGTGAACACCAGCGTTTTCACGCCGGCCGCTTTGGCGCGCTCCAGCGCGTTGCGCATAAAACCCCGGTCTTTCAACACATATAGCTGGAACCACATCGGCCGATCGATCGCCGGCGCCACTTCTTCGATCGGGCAAACCGAGACGGTGGAAAGGGTAAAAGGAATGCCCTTCTGCGCCGCTGCGCGTGCGGCCTGTACCTCACCGCGCCGGGCATACATGCCGGTTAACCCGACGGGCCCCAATATTATCGGCATCGCCAGCTTTTCGCCGAACAGGCTGGTTTCCAGACTAAGATCCGACATATTGCGCAACACGCGCTGGCGCAGGGCGATGTCGGCCAGATCCGCGGTATTGCGCCGTAACGTATGTTCCGCGTAGGCCCCGCCGTCAATATAGTGGAACAGAAAAGGCGGAAGTTTGGCCTGTGCTGCGGCCCGATAATCGGTTGAAGCGGAAATAATCATTTTTTGCTCTCTATAATGGTCGCCGGAGATCGGGCGCAATGGGTGCCGATACCGATTATAAATGTAGCGAAAAGGTGAATAACCAGAGTGAGGCATTCTAGGCATAATAGGCGACGCTATACCACGCTGCTTTTTAATGGTTTTTATCGACATAGTTGTTTAATACTTGCTTGCTATAAGAGATTTTATTTTTAAATCAATTGATTATGATTTTTATCGTCGATAGGGAAGATGAGAAAACCCATTAGGTGAAAACAGGCCATGGATTATTTCCGAATATGGCTTAATCGCTGTCGTGGCCTGTCAAAATAATGTGACCGGGTTCAAAAATAATGACTGATATTTTGGTAGGAGCTGATGATATGTTCGATCAGCAGTCGGGTTTTCAAGGGTAAATTGCGGGTATAAGGGTAGACGGCGTAAACCCCCAATATCTTGCCGCAGTGGCCGGCCAGAATTTCCGTCAGCTTACCCTCCTGCAAATCTTCGTACACCATGCAGCGCGGCACCATGGCAATGCCATGGCCGCCGATGACCGCTTTGCGGATCGCACGGGCGTTATTGGCGGACAGGTTGCCCTTGACCTGCAGTTCATAGATCTCGCCGCTATCCGGCTGTTTCATTAACCAGTTATCGGTGCCGCTTTCCTGGTAGGTATAGGTCAGGCAATTATGATTGAGTAACGCTGCGGCGCTATCTGGCTCCGAATGTCGCTCAAGATAACCTGGAGAGCAGACGATCACCCAGTGAGAGTCGAGGATCGGCCGGGCTATCAGGCTGGAGTTCGGCAGAGTGCCGGTACGGATTGCCAGATCCACACCTTCCTCGACCAAATCGACAAAGCGGTTTTCCAGCCGCATTTCCACCTTCAGGCCTGGATGCCGCGCACAGAACTCCGCCACGCTCTCGCTCAGCAACAGTTCACCCGAAATGGTCGGCACCGACATGCGGATGGTGCCGGTGATCTCTTCGCTTTTTTCGCTGACGGCGTATAGCGCATCCTGCACTTTGGCGCTGATGTCCTTGGCCTGCAGGTAGAGCGCCTGGCCGCTTTCCGTGAGTGTCAGACTTCGGGTGGTGCGGTACAGCAAGCGCGCACCGAGGGACTTTTCCAAACGCCCGATGCGTTTGCTGACCACTGAGCTGGTCACGCCGGCGGTTTCGGCGGCTTTGCTGAATGAGCCGCAGTCAACAATCAGGGCAAAGAGCAGCAGGTCATTGGCGTATTCATGTGTGGCTAGCATCAGCGTCCCGTATTGCAAAAGCCGGTTAAGCCCATCAGTGTAAATCCAGTTGGCCAGGAAGCAATCTTTTCATCCGTTGGCGCCAAGGTGGACACTGGTCAGATCTGATTGTTTCTGACTTTTAAAACGACATATCTGAGATATTTCCTTTTGCATAAGGCGAGCATTCATTGGGTTATATTTTAATTCTTAATTTTAATGGGCAATTTAATGGAATAATCTTACTTTCTGGACTGAATGGATTAACTAACGCCATGGCTTAATGTAAATAATTGTATTGATCTATTTTTTCCAGATGGCTATTATTTTCAGGAATCATCATTGTTATTAATGTTTACTGTCATAACTTCCGCTTTTAGAGTTGCTCTGTTTTTAATGCAGAGCGCGTGTTGCGATTTTAATTTTAATGTATATAAGGATATTGTAATGAAAAAGATCAATCTGTCTGAAGCTGGAAAAATTATCGGTGGCACTTTTGCCTGCTCTAATAATTTCGAGTGGGTGGGTTCTGGCAGCAGCAAAACCTGTAATCTGGTAACGGTCTGCGCAGATAAATTCGGTAATGTGAAAAGAACCTATCGTTCAGCCCCTGTCGGCAGCTGCAGTGCGTTAGCAGTAACGCCTAACTGATACGGGCTAAACGATCTCTTTTAGGTTAACTGTTATCAAGCGGGGTGGTGCTTGTCGCCACCCCGCCTTGAATCCAATGGAACTTCACCGGTCCCTACGCCCTTGTCGTTCCTCCCGACATTAACTCCCCGGTAATCGTGTTCGCCTGAAAGGTGAGAATGTTGGTCCGTTCGCAGGATGCGCTCATGTATAAACGCCCATTATTATTTATCAGCTATACCCTTTTTATTATCGTTGCGGCTTGTTTTTGTACCTCGGTATATTTTTATCATTACGTCATTCCTGTATCCGAAGAGAAAAGCCTGAGTTTTATCGCGCCTGAAAAGTTAGCAGGTAGTCCGCTTAAGGACGACAATGTCATTGTGGAAGTATTTTCTTATGGTTGCCATTATTGCGAGATGAATGAGGCGAATATTGCCGGGTTGGGAAAAATGCTGCCCGCCGGCGCCAGGCTGATACAGCTGCATATCAATAATGAGGAACAAGCCGGTCTGGCGGCATTTGCCCCTTTGTTTGCCACTCTGACGGTCATGGGGATTGAGGCACAGCACCGTTCCGCCGCCTATCGGGCAATCATCGAAGAAAACAATAATCTGGCGGATAAAAACCACCTCAACCTCTGGCTTAAGGCCAATGGCATCGATCAGGCCGAATATGATAAAGCCCATGATTCAGAACAGGTAAAGGCGCTGTTGGCGTACCTGACCTCGGTCAGTCGCTATTACCGGGTTAACGCTACCCCCAGCTTTATCGTCAACAGGAAGTGGCTGGCGGTGCAGGATCGCGAGTTCCCGGCTTTTAACAAGCAACTGCTGTCCCTGTTGCAGGACGACAAGCCCCTGGAGCCCTGATGCGTCTGCTTTCGGTCCGGGTGTATCTGGCGTGGAAGAACGCTCTCGACGGCATGGCCCGCTTTACCCTGGCCATTACCGGGCTGGGCGACAGACTGTCGTGCTTCATGCTGCGACATACCGACTACCGCCTCTGGTTAGGCGTTCGGCGTCGGCTGCACTGCCGTTGGCTATTGCCGCGCGGTTTGCGCAACCGGAGTGCAGTGGCCGTAGCGAATCGCTACAGCTTACTGGGAAGCTGCAACCCACAGGATTTTACCTGGTTGATGCAACGACGACGGTTACTGGATCTGGCCGCGGTTTATGCGCATAACGCCCAACTGTTGAGCCAGCTCGCTCGGTGCTCCGCACAGCTCAATCGGGTGGTGGAGCCACTGCATCGGGCCGGCGAACCGGTGCTGTTGGCGCCTATGCATACGGTTTCCGACGTGCTTGCCACGCTGGTCGGCGCAGGCGTCTATCCGGGGCGGGCCACGGTAATTGTGTCGGGGGATGCGCAAGAGTATGTGCGGCAGGCGCCGGCGCATCAATGGCAGCAGCATCTCGACTATTGCTCGATTCACGACGATCGGCGGTTGATCGCCGGCAAACTGGCGCAGGCCATGTTGGAGGCGGCGGATCACGGGCGCAATATCATTCTGTTCCCGGATATCACACCGGATTACACCCTGAACAGCAATAAGGATCCGTCGGCCAAACAGGCGTGCCGTTTGTTCAATCGTCCTGCGCAGTTGCACAGTGGCATTGTCCGCCTGTCGCGTGCGTTGCGGGCGCAGGTGGTGTTTTATTCGCTTTATTACGACCACGGGGTCCACATTCATATCGATGAACCGGTCGCTGCGGAAAATGTCAGTCAGGTTTTGCCAGGGATAGTTGAACGCGCAATGGTTCGCCACGCGGACGACTGGTTGTTATGGCATTCACATTCATTGTTTTTTATTAATGAATAAGTCAGGGATGTAGAAAAAGCATGGGAAATATTATTCCAACGCCGGTCTTTCAAAGTGAAATCAACGAGTGCGGATTGGCCTGCATCGCTATGTTGGCGGAAACCCAAGGGATCAGCGCGCCACTGACGGAGCTGCGGGATCGTTATCCGGCTTCTCAGCACGGTACTTCGCTGGCGGCGTTGTGCGAAATTCTGTCGGAGCTGGCCGTGCCCACCTATCCGGTAGCGTTTGAGCATCAGGATCTGGCGGCATTGCCTTTGCCGGCGATCCTGCATTACGGTGCCGGTCACTATGTGCTGCTGGCTTACCGGCAGGGTGACTATGTTTGCGTAATGAATCCGGCGCTGGGCCAGCAACTTTTGCCGTTCGATGCCTTGAAAGCGGAAATCAGCGGATACGCGCTGGTGTTGGATCGCGACGGCGCGCCGGTTGCCGCTACCAACGTCAAGCGCAGCGGGCGTTGGCACGCATTTTCCAGTCTGAGCATGAAAGATACCGCCGCTATTGCCGGCATTTATCGCCTGGCGGCAATGACGTTCTTTATCTCGCTGACGTTATTCATCATGCCGGTGATGGTGGGCAACGCGATTAATCAGGTATTTTCCAGCGCGGGAGAAACGGATTTCCCCTATTTCTATTATCTGTTGGCGTTCCTGGTTTCTACCGTTCTTGCGCTGGCGGCCCGTATGGTTATCGAGCGCTTCATCAAGAATTTCGTGCTGTTGCACAGTGCGGCCGGCTTCTCCCGTTTACTTGATAATTCATTGAATTTCTTTAATAAACGCGCTCCCGGCGAAATTTTTAGCCGTTTTGTCAGTTGGCAAATGGCCGCCGGGCAAAAGATAGAGTTGGATAACAGCCTGCGCACCGACTGGATTATCGGCGCGATCGCGCTGGCGGTGATGTGTTATCTGAGCCCGATGTTGGCACTGGTGCCGGTGGCCGGCATGTTGCTGATGGGTATGGTCAGCGTCTGGGCCATTTATCGCGATCGTCACTATACCCAGCAGTTACAGGGGAAAGGCGCTGCACAAAATGACTTTATTCTGGAGACCATTCAGGGGTTTTCAACCATCAAATCCGCCGGGCTTGCCGGCCAGCGGCAGGAAGGATTCGCCGCGCACGCCCTTTCACTGTTTACCTGTCTGCAGCAGCAAAAGGTCTATGAACAGGTGAAAGGCAGTATTTACCAACTGATCGGCAGCCTGGAGATGGTGTTTTTCATGCTGTTGGCACTGCCGCTGCTGAAAAGCGGTGCGCTTAGCCTGGGGGCGTTTTTTGCCTACAGCTTTATCCGTGAGATTTTCACTTCTTATACCAGCAAGATCTTTTTTTCCGTCCTGCACAAAAACCAACTGCATGTGATCGATGAGCGTGCGCGCGATCTGTTCCCCGCGCCCCCCGCCAGCGCAGGACGCAGTACCTGCCAGGTACGGGATTTTAACGCCCGGCTGCGCTACAGCTCGCTGACCTTCGCCTATGATGCCGGCCAGCCGGTTCTGCGCGATATGTCGTTGGCGTTGATGCGGGGGGAGTGTATCGCCATTACCGGCGGTTCCGGTGCCGGCAAGAGCACTTTGCTGAAAGTCATCTCCTGCCTGCTGACGCCTCAGCAGGGTTGGCTGGAGTTGGATGGTCAGCCGGTAGAGGGCAGTGCGGCGCAGGGACTGTTTTTCCTGCAGAGCCAGGAGGATATTTTATTTAACGCCTCGGTGCTGCAGAACGTTACGTTGTTTGCGCCGTCGATGCCGGGCCAGTTGGCGCGAGTAGAGCAGGTGCTGCGCGGGCTGGGTTTGGCTGCGGCGGTAGCGAAGCTGCCGGGAGGCGTGAATGCGCTGGTGCGCGAGAGCCATGCAGGTCTGTCGCTGGGGCAGCGGCAGCGTCTGCTGCTGGCGCGGGCGATGTACAGCAATAACCCGGTACTGGTGCTGGACGAACCGACGGCGAATCTGGATGAAGATACTGCCGGCCTGGTGGTGGCTACCCTGCTGGCGCATTGTCGGGAGCATGGCAAGACGCTGATCACCGTGACCCATAATCGGCGGCTGCTCCCCTTGTTTGATCGGGTTTTACACATGGCGGACGGTCGGTTGGAAACCGTTACTTTTGCTGAGGCGGCGTTGCAGCACCATGCGGCGGTTGAGTAAGGTGCCGCGGAAAAAAACGGCTGTGCGCCTGGTTCTTGCGCTAGCCATTCTGGTGCCGATTGCCGGAGGCTTGACGTTGTTCAGCCGGCCGGCCGTGGTCGAGCCGCCGGTTGCGGTGCGCATCGATCGCGGCGACATAGAGAAAAGCGTACTGGCCACCGGCATTCTGAAACCGGCTCAGCAGGTCAACGTTGGCGCACAGGTTAACGGGCAGTTGAAAAAACTGTATGTCAAACAAGGCGAACGCGTTGTTCAGGGGCAACTGCTAGCTGAAATAGATCCGACCTTGCAGCATAACGAATTGCGTAAATCACAAGCTGAGCTGCAAAGCGCGCAGGCGCAGAAACTGGCGAGCGAGGCGCAACTGACGCAGTATCGGCTGGAACTGACACGCCAGACCGCGCTGCAGCGCGATCGCGCCGGGGTGCCCAGCGATTTGGAAAAGGCCAGAGCGCAGCGGGATGCTCAACTGGCTCAACTCAAGGTGAATGAGGCGCAAATCATCCAGGCGGAAATGGCGCTGGAAACCGCCAGGGCCAACCTGGCCTTCACTCGCATCCTGGCGCCGATTGACGGAGAAGTGCTGGGCATCGTTACCCAGGAAGGGCAAACCATCGTGTCCTCGCAGAGTGCGCCGACCATTTTGGTACTGGCTAACGTAGATACCATGATGGTGCATACGCGGATATCTGAAACCGACATCCTTAAGGTGCATACCGGGCAGCCGTTGTGGTTCTACGTTGCGGCCGATCCCAAAAGGCGCTTTGACAGCGCCATGGGGATGATACAACAGGCGCCGGCCGAAGCGCTGGAGGCGGATCCTATGGGCAGAAACCTGAACCAACAGGCGTCGGCAGTGTATTACAACGGCGTTTTTGCCATCGCCAACGCTGAGCGTCGGCTACGCACCGCCATGACGGCGCAGGTGTTTATTATTACCGACCGTGCAACGGGCGTCGTGCGTGTGCCGATGGCGGCACTTGGCGAACCGCAGGGAACCGATCGGTATTTGGTGCAGGTACGGCAGGGGAAACAGGTTCTGGCGCGCCGGGTGCGCATCGGTATTCACGATCGCCGCTACGCCGAAGTTATGCAGGGCCTGAGCGAAGGGGAGTGGGTGCTGTTGGCGCCGCAGGCAGATGCGGGGGAGAATCATGAGCACTAACGCGGCCGCAGTCATTGTTCTGGAGAATGTTTCCCGTGATTTTATTGCCGGCGAGCAAAGGATAAGGGTATTGAATCAGGTTTCGCTGCGCATCGAGCGCGGTGAAATGGTGGCGATCGTCGGCGCCTCAGGTTCCGGCAAATCGACGCTGATGAACATTATCGGCTGCCTGGACAAGCCCACTCAGGGTTCGGTGCGTATCAAGGATGTAGCGATTCAGCAGGCCGACGGCGATCGGTTGGCGCAGTTACGCAGCCGCCATGTCGGCTTTATTTTCCAGCGTTACCATCTGGTGCCCTATCTGACGGCCGGCGAAAACGTGGCGATCCCGGCACTGTATACCGCCATGCCGGCCGCTGAGCGTCGGCGGCGGGCGCGTCATCTGCTGGCCCGTTTGGGGCTGTCTGCGCGAACCGATCATCGTCCGGCCCAGCTTTCCGGCGGGCAGCAACAGCGGGTGAGCATTGCCCGCGCACTGATGAACGGCGCGGAGATCATTCTGGCGGATGAGCCCACCGGCGCTTTGGACAGTGCCAGCGGCCAGGAATTGATGGGTATCCTGCATGAGTTGCACGCCGCCGGCCATACCATTGTCATGGTGACGCACGATCGTCAGATTGCCGAACAGGCGCAACGGATCATTGAGATTGGCGACGGTGAGATCGTCGACGATCATCGAAAGGGCGTGTGGCCGGCCCTGGCCGGTAAATCGCCACAAATTCTGCCTGCACCGCTTGGCAGGGCGCATTTGGGGCCGGCATTGAGCGGGGCGATCCGCATGGCGTGGCGTTCCTTGCTGGGGCATCGGGTGCGGGCGCTACTGTCGATGCTGGGCATTATCATCGGTATCGCTGCGGTAGTTTCCTCGATCGCCATCGGTGAGGGGGCCAGGCGAAATATTCTTGATGAAATCAGCCAGCTTGGCACCAGTACCCTGGAAATCCGGCCTGGCCTGGGATGGGATAAACCCCGGCCGGATTTCGAGCGCTCACTGAGCCTGCGGGACGTCACGCTGTTGTCGGCATTGCCTTATGTTGACAGCGTATCCCCGGTTGCCAGCGCCCAGGTGTTGGCCGTTCGGGAGGGGAAGCAGGTGCAGCTTCCCGTGATGGGCGTGGGCAGCGGTTATTTCCGTACGCAAGGTATTCGTCTGATTTCCGGCAGTATCTTTACTCAGCAGGATTTGGACGAGCGCGAGCCGGTGGCGGTTATCGATACGCAGCTCAGACAGGCACTGTTTTCCTCCCGACAAGATCCTACAGGCGAGGTCGTTCAGCTAGCGGGTATCCCCCATCGGGTGATCGGCGTGGCTGAGCGCAAGGGCACCAACTATGCCGGCGCCCAGCCGCTTGCCTGGCTGCCTTATACCTCCCTGAAAGGGCGTATTGCGGGCGATACGCCGCTGGAGTCGATCGTGCTGCGGGTGAGTGAAGGGGTTTCATTGACCCATGCTCAGCGCGACGTGACGCAGCGTCTGATGTTGGAACACGGCCGACGGGATTTCTTCACGCTTACCGACGACCAGATGACAAAGGCCATACAGAGTGCTTCTGACTCCATGACCTGGTTGATTACCGCCATTGCCGGCATTTCACTGCTGGTGGGGGGCGTAGGCGTGATGAACATTATGCTGGTATCGGTGACAGAACGAACCCATGAAATAGGCATCAGACTGGCGGTCGGTGCCAGAGAAAAGGACATCCAGCGCCAGTTTCTGGTCGAAGCCGTAGTGATTTGCAGCCTGGGTGGCGCGCTGGGCATTGCCTGTTCTGCATTGGTCGGCCTGGCGCTCGCCTGGCTGGCACCCCAGATGGTGATGGTATTCACCTGGCCGCCATTGCTGCTCGCCTGCGGTTTTTCCGCGTTGATCGGCATTGGGTTTGGCTTCTTCCCTGCGCGTACCGCAGCGCGCTTGCAGCCTGTAGAGGCGCTGGCGCGCGAATGAACAGATTGTTAATTTTGGCACTGGTTATGCTGCTGATCGGCGGCTGTGGCCAGCGATCGCCGGATATGGGAGCACCACAACAGATTGCGTTACCGCAACAATGGCGCGTTGACGACGAGGGTGCCGGCGCGGTGCGTGGAGAGGCGACATGGTGGGATAATTTTAACGATCCCCAACTGTCGGCGCTGATCGGCAGCGTGCTGGCAAGCAATCAGGATCTGGCGCTGGCCGGGCTGCAATTGCGCATGGCTCTGCTGGATGCCGGGCTGGCGAGCGGCAACCTGACACCGGACGTTACGGCGAGTCTGAGTGGCAGCAACAGCAAGGCGTTACGTAACGCCGTGCGGCAGGAGAGTTACCGGGGCACCTTGTCCCTGAGTTATGAACTGGATTTATGGGGCAAACTGGCACGGGCCCGCGAACAGGCTGAATGGTTGGCCAATGCCACTGAGCTGGATCGGCAAAACACGGCGCTGGTGCTGATTGGCACCAGCGCCCGTTTGTATTGGCAGATCGCCAATCTAAACCGGCAAAACGGCAATCAACAGGCTGCGTTAACGATCGCCCAAGGCACCTTGCAGCTGGTGAAGGCGCGCCATGCTGCGGGTGACATCGGGCAGTTTGAGCTGTTGCAGGCCGGGCAAAGGGTACTGGAGCGAGGAAATCAACTGATCGATCTACGTCGGCAGCGGGAGGAGGCGCGCAATTCGCTGGCGCTGCTGTTTGGCCAATCGCCGTTGATGCGACGTTGGGAGCGCCAGTCGTTGGCAATCGAAAGCGTGGCGATTGTTCAACGTCAGCCGGTGGCGGTGATTGCGCAGCGGCCTGACGTGCAGGCGGCAGAGCGTCGATTGCGGGCAGCCTTGGCGGGAGCGGAACTGGCCAGGTTGAGTTTCTATCCGGCACTGAGTCTGTCCGCCGCTCTCGATGCCGGTAGTCAGGTATTCAGGCAATGGTTCAGCGACCCGACGGGGACGGTGGGCGGCACGTTGACGCTGCCGTTTATCGAGTGGCGCAAGATGCGGCTGGCCAGTGAAAAAGCGTTGCTGCAGGCACAGCAGGCGGAGATCCAGTTTCGTGATGCCGCCTATCGCGCCCTGGCGGATGTGGATAACGCCATGGAGCAGCGTCTGGATGCACAGCGGCAAATCGGCAATCAGCAAGAGCTGCTGGCGATGAGCCGGCAAGGGGTGCTTTTAGCGCAGCATCAGTATCGGTCTGGTGCCGTGTCACTACAGACGCTGCTGGATGCTCAGGACGCGCTGCTGTCCGGTGAAAATACGTTGTCGGAGCTGCAGTACCGTTATCTGAACGCCACCATGCAGCTTTGGCTGGCGTTGGGCGGCGTCGCATCCGGCGATGATAAAGAAAAAGGGGAGAAGCATGGATAAGGAAATATACCCGAAACGGGTGGTGGTCACCGGTTATGGTGCAGTGACTGCCCTGGGCATGAATGCGCAGCAAAACTGGCAGGCCATCATGGAATATCGTCTGGCGTATCGCTATCAGGATAAATCGGCGGCGGGAATACGCTCGCGTTTTTTTGCCTTGATGGACCAGGAACCGCCTCTGGATGGGATCTCGCCGTCCACTCGCCGACGGTTGCCGCGATTTGCCCGGTTGGCGTTGGCTGCGGCGACGGAGGCGGTCGAAATGGCGTTTTCCTCGTCCTCGGTTGGGCCGGCTCATTTTTACCCTTCGCTGGACTGCGGCGTTATTATCGGCAGCGGATGGGGTGGGCAGGATGAAATATTACTTAATAATGCGGATTATTTGCGTTCCGGATTGGGGCAACTGTTCGGTGCTTTCCACTCGATGCCCAACATTGCGACGGCGATTTGCAGCCAACGTTGGCTTTTGAGGGGATACCAGAATTCACCTGCAGCGGCCTGCGCTACCGGCAGTATCGCCATTGGAGACGCGTTTGAAGTTATCCGCAGCGGCCGGGCCTCAGTGATGTTGGCCGGCGCAGCGGAATCGCTGAGCGGTAATGGCACCCTCTGGAATATCGATGTGTTGCGCGTGTTGGCCCAGGAACAGCATGACATCACCAAAGCCAGCTGTCCGTTCAGCCGTGATCGCAATGGCTTTGTATTGGCGGAGGGGGCGGCGGTGCTGTGCCTGGAAGAGCGTGATGCCGCTCTGGCACGCGGTGCGGCGATATTGGGAGAAATCAAAGGCTACGGTAATTGCTCGGATGCCTTCGATCTTACCGTACCGGCGGAAGATAAACAGGCGAGGGTGAAAAGCATATGCCAGGCACTGGATCAGGCGGGCCTGCGCAATCACGAGGTCGATTATATCAACGCGCATGGCACCTCAACGCTGCTCAATGATCTGAACGAAACGGAAGCGATTAAACTGGCTTTGGGGCAGGATGCCTACCATACCCCGCTTTCGAGCACCAAATCTTATACCGGCCATCTGATTGCCGCCTCCGGCAGCTTTGAGTCCATTATCTGCCTGCTGGCACTGCAGCAGCAGATAATGCCAGCTACCTGCCATTTGAATGAGGCCGATCCGGCCTGCGATCTCGACTATATCCGTGAAGGACACCGCCACGGGCGTTTGAGGAATGTCATGAACCTCAGCTTCGGTTTTGGCGGGGCGAATGCGGTACTGGTATTCGGCAAGCACGATCACGATATTGAGGACAAGGAGTGATGATGGAAAAGTATCAAATCCTGTATGAAAGAATTTGCGCGATGCTGTATGAGGCCAGGGAGTTGAGGCTAACCTCTCTGTCAGCGGATGTGCCGCTCCAGCAGTTGGGCCTGGACAGTCTGGATTATGTGGAACTGATGCTCTTGGCGAAGCGAGAATTCGGTATTTCACTAAGCGCAGAAATGTTTCTCGAGCAGCCGGATATGACATTAGGTGAGCTGTGCCGTTATATGTCCATGCAATAGGCTATTGATATCAGGCTCTGGTGCATTATCTCAGGGCCTGATTGAATACCCTATGCGACGACTTGATTCAATTTTTTTTACTGTCTTATTGAGGTGAATATAAAAATAAAGGTTGATTGAAGCTGGGTTTTAATAATTGTGTGGTGATATTATTTTGATGGTTTTGTTATTTTGTGATGATCTTTGTTTTTTATTTAAATAATGATCATTCTATGCGATTGAAAATTATTAAATATATTTTTGATGTTTTTTTCGATGTGCTTAGTCATTTATATACGTTGAAAACGTTGTTTTTCCGCTATTTATCCTTTTGGTTATCGTCTCGGTTTCATTGTGATAATGCTTCGTCGGTCAGTCTGGAACAGGGCTGTTCACAACAATTAAATCCGTTATACTCCGCGCAGGATGCAGGAACCTATCCGTAAACCGGAGTGCGCTCCGGGTGTCCATTGTGGTGATGTAAAAGGAAAATGACAGCCACATTTTTCTGTTCAAGTTATAGAGGTAGCATGTCCAATCGTAAACATCTGACGCCTTCCGAAGTGGAAAGAATGCTTGAGGTTACGCTGAAAGGGAAGAATCCAGAACGAGATTATTGTTTGATTTATATGTGTTTTATTCATGGTTGTCGCGCGAGCGAAATTGGTGGTTGGCGTTTGTCGGATATTGATCTGGAGGGGGGGAATATTTATGTTCACCGCTTGAAAAACGGTTTTTCCACCGTTCACCCATTATATTTGCGTGAAAGACAATGCCTGCGGCGCTGGCTGGAAAAGCGCAAAGAACACCGTGGGGCTGAGGGGGAATGGTTATTTCTTTCAAATAGAGGTGGTCGCCTGTCACGGCAACGTATTTATTGGCTGATTCGTAATTACAGCAAGGCAGCCAGGCTGGAGGTAAATGCTCATCCGCATATGCTGCGCCACGGGTGCGGTTTTGCACTGGCGGACAGGGGAATCGATACCCGCTTGATTCAGGATTATCTGGGGCACAAAAACATTCAGAACACCGTTATATATACGGCCAGTAACGCTCAGAGGTTTAAGGAGATTTGGTAAGTAGCGCTTAGATTTATATGACTAAGGAGTCACTTTGAACTAAACTGAAACATACTGTAAAGATGAGTAAATACAAAGTCAATACTCGCATCGGTGCTTTCTTAATATATTTTTATTTTTCTTTTAAATCAATGTAATGGAAAGAATACGCTCATATTTATCACGCTGCCCTCCTAAGGGTCACCTCATCCATTTTTAAGCCCGCAAAAGAACCCTTGCCGAAAGATTGGTCTTTAAATCTTTAATAAATCTAAATGCTCACCCTCCAAAGAATTAAATACTAAAAATAAATAAAAAATAAGTTTAAAAAACCAAAGGAGTCACTTTAGTTCAAAATGAATCGTTTGGATGAATAGACTCACGACAATTAATAGTTTCTATCGAGGAGTACATCTTGACTGCTGAGCTAAATAAAAGGAGTGACATAGGGTTATGTCGGAAATAAATCAATGCATATTTTGCATACCTTTTAAGGAAAGTAGGATGAAAAAGAATTTACTGGCCGTAGCCGTTTTGACCGCATCTGCATTTACCGCATCTGTATTCGCCGCCGATGGCACCGTGAATTTCAAAGGCTCGATTACCGATAAATCTTGCACCGTCGATACGGCTTCTCAAAACCAGGACGTTATTCTGGGCGCGATCTCTAAAACTGCGTTTGCCACAGGTGCCGGCAGCTCTGCGGGCGGCAAGGAGTTCAGTCTGGTATTGAAGGATTGTCCGAACACCGTGACCAAGGCTACGGTGCGTTTTGACGGGACCCGGGTTCCTGGCCCGGTTGGCCTGCTGGCGCTGACCGATGTCGCCGATAAGGCGAATGGCGTAGGGGTTCAATTGCTGGATGACAGCAATAATGCGATTAACCTGGGCAATGATTCCCGTGAATACGCTCTGGTTTCAACCGGCGCTAACACTCTGAAATTCTTTGCCCGTTACTATGCCTTCGGCACCGTCTCCGTCGGTAAAGCTGATGCCACTACCAACTTTACGATCGTCTATCCATAAGCTAGCGCAGCCGACATTTGGCGGCTAAAGACATGGGCCGGAGGAAGTGTTCTCTGGCTCTTTATTCATGGACGAGCGGAGCAAAAAGAGAATGAGAGCAGGTTATTTCGCGCTGATTGTAGCCTTGTTGGCGATATTTTTGGCGCCCGCGCAAGCGGGAGTGATCGTGGGGGGGACTCGCCTGATTTATGACGGCGCCAAAAAAGAGTCCGCTCTGAATATCAATAATCCGGACGCGGTACCTTATCTGATCCAGTCCTGGGTCGACGCGCAGGATGGCGATAGCACCAAAGCCCCTTTTATCATTACGCCGCCCTTGTTCCGGCTGGATGGCGGGCAAAATAACTTGCTGCGCGTAGTGCGGGCGGGGGGGAATTTACCCTCGGACAAAGAGTCTCTGTATTGGCTGAATGTGAAAGCCATCCCATCGGTAGAGAAAAAAGACAACACGCTGCAAATTGCGATCAAGACCCGTATCAAGCTGATTTATCGTCCGCAGGGGTTATCCGGCAATCTGGAAGAGGCTGCCGGGAAACTGACATGGGGGCGCAGCGACAATCGTTTGCAGGTCAATAATCCTTCCCCTTATTACCTCACTTTTTTCAATTTGAAGCTCAATGGTCATGAGATCCCCGGCAGCACAATGGTAGCCCCTCAGGCCACCGCCAGTTTTCCATTGCCGGCCACCAGCGGTAGCGGCGGTAACCTGAGCTGGCAAATCATCAATGACTACGGCGGTACCGGGACTACGTTCACCAACAGGTTATAGCCGTTTCTTTTATCGAGTTTTTAGCCCCGTACAGACGACGGGACACAGGGATAGAGTTCGCCAGAGTTCAGGACGGGCGAAATGATCGGGACAGGGAGTTAAAAAGATGAATAACCCGAGTTGTATTGGTCCGCGAAAACCGAAGCCGGTCTTGGCGTACCTGATATCTTGCCAAATGCTGCTGTTGCTGAATTCTTCCAGCGTGGCTTATGCGAGCCGTTATTTTAACCCGGCACTATTGGAAATAGACAACCCGGCGCTGCGTGGTGCGGATCTTTCTGTCTTTGAAGAAAACAGCAGCCAGGCACCGGGTAACTATCGGGTCGATCTTTATCTTAACGGTCAGCAGATAGATACCCGGGATATCGAGTTTCGTCTCCTGCGTGATGCGGCAGGCAAGCAAAGGCTACAGCCTTGTCTGAGCGCCGCGAAGCTGACGGAACTGGGTGTAAAGGCAAGCTCATTTCCCGCTATCGACAGCTCGGAAAGTTGCGTCAATCTGGCGCAGACGATCCCTCAGTCCTCCACCACTTTTCAGTTCAACCAATTGCGACTTAATCTGAGCATTCCCCAAGCCGCGCTGAATATGAACGCGCGCGACTATGTGCCACCTGAACTGTGGGATGCCGGCATACCGGCGCTGCTGGTCAATTACAACTTCACCGGCGCCAATAGTCGGGAGCGTGAAAGCCAGGGGCAAAACAATAACAACTATTACCTCAACCTACGCTCAGGTATCAACTGGGGCGCATGGCGCCTGCGTAACTATTCGGTGTGGAACCAATACAGCGGCGGAATTTCCTCATGGCGTTCGATTAATACCTACCTGCAGCGTGACATCGTTGCGTTGCAGAGCCGTTTGACTTTGGGTGACAGCACCACGGCCAGCGACGTGTTCGACAGCGTGCAGTTCCGCGGTGGGCAATTGGCCTCGGAGGATGAAATTCTGCCGGACAGCATGAAAGGTTATTCACCGGTGGTGCGTGGGATAGCGCGCAGCAACGCTCAAATCGTGATCCGCCAGAACGGGTATGTCATTTACCAAAGTTATGTGCCGCCAGGGGCGTTTGAAATTACCGATCTTTATCCTACCGGCGGTAGCGGCGATCTGAATGTGAGCGTTCGCGAAGCCGACGGCCAGGAACAAAATTTTGTAGTGCCTTACGCAGTGGTACCGGTATTGCAACGTGAGGGGCGCTTTAAGTACAGCCTGACCAGCGGAAAGTACCGTTCCTACAGCGGCGGTGTCGATGAACATCCCTTTAGCCAGGCCACGGGTATTTATGGTCTTCCTTGGGGCGCGACGATCTATGGCGGGATGCAAGCCGCCAGCAAGTATCAGGGGCTGTCGCTGGGGTGGGGGCAAAATCTGGGGGCGCTTGGGGCCATGTCCACCGACATCACGCAGGCCTGGACCAAGCAGGAAGCTCAACCCAAAGATCAGGGGCAATCATGGCGGCTGCGCTACGGTAAAAACTTTATCAAGTCCGGCACTAACTTCAGCCTGGCCAGCTACCGTTATTCCACGCGCGGTTTTTATACCCTGCAAGAAGCGCTTGAGAGCTATGGCGGCAGGGCACTCTATAACGATCACAAGAAAAGCCGTGCCGAACTGATGCTGAGTCAAAGCCTGTGGGAGAGGGGCGGATCGTTATCGCTCAGTGTGTTCAACGAAGACTACTGGAACGACAATCGCCGCTCCCAGTCGGCAAGCGTCAGCTACAACAACAATTGGGAAAGCGTGAGTTACGGCTTGAATTATACCTTCAGCCAGAACGGGTATGACAGCAACGGTAATCGGACCTATGTCCGTGACCATATTGTGGCCTTCAACGTCAGCGTGCCATTGAGCAAGTGGCTACCGGGAAGTTATGCAACCTATAACATGAACAGCAGCCGCAATGGTGCCACCAGCAACAATCTCGGCTTGAGCGGCAGCGCGCTGGCGGGCAATAACCTGAACTACAGCCTGAGCCAGGGTTACACCGGCCGAGGTGTGGGGGCCAACGGCAATATTCAGGCCGATTACAAGGGCTCTCTGGCGGAACTGAATTTGGGCTATGGCTATGACCGCCACCGCCGGCAGGTGAACTATGGCATTCAGGGCGGCGTGCTGGTGCATCAAAACGGCATCACGCTGTCCCAGCCGCTGGGCGATACGGTCGCGCTGGTACAGGCACCAGGCGCAGCGGGCGTCAACGTGCTGAACCAGACCGGGGTGAGCACCGACTGGCGCGGTTATGCGGTAGTGCCTTATCTGACACCTTATCGCCGCAATATCGTTGGATTGGACGGAGACTCGTTTGCCGATGACGTCGATATGACGCTCAGCAGCCAGACGGTGATCCCGACCCGTGGCGCGGTGGTGCGCGCCAGCTTCAACCCTGACGTCGGCCAGCGGGTACTGATGACGCTGCTGACGCGCAGTGGTAACCCGGTGCCTTTCGGCGCTACGGTCGGGGCTTCCAACAACGCGGGTATCGTCGGCGACGGCGGACAGGTTTATCTGGCAGGTATGCCCGAAAGCGGCCAGTTGCAGGTTAAGTGGGGACATGACGCAACCCAGCAGTGTCAGGTCAGCTATCAATTGGCTAATCAACCCGAGAGCGGTGGGATTCGCCTGGTCAACGGGCAGTGTTTATAAGGTGCGCTTGATGAAAACGGTAAAATTAAATCAACGAGTTGTGATTTATTGTGGCCTGCTTTGCGCCGCTATGTTCAGCACACCGCAGGTACAAGCTGCCTTTGGCCAATGCAGGCCGATAGGAGGAACTCATCAATTTTCATTTATGTTTGCGCCTACGCTGAGCAGGCCGGAACAGAACATCACCGGCATGGTGATTAAGAATGCGTCCGGCAATAACTGGAATCTGAGCGATGCCTACGATGTGCAGTGCGAATGCACTAACCGCACGGCTTCTTATGTTACCGCCCGGTCGAGTCTGCCGGTGCAAAACCATGTAGAGGGTCCTTTAACCTATTACGTGCTGAATGAATATCTGGCAGTGGCCAGTGAGGTTTATATTGGCGGCAATCTGCAAGAGTATATCCCGACGCCTTTCAACAATATTTCCAATCGAAAAACGGAGCTGGAGCCCGGTGAAAGCTGTGCGAGAGCGCCTTATAGCAGCGGTGCCAGGGGACGAGTTCATCTCTATTTTCGCCGGCCTTTTGTCGGCCAGACCATCATCCCCAGTACCCGACTGGTCGAGAACTATGTCTCGGTGGTCAATGGGGTGAGCAGCGTTATCCCGGTATCAACGGTCACGATGAGCGGTGTGGTGACGGTGCCGCAAAATTGCGAAATCAGCCCGCAGACGGTGATGATTGATTTTGGCGACATTCTGTCTACTGATTTTCAGACCAAAGGAAATATGCCGCCTAATTTTACCCCGCATCAGAAGGAACTGACTCTGGCCTGTCGCAATATTTCCGCAGGGGTCAAGATCAGTCTGTCATTCAGAGGGGAAGCCGACAGCAATATGCCCGATGCGCTGAAGACCACTAACGGCAGTATAGGGGTAATGATTAAGGATCGGTCCGGTAATTCGGTTTTGCCGCAAAACGGGCGTCTGGCCGTTGATTTCAACTACCCCAGCCAGAGTGGCAGCACCAGGTTCAGTGCGTATCCGGTCAATACCACCGGGCAGATGCCTGCCGTAGGTAAATTCAATGCGACGGCGACCATTCAGGCAGAGATTCAATAAGTGGATTTTTAACCGTGGGGGAATTGTGTCCTCAAAGAAAAGGAGAGCGTGATGTTTAATGGCTTGAGTGGAATAAGCCGGGCGCTGGTCATTGCCGGCATTTTTCAGGTGGCGTTTCCGGTTGCGGCGGCAAAGTTACAGATAACCGGCACCATCAAAGCGGCGCCTTGCGTTGTCGATGGTGCAAACAGCAACATTCAGGTAAATCTCGGCGACAATATTTCTGCCGCTATCCTGGGGAGAGCCGGTTCCGGCAGCGAATGGATCGAGTTTCCGCTAACGCTGAAAAACTGCCCGACCACCACCACCTCGGCGACAGCGACTTTCAGCGGTTCGGAAGCGGAAGAGGGGGCCGATTTATATAAAAGCGTCGGCACATCGCGCAGGGTACAAATCGAGTTGCAAAGCCAAAGCGGTGCCAATCTGGGTAACAATAAAAGCATGGCGCAGTTGGTCAACCCGCTGACGCATGAGGCCACATTCAATCTTCGGGCCCGAGCGTACAGCGTTAATGGTGGCGCCACGCCCGGCAGTATTGATGGCGTACTGCAGATTGCCTTTGTCTATGAGTAGGCATCCGATCGGCGAGTTTATCGTGCCAGTGTTCTTGACTATCGGCTGCCGATGCGGAAGACCGGTGTTGCCCGGTGATGTTTTCCAGGCACGAATGGCTGACGAGGGATCGTTATAGCAAAGTTAAGGTGATGATATGAATATCAATTATCAACACGGTCATACGTCGGGTGCAGAGGGTTTACGCGATAAAAAAAATGGCACCGTAGTCATTATGGAGCCATGCGCAATCACTGCGTTAGGGATTGGCAATCGATTGACCGAGTTCTGTGATTATCAAAAGGACAGCATTCTGCAAGTGAGGAGTCTTGCCGAGTTAAAGCCCGTGTTAGCCCTACATCAGCCACGATTGTTAATTATGGAGCTGTGCGGCAAGTCGGAGTCCGTATTGGATGGCTTGCGGCTGATCGCCGATATGCATGATCAGGTACCTCATACCACGTTACTGGTATGCACGGCGCTGGATGAGCCCAGAGTACTGCGGCAAGTGATCGCCTCTGGCGTCCGCGGCATGATGTTGAAACAGGAGCCTGCCGTCGCGCTAGATCATTGCGTAAAGCAGGTTTTAGCCGGAGAAAAGGGTTTCAGCCATCGCATCCGCCAGCGAGGGTTGCATGAAGCGGCTGCGGAGAAGCCCCTGACGGCGCGGGAACTGGATGTATTGACCCAGCTATTTTCCGGCAAAAGCGTAACCAATGTGGCCTTGACGCTGTGCCGCGATATCCGCACCGTCAGTACGCACAAGCGTAATGCCATGTTAAAACTGGGTTTTCATAATGATGGCGAGCTTTATCTTCAGGGGAAATGGATGGCTATGAATGGCCCGTCCTTTGTTCGTTAAGGGTGTCCACTGGGCTGCGTTTTAATGTAGCAGGATTGAAGGAAGACAGGAGCGGGATATGCATATTTCATGTCATCAACCAGTCAGCATCGCGCTAATGGATGGTTGCCCATTGACGCTTGATGGATTGGCAAGCTTTATGGGGACACTCCCGACTCAGGGAAAGATTGTGGTACGGGAAACCAGTATGAGAGAGGCTGTCGATGGCGTTATCTACCAACAGGCCGATGTCTTGATCGCTGAATTGCAGGGTGCAGACGAGACGGCTGCGCAGGGGCGAGAGATGCTGCTTGACCTGTGCGCTCAGTTACCGGCCTTACGGGTGGTGGCTTATACCCGTAGCCAAAGCGTTGAAGAGCTTGCTTTGCTGTTGCGCCAGCCGGCTATCAGCATTGTAGCGAGGGATGATGCGTTGCCGTTGGTTGCGGGTTTTTTCAACCGGGTGTTGAGCGGCGAGCGAGTATTAAGCCCGCAGATTGGTACCTGTCTGGCGCGTACCTCCGTGCGAGAAACGACGGTAACGCGCGAGCTGACCCGTTGTGAAAGCGATGTTCTGGCCTTTTTGTTTAACGGCATGAGTTTGCGGGAGATTGCCGAGTTGCAGCGGCGCAGCATCAAAACCATCAGTGCACACAAGTGCAGTGCCATGCGTAAGCTGAAAGTGTCGAACGACAGCGAACTGTTTTCACTGCACGGCAAAATTACCGCCGGCCTGCCGGAGAGTGGCGGAGAAGTACGCAGCGTTAAGACGTGCGTTGGTGCGCCGACGCGTTTCTGGCAGCAGTGAAAGAATCGCAGCGGCAATGATAAGCTGCGGGAAAAAGCTGCGCTCCGCATTTTTCAAATGAAATGCCCCTGAAGAGATGTATTTCATGGTGTTTCTCCTTCGGGGCATTCAGTCTCTATTTTTCATTGTTTTTATATCAAATATTGATAATTCTGAATCGTTCTACGTTAGTGGCAGTATAAATTACGGTGTTCTGAATGTTTTTATGCCCCAGATAATCCTGGATCAGGCGCGTATCTATCCCTCGGTCAGCCAAGGCATAGCCGCAGGAGTGGCGAAGCATGTGAGGATGCACTTGAACGCTAATGCCGGCCATTTCACCGTACATTCGCATCAGCCGATACAGCTGTTGCCGCGATATTTGCCCGCCGTGGCGTGACAAAAACAACCACTGGCTATCGGCTTCAAGGTAGCCTGACCTTAGGCCAAGCCACTTCAACAAGGCATTGCGCTCTCGGGGTTGTATGGGGTGCTGAACGGAAAATCCATTTTTCAACCGGAATATATGCACCCGATTAGTTGTAAGATCAATATCCTGTAAACGTAATGAACGGAGTTCGCTGACCCGTAAACCATGAATAAAACACATCAGTAGCAGACAACGGTCCCGAATACTGTTTTTACCCTCAGGAACGGCGGAGATAAGTTGCTCAATTTCAACCTGGCTGAGAAATTTCCGTTTCTTCATTTTAATTACCTGGGCTATTAACGTTGACGGGGTTTTAATTGGTCGGTTTTTATTAAAGCACTTAACGCAGAGTGACGGCAAAGAAAATAAAATTACTTCAAGGTGTTAATGGTAAATTCATATATTTATTTTATTTCTATTTTTGCAGTGAATGTTTTTTTATATTTCTTATTGATAAATAGAGAGGGCTTTTTGAGTGGTAGCGCGCATTTATATTTCCATTAATTCAATTTAGTACTCTGCGGCAGGATATCCGTATGGAATATTTCTGATACCCATGCTGCCTGGATGGGGATGTTTTCTCCCAGTGTCGCAAGTGATATGAGAATTATTATTGATATCATTCTCTCGCCGCTTACAATGCCTGCCATCTCAGTTTGCAGGGTAAGGGTTTTTCATGGAGTTGCTACGGGTGGTTTACCGCCAGTATCGTTGGCCGTTTCTGGCGGTAATGGCGTTGACTATGGCTAGCGCGGCGCTGGGCATCGGTATCATCGCCTTTATCAATCTGCGGTTGATGGCAGCGGCGGGCAATCCACTGACTGTGCTGCCGGAGTTCCTTGGGCTACTGGCTTTGTTGCTGGCGGTGACGCTGGGATCGCAGTTGGCGCTGACCACGCTTGGCCATCATTTCGTATTCCGGCTGCGCGGCCAACTGGTGAAGCGGATCCTGGATACCCCTATTGAACGGATTGAGCAATTGGGCAGCGCTTCTCTATTGGCGAGCCTGGCCAGCGACATACGCAATATCACTCTGGCTTTCGTCCGTCTGCCGGAACTGGTGCAAGGGGTGATTCTGACGCTGGGATCTGCGGCCTATCTGGGCTGGCTTTCACTGCAGATGCTGGCAGTGACCGCTGTCTGGGTGGCGGTGACGGTTTTTGGCAGCGGGTATCTGGTATCGCGAGTGTATCGTCATCTGAGCAGCGTGCGTGAGGCGGAAGAGTGCCTTTACCAACATTATCAGTCTGCCATTGACGGCCGCAAAGAACTGGCGCTAAACCGTGACCGCGCGAAGGCGCTCTATCAACAGGCTTACCGGCCGGATGCTGAAGGCTACCGTTACCATATTATTCGTGCCGATACCTTCCATCTCAGCGCGGTAAACTGGTCGAATATCATGATGCTGGGCGCTATTGGCCTGGTGTTCTACATGGCCAACAGCCTGGGCTGGGCGGATACCGCCGTTGCCGCTACCTATTCACTGACGCTGTTATTTTTGCGCACGCCATTGCTGCAAGCGGTAGGGGCTTTCCCGACGCTGATGGGGGCAGAAGTGGCTTTCAACAAGATCAAATCCCTGCGGCTTGCCGATTATCAGCCGGCATTTCCAACCGTCGCCGCCAAAGCCTGGCAAACGCTGGAATTGCGCGACATCGTATTCCATCACGGTGCGACGGAGCAGAAAGCCGGATTTGCCGTTGGGCCTGTCTCCCTGACGTTGCGCCGGGGAGAATTGGTGTTTCTGATTGGCGGCAATGGCAGCGGAAAATCAACGCTTGCGATGTTGCTGACCGGTCTGTATCAGCCGGTCAGCGGGCAGATCCTGCTGGATGGCGTGGTACAGGAAGCATCGGACATGCACGACTACCGCCGTTTGTTTTCCGCCATTTTTACCGATTTTCATCCGTTCCACCATTTGCAGGGGCCGGATGGCCGCCAGCCTGATGCCGAATTGGTGGAACTTTGGCTTAACCGGTTGAACATGAAAAACAAACTGGAATTTGACGGCCAGCGAGTGACCAATCCGCAGCTGTCGCAAGGGCAGCGTAAACGCCTGGCTTTGCTGCTGGCGGTGGCAGAACAGCGGGATATCTTGCTACTGGACGAATGGGCAGCGGATCAGGATCCGCAATTTCGTCGTATCTTCTATCGCGAGTTGTTACCGCAACTGCGTGAGTTGGGCAAAACGGTATTTGCCATCAGCCATGACGACCACTATTTCGAACAGGCCGATCGGCTGTTGCAAATGCGCGATGGGCATCTGATTGAACTGTCGGGCAGCGAGCGTGATCACGCCAGTAAGGACTCAGTTATGCAGATTAGCTGATCTATCTCACTCCTTTCAGGCCGGTTTACGCGGCCTGAATTAAGGGTTCAGTCGCTCGAGCCGCAGCGAAAGTTCTCTTCTTCATTTCTCTTTACCGCCAAACCCCCCGCCAATTTAGGTTAAATCCAGCCATTTGTTTTAATAATAATTCATTTACTGATGGTTTGATTTTGATCGTTTTTATCGTGTCACACTATCTGGATACTGATAGGTGGGTTGTTGTTAGCCTGTGCCTTGCGAAGTGTGGCGTTGTCGTTTAATGCAAGGTCGCTATTCGGCGTGTCAGCGTGCTTTCTTGAAATCGCCATGCGAATAAAGCGTTCCATTGATTGTTAAAACTTATCAATGATTATTGTTCAATCAACTTAATCTATTGGTGAGGTGAGGCGTGATAAGGAAGGATGTGAGGGATATCAAACGTAAGGCCTGGTTGTGCGTGTTTATCGGCTGCGGGGTGTTTTGGCTGAGTGTAGCCGCCGTGATTTATGGGTTGCTGATGATTTAGGAAGTATGTCGATGGGCAAAAAACGTGTTGAAAATGGAAAGAGCGCCAAAGAGCGCAGTCTTGCCAAGATACCGCCTCGCTGGCAGTTGAGCGCCGCACAGCGCGATTTTATTGACGATCTTTGGCAAGCGGACGGCCCGGATTCTGTGCCGGCGCTACCCATTCGCCACGACGTTAGCGGATGATGCGATTACGCCCGGCGAGAACGCCAAACAGCATTTGCAGCAGGGTCAGGCCCAGCAGGATACTCAGCGGCAATTGCCAGCCTTGGGTCAGGTCGTGCAGCATGCCGAACAGCGTTGGGCCTAGCGCCGCCAGTAAATAGCCTACCGATTGCGCCATGCCTGACAGCTGCGTAGCCTGGTGTTGATGCCCGCTGCGCAAGCCAAAGAATGACAGCGCCAGCACCAAAGAACTTCCCGCCCCCAATCCGGCAAAGATTAACCATATCAGCGAGTTTTCCGGCAGCAGCAGCAGGCCGGTAACGCCAATAAAAATCAGCGACGAACTGCAAAATGCGATGGCGCGTTGATCGCGCGCGCGCGGCAGAATAAATACCATGACGAAGTTGGCGGCGATCGCCACCATCTGGTAAATAAACAGTTCGAAACCCGCCTGTTGCGGCGAGGTGCCGTGGCTGGCGGCAAAGGCGCTGAACCAACCGATAATGGTGTAGAAGGTGATGGACTGTAAGCCCATAAACAGCGCTACCTGCCACCCGAGCGCGCTGCCCCATGGCGAGCGGGATGGCGTCAATGGGGCCTGTCGCGCGTCACCGGCCGTTACTGTCGGTGGGCGGCGCAACTGCGGCAACCAGACAAGCAACGCCAGCAGGGCCGGCAGGCTCCAGCAAAGCAGAGAGAAACGCCAGCCGAGGTTCTTCAGTTCCGCCAGCGGCACTGCCAGGCCGGAGGCGGTAGCGGCAGCCAGCGACATCACCGCCGCATAGCCGGCAATCATGGCGGCGGCGCGGCTCGGGAAGTCGCGCTTTACCAGCGTTGGCAACACCACGTTGGCAAACGCGATGGCGGCGCCGATCAATACACTGCCTGACCACAGCATGCCGTTTTGCGGCAGGGAGCGCAGTACGATGCCCGCCACCAGCAGCAACAGCGCCATGCCCAACGTGCGTTCAATGCCGATTCTTTTGGCCAGGCCCGGTGTTAGCGGCGATAAGACGGCAAACAGGATCAACGGCAGCGAGTTGAGCAAGCCGGCTGCAGTGGCGGACAGCATCAGCTGTTGCTGGATCTGTTCCAGTAACGGGCCCACGCTGGTCAGCGCGGCGCGCAGGTTAGCGGCGATCAGCATGATGCCGGTAATCAGCAATAAGGGGTGGCGTAAACGGCTGCGCTTCGTGGCGGCAGATTTTGGGGATAACGCGGAGTGTGGCATGAATTCCTCGCACCAGCATGCAGCCAATCAATGCTGCAAGACATGATACGTTGATTGACGTTAACGCTTACGTACCGGCAGGGTACCGATATCTGCGCGCAAGTGTAGGGAAGAACGGACGGCCTGACAAGGGGCGCTTAACCGGCGCGTACGGGATCTGCCGTTCAGCGATCCCGAATGCCCGATGAGCGGGAAGACCGCTCATCGGGCCGCAATCGCTTCGTTAACCGGCGACAGGTAGCGGGCTAAGCGCCATGCGCGCCGGTTCATTCTCTTCCGGGCGACTAAAGCGCCAGCAACTCTGGTGATATTTAGCCACGCTGTTGCGGTGCGCCACGCTCACCAGCGTCACCTGCGGCAGCTCATCAACCAGCAGGCAATACATCAGTTGCTCGGTTTCATCGTCCAGCGCGCTGGTGGCTTCGTCGAGGAACAGAATGTCCGGGCGGGTCAAAATGGCGCGGGCAAAGGCCAGCCGCTGCTGTTCGCCCGGTGAAAGGCGATGGCTCCAGTTGGCACCGGTGTCCAGCCAGCGCTGCAAATGCTTCAGGCGGCAATTTTCCAGCACTTTCAGCAGTTGTTCATCGCTGTAGTCGGCGGCGAGGTGAGGGTAACTGAGCGCCTCCCGCAACGTGCCTATCGGAATATAGCTGCGTTGCGGCAGGAATAATGAGCGGCTGGCGGTGTCCAGCCCAATGGTGCCTGAGCCGTACGGCCAGATGCCGGCGATAGCGCGCAACAGCGTCGACTTGCCGCAACCCGACGGGCCGACGACCAGCACGCGATCGCCGCGTTTCAGCGTCATGGAGCTTGCATCCAGCAAGTTCTGGCCGTCCGGCAGTTGCAGGCTGAGGTTATCAAGAATCAACGGCTGGGCGCTTTCCGGCCGCAACTGGATGCCGCGTTGCTGGTGGTGTACCTGATCCACCGCGGCGTTAAAACCGGCCAGACGGTTCACGCAGGCTTTCCAGGTGGCGAGATCGCTGAAAGCGTCGATAAACCATGACAGCGCCCCCTGTACCTCGCCAAAAGCGGAGGCAATCTGCATCATGCCGCCCATCTGGATGGCACCGGAAAAGTAGCGCGGCGCCGCCACCAGCAGCGGGAAAACGATGGCGAACTGGCTGTAAAAGTTGGAGGCAATGTTGAGCCGCCGGGTGATACGCATGATCGACCACCAGTTGGCGCGAAGGGTATCAAAACGGCCGCTCAGCTGCTGTGCTTCACGGGGTTCGCCGTGGTACAGCGCGATGGCATCGTTGTTTTCGCGGATGCGGATCAGGCCAAAACGGAAGTTCGCCTCATAACGCTCCTGGTTAAAACCGAGCTGAACCAGCGGTTTGCCGACCCACCAGACCAGCAGGGAACCCAGCCCGGCGTACAACAGAGCGAACCACACCATATAACCGGGAACGGTGAAGGTGTGTTGGCTAATCATAAAGGTCATTGGCCCGCTGACGTGCCACAGAATGGCGACAAAGGAAAATAGCGTTACCAGGCTGGAGAGCAGCCCAAGCGACAGCGACAGCGTGTACTGGGTCAGGACGTTGAGATCCTCGGCGATACGCTGGTCCGGGTTATCGACGATCTGCTGTTGCTCGGTATGGTAATAGGCCTGATGCGCCAGCCATTTACCCATGAATTTTTCCGTCATCCAGCGCCGCCAGCGCATTTGCAGGCCCTGCGTCAGATAGATTTTATACACCGCCAGCACGATGAAGATCAGCGCCAGATAGGTGAAACGCCACAGTTGCGCCTTGAACACCGGATAATTTTTGTTTTGCAGCGCGTCATAGAACACCTGGTTCCACTGATTGATCTGCACGCTGATATACACCAACCCGAGCGACAGGGCGACGATGGTGATCAGCATCGACCAGGCTCGCCATTTCTCTTCCGAAACCCAAAACGGTTTAATCAACTGCCAGACGGCACGTTTTTGCGTAGGGTGGCTATTCATAAGGTTCTCGAGTTTTTACGTTCCGATCAGCATGAGCCGCCGGCCGGTAACAAACAAACCGCGACATGTAAGCAGTTTTAACGCGGCTAACCGTTTGAAATATTGTGGATGAATCCTTAGAGGTGAAGCCGGGGGACATGAGGGTTATACTGGCGCCGAATTACCGGTTACTCACTCTGGAAAGGATAAGGCATGAAGGCGTTGGTTCCCCTGCTGTTGACCTATGGCGCGCTCGCCGGCGGCCAGGCGATGGCACATATTGATGAACCGGATATTGATGCCGATTGCCAGAAAGTGGCGGGCTATGCCGAACTGGGGAAAAGCGCTTATCAGCGGGGCGATTATGGCCGGGCGGCCGACGTTTTCCGCGATCAGGCCGCCTGGAGCGAGTTTTGCGGCCTGAACGATCAGGCGATCGCCACTGCCTATAACAACGTAGCGCTGGCGCTGATGCATGCCGGTGAACTGCTCAAGGCACGCGCTTATCTGGAGCTGGCGCCGAAGGATGCGAAATCCCAGCATAATCTGAAGCTGCTGCAGCAACGTCTGGCGAAGCAACCGCCGGTGAGCGGGCCGGGTGGCGTCTATTGGCAGTACGCCGGGCGCGGCGTATGGAGCGAAGTAGAGGTCAAACCGCAGGGCGAACGCTGGCTGATTAATTATTCCGGCTATTATATGCCGCAAATGGGGTTGTATTACGGGCCGAATATGGGCGAGTTCGCCAAGGTATTGCCGATTGAACGGGGCAAGGCGGTGTACCGTCAGCGGGAGCCGCAGGACGGGATGGCCTGCGATGTGGTGATGCAATTTACGGCGGATGCGGTGGACATGAGTACCAAGGGCGACTGCGGATTTGGTTTTAACGTGCAGGCGCAGGGGACTTTCGTCCGGGTCGAATAATCGGCTGCGGAGCTCGCAGCCGAAGCCGGTATTAAGCCCAGTTCACCGCGCCGTTCAACAACGCTTTCCAGGCATCAACGTTACCCAAATAGTTGCCTGCCGGGATCTGGCGTAGCTGGCCTTCGCTGTCTTGCAGCGCAAAGGTCGGGAACCCCTGGCCCTGGACTTTGGCAAGAAACGCGCGGCTTTCCGCAATGTGTTGTGCGGTCGGCGCGCCGGCGTTAAAGCGCATCTCGGCAATGAACGGAGCCGAGGGCAGACCCAGTTCTTTCGCCAGGGCTTCCAGCACCGGGGTATCGGCGATGCGTCGGCCTTCCTGATAATGCGCTATCTGAATGCGGTGCAACATATCCACCCCGCGTCCCCCCAGCGCTTCCGCCGCCAGAATCGCAGTAATCGGCGGCTCGGAGTCCATCACTGCCGTGGTATCACGCAGCAGTCCATTGAAATAGGCTTCACCGAAGGTCTGGCCGGTCAGCTCCGCAATGCGCTTGTCATGCGGGATCACATAGTTACGCCATTCGTCCGTGATCTGGCGGCGATTATTGCCGGTCATCATGCCGCCGGCGTGCAGGGCGACAGTCAGCCCAGGAATGCTCTTGGCCGCCTGCACCAACGGCGCGGCGCCATAGCACCAGCCGCACAGCGGATCGAAAACGTAATGCAGAGTTGTACCGGTCATCTTTATTCCTCGTGATGTTCTGCGGCCGAACGCCGCAGAACATTGGGCCTGTCAAAGGCTGTGTAGTCTGATTGGCGACGCGCTTATTGCGGCCACTTCATCTCGCCCTTCAGCACTTTGGCGCTCAGTTCCAGGCTCGATTCATCTTTCAGGTTCGGGTAATGCTTTTTCATTGCCGCAATCAGCGCCGCAGAATCTTTGGCCTTCGGCAGCTCAGCTTCCAGCGTGGTCAGGTAATTCTGGGTGAAGGTCACGGATTCCAGAGTCTGCGGTGCGCCCGGCAGGAAGTGGCCAGGGACGACGACTTTCGGTTTCAGCGCCTTGATGCCTTCCAGCGTTTGTTGCCAGTGAGCGCGGGATTCCACGGTCTGGTTATCGGCGATCCACGGGTGGATATTGTCGCCAGCTACCGGGACGCCGCCCACGACTGCCTTCAGCTCGGGGATCCATACATAGGTACGTTCCGGCGTTGGGCCGGTCAGGCCTTTCACTTCCACTTTCTGGCCGTCGATGGTGAAGCTATCACCCTGCAATGCCTGTGGAACCACTACCGCTTTAGGCGCGTTCTCTTTCAAGATCGGGCCCCAGTACGCCATTTTGCCGTCTTTGGTGGCGTTGATTTCTTTGATCGTGTCCGGTGACGCGATGATTTTTGCCTGCGGGAAAGCGGCTTTAATCACGTCCAAACCAAAATAGAAATCCGGATCGGAATGACTGATGTAAACGGTGGTCAGTTTCTTGCCGGTCGCTTTGATCTTTTTCACCAGTTCTTCGGCATCGTTGCGTTGGAACTGGGCATCGATCAGCGCCACTTCGTGTTTACCGCTGATGATTTCCGAAGAAACCGGGAACACGCTTTTCTCACCCGGGTTGTACACTTCCATGGTCAGGGAGTCAGCCGCGGCGGCGTAGGTGCTTACTGTGGCGATGCCGGCGAAAGCCAGGGTCAATAATGATTTCTTAAACATGGGCAGAGGTTCCTTTTGGGTATCAGTTGTTGTTGTACAGATGTTAGGTTGCATAAAGCGTTAGAAAAACCGGATAATGAGCAATTATTCATTGCGTAAATCGGACGAATCATGGATCGCATTACCGCAGCAGAGGTTTTTATCACCATCGTTGATCGCGGAAGTATGATTGCCGCTGCGGAAACGCTGGAAATGTCGCGAGCGATGGTGACGCGCTATCTGGCGCAGATGGAGCAATGGGCCGGCGCGCGTTTACTGCACCGCACTACCCGTAAGCTTAGTCTGACTGACGCAGGAGAGCGTACTCTCGAACGTTGCCGGCAGATGCTGGCGCTGGCGGGTGAGATCGATTTGGTCGAAGGCGAGCAAAGTGATGAATTGCGCGGTCTGCTGCGCATCACCTGTTCACAGTCGCTGGGCCAGACCGCGCTGGTGGGGGCGGTGACGCAATATCTCAAACGCCACCCGCAGGTGGCGGTGGATTTGCAGATGAATAATCGGGCGGTCAATCTGGTGGAGGAGCGCATCGATCTGGCGCTGCGCATCACCAATGAGCTGGATCCCAATCTGATCGCCCGACCGCTGTCTTCGTGCGCTTCGGTGGTATGCGCTTCTCCGGCCTATCTGGCAGCGCACGGCACGCCGCGCCATCCGCAGGATTTGGCGCTGCACAACTGCCTGACTTATTCCTACTTCGGTAAAAGCCTGTGGCATTTTGATTCTCAGGGCGTGAAGTCGGCGGTGGCGGTCAGCGGCAACCTCAGCGCCAACGAATCGGTGGTGCTGATGGCGGGGACGGTGCAGGGCGCCGGCATTTCCATGCAGCCTTATTATTCGGCGGCGCCATTGCTGGCAAGCGGTGAACTGATAGAACTTATGCCGGATTATCGGCCGCAGTCGATGGGGATTTACGGCATTTATACCTCGCGTCGCCAAATGCCGGCGACCTTGCGCACCATGCTGGATTTTCTGGTGGAGTGGTTTGCCAACGATCCCGCCTGGCGGGCGACACTGCACTGATAGCGTTAACATGATAGTAACATTTGCACACATTTTTCATCGCCAGCGCATTCAAGCGTTTAGCGGGGTGATGATGGCTTTTTGTGCTCAGCGGGGCTTTGTCACTGGTTTCAAGGCCGGTTGTCGTGCTATTTCTGTAGCGTGAAAAGAGCGAATAAGACTTAATAATTATAGGGTTAAGAAAATGGCCCCGCGCTTTGAACAACATCTTCTGACCCTTTTTCGCGGGCAGCCTGTCAGGCTGTCCGGCAATTCCGCGAGTTTTTACCGGCCCCGTGCGCCTGATGCCGGGGCTTTGTCGACTGGGAGCGTTACACATGCCTGTTTCTCTGCTTGCACTGGCGTTAAGTGCATTTGCCATTGGCACCACCGAGTTCGTGATTATGGGGCTGCTGCCTGAGGTGGCGGGGGATCTTCAGGTCTCCATCCCTTCCGCCGGTTGGCTGATCAGTGGCTATGCCCTTGGCGTGGCGATCGGCGCACCCATCATGGCGCTGCTGACGGCGAAGTTGCCGCGCAAGAATACTCTGTTGTTGCTGATGGTGATTTTTATCTTCGGCAATATCATGTGTGCGCTGGGTTACAGCTACGATTTCCTGATGCTGGCGCGTATTGTCACCGCGTTGTGTCATGGTGCGTTCTTCGGCATCGGTGCGGTGGTGGCCGCCAATCTGGTGCCGCCGAATCGCCGTGCTTCCGCTGTGGCGCTGATGTTCACCGGCCTGACGCTGGCCAACGTGCTGGGGGTGCCGCTCGGCACCGCGTTGGGGCAGGCGTTGGGCTGGCGCTCCACCTTCTGGGCGGTGGCGGTCATCGGCGTACTGTCCTTGCTGGCGTTGTACAGCAAACTGCCGGCGGTGGAGGATGAGGCGCCAACCGATCTGAAAAAAGAGCTGGCGGCCCTGCGCGGCGGCGGTATCTGGCTTTCGCTGCTGATGACGGTGGCCTTTGCTGCGTCGATGTTTGCGCTGTTTACCTATATCGCACCGTTACTGACTGAGGTGACCGGCATTTCGTCGCACGGCGTGAGTTGGACGCTGTTGCTGATGGGGGTCGGCCTGACGCTGGGTAACATCGTCGGCGGCCGTTTGGCAGACTGGCGTTTGCCGGTTACGCTGACCTGCACGTTTCTGGTGATTGCCTTCTTTGCCGCGCTGTTCAGTTGGACCAGTCATTCCATGGTGCCAGCGGAAATGACCCTGTTCCTGTGGGCGGCTGCGGCGTTTGCCGCCGTACCGGCGTTGCAGATCAACGTCGTGACCTACGGTAAAAAGGCACCGAACCTGGTTTCCACGCTGAACATCGCCGCGTTTAACGTGGGCAATGCCATCGGAGCCTGGGTAGGCGGAGTGGTGATTGCACAGGGGCTGGGGCTGACCAGCGTGCCGCTGGCCGCCGCGGCGATTGCGTTGCTGGGGTTGGTGCTGTGCCTGGTGACTTTCAGCCGAGCCAAACGGCCGGCTAGCGCTTAATCACTGCGGCCAGGCGGGCGGGAAGACTCTCGGCCTGCTGCTGCAAATGCTGAATGAAGGCCGTGACCAGCGCCGATGATGGGCGGTGCAGCGGCCGGATCAGGCTGACGGTAAAAGGCACCTCAACGCTGAACGGCCGCACGTGCACGCCGCTGTTGGCGTAATCGAGCGCCGTCAGCGGATTGACTATCGACAACCCCACGCCTTCTTTCACCATGGCGCACACCGATGCTGCGCTGTGGGTTTCCATGACCAGACGGCGCTTAACGCCCTCCTCATTAAACAGCGAGTCGAGCAACTGACGGTAGCTGTCGGTGCTCGACAGGCTGATAAAGTTTTGTCCGTCGAAGTCTTGCGGTGTCAGCACCGTTTTCGCCAGCAGCGGATGCCCGGCCGGCAGCACGCACACCTCGTTCAGCGTCATCAACGTCATCCGCTCTGTGCCCGCCGGAGTCTGGGTGTTTTCCGTCAGACCCAGATCGTGGCGCTGCGCCGACAGCCACTCTTCCAACAACGGTGACTCCTGCGGTATCACGCTGAAACTGACTTCCGGGTAGCGATCGATAAAGGGTTTGCACACCACCGGCAGCAGCGACTGCGAGAATACCGGCAGGCAGGCAATGGAAAGCTGCGCCTGCTGGAACTGGCGGATACCTGCAGCGGCGTTGACGATGCGCTCCAGGCCGTAATAGGAGCGCTGCACCTCTTCGAACAGCCGCAGGCCCTGCACCGTCGGGTATAAACGTCCGCGCAGCCGATCGAACAGCTGTAGCTGGATCAGCTTCTCGAAGCGGGCAAGTTCTCGGCTGACGGTGGGCTGTGAGGTTTGCAACAGCGCTGCCGCCTCGGTCAGATTGCCGGTGGTCATCACCGCATGGAAAATTTCAATCTGGCGCAGGGTAATCGCGTGCATCGGCACACTCCATGAACGGGCAAGCCCATATCATAAATGAATAGACTTCGGCTAAATAGATATTTTCCACACAAGAAAGAGTGCGGCACTATTGACGACATTACTTCAGCCATATTTTTGATCCGGGAACATCACCATGCCACGCGCTTTGCACGACACGACTACCGCCCTCAATGCCGCTAATCTGCTGGCCTTGCCTCAGCGTTTTGGCTGCCCGGTATGGGCCTATGACGCAGCTATCATCAGCGAGCGCATCGGCCAGTTGCGCCATTTTGACGTGATTCGTTTTGCCCAAAAGGCCTGCTCGAATATTCATATTCTGCGCCTGATGCGCGAACAGGGCGTCAAGGTGGACTCTGTCTCGCTGGGCGAGATTGAGCGTGCGCTGCAGGCCGGTTTTCAGCCGGGCGGTGAGCCAAGCGACATCGTGTTTACCGCCGACGTGCTGGACCACGCGACGCTGGCGCGCGTCAGCGAGTTGAAAATCCCGGTGAACGTCGGCTCGATCGATATGCTGGATCAACTGGGCCAGGTTTCCGTTGGCCACCCGGTGTGGTTACGTATCAACCCGGGCTTTGGCCACGGCCATAGCCAGAAAACCAATACCGGCGGCGAGAACAGCAAGCACGGGATTTGGTATGCCGATTTGCCGCAGGCGGTGGAAAAAATTCAGCAATACGGCCTGAAGCTGATCGGTGTGCATATGCATATCGGTTCGGGCGTGGATTACCAGCATCTGGAGCGCGTGTGTGACGCCATGGTGCAGCAGGTGATCGAACTGGGTCATGATATCAGCGCGATTTCTGCCGGCGGCGGGCTGTCGATCCCCTATCAATACGGCGAAGAGGCGATTGATACTGAACACTATTTTGGCCTGTGGAACAGCGCGCGCGAGCGCATTGCCGCCCATCTGGGCCATCCGGTGAGCCTGGAGATCGAGCCCGGTCGTTTCCTGATGGCGGAAGCCGGGGTGTTGGTCGCCGAGGTGCGTGCGGTGAAAGACATGGGCAGCCGCCACTTTGTGCTGGTGGACGCCGGCTTTAACGATTTAATGCGTCCGGCGATGTACGGCAGCTATCACCATATTTCCCTGCTGCCGGCCGATGGCCGCAATACCGAGCATCAGCCGCTGCGCGACACCGTGATTGCCGGGCCGCTGTGCGAATCCGGCGACGTGTTCACCCAACAGGCCGGTGGCGGCATTGAAACCCGCGAGTTGCCGCCGGTACAGGTAGGCGACTATCTGGTCTTCCATGATACCGGCGCTTATGGCGCTTCGATGTCTTCAAACTACAACAGCCGTCCGTTGCTGCCGGAAGTGTTGTTCGAGAAGGGTGAACCACGGCTGATCCGCCGCCGGCAGACCATTGAAGAGTTGATTGCGCTGGAACTGATCTGATGCCGATGGGCGCAGCGCACTGCGCCCATTCAGAGTGTCATCCGCCGATGCTGGCCGTTGGGCAGCTCAACCTCTAGCGAAAGCGTGCCGCCCATGGCTTCAATGTAGCGTTTCAGTGAAGAGAGTTTGATTTCGTTACCGCGTTTTTCCAGATTAGCGACCGACGGCTGGCTGATGCCAAGCCGTTTCGCCAGCTCGACCTGAGACACCGCAAGTTCTTCCCGCAGCATCGCCAGACGCAGTTCAAAAATTTCTTTCTCCGCCTTTTGCCGGGCTGCCGCAACGACGGTGGGATCGAGTTTATCGATCAGATTTGATAAAGGCTTGGCCATTTGCGTTACCTCTGGGTTGCCAGATAATGTGAAAATTCCATGGCGGCGATAGGCAACAGGCGCTGGTAAAAGCGTTTATCGCCGGTTTTATCGCCACCGCATAGCAGTACCGCCTGCCGTTGCGGATCAAAGGCGAAAAATACCCGAAACGGGCGGCCGCGGTGCTGAATGCGCAGCTCTTTAAGATGCCTTATTGAGCCTGAAAAATGCAGAGTGTCGGCATGCGGACGCGCCAACAGCGGGCCGAATTCCTGCAATTTGAATATTCCTGCCAACAGGCTTTTTTGTTCATCGCCGTTCAGTGATAAAAACCAGTCGTCGAATCGTTCGACGGTTATGACCTGCCACATATCACGCCCGAATATAGCTTTTATGCTATATAGTGTAAAGGTTATTATGGTGACAATATGCGTACTGGTGGGGGATGGGAAATCGCAGAAAAAGAAATGCGGCGCAGTACGCAATCAGCGCACTGCGCCCAAAAATATCAACCGGCGTAGGGGCCAGGGGCCACGGAATCGCGCAGCCGAAGTTCGCCGGTGAACGGGGAAAGCGGGGGAAGGTTTTCGCCATTGATCAGGCGGAAAGCCTGGCTGATAGCCGCTTCAATCATCACGTCGATCGGCAGGTAAACGGTGGAAAGCGCGGGTTGCAAATAGGCGGCGCTCGGCTCGTCGTCAAAACCGAATAACGAGA
>RCUM01000193.1_pt1 | contig 46648 bp, 42 predicted proteins | sample 2166141 | NCBI WGS metagenome assembly RCUM01 (sample SAMN09932756, study PRJNA488358) | compost metagenome | isolation source: compost soil in crotonic acid-enriched | place: Germany: Experimental Botanical Garden
TCAACCAGTAAAAATCCACACAAGTTGTTCTTCATAATCTCTTAATGATCTTCTTAATACTTCGTCAGTAATTAAGTAGCTCAACTTGATAATCCTTAACTTCTCAGCACTTCGTGCTTCGTTTGTTTCCGGCTATCTCGTCGGGATGCTGCGTATTCTATACAGTTTATTATCCTGCGCAACCCCTAAATTCACTTATTCTTCACGTATGTCTTTTTTTTCAGCAAAAACCGTAAAAAAACTGTTTTTCTAGCTATTTTTTAGCCGTTTTAGCCCTAAAAAAACTCATTTTTATAAAAATTGATTTTTAGCATGCTTATTATTAAAGACCTTCTCGCCTTTAGACAGCATATAAATCACATATAGATTAAGCCGCTTTTTATTGAATTGAAAAATAAGGCTGGTTAGCTGCCTTATTTATTCTGCTTTAGCAGAACTCAAATATTACGCCACTACTCAAAGGACTTTTCCACTCATAATATTGACGAACAAATATGCCAAGGTTCGTAAAGGTAAAAAAATCCTATACTCTTCACTCAAAATTTATCTTCTATATGCTTTGAATTATGCCCAAAACTAGAGTGGTACTTCAGCCATTACCGATCTGGATTGGAGACTACAACTACAATCATTCGTATCGTGTTAAAAAAAAATTCATCGACAATTAATAGCGCTCAAATTGGTGAGTTAAATATTCATTTTACGAAGGCGAATACAGTCATCTATATGTAAACAACATGATTAGCATTTATGAAGGAAGGATTATTGCTGTGCTATATGTCGGTAGCTTAGTTGAATGATCTACTTAAACTCAGCTTTATAGACGTGAATACCGCAATACCGATAAAACTTAATCAATAGGCCAGCCCAGAAAAGCTGACAAAACTGGATTTTTACTCTTTTTAGCTGAATAGATTCGCCCAAATTAAACTTTATTAAATTTTAGATAGAAAAAAAGAAAGAGATCTCTCCCAAAATCTCTCCCTTGGAGTTAGATCATTATTAGATCCATAGATGTCATTATTATAGTTATCTACATATATCATTAAAAAAGTCTCTCGGGGGAAAGACTTAAAACTGTGGAGCTTTTTTATAAAATCACTCTCTAACTATGCTTTCTACACAACAGCTAGATGAATAAATCTTATACATAAGCATATAGAAATGCAATACGAATGGAAAAATTTAACTCTTGTTTTTATAAGGTTTTTTTGAATTTACTTATCTGCATAACTTATTAAGAATTTGATAAATAAAAAGCAGACCGAAGCCTGCTTTTATTTCAATGTAAGTATGCTGATTTAGTCAACAAATGTAACTTTCGCAATCGCTTTCTTACCTGCTTGAATAATATAAGTTTTGTTCTCAGTAACAGAAAAATTAACATCAACCACTGACCAATCGACTTTCACTGCACCACGTGCAACTGCATCTTTGGCTTGAGCTGCATTTTTGGTTAAACCCGCTGCACGCACAATAGAAGCAATAAACATTTCACCACCAAATTCACCACGAGAAATCGTGACTTCAGGTGTACCTTCAGGCAATTCACCCTCAGTAATGATATTGCCTGCACCTTTATGCGCATTGGCAGCAGCATCTGCCCCATGAAAACGCTCAACCAGTTCAAGCGCAAGAATCTTTTTCACTTCTTGAGGATTACGACCTTCTGCCACTTCCTTCAATAACACGGCAATTTCATCGAGTGATTTGAAACTTAAAAGATCGAAATAGCGTTCAATCAAACTATCAGGCATTGAAAGTACTTTTTGATACATCGCGCCCGGCGCATCAAATACACCAATATAGTTGCCCAAAGATTTAGACATTTTATTAACGCCATCTAAACCTTCAAGAATTGGCACCGTAATACAGACTTGTGCTTCTTGATCATAACGACCTTGCAGCGTACGACCCATCAATAAGTTAAAGGTTTGGTCTGTACCACCAAGCTCTACATCGGCTTCCAATGCAATTGAGTCATACCCTTGCACCAAAGGATACAAGAATTCGTGAATCGCAATCGGTTGATGGTTATTATAACGCTTGGTAAAGTCATCACGTTCAAGCATACGGGCAACCGTTTGCTGTGAAGCCAATTGAATCAGGTCAGCAGCCGTTTTTTCGGCAAACCATTCAGAGTTAAAACGCACTTTGGTTTTGTTTGGATCAAGAATTTTAAAGACTTGTTCTTGATACGTTTTGGCATTTTCCAACACTTGTTCACGCGACAAGGGTGGACGCGTTGCACTTTTACCTGTTGGATCACCAATCATGGCGGTATAATCACCAATCAAGAACGTCACCTCATGCCCCAAATCTTGGAACACTTTTAGCTTATTAATCAATACAGTGTGACCTAAATGTAGGTCCGGCGCTGTTGGATCAAAGCCCGCTTTAATTTTTAAGGGACGATTTTCTTTAAGTTTCTTTAACAGATCCTCTTCAGAAATAATTTCATGAGTGCCTCGTTGAATGAGGGCAAGTTGTTCTTCAGCCGGCAGGAAATTTGACATCACAAAACCCAATACATCTGTTATACAATTTGTGCGATATACTAACACTTTTTCAGCACAATGCAGGCTTAACTATCATCATGACAGCGATCTATATTGGGGTAATGACTGGCACCAGCATGGATGGCGTTGACATCGTTGCTGCTTCATTTGATCCTTTGCAGCTTCATGCCACGCTAACCTTGCCATTTGATCCAGACTTACGTGATGAGCTGATGGCACTGACCTTACCAAATGACAATGAAATTGATCGCATGGGCAAAGCGGATGTTGCTTTGGCTCAAATGATTGGTAGTGGCATTAATGAGCTGATTGAAAAAAATCATTTAGATCGTAGCCAAATTAAAGCCATCGGTTCACATGGACAAACCATTCGCCACCGCCCTGAACATGGTTTTACTTTGCAAATTGGCGACCCCAATATCATTACTGAAATGACGCAAATTCCGGTAATTTCAGATTTTCGACGTCGTGATATGGCAGCGGGTGGTCAAGGCGCACCGTTGGTGCCTGCATTTCATCAAGCCTTATTTCAACATTCCAGTATTCACCGTGTCATTTTAAACCTCGGCGGTATTGCCAATGTCAGTATGTTGCCCGCGGGTAATCCTGACGGTGTGTTTGGTTTTGATACCGGCCCCGCCAATATTTTAATGGATGCTTGGTGTCATCGTTATACCGGGCAACCCTATGATGAAAATGGCAATTGGGCAGCCTACGGTCAACCGATTCGCAGCTTGCTCGACCGCTTACAAGCACACGAATATTTTTCTAAAGAACCACCGAAAAGCACAGGCCGCGAAGATTTCAACCTAGAATGGTTGGATGAACAAATTGCCGATTGGCACAATGATCTTGAATATAATGAATTAGAAGATATCCCTGAAAATATTCAAGCGACTTTACTCAAACTCACCACGCGTGCGATTAAAAAAGCCATTTATCGTTCAAACATGGATACTGGTGAAGTCTATGTCTGTGGTGGTGGTGCCTATAATTCACATTTACTTGAACAATTGCGTTGGCGGTTACGTAAACACAATTGGTCTGTTCAAACCACATCCGCGATTGGTTTAGCCCCAACATGGGTGGAAGCCACTGCTTTTGCTTGGCTAGCGATGCGCTTTGTTAATCAACAAAGTGGCAACTTACCTGCGGTCACGGGTGCAGCAGGCTATCGAATTTTAGGCTGTATTACTGCGGTATAAATACAAATGCTCAAAATAAAAAAGGTCTGTTTTATACAGACCTTTTATGATTCTTAGATTAACATCTTAAAACAATAGGATTTATTGCATCATTTTTTGGGCATTTTCATTGCGAAAAGCAGCTAAAATTTGTTGTCCAGCACGCCCTGTTGGACTAAGACCCAAACGAATTTGCTCCTGACGAATTGCTTGACGGCTTTTATCGCCAATCAATCCATCGACGGCGCCAATGTCATAACCTTTATTAAGCAAAAACTGCTGAATTTCACGACGTTCTGCACGTGAAGTACCGGCATCATCGGTCGGCCAAGCTTTACTAAAACCACCGTTGCCTTGTAAGCGATCAGACAAATGCGCAATGGCTAAGGCATAACTTTCCGCAGCGTTATAACTATATATAGCATCGAAATTTTTAAAGACTAAAAATACCGGACCATTCGCGCCAGCAGGCGCCATCAGTCCAGCAGCACTACTGCTCGATAAATTCCCTTGAACTAAAGCACTTCCATCTGCACGAACCACACCACGACTCATCCAGCTACTTAAAGACTTTTTATTACGACGACTTTCTCCACCAATCGACATATCGTCTGGAATGCGCACTTCAAAACCCCAAGGCATGCCGGTTTGCCAACCGCGTTTTTTTAAGAAATTTGCAGTAGAAGCCAAGGCATCCGAGGTACTGGAAACCAAATCACGACGGCCATCACCATCAAAATCAACCGCTAATTCTTCATAGGTTGAAGGCATAAATTGAGTATGACCAAATGCGCCTGCCCACGAGCCTTTCATTTGCTGCTCAGTTAAATCACCGCGCTGTAAAATTCGCATCGTGGTAAAAAATTCACCACGGAAAAAACTTTGCCGACGACCTTCACAACTTAAAGTGCCTAAAGCTTGTAATAAAGGATAACTGCCCGAAATATTACCAAAATTACTTTCTACGCCCCAAACAGCCACCACTGTTTCAGCGGGTACGCCATAGGTGGCTGCAACGCGATTTAACACCTCGCGATGTTGTGCCAATTTTTGCTGCCCCAGCTGCACCCGTTCCTCATCCACCAAACCGGATAAATAATCCCAAATCGGCGTAGAAAATTCAGGTTGGTAGTTCAGTTTTTCAATCACCGAATAATCTGGCGTTAAATTTTGCGTATAACGATCATAGGTCAAGCCCGTTACACCTGAAGCAATTGCTTGAGCACGTAAATTAGTCAAACATTGCTGAAAATCATTTTGTGCTGCAGATGTTGTATTAAAACTGGATGGCGAAGAAGAAATACTTTGACCATTAATAATCAACTCAGCCTTAGCTTGAGTCATGGCTAAAAAAACTGAACCTAAAACGAAAGCTAAGCGACGCATAGTATCCCTAATGGTATTTGAATTTAAATTATGTTTTTACCATACCATCATCAATCCAGAACTTCTGAATCAAATCGTAAATTTAAATTCATTGTTTTTGTTTTAAATTCATATTTCTCTTTTTGAATTTAAAAAAGTTATCCACAACACCTGCTTTTTAAAATTTTAAATTCAAATTTGCACATTTAAATTTAAAACCGAATTTTTAAATTCAAACACACTGTGGATAAGTTGATTTCTTTATGTTTTATCGGTTTTTACACAAATAAAATTTTAAATTCAAAACTTATTTTTAAATTTAAAGTTTGAATTCATAATGCAAACATCTCTTTGAATTCATATTTTTTTAAATTCAAAATCATGGTTTTTGAATTTAAATTTAGATCACTTTAAATTTATTTTTATCTTTTGAATTTAAAAAATCTACACTGCTCTACCTCAGTAAAACTTAAATACCGTAGATTCTTCATGTGTTGATTTTTTATGCAGAAGATTTCTGAACTATTGCATCAATGGCACGCTGTTATTTTTCAATAAATATGGTGCTAGTTCAAAAGAGGCGCAATCATGCCCGAACTTCAGGCATAAAAAAAGCGGTCATTGGCATGACCGCTTTTTTTCCATTCAATCGAAGGATTAAATGCTCATATCTTGAGTAAGTGCTAATGGCTCTGGCAAAATTTTCGCCAATTGACGACATAAAGTGGTCAATTCAGCGCTGTCATTTGGCATTAGCGTGATGTGACCAATCTTACGACCTTCACGTTCAGTCTTATTATACAGGTGTAAATGTGCACCATTGAGCGCCAATACATCTTCAGACTTTGGATGCTTGCCAATGATATTGATCATCACGGTCGGGCGAACCACATCCGTTGAACCAAGGGGTAGGCCAGCAACGGCGCGAATATGATTTTCAAATTGCGAGCAGATAGCGCCTTCAATCGACCAGTGACCTGAGTTATGCACACGAGGTGCCATTTCATTGGCATATAAGCCGTTGTCAGTGACAAACAATTCTAGCGTCAACACACCCACATAATTCAAATGATTCAGCAGGCGGGTGATGTAATCCTGCGCTACAGGCTGTAAATCAGCACTGTTAGGTGCAGGAACAATCGAGTGCGACAAAATACCGTGGTGATGGTGATTTTCAGCCAATGGCCAAGTTTTCACATCACCATTCTGACCACGCACCGCAATAATTGACACTTCACGAGAGAACGTCACAAAACTTTCTGCAATCAAGGAACCCGCTGGACCCAATTCCGCCCAAGCTTGTTCAATTTGATCTGCTGAACGAAGGACAAATTGACCTTTACCATCATAACCACCAGTGGTGGTTTTAAGGACAATCGGTAAGCCCAGTTCAGCAACCGCTTGTTGTAAGCTGTCTAATGAATCCACTGCACGATAAGGTGCAACAGGAATGTCTAATTCATCAAACAAAGCTTTTTCTGACAAACGATGTTGTGCAATGGCTAAAGCCTGACGAGGTGGATGCAAATCTTTGTTTTTGATCAATACATCAACATCAGCCAAGGGTGTATTTTCAAACTCTAAGCTGAATACATCTGCACTGTTGATGAAATCCTGTAAACCATTTTCAGCTTTGCTTGAAATCACTTGACCCAATACAGCCGATGGACAATCTGTACTTGCTTCAAAGAAAGTACATTGAATATTCAGTGGTAGGGCAGCTTGCGCCATCATACGGCCGAGTTGACCACCACCAAAAATACCGATGGTTTTATCCATAACATGTGTCCCGTTTTAAGCTTGGCTCGGAATGTGACCTGGAATATTGTTGCTTGCCACTTTTTCAGTTTGTGCATCACGGAACTGGGCAACATTTTTTGCAATTTCAGGACGTGTCAGACCTAAAATTTGTGCTGCCATAATTGCAGCATTGGTTGCACCAGCAGGACCAATCGCCAATGTACCGACCGCAATACCCGCAGGCATTTGTACGATAGAAAGCAATGAATCGACGCCATTTAAAATAGACGATTTCACAGGAACGCCCAGTACAGGTAAATCAGTTTTCGCTGCACACATACCCGGTAAATGTGCTGCACCACCTGCACCTGCAATAATTACCTGAATACCACGTTCACGTGCTGTTTCAGCATATTCGAATAAACGATCAGGCGTACGATGGGCAGAAACGACTTCAGCTTCAAAAGGGACACCAAGCTGTTTGAGCATATTGGCAGTGTGTTCTAAAGTTGCCCAATCAGATTGAGAACCCATGATAATTCCAACTAAAGGAGCGTCTTGTGCAGCGGCCGCATTCATTGCAAATATTCCATAAACGAATGTAAGGAAGGATAAATCTCGACGAGAGCCAAGCTTTACATGAATCAGAAGCTCGCTATTATAGACTGAAAATTCGTCTCACCAAAATTTAACAGATGCCGTACTGCTATATTTCCGCTATTTTTTAGGAAAATAATAAAGAAATTGATTTCAAACCCTAAAAGTAAATTGATACGCGGAAATGTCATTCGCAACTGTTTGAGGCAGGACTACACTTAATAAGTAATGTTTCTGCGATTAATATAGTTTTCGGTGGTATCTAACGAGTTTTGCGAATGACAATGGTTTTGCTTACTTTTGCCAAAACAAAAGTAAGTCGAACCGAAGGTTATTTCCAAAATTGAAGGACCATTGAAAAGGCTTTGTTGTGTAAATCACATTTTTATAAAATCAAGTTTTACTGATTTCTAAAAACAAAATAGACACAGCCCAAAAGACACAATCCTGCCCACACATAATCTAATTTAAAAGGCTGTTTAAATAGAAAAATCATAAAAGGCACAAAAACCAGCAAAGTCACCACTTCCTGCGTGATTTTCATCTCGCCCAATGACCAACCTTGCTGCGCGAGCAATCGCGTGGCAGGAATCATAAAACTATATTCGAGCAGGGCAATCAGCCAGCCAAATAAAATCGCCTGCCATAGTGGCGCACCATGTAAAAATTTCAGATGACCATACCAAGCCAAAGTCATAAAACAATTCGAGACAATTAAAAGTAACAGGGGAAATAACATGCTGAATTTATCTGGAACACTCGTGAATATTTTACGTTTTTTAAATAAAAAATCATGTCATTTAAATGCTGATTTTTCTTCCCGACAATATGCATCAAACAACACTATAAAACACACCCTACAATCCCATGAATAGATACAAGAAAAACTATCTTTTCAGTGAAACCCTTGCTATCGTTGCTTTCAAATCAAATTAATCACGACAACAGCACAATAAAAAAGTGATGTGTCTAAAACACAGCGGAGTTAAGTGTATGCATCTGCATATTTTGGGTATCTGTGGCACATTTATGGGTTCACTGGCGCTGTTAGCGCGTGACTTGGGTCATAAAGTGACGGGTTCAGATGCAAATGTCTATCCACCGATGTCGACCCAACTTGAAAATGCAGGCATTACTTTAATGCAAGGCTATGACCGCAGCCATTTACAACCCCATCCTGATTTGGTGATTGTTGGCAATGCGATGAAACGTGGCATTGATGCTATTGAATATATGCTCAATGAAGGGTTACCGTATATTTCAGGCCCACAATTCCTTGCCGATCATGTTTTACAAGGCAAACACGTTTTAGGGGTTGCAGGAACTCACGGTAAAACCACAACCACAACCATGCTGGCTTGGGTACTGGATCAAGCGGGTTTAAATCCGGGCTTCTTGATTGGTGGCGTTCCTTTAGGTTTTAGCGAAAGTGCACGTTTGGGCGGTGGTAAATACTTCTGTGTGGAAGCCGATGAATATGATTCTGCATTCTTCGACAAGCGTTCTAAGTTTGTGCATTACCATCCTAAAACAGCGATTTTAAATAACCTTGAATTTGACCATGCCGACATTTTTGATGACTTGGCTGCCATTCAAAAACAATTCCATCATTTAGTCCGTACCATTCCAAGTGAAGGTCGCATTATTGCGCCGATTACTGAAAGCAATATTGATGAAGTTTTGCAAATGGGTTGTTGGACGCCTGTGGTTCGAACCAGTTTAGAAGCCAATGCCAAAGCAGTGCTTTCTGCGGAACAACTCTCTGCTGATGGTTCACATTTTAAAGTGCTAGAAAATGGTGTTGTCAAAGGCATCGTTAGTTGGAATATGACAGGGCAGCACAGCGTTGCCAATGCTTTGGCAACGATTGCCGCTGCTGAGCATGTTGGTGTTTCAATTGAAACTGCTTGTGCAGCATTGTCAAATTTTGGCGGTGTAAAACGCCGTATGGAATTGTTGGGTACAGTGCGTGGTATTGAAGTGTATGACGACTTTGCACATCATCCAACGGCCATTGAAACCACTTTAGACGGCGCACGTAAACGCCTTGCTGAACGTAAACTTTGGGCGATTATTGAACCACGTTCCAACACCATGCGTATGGGCAGCCATAAAGACGGTTTAGCCCATTCTGCACGTTTGGCCGATGAAGTGATTTGGTATCAACCTGAAGGTCTGGACTGGGATTTACAACCGGTCATTGAAGCTGCTTCAAATAAAGCGGTGGTTGCTCGCTCACTGGAAGATATTATTCAAACGGTGGTCAGTGAGGCAGGTGAGGGCGATGCTGTGGTGATTATGTCAAATGGCGGTTTTGGCGGGTTACATCAGAAATTGATTGCTGCATTACAAGCTTAAAATTCAGCACTATAATTCTAAAAAGCCAATTCACACATATGAATTGGCTTTTTAGTTTTTAATTCTTGTTATTGTGTCATTCGCATAAAAGCAGTCACTCTTATCCGAAGAAAACTGTTTTAAGCTATTTATTGTTTATGCGAAAAATATATTAAGCAGCTACATCCACCAAACTCTGATCACGTTTAAACATCGTATCCACATAAGAACACGTCGGCACAATTTTTAACTGCTTTTCACGTGCAAATTCAACCAAAATATCCAATAACTTTCGCGCAGCACCTTGCCCACGCAAAGAATCATCCACCCAAGTATGATCTGCAACAATAATGTCATCACTACGCCACACATAGCTAATTTCAGCAATGCGCTGGCCTTGAGCATCGTCTAAAAAGAATTCGCCTTTTTGCTTGTTATCTGTATGTTGAAATTGCATAACACCCTCTAAATTATTAATGCTTCAAAACATATCTTACCGAAATAAAATAGCATGAGTAGTTGGATCTTTGTCGAATACAAATTTGACAAAAGGGCAGACCTGTTGCGTATTGATCTACCTTCATTAGAGCATTTGCAGCAATCAAAAAATGACCTATGCAAGAAGTCTATTCTATTTTTAGTATTACTTTTCCACTACATTTTAGCTTAACACGCCTGCAACTTAAGCTTAAAATTTAACGCTGCTCATTTAAATTTCCTGACTTATGTCAATGTCATCTTCAGAAACAACATCTCCCAATCCATCACGCCAATGGATTTGTGTCATTACCCTTGCTTTTGCTGCCTTTATTTTTAATACCACTGAATTTATTCCTGTGGCATTGCTGAGTGATATTGGTCAGAGTTTTAATATGCCTGCCACAGATGTAGGCATCATGATTACCATTTATGCATGGGTGGTTGCACTGATTTCATTGCCCATGATGCTGATGACCAAAAATATTGAACGGCGCTTTTTGTTAATCGCATTATTCGTGGTGTTTATTGCCTGTCACATGCTGTCATATTTTGCATGGACTTTTAATATGCTCATCGCCAGTCGTATTGGTATTGCATTTTCTCATGCACTGTTCTGGTCAATCACCGCCTCACTGGCCGTTCGAATCGCACCCAAAGGCAAAGAATTTCAAGCCTTGGGTTTATTGGCAACAGGGACGGCATTAGCCATGGTTTTGGGTATTCCTTTTGGTCGTATGATTGGTGAAGCCTACGGTTGGCGCAATACCTTTGCTTTAATTGCCATTGGCGCAGCACTCGTTTGTCTGACCTTGGCAAAAATGCTGCCTAAGCTGCCCAGTATTAATTCAGGTTCATTTAAAAGTATTGGCATCCTATTTAAGCGTCCCAGCTTGATGTTGGTCTTTGCATTGACCATCATCATGATTAGCGCGCAATTTACCGCTTATAGTTATATCGAACCCTTTACCTTGAATATTGCACATTTTAGTTCAGCACAAACCACCACTTTATTGCTGATTTATGGTGCTGCAGGTTTCTTAGGTTCTTATTTATTTGGCAAATTTGGTGCACGTTATCCTAAAGTTGCGATTCCTTTCAGCAGTCTATGCTTAGCAATTTCCATGTTGCTGTTGCTGCCTCTGGCACAAGACCTCATCAGCTTAAATATGCTCAGCTTATTTTGGGGGATGGGCATTATTGGCTTGAGCCTAGCCCTACAAGCCAAAGCCCTAAACCTTGCGTCAGATGCAACTGATGTCGCCATGGCCATTTATTCAGGTCTTTATAATGTCGGCATTGGAGGCGGTGCATTATTGGGTGGATGGGTTACCACACGTTATGGCTTAAGCCATATTGGCTTCGTGGGGGGCTTAGTTGCAGTTTTCGGCATGGTTTTGGCGTTAGTATTAGTGCAGCGCAAAGACTTCATAAAACTGTAACGGCGACAGATAAAATTTGCACAATGACAATAAATATGCGATTCTTCAGCCATATTTGGATTTGATCCAAAACTAAATTATGTTGAACAAGGGGAGTAGCCTCCTCCAAACGTAAGCCATTTGATCTTTTTAGATGACTTACGTGTCAGAATATCGTCATTACACTTTGCAAAAAGTCGGTATCTGAGCATCTGATATTAAACAATATAAATATTCAGATGTAGGCAAGACCTTGATCATGTTGACACAGATGTTTAAATCATCTGGCAACAGGTCAAGGTTTTTTTATGGCCGGTTGTCAGATGTGGAGGATTCACATGGAAACAATTGGCAATTTATGGCTATATTTAGCATTCTTCGGTTTAGTTGCCGTCATGCTCACCGTCGACTTTTTAGGCTTTAAACAAAAACAAGGTCAAGAAGTCAAAATTAGAACCGCAGCGTACTGGAGTATGGCTTGGGTTTCTGTCGCCGTTTTATTTGGTGGTGGCTTATGGTTTTACCTACAACAAACCGCTGGCATCGCCATCGCAAATACCAAAGTCATGGAATACTTTGCCGGTTATCTGTTAGAGAAATCTCTTGCAATTGATAACGTCTTTGTTTGGTTAATGATTTTTGCTGCCTTCGCGATTCCACCCGCTTTACAGCGTAAAATTCTACTTTATGGTGTACTTGGCGCCATTATTCTCAGAACGATCTTTATTTTTATTGGCGCATGGTTCGTACAAGAATTCTCATGGGTGCTTTATATTTTCGGTGCATTCTTAGTTTACACAGGCTTTAAGTTCTTAAAAGGACATGAAGAAGACCCGAATATTGAAGATATGGCGATTTTAAAGTGGTTGCGTAAGCACATACGTATCACACCTAAGCTAGAAGGGGATAAGTTCTTTGTTCGTCAGAATGGTATGTTGTGGGCAACGCCGTTATTTCTGGTTCTAATTTTGGTTGAAGCGTCGGATGTCATTTTTGCCGTCGACTCTATTCCTGCGATATTTGCAGTCACCAGTGATCCCTTTATTGTTTTAACCGCAAACTTAATGGCGATTTTAGGTTTACGCGCAATGTTTTTCTTGCTGGCTGGGTCTGCATCCAAGATGCACTATTTACCCTACGGTCTAGGATTGATCTTGCTGTTTATTGGTTTCAAAATGTTGATGCTAGACGTATTCCATATGCCAATTTGGATTTCACTTGGCTTTATTGTCATCACTTTAGCCATTACCGCTTGGTTATCCATTCGCTATAACAAGAAACAAGAATCACAGTCTTAATGTTTTGCTAACCATAAAAGCCTTCCCAAGGTAGAGTAATGCCAGTCAGTTAAGAAATTGACTGGCTTTTTTATTTTTTAAATTCATGATGTTATTCGATACGCGAAAACGTCATCCGCAACTGTTCGAGGCAAGACTACTTTAGAAAAGTACAGTTTCTGCGATTTATTAATTAATAAAAGGTATTTGGCGAGTTTTGCGGATGACAAATGCCTTTGATTACTTTGGGCTTATCCAAAGTAATAGATGAGCTCAAAGTATTTTATTCAAAAATATAAGACTCCGTTGTGAAGCACTAAAAAAGCTAGGGGGTTTATTACAAAACTCCTTAACTGATTGGCATTATCCCAACGTGGAGGGCTTTTTTACCACCAAAATAAAAAACTAAAGAAAAGACCAGATATAAGAAAATGCTATCCGCCACTTTTCGATGCACAAACATATACAGAAATGCATTAAGGCTCATCCATCATAACAAGCTTAATTTATTCCATTTCTGCAAAAACTGCTTTTCTTCCATTCTTTGCATAAAAATATCATGACTGACCAATGCGGCATTCCATCTTAGCTTTAACTCAAATAAATCATCCAAACCAAAGGGTGCAATAATCTCAAGCGCATTATTTTCCAATAAGCGCACAGCAACTGCCGTCGCCGTTTCAGGCCATAAAGACAGTGCATGTTGAATCGATTGCAACGGCGGAATCGATGCGCCATCTTCTGTGATATACCATTGGTGAACCCATGCCTGATTGACGACATCCCAGTCATTTTCAGGAAACTGCTGCTTTAAAATCTCAGCCAAATGCCGCTGTTCAAAACCAGACTCATCTTCTGCATCATAAAAAATCACATCAATTTCAGTCTGTGAAAGCGCGTAGTGCTGATCATGCGCGACAGACCAAATAAGATTGCGAATCACACCTGCACTGCAAAATGCCTCGGGTTTCACTTCTCGTAAAAAAACTAATCTAGCATAAAGATCCCGATGCTTGAAAAGATTTTTCTTCAGCAGATTTTGATAGTTTTCAGCCAAGTGCATCATCTTCTCCTTAAGATCTCATCACAATCGGCATTCAATATGCCTGAACATAGAATAATTTCAGGTACAATCAATCGAAAAAATTACACGTTAAAGGTTATTGTATGTCTCCCATTCAGGCTCAACGCGCCGTTCGTGGTCGCTTTCTTGATATTCAACACACGGTTTCTCAAGCAGCAGATATTCCTCAAGCCATTCGTTACCTTGAAGATGGTTTAGTCATTACTACAGAAGGGAAAATCACCTGGTTTGGCACATGGCAAGATGGGCAGCATTTGCTGAATGAAGATATGCCGTTTGAGCATTATCCTGAGCAACTGATTGTACCGGGTTTTATTGATACCCATATTCATTTCCCGCAAACTGAAATGGTCGGTGCTTATGGCGAGCAACTGCTGGAATGGCTTAACACCTATACCTTTCCAACGGAATTGCAATTTAAAGACAAAGCTTATGCAGATCAAATCGCCCAATTTTTTGTGCAAGAATTGCTAAAAAATGGTACTACCACCGCTTTAGTTTTTTGTAGCGTACATGCTGAATCGGTGGATGCGTTATTTGAAGCGGCAGAACAGCATCACATGCGTTTAATTGCAGGGAAGGTGATGATGGATCGTCATGCTCCCGAAGACTTATGTGATACTGCAGAAAGTGCTTATAGTGACTCTAAAGCACTGATTGAAAAATGGCATGGCAAAGGTCGTAACTTGTATGCCATTACTCCACGTTTCGCACCGACTTCGACTCCTGAGCAACTGGCAAAAGCAGGGCAGTTAAAAGCTGAATATCCTGAGGTCTATGTACATACCCACTTAAGCGAAAACAAAAATGAAATTGCTTGGGTTAAAGAGTTGTTCCCTGAACAACAAGGCTATTTAGATGTTTATCATCATTATGGTTTAACAGGACAGCGCTCGGTATTTGCCCATTGTGTCCATTTAGAAGAAGCAGAATGGGACTGTATGCATGAGACCAATTCAGCGATTGCCTTTTGCCCAACCTCAAATTTATTCTTAGGCAGTGGTTTATTTCCTTTGAAAAAAACATGGGAAAAACAAGTCAAAGTCGGCTTAGGCACAGACATTGGTGCAGGCACGTCATTTAACCAACTGCAAACCTTAAATGAAGCCTACAAAGTACAACAACTTCAGGGCGATAAACTTTCTGCTTTTGAATCTTTGTATCACGCGACCTTAGGGGGAGCCAAAGCCTTAGATCTGGCGGATAAACTGGGGAACTTTAATCTAGGCAAAGAAGCCGATTTTATTGTGCTAGATTTAAAAGCAACGGCCTTACAAGCACTACGCCAAGCACGTGCCAAAGGCATAGAAGATGCTTTATTTGCCCTAATGACCATGGGCGATGATCGTAATATCCATGCCACTTATATTTATGGAGAGCCGGTTTATATCAAGGCATAAAACTCAAAAAATATTCAGCAAAAATAAGATATTGCTGATGAAAATCAGGGTTGATTTGTGCTTTCTCAATCAAGCCTGAGACTGCACAACTCAAGGCTTGATACATTTTCAGCCGCAAAAAAGATGCATCTCTTGAGTAGATGTATTAAAATTAGAACATCTTTTGAGGTGTTGCTGGTCAACACCTTTTTTATTTTTTGATTTGTTTTTAGGTATCTACCCATGACCGTTCATATGAGCGTAATGATCTCAGCAGAAGAAATTCACGCTAAAGTCAAAGAGCTTGGTGCAAAAATTGATGCTCACTATGCCCATAGTGACAAAGAACTTGTTTTGATTGGTTTACTTCGCGGTTCAGTTATTTTCATGGCTGATTTATGCCGTACCATTAGCAAACCGCATGAACTCGACTTTATGACGGTATCAAGTTACGGTGGCGGTACCACCTCAACCCGTGATGTCAAAATTTTAAAAGATTTAGACGGTGAAATTCGCGGTAAAGATGTTTTAATTATTGAAGATATTATTGATTCGGGTAATACCCTCAGCAAAGTGCTGGAAATTTTAAGCACCCGTAATCCTCATTCGATTGAACTGTGTACTTTAATTAGTAAACCTTCACGCCGTGAAATCGAACTTGATGTGAAGTTTCTAGGCTTTGAAGTTGAAGATAAGTTTATTGTCGGTTATGGCTTAGACTTCGACCAAAAATATCGTCATATTCCATTTATTGGTGAAATTGGTCTATAAGAACATAATCGTTATCAATAGATACTTAAAGTGGCCGAAGGCCACTTTTTTTATGCACTGCATTTTAAAACGAACATAAAAACAACAGTTATTAGCATGATTGATCTATTTCATTTTCGATAAATGATTAATTATGAACATGAAAGCGAATTGAAAGTATATAAACAAACGATAAAAAAAGGAGAAGACACATGTGGTCACTCATCGTTGCTATCGTGGTCGGTTTTATTGCGGGTTTAATTGCTCGAGCCATTCATCCAGGCGATGATAAAGCAGGATTTTTAATTACTGCTTTATTGGGTATTGCAGGGTCTTTACTAGCAACTTATGGTGGGCGTTTGCTCGGACTTTATGGTGACAATTCTGCTGCTGGATTCATTGCCTCAGTCATTGGAGCCATTATTATCCTCTTTCTTTATAACTTGGTTTCGAAAAAATCAGGGGGCTAAAGACGCTTTGAAATACGCAACTCATCAAATAAAAAAGTACCTTTATTCAAGGTACTTTTTTATGCTTTAGTTCAGCAAGCACGACATCCTACAAACCTAATTCTTGCCACATTTTTTCTATTTCTTGTGCAGGGTAGGCACCCATCACTTTAAAACCATTGGAGAAAATAATCGCCGGTGTACCATTTAAAGCCAATGATTTACCTAAACTTAAATTACGCTCAATTGGATTGGCACAGATTTTTTTCGAACTCGGTTGAATGCCTTTCGCAATCAAATTTGACCATGCTAAAGCAGGATCTTTTTCACAGAAAACCTGTTTTGAAACAGCAATAGATTGCGTTTTAATCGGGTAAATAAATGTATAAATCGTGACATCATTCAGCTTGGTTAATTCAGTCTCAAGCTGTTTACAATATGGACAATTTGGATCAGAAAAGACCGCGATCTGGCGTTTACCATTACCTCGCACCGTTTTGACCGCATCCTGCAAAGGTAATTTTTTCCAATCAATACTATTTTGCTTGAGCATTAAATCTTTGGTTAAATTTTTCTGATCACTTAAACGAAACATTGAACCAATTAAAATATGCTGGGTATCTTCACCAACATACACCACTTGGCCATCCATCGAACCACTATAAATACCTTTCATTTCGGTGGCTTGAATATTTTCAATCTTCAAGTTTGGATGTTGTTTCGTAAGGTTAGTCTTGACCGTATCAACATTGGCCAAACTTAAGGTTGAAATAAAGCTGGCTAAAGCCAATGCCAATGTTTTTTTAATCATGTTTTTTACTCAAAGGTTCAAATTATTCAAGCTGATTCTACTCAAAATTCGAGCAGAACTTTAGTCATTTTTAACCGTCATTACTTAAACCAAACATATTGCATGCTTCAGGTTTCACGTGGAACATGTCTATTTTCTACAAAGCATTTATTTCTACCGAAATATGCACAATTTCATCATGAATGGATAAAGCCTCACGAACTTGGTCTGCATTTAACTCAGCATCAGTGACTAAAGCCAAAATGCAGGAAAATTTTCCTTTGCCAACTTTCCATACATGCAAATCGGTAATCTCGGCCTGAGGAAACTCAGCAATCACTTCACGAATTTCCTCAACCACAGGATGATTCATTTCTGCATCGAGTAAAGTTTTTCCAGTCTCTTGTATCAGCCCTATCGCCCATTTCGCAACCAGAATTGAACCCAAGATACCCAATACGGCATCGAGAAAACCCCAATCTAAATACTTCGCTGCGCACAAAGCAATAATGGCAAAAATTGAAGTGACCGCATCCGCCACCACATGCATAAAGGCTGCTTTTTGGTTGAGGTCATGATGGGTATGAGCATGCTCATTTTCATGCTCATGATGGTGATGGTGATGGTGATGGTGATGGTGACCATCATGCAGTAGCCAAGCACAGATCAGATTAATCACCAAGCCCAAAATTGCAATTGGAATGGCTTGGTTATAGTGAATATCAACCGGGTTAAAGAGTCGTTCTATAGACTGAAAGGCCATAAATAATGCCACCACCATCAATAAAATAGCACTGCTATAACCCGCTAAAATTTCAATTTTCCATGTCCCAAAACTAAAGCGGCTATCCTGTGCATAATGACGGGCAGAGCGATAAGCAAAATAAGCCAAGCCCAATGCCAACATATGTGAACTCATATGCCAACCATCAGCGAGCAACGCCATTGAATTGTAAATCCAACCACCAATCACTTCTAATAACATCATGACTGCCGTTAGAATAGTCGCGAATAGAATACGTTTTTGTGCGAGTGGATTACCTTCATCAAACTGATGAGTGTGTGTTCGTGTTAATGGGGCTTTTTGCATAATCTTAGTGTTAAAGTATACTCCCCCATAGTATATTTGTTTTTTGGAGTATTGTATTGGCTCATTTACATCAAGACCAGAAAATTCAAAATCGTGTTAAACGCTTAAAAGGACAAATTAATGCGGTAGAGCAAGCTTTAAATAGCCCTGAAAGCTCGTGCATTACGGTATTACAGCAAGTCGCGGCAATTAAAGGGGCGGTGAACGGTTTAATGAATGAATTAATTGAATCACATTTGCGCCATCACGTGATTGCTGAACAGAGTGAAATTAATGAACATGAATTGGCTGAATTTTTAAAATTATTAAAGCGTTATGGTTAAATGATTTACATCTTATAAATTGACGCGGTCGTTGAAGAAGAACTAATCTACAACTCTTCTTATTTCTCTCCAAATGTTCGCTATTTTTCAATTTAGCGGGTGTTTTTGTGACCCGACATGATGACTCAACAATCATGGCGACCCTTTCTCATGGTCAGCCTAGCACTTTGTATTGGAACCATTGGAACGGCACTCGCCAGCCCTTTATATCCAATTTATCAAGAACTCTGGCATCTGCTCCCCAGCCATATTACCTATATCTTTGTCGCCTATATGTTTGGTTGTCTGGCAACTTTGCTTTTCCTAGGTCGTATCAGCAACAGTTTAGGCTTTCTACGTACCTTACAAATCGGGATCATTTTTGTCATTTTAGGCTTAGCCATTTCATCGATTGCACCCAATGCCGCTTGGTTGGCTTTCGGACGTTTTATTATTGGCATTGCTTCAGGACTGATCAGTACTTCGGCAATGTTAGGCCTCATTACCACTATTCCAGACCGTCATAAACAAAATGCACCTCAGTTAAGTTCGATCATTACGGTGATTGGTTTTGGATTGGGGCCATTTATTGGTGGATTGATTGCACAATTTTCGACTTCCCCTTTAACAACGCCTTATTTACCCATTATTGCAGCTGCAATTGCATGCTTTTTCGGTTTGTTTTGGCTAAAAGTACCGCAGTTTAAAGCTCAGCCTTTTTCAATTGCACCGCGTCTAGAAACCCCAGATGCTCAACATAAAGCCTTATTTTTTATTGCAGGCTTCACCGCATTCTGTGCTTTTGGCGCATTTAGTTTATTCGCATCGCTGTCACCTTCTTTTGTTAAAGATTTAATTCCTTGGCATGGGCCTTTGATTAGTGGCGCTGCAATTTCGAGTATTTTACTAATTTCTGCTTTAGTGCAATTTTTTGCTAAAGATCTGACTGCGGCTAAAAGCTTAACTTTAGGGCTAATGACCTTGCTGCTCAGTTTTATTTTACTCGGCTTATGCATGAGTATGCAGTGGAGCACTTTGTTCTTTATCAGCGATATTTTGGTGGGTGTAGGGCATGGCTTAGGCTTATTAGGCGCATTTGGTTTAATTCACCAAATGACTAGCGCAGATAACCGTGCAGCTGTGATGTCGACCTATTTATTTATTGGTTATTTAGGCACGATTGTGCCGATTATTGCCGTAGGTTATTTAGCGGATCATTTTGGTTTAACCATCGGTGTTTTAGGATTTTGTATAGGCGTTGGTTTACTTTGCTTCGCTTTACTTGTTTGGTATAAGAAAATTTCATCATTAAAAAAATAGCCTTCAAATGAAAGCTATTTTTTAATTCGATTTTAGAAAAGTTTTAACTGCAAAAAATCGACAACTTCATCAATGTTATGACGTAAATGCAGTTTTACTTTTTTACCGAACCTCTTTACCCAGCAATTGCATTAGGTCTTGTCGTGCAACACCATCTATTTGCTGTTTTATCAATTTTAAAAATAAAAAAAGGGCATATACAATGCCCTTTAATTGATTCTTTTATACATTACTTTCCAATACAGAATGATCCAAAAATTTTGCCTAATAAATCATCTGCACTAAATTCACCAGTAATTTCTGCCAAGGCATTTTGTGCCAGACGTAAAGACTCAGCCACCAACTCACCCGCTTGATACACCACCAACTGCTCATGCGCTTCAGCCAGATACACCTGCGTACGCTTCATTGCGTCTAAATGACGTGTGCGGGCAATAAAGGTATCTTCTTCTGGTTGGAAGCCCGCATGCGCTGTAATCGCATCTATAAGCGATTGAACGCCAGTTTCCTGCTTGGCAGAAACCGTGATATGACGGAAGCCCTGATAATCACCAATATCTGCTGGGGCATGGGTTAAATCACACTTATTGGCAATTAACATTAAGCGTTTCGGTTCAAGATGCTCAGCAAAATAATTCTGTGCCAATTGCAAAGGGTCTTCACCTTGGCTTAAGTCATACACCAACAGTAACAAGTCGGCTTGTTCAATTTCTTTAATCGCGCGGCGAATGCCTTCTTTCTCGACTATATCGCCAGTTTCACGTAAACCGGCAGTATCAGTTAAGGTAATGGGTAAACCATTTAAGCTAATTTTTTCATGTAATACATCGCGCGTTGTACCCGCAATATCCGTGACAATGGCACGTTCATTTCCTGCTAGGGTATTAAGTAACGACGATTTTCCAGCATTGGGTTTCCCTGCAATCACCACCTGTAAACCTTCACGCAGCAACTGACCCTGACGCGCCGAGGCTTGTACTGCCGTAACCGAGCTTTGCACATCTTGTAGTAACGCTAAAATTTTACCGTCAGCCAAAAAATCAATTTCTTCTTCAGGGAAATCAATCGCAGCTTCGACATGTAAACGCAAATGAATCAATTTTTCTAACACGGTATTTACACGGGTTGAAAATGCGCCTTGTAAAGAACGTACCGCAGAACGCGCCGCTGCTTGTGAGGTTGCATCAATCAAGTCGGCAATGGCTTCAGCTTGAACCAAATCGAGCTTGCCATTTTCAAAAGCACGCATGGAAAACTCACCCGCTTTGGCTGCAATTGCACCCAACTCAAGCAAACGTGCCAGTAAAGCATTTTGAATGACAGGACCACCATGCCCTTGTAACTCCACCACATCTTCACCAGTAAATGAATGTGGATTTGGAAAGCAAATCGCTAAGCCTTCATCTATCACTTCACCAGCAGCATCATAAAACTGTCGAAAAGCAGCAAAGCGTGCCTTTGCTAAGTCTTTTTGCGTCAAAGCTTCGGCAATGGCATAGGATTTAGGACCTGACAGACGAATGACACCGACACCGCCACGTCCAGGTGGAGTCGCAATTGCAGCAATCGTTGTTCGGTTTTGCATAAAATTCACCTCAAAAAATCCTAAATCACAGCCAAATAAAAATCCGCCTAAGATTACCATCTTAAGCGGATTTATTCAGCTATTCGCAATCAGTCGTGATTAAACAACTTCGCGTTTGGCACGGTCTTTTTCAACACCTTTGTTGATCAAACTTTGTTGCAAGATGGTAATACTGTTATTGACAATCCAGTACAACACCAAGCCCGCAGGGAAGAACAACATAAATACAGTGAAGATAATTGGCATGATTTTGAAGACTTTCGCCTGCATTGGATCAGCCGGTTGTGGATTTAAAGACTGCTGAATAAACATGGTTGCACCCATCAATAACGGCAGGATAAACCACGGATCCATTGCAGACAAATCTTGAATCCAAAGTAACCAAGGTGCGTGACGAAGTTCTACAGACTCCATTAACACCCAGTACAATGCAAGGAAAATTGGCATTTGTAATAACAGTGGCAAACAACCCGCAAGCGGATTCACTTGTTCACGTTTATACAAGGCCATCATTTCTTGAGAGAAGCGCATACGGTCTTCACCGAACTCTTCCTTCATGCGTTGCATTTCAGGGGCAATGACACGCATTTTCGCCATTGAGCGGTAGCTCTTAGACGACAATGGCCAAAGAATCAGTTTCACTAAGACAGTCAATAAGATAATTGCCCAGCCCCAGTTGCCCACAATGTTATGGAAGAATTGCAGACCCAAGAACAATAACTTCGCAATTGGCCATAACCAACCATAATCAACAGTTTGGTTTAAACCAACAGCCAAATCTTTAAGTTCAGATTGAACTTTAGGACCTGAATAGAAGGTTGCATCCAATTCAGCTGCAGTACCCGCAGGCACATTAATCATCGGTGAAGTGAAACCGATAATATTCATGTTGTCTGTTGATTGACGCGATTCTAATTTCGCACTATAAGGCTGACCACCCGCTTGAGTCAGTTTAAGATCACCTGGAATCCAAGCACTGACAAAATAGTGTTGAACCATTGCAACCCAGCCACCTTTTGCCTCTACATTCAATTTTTCTTCATTGAAGTTAGCAAATTTAAGCTTGTTGTAATGTTCTTCAGGCGTACCCCAAGCACCACCAAGGAATGTTCCTAGGGTGAAAATACCTTGGTCTGATTTACCTGGATCATCCGAGTTATCACGTTTGATTTGACCAAACATCTGACCTTGCCAATTGCCTGCACTACGATTGACAATTTTGTGGTTCACAATAATCGGATATTCACCTTGTTTAAAGGTAAATGTCTTGATGATTTCTACACCATCAGCCGTTTTATAAACCATTGGTACAGATAAAACTTTAACAACTTTGCCGTCTTCAGTTTTTTCTGCTTTAGCATCCGCTAAGTTATAAGATGATTTTTCAATCTCATAAACAGGGCGGCCATTACGGTTACTGTCTGGCCCATTTAAACCAATCAAACCAGACTGAGCAACATAAGTACGTTTTGCATCGCTTTCCAGCATAACAAACGGTTGATCACTGTCTTTATTTTTATCATGGTTCAATAATTCAATACGAACAATGTCACCACCTTTAGGATTAATCCAAAGATGATAAAGGTCAGTTTGTACTGAAATAAGCTGTTGACTTACAGGTGCCGTAACATCTGTTGTTGTTTGCTGAGTTGCAATATTTGCTTGAGGCATGTCAGACGCTGCAGTAGCTGTTTGACCATTTGGCAAATCTGCAGATACTTCATGCGAAACAACCGCAGCTTCTTGCTGAGGTTTGGTTTCCGCATGACCATAATCCTTTTGCCATGCCAAAATAAGCAAATATGCGACGACAAACATGGCCCCTAGAATTGCAAACCTGGCCCATTGTTGCATATCTATTATCCCAAGTAGTTAGAGTGATTTCGGTTCAATAAACGATCACGAAAGGGTACAGCAACGTGAAGCATTTGAGAATCTATTTGCTGAAATGAAATAAAACGAATTGCTTTCTGGGGAACAGGGTCATAACCAGAACCACCCCAAGGATGACAACGACAAATACGTTTTGTAGCTAACCACGCACCACGCACAGCACCATAAGAATGAACTGCTTCTAAAGAGTATTGAGAACATGTTGGAATATAACGACAGCGGGGTCCCAATAAAGGACTAATCGCGATCTGATAGAATCGAATCAACCAATGCAGTAAACGTACCATTGGCCATCTCTACTTTTGTGGGGAGGGAGCTATCTTTTTATGCTTATTGGCAAGGCGTTGCAATTTCTGCCAAGCAAATTGTAATTGCTGCTGCAATTCTGCATTAGGAATTGCTTCAATACCTACTTTAGGCATGACCACAATATCTAATAAATCTAATTGCTGTTGATGTAGGCGAAAACTTTCGCGAGCAAGACGTTTTACTCTATTTCTTTCATGTGCGCGACGCACTTTTTTCTTAGCAACAACAATACCCAAACGACTTGAAGGTTGTTCGGAATTTTTTGCCAAAAATAAGAAATGGGGTTGATGCACTTTAAAAAGCGCACCATCAAACACACTTTTATAATCGGCAGCACAGCGTATACGCACGTCTGTGCTGAAGCCATAAAGTGTCATAACACCCAAAATCGTAATAACTTAACTAATTAAACAGTTAAGCTATGACGACCTTTTGCACGACGACGAGCTAATACTTGACGACCAGCTTTAGTTGCCATACGAGCACGGAAACCATGAACACGCTTACGCTTTAATTCAGATGGTTGGAATGTACGTTTCATATCGAAACTCCAAAAATGATCTTTCTATGAAGGTTCGCGATTTTAGTGTTCATTCAATGAGCTGTCAATCAAAAACAAACTTTCTTGCAAAATAAGTCTTTTTTTTTAAAAATTAAGATCATTAGACTTGTTTGAGTTGATTTAAAGCTGTTTGTATTTTATACACAACACAAACTATTGATTAATAAAACAACATAAGTTATAAACAGAAATATTCACAACATTATCCACAACTTAGTGTTGATAAAATTAATTCCCTTACTTTTGAATTTAAATTTAAAAATATTGAGAGTTATCCCCATGCCAGATCGCTCTTATTAATTAAATTCAAATTTATAAATTTAAATTTATTACTATTAGGGAGCTGTTTTTCTGTGGAAAAGCAATTTTTACCTTTTATAACCATAAACTTATATTGTGGATAACCATGTTTTTATAACTTTATTAAATTGTGGATAACTTTGTGATATATTTTATCCACAGCTTGTGTGTAAGTTTATCCACACCATGTTTTAAATTTAAATTTAATTTGAAAATTACTTTTTAAAGCGATATTTCGCTAATTTTGCCATGACAGATGTGGATAACTTCGATAGAATGGCGACCCGCTTAGTCGGACTCAAATAATTTTTTACCAATAATGGAATAAATAGGGGTTTCACATGCTTTGGACAGACTGTTTAACTCGTTTGCGACAGGAGCTTTCGGGGAATGTCTTTACAATGTGGATTCGCCCTTTGGTTGCTGAAGAGCTTAATGACACCTTAAGACTGTATGCACCCAATCCTTATTGGACGCGTTATATTCAAGAACATCATCTTGAGTTGATCACGATTTTGGCAGAACAAATGTCGGAAGGTCGTGTACGTAAAGTTGAAATTTTGGTGGATTCTCGTCCAGGTGCAATTTTGTCAGCCAATGAACAACCGGCAACGACAACAGCTGCATTGCAATCTGCTCCCGCTGCAATTGTTAAACCACGAAAAGAAAAAGAAGAATCAACGGTAAAAAATAGTCGTAAACGTTTATTAAACCCATTATTTACTTTTTCGTTATTTGTTGAAGGCCGTTCTAACCAAATGGCGGCAGAAACTTGTCGTAAAGTTTTAACTCAATTGGGCGCTTCGCAGCATAATCCCTTATTTTTGTATGGCCCGACCGGTTTAGGTAAAACGCATTTAATGCAGGCTGTGGGTAATGCTTTGTTACAAGCAAAACCGAATGCGCGTGTCATGTATATGACGGCAGAGAGTTTTGTCCAAGATTTTGTCAGTTCTTTACAGCAGGGCAAAGTTGAAGAATTTAAGAAAAATTGTCGTTCTTTAGATTTGTTATTGGTCGACGATATTCATTTGCTTGCTGGTAAAGAAGCCAGCTTGGTCGAGTTCTTTTATACCTTTAACGCATTACTTGATGAATCGAAGCAGATTATTTTGACTTCGGATCGTTATCCGAAAGAACTCACAGAACTGGATGCACGTTTAGTTTCACGTTTTTCTTGGGGCTTATCGGTTGGTGTAGAGCCACCAGATATTGAAACCCGTATTGAAATTTTATTGAAAAAAGCTGAAAGCAGTGGCGTAGATTTACCGCGTAATTGTGCATTGTTTGTTGCACAACAAGTCGTGGCCAATGTACGTGAGCTTGAAGGTGCACTCAATAAAGTGGTTGCCATTTCTCGTTTTAAAGGCACACCGATTGATTTGGATGTGGTGCGTGAATCGTTAAAAGATGTGTTGGCGATTCGTGCGAGAACCATCAGTACTGAAAATATTCAGCGCGTGGTGAGCGAATATTTCCGCATTCCATTAAAAGAAATTGTGGGTCCTAAACGTACTCGTATTTATGCACGTCCACGTCAGTTGGCCATGGGGCTTGCGCGTGAACTGACAGGGGATAGTTTTCCTGAAATCGGTATGGCATTTGGGGGGCGTGATCACAGTACCGTGATGCATGCCTGTGAGAAAGTGCTTAGCCTTCGTGAACAAGATCCGATCTTTAATGAAGACTATAAAAACCTGCAGCGTTTGCTGCAAAGTTGATCTGTTTTGATCAAATTCTATTCTTGCAATGCGGCATATTCTGCCGCATAGTACACTGCTAAAAAATTAGTTAATTGACCTGAAATCTTCAGTTGTTAGAGGAATATGCCGTGCGTTTGAAAATCGCGAAAGAAAGCTTACTTAATGTTCTATCACATGTCGTAGGAGCGGTTGAACGTCGCCATACTTTAAACATTTTATCTAATGTCAAAATTCAAGTCAGCAACGAATCGTTAACCATTACTGGCTCAGATTTAGAAGTAGAATTGGTTGCCAGCACCCATTTGGCTGAGGGTGCATGTTTACAAGTGGGTGAGACAACTGTTCCTGCACGTAAATTGATGGACATCTGTAAATCATTACCGAGCGCGGCATTGATTGATCTACAAATTACTGAAGATCGTTGTATTTTAAAATCGGGCAATAGCCGTTTTGTGTTGGGAACACTCCCAGCTGAAGATTATCCGCTATTGAGCACTGAAAATGCTCAAGGTACGCAAGTTACGGTAACTCAGCGCGAATTAAAACGCTTGTTTGAGAAAACTGCTTTTGCGATGGCAGTGCAAGATGTACGTTTTTATTTGACTGGGACATTGCTTGAAATTGATCAAAATCAACTTCGTGCAGTGACTACAGATGGTCATCGTTTGGCACTATGTGAAACCGCAGCAACATCAACTGCGACTCAAGCGATTCAAGCGATTGTTCCACGAAAAGCGGTTGCTGAATTACAACGCTTACTAAGCATTGAAGACGAGCAATTGTCTTTACTGATTGGTCGTGAATTGTTAAATGTGACGATTAGCATCCCTAGTCGTGACAAAGAACAAGGCAGTATCACCGTTCGTTTTACCACCAAACTCATTGATGGGAAATTCCCGGATTACCGCCGTGTGATTCCACGTGGTGGTGATAAAAATGTATTGATTGCACATGATGTCTTTAAGCAGTCGCTGCAACGTGTTGCCATTTTAAGTAATGAAAAATTACGTGGTGTGTTTTTAAACTTTGGTGCGGACTGTTTGCAGCTTCGTGCCAATAACCCAGAACAAGATGAGGCGATTGAAGATTTAGCCATTCAATATGCTGATGCACCGATGGAAATGTCATTTAATGCACAATATTTATTGGATGTATTGGGTGCTTTAGATGGTGATGATGTGTCGATGACCATGACTGAAGCCAACCAATCTGTCTTGGTTCATGATCCAGCACAACAGGATCAAACCTATGTTGTGATGCCAATGCGTGTTTAATTTGCAGATTTTTGACAAGATCAAACGATGCATATCACGCGTTTAAATATAGAACGTGTTCGAAACTTAAAAGCGGTTGCACTCCAAGAGTTGCAGCCGTTTAATGTCTTTTATGGACCCAATGGTTCTGGGAAAACATCTATTCTTGAAGCCATTCATTTATTGGCAACAGGGCGTTCTTTCCGTACCCATATCCCGAAAAATTATATTCAAAATGAAACAGCCAATGCCATTGTTTTTGCACAATCTGCCACTGAAAAAATTGGGATGCAAAAATTATTGTCAGGTGAGCAGCTGATTAAAGTCAATGGTGATCATATTGCCACTCAAGGACAGTTGGCTAAAATTCTGCCTTTGCAACACATCGACCCACAAAGCACCGATATTATTGACCATGGCGCGAAACCACGTCGACAATTGATCGACTGGTTGATGTTCCACGTGGAACCTGAGTTTTATCATGCCTGGCAATATTATTCTCGTGCTTTAAAACAACGCAACAGTTTGTTGAAGTCGAGACGAAACATCAGTCTGAATGAATTGGAACCGTGGAACAAAATGTTGGGGGAATATGGCGAAATGTTGCATTCACAGCGCAGTGGAATCGTCGAGCAATGGAAAGTGTATTTTGAGCAGGATTTAAAGCATTTATTGCCTGATGTAGAGGTTCAATTGGAATATAGTCCGGGCTTTCATACCGAACTGGGCTTGCTGAATGACTTAACCGTACATCATCAGAAAGACGTTGATCGACGTTATACTGAATATGGCCCACATCGCGCAGATTTACGTTTAAAAACAACGCTAGGCGCTGCTGACGTGGTGCTTTCCCGAGGGCAAAAAAAGCTGCTGATTATGGCCTTAAAACTGTCACAGATTGCAATGCTGCATGCCTGTAATAAGGAAACTGTGGTATTATTAGATGATCTGACAGCAGAATTAGATTTAACCGCACAGCGACGATTAATTGAGCGATTGAGCCAGCTAGGTAGTCAAGTTTTTATTACCACTTTAGAGCATGAATCAGTAAAAAAACATTTACATGATTTGTCTATTTCTTATCAATTATTCAATGTTGAAAACGGTCAAGTTCAAGTTGTTGTGCAATAGTTTTTAGATTTTACCCATCTTTGGATAGACCTTTATTTCACTAGGGAGAAACCATGAGTTCAGAAGATCAAGCTGCTTCTCAAACAGAACAAACCAATGAAAAGGCTTATGATTCCTCTAGTATCAAAGTATTACGTGGCCTAGATGCTGTTCGTAAGCGTCCAGGTATGTATATTGGTGATACTGACGATGGTTCAGGTTTACATCACATGGTGTTTGAGGTGGTCGATAATGCGATTGATGAAGCCTTAGCGGGTCACTGTGATGAAATCTTAGTCACCATCCATGAAGATGAGTCTGTAAGTGTTGCAGATAACGGTCGTGGGATTCCAACAGATATTCACCCTGAAGAAGGGGTATCTGCCGCTGAAGTGATTTTAACCATTTTGCATGCTGGCGGTAAGTTTGATGATAATAGCTATAAAGTTTCCGGTGGTTTACACGGGGTAGGTGTTTCTGTTGTAAATGCCTTGTCGAGTAAATTATTACTGAATATTCGTCGTGCTGGTAAAGTCTTTGAACAAGAATATCATCATGGCGATCCGGTTTATAAATTACGTGAAATTGGTGAAACCACGGAGTCAGGAACGACCGTTCGTTTCTATCCGAGTGAATTAACCTTCTCTCAAACGATTTTCAATGTTGATATTTTAGCGCGTCGTTTGCGTGAACTTTCATTCTTAAATGCAGGGGTTCGTATTGTGTTACGTGATGAACGTATCAATGCTGAACATGTATTTGATTATGAAGGTGGTTTGTCTGAATTTGTAAAATATATCAATCAAGGTAAAACCCACTTGAATGAGATTTTCCATTTTACCAGTGAAGTTGTGGAAACAGGAATTACTGTTGAAGTGGCATTACAGTGGAATGATACTTATCAAGAAAATGTCCGTTGCTTTACCAATAACATCCCACAAAAAGATGGTGGTACGCATTTAGCCGGTTTCCGTGCCGCGTTAACACGTGGTTTAAACCAGTATCTTGATAGTGAAAATATTCTCAAGAAAGAAAAAGTTGCTGTCACAGGTGATGATGCCCGTGAAGGTTTAACAGCAATTGTTTCCGTGAAAGTGCCTGATCCGAAATTCTCATCACAAACCAAAGAAAAATTGGTTTCCAGTGAAGTGAAAACTGCTGTAGAGCAGGCGATGAACAAGTCTTTTTCTGAATATCTTTTAGAAAATCCACAAGCGGCCAAATCGATTGCCGGCAAAATTATTGATGCTGCCCGTGCACGTGATGCTGCGCGTAAAGCACGTGAAATGACACGTCGTAAGAGTGCATTAGATATTGCTGGTCTGCCTGGTAAATTGGCGGATTGCCAAGAAAAAGATCCAGCATTGTCTGAACTTTACTTGGTCGAAGGTGACTCGGCAGGCGGTTCTGCAAAACAGGGTCGTAACCGTAAGATGCAAGCCATTCTTCCGCTTAAAGGTAAAATTTTAAACGTAGAACGTGCGCGTTTTGACAAAATGATTTCATCGCAAGAAGTGGGCACGCTGATTACTGCACTGGGTTGTGGTATTGGTCGTGAGGAATACAATCCTGATAAATTACGTTATCACAAAATCATTATCATGACCGATGCCGACGTCGATGGTTCACACATTCGTACGCTACTGTTGACCTTCTTCTTCCGTCAAATGCCAGAACTTGTGGAACGTGGTTATATCTATATTGCACAGCCACCCTTGTATAAGTTGAAAAAAGGTAAGCAAGAGCAATATCTTAAAGATAATGATGCTTTAGAAACTTATCTTATTTCGAATGCGATTGATGAGCTTGAACTGCATATCAGTGCTGAGGCACCTGCAATTCGTGGTGAATCTTTAGCTAAAGTGATTGCTGATTATCAAACTTCACAAAAAAGTTTAAATCGTTTAACGCTACGTTATCCTGCAAGTTTGCTGGATGGTTTGCTTGGTTTGGATGCATTTAAACTTGATCAAAATCATGATGAAGATTATGTAAAACAATGGTCTGAACAGTTGCGTGTAGCAATTGAACAACACCAACCAAGTTTGCGTCCTGAAATCACCTTAGAAGCTTTTGAAAAAGAGCATGCAGATGGTGAGAAAGTGACGCATTATTGGCCACGTGTAACAGTCTATGTACATAACTTGCCGCATCATTATTTACTTGATTCTGGACTATTGGCTTCAAGTGAATACAAGCGTTTACTGCAAAATTCGAAGAGTTGGTTCACATTACTTGAAGATGGCGCTTATTTGCAAAAAGGTGAGCGTAAAATTAATGTCACCACTTTCCATCAAGTTTGGCAACATATTTTATCCGATTCACGTCGTGGCATGATGATCCAGCGCTATAAAGGTTTGGGTGAGATGAACGCGGAACAGCTTTGGGAAACCACCATGGATCCTGAAAACCGTAACATGTTGCAAGTCACCATTAATGATGCGATTGAAGCAGATCGTATGTTCTCTTGTTTGATGGGAGATGATGTGGAACCACGTCGTGCCTTCATTGAAGAAAATGCTTTAAATGCGGATATTGATGCTTAATGTGTTGATGAGCTGAGTTGTAAAAAGCATCCTTCGGGATGCTTTTTTAATGCTATTTTTATTTAAATATGATTAAATTTTAAGCGTATTTTTTTATTAAAATGACTTATTCCTCTGTCATGATGTTTTTAAACATAGGAAATCATTATGCAATATGACGAGGTTAGCACGATGGATAATCAACTGGAAAAGATTCGAGATATCTGGGTGAATGCATTTTTTACCGGCAATTCTGATTTGTTGGCTCAATATGAACATGCAGATTTTAAAGTAGTGTATGAGCAAGAAGGGCGCGTAGAAAGTAATTTTACCCGTTATGAACGTATTGCGCATGCTGTGAAAAATGGGGTGTGGAAACCGCAAAAACCAGCCATAGAATTTGAAGAGTTCGAATTTGATCGACATTTAACGCACTGTAAAGTTCTCATTGGTCTGGAAAATCAAAAGCAAATTCAGGAATTATGGGGCAATCAAGGGGCTTGGAAAATTATAGAACTTAGATTTTTAAACTGAGAAACTGCATTTAAATGCTGATTTAAGTAGATAAAAAAGCTGATTTTATTTGAGTTTGCACATGTGGATAAGTTTTTTTAGTGGGTTATTCTTGTTCAATATGCATGTAGAAAGTTATTTATCCACAGCTTAAAATGGATTTTTATTTTAAATTCAAATTGATTTTTACGCTTGTGGGGCAGTCATTTAAATTTAAACATAGAGTTTGAATTTAAAGTATCTGGCTTGATGATTTTAAATTATGCTAAAGATCTACTGCTTAAAATCAGGGTAAAAGTATTGTGTAGTAAAATTAAAAAATCGCAGTACAGGTTGAAAATTGTACTGCGATGATAAAATAAGCATTACTTTAGTTTTGCTTAAGAGTTAACTTTGGCTTATCCGAAAGAGCTTTCCAGTTCTTCCAATTCCATCATTAATTCAAGCATTTGCTCTTCAGCCTGTACTAATTTTGCTTTTAATTCAGTCTGTTCATTCATCAGTTTCAGCAAATCATCCTTACGGTTTGCTTCATAGAGGGCAGTATTACCCAATAAAACTTCAATTTCTACTAAGCGTGGTTGAACTTTGGCAATCTGAACTTCATTTTTTTCAATATTTTTACGAATTGGACGACTTAGCTCACGATTACGCGCCGCTTCTTTACGTTGAGCTTCTTTGTCCAATTTAGAAATGGTGGGTTTCACTTCAACTTGTGATTGAACTGGAGCGGAAGGTTGTTGGCCATTTTTCATCATGTCGATACGGGCTTGACGTAACCATTCTGCATAAGCGGTTAAGTCACCATCAAATTCACGACTTTGACCCGCATGAACCAAGATCAACTCATCACAGACGGAAGCAATGAGTTGGCGTTCATGCGAAACCAGAACCACTGCACCTTCAAAATCTTGCAGTGCCATCGTTAGTGCATGACGCATATCTAAGTCTAAATGGTTGGTTGGTTCGTCCAGAATTAACACGTTTGGACGTTGCCATACAATCAGCGCTAAAGCCAAACGCGCCCGTTCACCACCAGAGAAACTTTCACTTGGCGTGTCCATACGTTCGCCACTAAAACCAAAGCTGCCTAAGAAAGAACGTAAGCTCGCTTCACTGATTTTTCGATCGGCAATACGTGCCAATTGCAACATTGGGCTGGCATTACCATCCAAAGCATCCATTTGATGCTGGGCAAAATAACCAATATTCAGCAGTTCAGAATCTTTACGCGTCCCTTGTAATAATTTTAAATCGCCAACCAGTGATTTAATCAGGGTCGATTTACCTGCGCCATTCATTCCCAATAAACCAATCCGGCTGGTCGGGGTAATTTGCAGGCTCACATTGGTCACAATCAGTTTTTCACCATAACCAATATCGGCATTTTCAAGTTCAAGCAAAGGTGAACTCATTTTTGTTGGTTCACGGAAACTGAAGGTAAACGGCGTATCGACATGTGCAGCAGAAAGTTCCTGCATACGTTCCAGTTGTTTAATCCGGCTTTGCGCTTGTTTGGCTTTGGTGGCTTGTGCTTTAAAGCGGTCGATATATTTTTGCAAATGTGCGCGTGTTTCTAATTGCTTTTCATAAGCTTGTTGTTGTTGTGCCAAACGCTCACTACGAGTACGTTCGAAAGTCGAATAGTTGCCGGTATATAAAATCAGTTCTTGATTTTCGATATGTAAAATATGGTCGGTAATCGCATCTAAGAAATCACGGTCATGCGAAATAAGAACCAAGGTACCTTCGTAGGCTTTCAACCAATCTTCTAACCAAAGAATGGCATCTAAGTCTAAATGGTTGGTTGGTTCATCAAGCAGTAATAAATCTGAACGGCTCATGAGGGTACGCGCAAGGTTTAGACGCATACGCCAACCGCCCGAGAAGCTTGAAACATCGAGTTGTGATTGATGTTCAAAGAAACCTAAACCCGCCATGAGTTGCGATGCTTTAGAAGATGCTGAATAGCCATTAATTTCATCAAAGCGACCATATAAATGGGCAAGTTCATCATCACTTAAGCTTTCAGGATGATCCAGTTTGTTCTGAATTTCCCAATATTCTTCATCACCAGACAAAACAAAATCAAGTGCTTTCATATCTAAAGCTTTGATTTCCTGTGCCATATGGGCAACGGTCCACACCGCAGGGCGGGTTAAAGAACCACCGTCAGACTCCATACCGCCTAAGAGCGCAGAGAATAAGGTTGATTTTCCTGCACCATTAACGCCTGTTAAGCCAATTTTCCATCCTGGATGTAGCTGCATGGATGCTTTTTGAAATAAAACACGTCCACCGCGACGTATAGAAAGTTGATCTAACTGAATCATTGAAATATCTAAATGAGAAGAATGGTGGGCGTATTCTAAAGGAAGCGACTCAGAAAAGAAAAAATCTGAGACATTATTCTTGGATAAAGCGGGTTCTTTGTGTAAATAAATAAAAATGTGACAAGTTGTTTAAAAAATAACCTTTCGTCAGAAATGAAATCAAAGCTCTATTTTTGCCCTTAAAACAACACTATAGTTATTTTTAGAGGAGTCATTGAAAAAGAATAAGGGAAAATGATGAAAAAAGGAATTTGGCTGGCATCCACGGGACTGTTATTGAGCTTTTCCAGTTTGGCTCAAGCAAAACAAGATATTTGTGTATTTGATTTGCTCGGCAAAGCAGGTGAATCTTATAAAATGATGGAGGAGTGGGCACTCGCTGCAAAAGGATGGAATGCAGATGTCCGATTAATTGCCTATCAAAACGAAGAAAAAGCAGATAACGATTTTAAAAATGGCAAATGTGATGCCATTTATATGACCACCATGCGGGCACGTGCATATAATAAATTTGCAGGTTCTATTGATGCTTTAGGTGGTGTTCCCAGTAATGCGATTGCGCATAAAGCTATTATTTATGTGCTGGATAAAAGAAATATTAAGCGATTAAAAACAACCATTGATAATGTGCAATATGAAGTCGGGGGGATTGGGCAAATTGGGCCTGCATATATTTTCGTTAAAGATCGTAATATTAATACGATTGAAAAAGCGACAGGGAAAAAATTTGCCGTTTTAGAATATGATAAAGCACAAATTGCCATGGTCAAACGAGTGGGTGCGACTCCTGTTTTGTCAGATGTTTCAGATTTTGTGAGTAAGTTTAATAAAGGGCAAGTTGAGATGGTCGGTGCACCCGCTTATGCATTTAAACCCTTAGAAATGGATAAAGGTTTAGGCGCGAATGGCGCGCTGTTTAACTTTCCAGTGCTGAATGTGACGGCCGATTTAATTTTTAATACCGAAAAATTTCCAAGCAATTTGGGCATTCAATCGAGAGATTGGTTTATTAAACAATTGCCTCGTCAATTTGCGATGGTGAAACGTTTAGAAGAGGGGATTCCTGCGAAATATCGTATGCAATTATCTAAAGAAGAAAAAGAAAAATATCAAAAATTATTAAGAGATGGTCGCATCGAATTAACCAAGCAGGGCATTTATGATGCATCGATGATGACAGTGCTGAAAAAAGCCCGTTGTACGGTAGAGCGAACCAACTTTGAATGTTCTTTAGGGGGAGAATAAATATGCTTCACGCTATGAATGTATAAAATTATTCAAATTTTTTGCGGATTTGGTGAAAAAATTAATTATATAAGTATTTAATTTTATTGTTAATTTAAGGAAAATAACAGTAAGTGGATTTATGGACACTAAAAAATGGAGCATATGCTCTATTTTTTTGTACTGAACTTGCTTAATATTCATAACGTGAACGGATACTCGTTAAACAATAAGATTCTAAAAAGGACCGCTACAATGAAAAAAACGATTCTCGCATTAGCAACATTCTCTGCTATTGCTCTAACAACAACAGCTCAAGCCGCTAAAGTGGATGTATGTGTATTTGACTTACTGGGTAAATCTGGTGAATCTTATCAAATGGCTCAGGAATGGGCGCTTGCTGCCAAAGGATGGGGCGCAGAAATTAATTTAATTCCACGCCAAGATGAAGCTGTTGCTGATAATGATTTTAAAGCAGGCAAATGTGATGGCGTTTTTATGACGGCAATGCGTGCACGTCAATACAATAAATTTGTGGGTTCCATTGATGCTTTAGGTGGTGCACCAAGCAATGCAATTGCACAACGTGCAATTACTTTTGCCCTTGATCAGCGTAATGCACCGAAAATGGTCAGTAATTTAGGCGGTAAAAAGTATGAAGTTGCCGGTATTGCACCTTTAGGCTCGGCTTTTATTTTTGTACGTGATAAAAAAATTGATTCGATTGAAAAAGCAGCGGGTAAAAAGTTTGCTGTATTAGGCTATGACGATGCACAAAAAATTATGGTGCAACGTGTCGGTGCTCAAGCGGTCATCTCTGATGTTTCTAACTTTGTAGCCAAGTTCAACAATGGTCAGGTGGATATGGTGGGGGCACCTGCTTATGCGTATAAACCTTTAGAGATTTATAAAGGTTTAGGTTCAAATGGTGCGATGTTTAATTTCCCAGTACTACAAGTCACAGCAGATTTTATTATCCGTCCAGATCAGTTCCCTGCGGGCTTTGGACAAAAATCACGTGATTGGTTCGTGAAAAATTTACCGAAAAGTTTTGCAATGATTAACCGTCTTGAGACCAGTATTCCTGCCAAGTTTAAAATGAACTTAACCGCTGAAGATAAAACCAAATATCAAAAACTGCTTCGTGAAGGTCGCATGGATATGACCAAACGTGGAATTTATGATGTTGGCATGATGGGCGTATTGAAAAAAGCACGTTGTTCTGTCGATAAAGCCAATTTTGAATGTTCACTTGGTGGTGAATAACATTGATTTTTAAAAATAAAGCCTAGATTTAATCTAGGCTTTTTTGTCGAATTAAATCAGTCATTCCTGCCATTGTTGTCAGCTTAAAAAAGCGTAGTCTTAAAAAATGGTGATAAAAAGTTTTATCATAAAAATGAAAGCAAGTATTACATGCTTGTGATTCGCAATAAATAAAAACTCAAAAAGCTTCAATCTCAGATTGAATAAAAACAAAGAAACAAGGAAGAAAAATTATGATGCCATGGTCTAAAACACTGCTACTGGGTATGAGTTTGTGTGCCGTAACAGGTGTTGCCCAAGCAAAACAAGTAATGTGTGTATTTGATTTAGTCGGTAAAAGTGGTGATGTCTTTACCCTGATGAAAGACTATCAACTTGCTGCTAAAAATTGGGGTGCAGATATTGAATTACGCGTGGGGCAAAACGAATCGGTCATTGCTGAAGACTTTAAAGCGGGTAAATGTGATGCCATTAGTGTCACAGGGATGCGCGGTCGCCAGTTCAATGATTTTACTGGCTCTTTAGATGCGATTGGTGCAATTCCCGACTTAAAACTTGCGGTGAAGGTAATGCAAGGTTTAGCCAGTCCAACTTTTGCCAAACATATGGTACACGGTAAATATGAAGTCGTGGGGGTGATACCTGTTGGTGATGCTTATCTAATGGTCAATGACCGAAATATCAATACTGTGGCGAAAGCAGCAGGCAAAAAAATTGCCGTCTTAGATTATGATGAAGCACAAAAAATTATGGTTCAGCAAATTGGTGCACAAGCGGTCAGTGCGGATGTAACCAATTTTGGTGCCAAATTTAACAATGGTCAGGTCGATATTATTGGTGCACCTGCTGCGGTATTTAAACCTTTAGAGTTACATAAAGGTTTAGGCAGTAAAGGCGCTATTGTGAATTATCCAATTTTACAAGTCACGGGTAACCTGATTATTCGCCCAGATAAATTCCCTGCTGGTTATGGACAAAAATCACGTGAATGGGTGAAAAGTCAGTTGCCTCGTGCCTTTGGTATTTTAGGTAAAATGAAATCCGATATCCCACAAAAATATTGGATGCAAGTTCCTAGCGCGGATAAACCGGGCTATCAAAAGTTGATGCGTGAATCACGTGTCGATTTAACCAAACGTGGGGTTTATGATAAGCGAATGATGAAATTATTATGGCAATTTCGTTGTAAGGAAGACCCAAAAAATTTCGAATGTAGCCTTCAAGATGAGAACTACAAACAATCTTGATAAAAATACTCAGATTTAACTTTAAATCTTCAAAGACTGACCATATATTGGGTATGATATACTTGAAATGTGGTCTTTATCTTTTAAAGACATCTGAATTGAACAGAGGAATCCAACATGAATGCCCAAACTTTGGTGCTGACCGACAATGCTGCGAATAAAGTACGCCAATTGCGTGATAGTGAAGGCAACCAAGAATTAATGTTACGCGTTTATGTTACAGGTGGCGGTTGTTCAGGTTTTTCTTATGGCTTTAACTTCGCTGAAAGCATGAATGAAGATGATGCTGAATTTATCAATGGCGATGTAAAAATGCTGGTGGATTCTTTAAGTTATCAATATCTTGTAGGCTCAGAAGTCGATTATATTGAAGGCTTGGAAGGTTCACGTTTTGTTGTACAAAACCCAAATGCAACAACAACCTGTGGTTGTGGTTCATCTTTCTCTATTTAATAAAAAAGATTGAAAAAAAGCCCTCCTTTTTGGAGGGCTTTTTATTATCCATACAATTTATGATGGTTTAAGAAGGCATTATTATGTTTCTAATTTAGCGGCTTCTAAAATATCAAAAATAACGGTTGTCACATCTTGGCTTAAATCACGATTATTGAAAATTTCATGCGCCGAAATGGTGACATCTGTATCACTTGGCAGTAAACGCTGTTCTTCTTCAATCAAATGTTGAATAGGCAATAAGGTCTGTTTGATTTCTAAATGAAGAATATCGCTGAACTCAAGATTTTCATCTTCTAATTCAATTAATTGTTCATTCAAAAAGGGTAATAAAATTGAATGGAGATAAGGTTGAATCTCAAGAATATCAAAGATTTCGATCTCACGTGTTTGCTCAATCGTACTAATGTGATCATTCATTTCAATCAGAATATGGTAGTAACTCACACGCGTCTCCAGAGATTTTATCTTGTTATTTCTGTACATCACAATAACATGAAATGCCCACTATTTCCGCTCTATTCTGATACATATACTTATAAAAAGTAAGGGATTTTTACATTGTATCTTGGTCGTTGCTTAACGGGCATGTAACAAGGCTAAATCTGCATTGGTCAGGCTAAAATTTTGCATATTTTGATCCTGCATGAGTGGGTACATCAGTGCGATGGGATCTTGATTATGTTTTAAACCCAGCGCATGTCCAAATTCGTGTGCGAGGGTAAGACGCAAATCGTCTGTGGATGAAAACTCATAAATATTAATCTGTTTACCATTAAAAAGTCCTTTATCAAATAACCGAGCTTGAAAGCGCTGATTAAACTGATCAATAGACTGATTTAACTGGTTGTTGATTTGATTGAGTTCACCGACTTGCTGATTCAATTGTTGAATTTTTTGGTTATACAGATGAATTTCTTGCTCTAGCGCAAAGATTTGTTGTTGTAGTTGATTACGTTGTTGTATGAATAGATCACGCTGTGAGGGATGGATGCCACCATTTTGATTCAGTATGACAATTTGCTGATTATATTGCTGTAATTGAGTATCCAGCTGTACTTTCTTCGTATCGAGTTGGCTATTGGCACGATCTATTTCATCTTTAAGCTGCTTAAGATTTTGATTTTTGTTTGACCAAATTTGCTGATTGTGTTCGATATTGCCTAATTGTTGACGGCGTTGATTAGATTCATCTTGGCGCTCATCGTAGATTAAATGAATGGTAAGTTTGGCATTTGGGTCATAAATAAAATAATCTTTGCCTGTTCCTAGTTTCCAAATATCGGTGGCTTGTTGGCTCAGTTGTATAACCTGCTCTTTGCTTAAACCAAAACGAGGGTCAACTTCGGCAATACGATAACGTAGACGCGTATCGAAAGGATGCTTAAGTCGATCAGACACTGCGTTATAGCGAAGTTGATGGTGCTGATGTGTTTGATAGGTCATCAACAACAACCAAATAACGGCAAGAATAAGGCTGAGCATACGCATAAAATTGATTAATCTAGCTCACGAGGTTTTAGATTCATAAATAGATGGATTGGGTCAATAAGCGTAGCTGCTAATCCCTCTGAAAGCAGCCATATTTTGATGAGATGATTCATTTTACCCATGCTTGAAGATATTTTATTTTGCTGATGACTTTAGCAAAAAGCAGGACTGAATACATTAAAAATGGACATAAAAAAACCGCGCTTATGCGCGGTTTTTTATAACTTCGTTAAAACGACAAATTATTTTTTGTCATCTTTAACTTCAGTGAACTCAGCATCTACAACGCCGTCATCCGCTTTTTGTTGTTGACCCGCATCACCTTGGAATGCATTTGGATCAAAACCTTCCGCACCGCCTTGAGCACCTTGTGCTGCTTCATAAGCACGTTGGCTAATTGGCATGATGATGTTTTGAAGCGCTTCAGTTTTCGCTTTAATGTCTTCAACGTCATTTTCTTTAGTTGAAGCTTCAAGCTCAGCTACCGCAGTTTCAATGGCAGTTTTTTCGTCGCTTGTTACTTGCTCGCCAAGATCTTTCACTGCTTTTTGAGAAGAGGACACTAATGCATCCGCTTCGTTACGTGCTTTCGCAAGCTCTTCGAATTTACGATCTTCTTCAGCATTCGCTTCAGCATCTTTGATCATTGCTTCGATTTCAGCATCAGACAAACCTGAGTTTGCTTTAATCTGGATCGATTGCTCTTTACCAGTGCTCTTATCTTTTGCAGATACTTTTAAGATACCGTCTGCGTTGATGTCGAACGATACTTCAATTTGTGGTACACCACGTGGCGCAGGTGGGATGTCGCCCAATTGGAAGTTACCCAACAATTTGTTTTGCTGTGCCATTTTACGTTCACCTTGGAACACAGAAATGTCTACAGCAGGTTGGTTGTCAGCAGCAGTTGAGAACACTTGAGATTTCTTCGCAGGAATCGTGGTGTTTTTCTCGATGATTGCTGTTAACACGCCACCCATGGTTTCAATACCAAGTGTAAGTGGTGTTACGTCAAGTAAAAGTACGTCAGTTTTGTCGCCAGACAATACCGCACCTTGAATTGCAGCACCCATAGCTACCGCTTCGTCAGGGTTCACGTCTTTACGTGGCTCACGACCGAAGAATTCTTGAACTTTTTGTTGAACCATTGGCATACGTGATTGACCACCAACCAAGATTACGTCAGAGATGTCGCTTGTTGAAAGACCAGCATCTTTAAGCGCAATACGGCAAGGTTCAATGGTACGAGCAACAAGGTCAGCAACTAAGCCTTCAAGTTTTGCACGTGTTACGTTGATCACTAAATGTTTAGGACCTGTCGCATCCGCCGTAATGTACGGAAGGTTAATTTCAGTTGCATTTGACGAAGAAAGCTCGATTTTTGCTTTTTCAGCTGCTTCTTTCAAACGTTGTAATGCAAGTGGATCTTGTTTCAAGTTAAAGTTTTGTTCTTTTTTGAACTCTTCAACCAAGAACTCGATTAATGCGTTATCGAAGTCTTCACCACCAAGGAAGGTATCACCATTGGTTGATAACACTTCAATTTGTTGGTCGCCATCAAGGTCAGCGATTTCAATGATAGATACGTCAAAAGTACCACCACCTAAGTCATAAACCGCGATTTTACGGTCGCCTTCTTTTTTGTCCATACCGAACGCAAGTGCAGCAGCCGTTGGTTCGTTGATAATACGTTTAACTTCTAAACCTGCGATTTTACCCGCATCTTTAGTTGCTTGACGCTGTGCATCGTTAAAGTAAGCAGGAACCGTAATCACGGCTTCAGTCACGGTTTCACCTAAATAGTCTTCAGCAGTTTTTTTCATCTTTTTCAAGATTTCAGCTGAAACTTGTTGTGGCGCAAGTTTTTTATCGTTGACATCAACCCAAGCATCACCATTGTCTGCTTGGATGATTTTGTAAGGTACAAGACCAATGTCTTTTTGAACAGCTTGGTCTTGGTACTTACGACCAATCAAACGTTTGATTGCATATAATGTATTTTTTGGATTTGTCACTGCTTGACGTTTTGCAGATTGACCAATCAGAATTTCACCATCTTTGTATGCAACAATTGATGGTGTAGTGCGTGCACCTTCTGCGTTTTCGATGACTTTAACTTTGTCACCTTCAAGTACAGCGACACAAGAGTTTGTTGTACCTAAATCGATACCAATGATTTTAGCCATTTGGATGTTTCCTCTAAATTTTTTACAATGTTTTTTGCTTGTTATCCGATATGAGAGCCATTCAAATTTTTTCAAGTTCTTTCAACGAAAAAAATAGAAAAACTCTCGAATTTCTTTACTTTATTGACCCACTAAGACCATTGCAGGGCGAAGTAAACGGTTTGATAAGGTATAGCCCTTTTGTAATACAGTACCGATTTCACCTGCTTTAGCATCGGGTGCGATACCCACTGCTTGGTGTAAATCTGCATTAAAACCGTTCTTCATATCCACTTCTACTACACCGAATTTTTCTAGCGTATGTAGCAGTGATTTCAATGTGAGTTGCACACCTTCAAGTAATGCTGATTCCGTGTCACCTGCAGCTTGAATTGCGCGTTCTAAATTATCAACCGAGTCGAGTAGCTCTTTGGCGAACTTCTCAATCACAGTTTCTTTGTGCTTTTCAGCATCACGTTGAATACGTTCCACGCTTTTTTGCGCTTCGTATACCGCATTGGCTGTACGTGCTTTTTCAAGTTTTAAACTTTCTTCCAAGTTTTTAATTTGTGCTTGTAAATCTTCAACTGAAACGGCAGTTTGCTCTGTTTCAGCTTGAGTTTGTGCTGTTTGTTGATCAACTTGCTCTTGCCCAAGATCCTGAACTTGTTCGTTTTGCTCAGTTGCCATAGATTTACTCCGTTTAAATGGGTTCTTAAACATGTACAGTCCTTTTGGCTGCAGTGTTAACTGGGTTAATCCTGAACTGCCATGAGTGATAAAATTCATGATTACTACAAAGGTCGGGGCAAGCGATAAAAATTCAAGCGAGACAAGCAATTAAATCTGTTTAATTTGATGAAAACCGTCAAAAAATCCAGTTTTTCACGCAATTCGGTAAAAATGATTGGATTATTGATGTTGATATTAAGGTCATGGGTAAAACAATAATCCAGCTGAAACCCCTCAACCAACTCAAGAATAAAAGTTTTGCCCTAAAAAATGCGCTTTGAGTTCATCGCGGTAAATATTATTGCGCTTACTGTTTACGAAACTTTAGCTCTGAAACAGACGGTTGCATCTTAGTGCACAGTAAAAGTTTGAAACTTTATGATTGTTATTTATTTTAATGCATAAAAAAATGCCCAGTAAAAAGGGCATATGGAGTAAATGAAGGGGGTTTAATCGTCGCGACGATGACGTTGCTGTTTGTCATGATCTCGACGAGGTTCATCCCAACGGTTTTTTTGAGACTGATCTTGCTGTTGTCGGTTTTGACGATCGTTCAGCGTTGGTTTTTCGCGTTGGCGTTCACGTTGCTTAGCATCCCAACCGGAGGAGTTCGGTTGATTTTGTTCAGCGTACTTACGTTGTTCACGTTTTTTTCGATCCCAATCAGACTGTTTTTGACGCTTATGTTCCCATTGACGACGTTCAAGTTCGCGCTTTTGACGCTCTAGCTCTAAACGGTTTTGGCGTTGTTGATATTCCCAATGTTGACGATTGCGCTCGCGATCATAGCGATAGTCATAATCTCGATCATAGCGATGGTCATAACGTCCATCGTAATAACCATCATTTTCAGGGAATGCTACGCAACCTACAGCTAAAAATGTGGTTGCTAAAGCCAGTAGCATGAGTTTTTTAGCCATAGCCTATATCCTTCTTTTTAAGGAGTAGCAAAAACACTCCGAAATATACGTGGAAATTGTCAATGACAAGGTATAAAAAGAAGATTAGCGTATGAATGGTTTTACTGTGTATATAGATGATTAGACTTCTATAAGATTATGGTCATTTATAAGCGGATCATGTAGAAAATATGAAGAATATAAAAAAAGGAAGGTGCATGAATGGTTGCTTTTAATCAAACGCTACAGACGATCATCGAAAAAGGACAAGGCATCGCAGCACGCACTTTAGATCGCTTGCCGAGCCTTGCGCAAGAATCTTTGGTTAAAGTTTTAGGCTATCCCTATCAATATCCTGAGCTTGATCCATTAATCAAATGCATGATGGCTGTACAGTTAAAACAAGGCAATCGTGGTTTTATTGGTGCAGATGTAATTCGTGCCCGTAAATCCTTTGACCTGCAAATGCAGTCGATTAAGAGCAAACCAACCCCTGTGAAGCAAGTCGAAGATATACGTTTGCCTTTACACAGCGGCACGATCTTCGCGCGACATTTTCATCCTGCTCCGAGTAAAAAACTTCCTATGATTGTGTTTTATCATGGCGGTGGTTTTGTCGTGGGAGGGCTAGAGAGTCATGATGAAGTGTGTCGTTTACTTGCGGTGTATGCGAAAGTACAAGTTTTGAGTGTTGACTATCCATTAGCACCAGAAACCAGCCCAATGAAATTAATCCAAACCTGTGAAGATGCATTGGCGTGGGTCTATCAAAATAGAAAACAGTTTAAAATTTTAAAAAATAGAATTTCAGTGGCGGGGGATAGTGCAGGAGGCAATATTAGTGCCGTCGTTGCACAGCGTAGTGCCCATAAAGTATATGCACCGCAAGCCCAATTATTACTCTATCCCGTTGTTGATTTTAAAAGTCGTCATCCATCGTTCTATGCTTATAAAGATGGTTTACTTCTGACCGGAGAGGATATAGATTTTGTGACGCACTATTATGCAGAGCAACATCAAGTCGAATTAGATGATCCGATTATTTCTCCGACCTATGGTAAACACGATAAATTACCGCCTGCATATGTGATTACAGCAGGTCATGATGTATTACATGATGAAGGTGAAATTTATGCATATAAACTACGGCATCGTGGCGTGAAAGTGCATTACCAAGAATATAATGATCAACCGCATGGTTTCGTCAATCTCACCCCAATTTCTTCTCGCGCTAAAAAGCACGTCATTGAAATTAGTAAGAACTATCGAAATTTTTGGGATAAACACGCTTAAGCTTTTTTCTCAATTGATGTAGCCATATGAAAAGGTGTTTCACGTGAAACACCTTTTTATTTTTTCCCAATTTTAGCTTTGGGTAAGGTCAGTTGAAATTCGGGTACATAAAAACTGTGTAAATACTTCGCTTGAGAAAAATCAGGGAAGATGTCGAGCGTATTTTTCCATGTTGCTTGTTTGAGTTTACATAGCTTGCCGCGAAATTGCGGACTGAATTGATAATGTAAACCTTGCCATGTTTGTTGGATGTTTAACAGTCGTGCTGGTAAATGATGGCTATTCATATAAAAAGTTTGGCTATGTTTGTACTTATATAGACATAAGCTCATTTCTTGTTGTTCAAATGAAATAGTGCAATACACCACATCATCTTTGATTACCCATTCAAATTGGGCAAGTTGTTTTGGAATGCCCCAAAAATGTTGACCATGAACAACGGAGATCTCGGTCGAAACATAAATTTTGGCAATTGAAGATAAGCGCCTTTTACTGATTAAGGGGTGGTCTAAAAGGAGCAGTTCATCATATGGGCCAACAGGGGACTCATGATAACGAACCAAGATGACCTGTACCACTCGACCAATCGGAGACGGTGCAATGTGAAAAGCGTGATTGTGTTTAATAAAGTTTGGCGTTAACCAATAATTCAAAATAAAAGCATCACCCTGTAAATGCCAAGGCGGATCATGATGAAAAGCCACTGTACTTAATGCTTCATTCATTGTAATTCTCATTTATCCCAAAAAGAGATACTGTTTTATTTATATTGAAAGATTAATATATAGTCATTCACAATGACAACTTGAAATAGAAGAGTAAAGAAATGTTAAAACAAACCCTATTCACTGTAGGTGCTGTATGTATAAGTTTACAAGCGATTGCTGCAAATAGCATTGTAGAAATGAAAACCTCAATGGGAAATATTGAAATAGAGCTCTTTAATGACAAAGCGCCTATTTCAGCAAAAAACTTTGAAGGCTATATAAAAGATAACTTCTATAACGGCACCATTTTTCACCGCGTTATTCCAGGCTTTATGATTCAGGGCGGTGGCATGGATGCCAACATGACAGAAAAACAAACCAAAGCTCCCATCCAAAATGAATCTTATAATGGTTTAAAAAATGTACGTGGTACTTTAGCGATGGCACGTACCAACAATCCTAATTCAGCCAGTAGCCAATTTTTCATTAATACAGTAGATAACGACTTCTTAAATAAAAGTCAGATGAATGCCGGTTATGCCGTGTTTGGTAAAGTGACCAAAGGTATGGATGTGGTCGATAAAATTATCAAAGTTCCAACGGCAAACTTTGGTATGCACCAAAATGTACCGCAACAGGCCGTAAAGATTGTGAGTGTGAGCATTAAACCAGCAGTGGTGAAAAATTAATAAGAAAATAAAGCAGAAATATTTTAGTCATATTTTTGCTTTAAAATTATGTATTTATGTTTAAATTTGGGTGAAAATGAACCAAAATAGTGCATAAAAATACAACACTCGATAAAACAGTCAGTTAAAAGCGCTTGCTTGTGTACGAAATTGCCCTATACTGTGCTCATCCCGACGAGATAGCCGGAAACAAACGAAGCACGAAGTGCTGAGAAGTTAAGGATTATCAAGTTGAGCTACTTAATTACTGACGAAGTATTAAGAAGATCATTAAGAGATTATGAAGAACAACTTGTGTGGATTTTTACTGGTTGA
>RCUM01000197.1_pt1 | contig 45326 bp, 33 predicted proteins | sample 2166141 | NCBI WGS metagenome assembly RCUM01 (sample SAMN09932756, study PRJNA488358) | compost metagenome | isolation source: compost soil in crotonic acid-enriched | place: Germany: Experimental Botanical Garden
TCGTCGGGCTCATAACCCGAAGGTCGTCAGTTCAAATCTGGCCCCCGCAACCAATCAAATTTTAAAGCAGTAGATGTAAAAAAGAAGAAATACGGACGCGGGGTGGAGCAGCCCGGTAGCTCGTCGGGCTCATAACCCGAAGGTCGTCAGTTCAAATCTGGCCCCCGCAACCAATTCTTCGAATCAAAACATTAGACACCCTCAAGGGTGTTTTTTTGTATCTGCAGTTTGTGGATTTGCCGGGTGTTAACCCGGCTGATGACACTACCCTCTTCTGGCCAGCGTCGCGCCATCCGAGAAGTACGCCTTAATTCCCGCCAGAATCGATTCTGCCACTTCCTGCTGGAATTTCGCGGTCTTAAGCTTGCGCTCCTCTTCCACATTACTGATAAACGCCGTTTCGACCAGAATCGACGGAATGTCCGGCGCTTTTAGCACCGCAAAACCTGCCTGCTCAACGCTATTCTTGTGCAGCTTATTCACATTCCCGAGTTTCCCCAGGACCGCTTTGCCAAATTTCAGGCTGTCAGTGATGGTCAGCGACTGCACCATATCGAACATGGTGTGATCGACGTAGCGATCGCCGCTTTTGCTCACCCCGCCAATAAGGTCGGAGGCGTTCTGTGAATCTGCCAGCAGTCGGGCCGCCGTACTGGTCGCTCCTTTTGTCGACAGGGCAAAAACGGACGAGCCGCTGGGCTGTCTACTGGTGAAAGCATCGGCGTGGATGGAGACAAACAGGTCGGCACGCTGTTTCTGCGCTTTCGCAACGCGCACTTTCAGCGGAATGAACACGTCTTCATTGCGCGTCATATATGCCCGCATGTTGCCTTCTTTATCAATCAACGCCTTCAAACGGCGGCCGATCTGCAGCACCACGTCTTTTTCACGGGTCCGGTATTTCCCAACTGCGCCGGAATCTTCCCCGCCGTGGCCCGGGTCGAGCATTATCACGATCGGACGATCTCGCCCCGCTTTGCCGGGCTGCGGCCCACTCTGCGCAGGCGGAACCTGCTTTTCGAGGTCGCCTTTATTGTAATCTTCCAGCAAGGCAAGCAATGGGTCCTGAATATCCGTCGCATTTGCCGGATAGAGATCCATTACCAGACGCTCTTTAAAACCGGCCACCGGTGCCAGGGCAAACAGCTGAGGCTTAACGTTCTGCTTAAGCTCAAATACCATGCGCACGGTTTGCGGATCGAACTGGCCAACGCGAGCGGATTTTATGTAAGGATCGTCGCCACGGATCTGCGCCCCCATGCCTTTCAGCACCGAGTTAAGATTCACGCCCTCGATATCCACCACCACACGCTCAGGATTGCTCAACGCAAACTGTTTGTATTTCAGTACCTGATTAGACTCTACCGTCACGCGCGTATAGGTCGAAGACGGCCAGACACGCACCGCCACCACCTGACTGACAGCGGCGAGTGCAACCTGGCTGACGCTAAGCAACCACATCGCCCCAGCCCCTTGTAACAAGCGGCGGCGGCTTATTGTTGATTTGGATCCCGACATGCTTCTCCCGAGCAAGAAAACGAATTAATACACTAAACGTCCAAATTGACCGAAAACTTTAACGAATGACGCATAACCTGTCATCTATAAAAGGGTAAACAATCATGCCCTGACGCACGCATCACTTAATTTTTTCTCAGGTTTGCAGCGATTTTAGGGTTGCGCGCGACGCAATAATCGAATAAAAATACAGAAAATACGAATAAACATTCACTGAGGGTTGTGCCGTGGTAAAGGAACGTAGAACCGAACTGGTCCAGGGGTTTCGCCATTCTGTTCCCTACATCAATACCCATCGGGGAAAAACGTTTGTCATCATGCTGGGTGGCGAAGCTATTGAGCATGAGAACTTTTCCAGTATTGTCAATGACATCGGCCTGTTGCACAGCCTGGGTATTCGTCTGGTTGTGGTTTACGGCGCACGCCCACAGATCGACGCCAATCTCGCGGCACATCACCACGAGCCGATTTATCACAAGCACACCCGCGTGACTGACGCCAAAACCCTGGAGCTGGTTAAGCAAGCCGCCGGGCTTTTGCAACTGGATATCACCGCCCGTCTGTCGATGAGTCTCAACAATACGCCCCTTCAGGGCGCACACATCAACGTCGTCAGCGGCAATTTCATCATCTCCCAGCCGCTGGGCGTGGATGACGGCGTGGATTATTGCCACAGCGGACGTATTCGTCGTATCGATGAAGAGGCTATACATCGCCAGCTCGATAACGGCGCGATCGTGCTGATGGGCCCGGTAGCCGTCTCCGTCACCGGTGAAAGCTTTAACCTCACTTCAGAAGAAGTCGCGACACAGCTGGCAATCAAACTGAAAGCCGAGAAGATGATTGGTTTCTGCTCCTCTCAGGGCGTATTTAACGAACAAGGGGATATCGTTTCGGAACTCTTCCCTAACGAAGCCCAGGCGCGTGTCGAAGCGCTGGAAGCAGAAGGTGATTACCATTCTGGCACCGTGCGTTTCCTGCGCGGGGCCGTCAAAGCCTGCCGCAGCGGCGTGCGTCGTAGCCACCTGATCAGCTATCAGGAAGATGGCGCATTGCTCCAGGAACTGTTCTCTCGGGACGGTATCGGTACGCAAATTGTGATGGAAAGTGCAGAACAAATTCGTCGCGCAACCATCAACGATATTGGCGGCATTCTGGAACTTATTCGCCCACTGGAGCAGCAAGGGATTCTGGTACGTCGCTCACGTGAACAACTGGAGATGGAAATCGACAAATTCACGATCATTCAGCGCGACAACCTGACCATCGCCTGCGCGGCGCTTTATCCCTTCCCGGAAGAGAAAATCGGTGAGATGGCCTGCGTGGCGGTACATCCTGACTACCGCAGTTCATCCCGGGGGGAAGTGCTGCTGGAGCGCGTTGCCGCCCAGGCACGGCAAATCGGCTTGGATAAACTCTTCGTCCTGACGACCCGCAGTATTCACTGGTTTCAGGAACGTGGCTTCACGCCGGTGGATATAGATTTGCTGCCGGAGAGTAAAAAGGAGATGTACAACTATCAGCGCCGTTCAAAAGTGCTGATGGCGGATTTGAGTTAAGCCCTCATTCAACCCCTCTCCCAAAAGGAGAGGGAGTCGAGCAATCAAGTCGATTCAAATACCGCACTTAACCCGCTGCGTCGCTCGGTGCGCATCGTTACTGCCTGCGCTAAAACGCGCTCGTCGGCATAGAGCGACAGCCTTTTACGCGCACGAGTAATAGCGGTATAAACCAGCTCACGGGTGACAACCGGTGAAATTTGCGCTGGCAGAATCAGTACCGCGTGATCAAACTCTGAACCCTGAGACTTGTGCACCGTCATCGCCCACGCCGTGTCGTGTTCCGGCAGGCGGCTTGGCTGGACCGATTTCACGCTGCCATCCGGCATCTGGAACCAGACGCGCAAGCCCTGCCCGCGATCGAGAGCAATACCAATATCGCCGTTAAAAAGCCCCAGCGCACTGTCGTTGCGAGAGATCATCACCGGGCGGCCTTCATACCAACGTGAGAGCGGCTGGCGAGTGATTTTTCGTTTCTGCGCTAACGCCTGTTCCAGCCTTTCATTCAGACCGGTGACGCCAAACGGGCCTTCACGAAGCGCACATAAAAGCTGATATTCGCCAAAGGCCGCAATCACCGCCTCGGGGGCAGCCTGCTGCTGCACACTCAGCAGAAAACGCTGATATCCCTGCAAGGCATCTTCGAGCATGGCAAGATACTCTTCGCCCGTCTGGAGCGGCTTTTTCTCGATATCATCAAAAGCGCCGCCAAATACCGTACGAATAGCCATGCGATCGCCGCGATTGACGGCTGCGGCGAGCTGGCCGATACCGGAGTCGCTGCCGAATCGATAGCTTTGTTGCAGCAGGCACAAGCTGTCACGTAACGCACCGGCACGCTGCTCAGAATTCCCCTCAATTACGCATCCGGTCAGGTGTGACAACTCCTGCGCACGCGTCATGGTGTAACCCGCGCTGGCATAGTTGCAGATATCCCCCAGCACCGCGCCTGCTTCTACGGAAGCCAGTTGATCGCGATCGCCAAGGAAAATCACGCGGGCATGTGGCGGCAGGGCTTCAATCAGACGCGACATCATCGTCAGATCGATCATCGACGCTTCGTCGACCACCAGCACGTCGAGATGCAGCGGGTTTGTCGCATGATAGCGCAGACGCTGGCTGCCCGGCTGTGCGCCGAGCAAACGGTGTAGCGTACTGGCTTCATGTGGAAACATTTTTCGCTGCGCATCGTTAAGCGGCAGTTTTTGCAGCGCTCCTCCCAGAGATTCCGTCAACCGCGCTGCCGCTTTCCCCGTTGGGGCAGCCAGCCGAATTCGGCATTTCTGCTCTCCCGACATCTGGATAAGCGCCGCGAGCAGCTTTGCCACGGTGGTCGTTTTACCGGTGCCCGGCCCGCCGGAAATCACCGAAATACGCCGCGTCAGTGCCACCGCCGCCGCCACCTTTTGCCAGTTTATGGTCTCAGAAACACCGAAAAGACTGTTCAGGGTTTGAATCAATAAGGCATCGTCATAGGGCAACGGCTGATTGAATTCATTAAAGAAACGCGCAATCGCCAGCTCATTACGCCACATGCGATTGAGGTACAGTCTGTCGTTACAGAGAATTAAAGGCGTCGGGATATCGCCGTGACTCACGGCGCTTGAGCGCAGTAGCGCGCCCTGCCAGTCCGTCATTTCGCCGAGAAGCGCGAAACACGCCTGTAGCGGCACCGGCATTTTCTCGTCCGGCACCAGACGGGAGAGAGGTAAGCACACGTGGCCTTCACCGGCATCTTTGCTGAGGACAGCGGCGGCCAGCATCACGGCCGCGTCGTCACCGGCGACCATCATCGCGAACTGGGCATCCAGAGGGCGTAACGCGCGCTGCTCTACCGCCTCCAGCAATAATTCCTGCATCGTCATTGGGCCACCTCTTCCGTGCTTGCGGCGAATAATTTGTCCATCTTATCAATCAACAGCGGATCGGGCCGGGTGGTGAAGATCCCCGACTGCGGATCATTCGCGTCCACGCCACGTAAAAACAGATAGATCACGCCGCCAAAATGATCGTCATAGGCGTAATCTGCAATGCGATGACGCAGATAGCGATGCAGCGCCAGGGTGTAAAGCTGATACTGCAAATCGTAGCGGTGCGACTGCATAGCAGCAGCCATCGCGTCTCGGGTATAGGCCTCGCTGTTGTCGCCCAGCCAGTTGGATTTGTAATCCAGCAGGTAATAACGGCCTTCATGACGGAACACTAAATCGATAAAACCCTTCAGCATTCCGCTCACCTGGCGGAAATTAAGCGACGGGCAGTGCCTCGATAAGGGATCATGCTCGCGGATAATCGCATCAAGCGCATCCGCCGTCAGCGGCCCGGCAATCGGGAGATAGAACTCCATTTCGACCTGTTTTTCTTTTGCCGTCAGTTGGCTGAGCGAGATCCCCGATTCGGTAAGTGGAGCCTGTAAAATCGCGGTGACCCACTCGGTCAACACCGGCTGCCAGTGGGCGTCATACCCGCCTTTTTGCAACATCTCCAGCACCCACTCCGGCGAAACCGGCTGCGTAAAATCGAGCGTTTCAAACAGGCTGTGCAGGAAGGTTCCCGGCGATGCGCCGCGCGGAAACTGATGTGGGGTGAGCTCGGGTTCTGCCACCACATCGCCAACGCCGGAGGCGTCCACGTCGAGTTTTGGCATTAAATCCTGGGCGATATTCTGCCCGTGCTGTTGCAACCCGGAATAGCTGGTCACACGCCAGTCATCCCTCAGCGCACGGGTAATCTGCCGCGCGCCTAAATCAGGCACCGATAGCTCCGGCATTTGCCAGCGGGAAAGATCGGGCTGACCGGGAATTTGCAGGGCAATATTGTCGTCGCATAATTCGTCGAGGCACTGGCGCAAACCGGCGGCGTCTTTCGGCTCGCCTTTTTGAATCAGCCGCCCGAGGGCGCTTTGATGGAAATCGCTCTCCCCCGCTTTCTCCCCGCGACGGCGGAACAGCGGCGCAACGCCCAGGCTGCAATGCCAGACGGAACGCGTTAAGGCGACATACAGCAAACGTAAATCTTCCGCCAGACGCTCGGCCTCAGCAAGCTCAACGCTGGCATCAGCTTTACTGAGATCGAGCACTGGTTCGAACGACACGCGATCGTGATAAAACGCCTGATCCTGCGCACGATAGTTGGCAATAAACGGCAGGCAAACCAGCGGATATTCCAGCCCTTTGGACTTGTGAATGGTAACGATTTTCACCAGATGCTTATCGCTTTCGAGGCGCATCTGCTGGCTGGCTGAATTGCTGTTGGGATCGGTGATGTGCTGCGACAGCCAGCGCACCAGCGCATGTTCACTTTCGAGCTGCGATCCCGCTTCCTGTAATAGCTCGCTGATGTGCAAAATATCGGTCAGACGGCGCTCGCCGCCGGCGGTCGCCAGCAAATTTTCCGCAACACGGCGCTGTGCCATCAGCTCACGCAGCATCGCCATCACACCGCGTTTTTGCCAGCGTTCGCGGTAATGAGCAAACTCTTCGACCGCTACATCCCACGCGCTTTCGTTATTATTCAGCGCGTCGATGTCTTGCGCGTTAAGCCCCAGCATGGAACTCGCCAGCGCACTTCGCAACGTGCTCTCGCGCTCGGGCGTCAGCACGGCCTGCAATAGCCACAGCATTTCCTGCGCTTCGAGAGTTTCAAACACGCTGTCGCGATTGGAGAGATAGACCGAAGGTATTGCGAGCTGAGTGAGAGCATCACGAACCAGCGATGCCTCCTGCCGACTGCGCACCAGCACGGTAATGTCTGATGCGCTGACCGCTTTCGACGTGTCGCCTTTCCACAGTAACGCTTCACCCTGCGCACCCGCGCTGAGCCAGTCACGTATCTGCGCGGCGCATTGCTGAGCCATAAAGTTCTGATAGTCGCTAACGCCACAGCCTTCGCCATCCATCAACCAAAAATTCATCGCGGGCTGAATTTCACCGCGAAATTCAAAGCGCAGCGTGTTGTTTTTCTCAGCCGATCGTACGGAAGAAAAAGGAATGTCCTTGAACATGAACGCTGCATCCATACGCTCAAAAAGCGTATTCACGCTCGTCACCATCCCAGGCGCGGAACGCCAGTTGGTATCCAGCGTATAGTGCGCTTCAACCTCGCTACGGGCCTTCATGTAGGTAAAGATATCCGCACCGCGAAAAGCGTAGATGGCCTGTTTAGGATCACCAATTAACAGCAGCGCCGTATCAGGCTGCTTGCGCCAGATGCGGCGAAAAATACGGTATTGCTGCGGGTCGGTGTCCTGGAATTCATCGATCATCGCGACCGGGAAGCGAGTGCGGATCGCCGCCGCCAGCGCCTCCCCGTTTTCGCTGCCGAGCGCCGCATCCAGACGGCTCAGCATATCGTCAAAGCCCAGCTCGCCACGACGACGTTTCTCACGCGCGACCGTTTCGCGGATTTCCGCCATCGCGCGGGTTATCACCAAATCATTGAGGGTGAGCGGCTGCGCCAGTAGGGTTTCAATCGCCACAAACAGCGGGTGTTCCGGGACCACATCATCAGCTTTGGTGCGCTCCACCAGAAAGCTCTGGGAAAACTTTTCCAGCGCGTCGGGTAACTGATAGTCACGCGTCTCCTCCTGCGCCCAGGCGCTGATTTTTTCGATCCATTTCCCCTGATTTCCGCGATTGAACTTACGTCGGTCAATACCGGAGCTTTCCAGAACAGCGTCGATGTCGGCGACGGAGTCGCACCATTTTTGCTTGAGAGCGGCTATCAGCGAAATGATTTTTTCATGCCGTGCAGCCAGCGTTTCATCTGCTGGAGGCGGTGATTTTATCGCAGGCGCTTCACCTTGCAGATAGCGTTCAATAGAGCGTAAAAGTTCTTCCGGCCCTTTCCATAACGCATGCACTGCTTCGGCAATTTCGCGCGGGAGTGGATAGCAATGGCGACGCCAGAAATCCGCGCAGGCCTGGCGGCGCAGTTCGGATTCATCTTCGATCAGTTGTTGTTCAAAAAGCATGCCCGATTCAAACGCATTCAGGCTCAGCATGCGCTGGCAAAAACCGTGAATGGTAAAGACGGCGGCTTCGTCCATTTGACGCTCAGCCAACAACAGCCATTGGGCGGCCTGTTGTTTGTCGGTTATCTCTTCAAGCAGGCGAGCGTAAAGGGGGTTATCAGTGGTTTGACGTAAACAGGCGATACGTAATTCGTGGATGTTCAATCGAATTCGCCCGCGCAGCTCGGCGGTCGCCGCTTCGGTAAAGGTGACCACCAGCAGTTGTTCCACGCTGAGCGGGCGCCCAAACGCAGCATTGCCGCCCAGTCCCAGCAATAAACGAAGATACAGGGCGGCAATGGTGAAGGTTTTTCCCGTTCCCGCTGAGGCTTCAATCAATCGTTCACCCTGCAACGGCAAACGTAAGGGATCAAGAGGCTCAGCGGTATCGGTCATTCTTTCTTACTCCAGGGCATTGATTTCTGTAATGCGCTGACGCTCTCCCAGACTTTCCAGCCTTTTGGATTCACGTAATCCACTTTCCCGTTCTGGCTGCCGGAAATCTGAGATAAGCACGCCATGCCTTGCGGCTTCACCACCGCCTGGTGGAAGAAATCGGCAACCTTTTGCGGCGTCAGCAGTTTTATCTCGGCAACTACTTTATCACGTGAATCGAAGGTCAGATTACCCCGGTCGAAATCTTTGCTCAGCTGCGACGCTTCTTCGCCCAGGGTCTGTGGTGCCTGCTGCACCTGCGCGATAACCGCCTGCTGGATTTGAGCGAATTCTTCTGGCGTCATTTTGCGCAGTTTCTCTTCAGCCTGCGGGAAGAATGCCTGATAACGCTGCCACAGATAGGCTGGCTGTTTATCGCTACTTTGCAACAGGAAACCCAGACCCCACTGGCGGCCCACGTTCATTGAGAACGCGAATACGGCATAGCCAAGCTGTTCTTCGGTACGCAACTGATTGTAGAACCACGGCTGGATAATTTGTCCCAATACCGCACTGTAGGCGGAGCTGGCAAATTCATCGTAGCCAGTAGGGACAAAGACCGCCGCCAGCGCCGAATCCGTGCTGCTGCCCGCTTTTTCGAAGATCACATTCTGCTGTTTATCCACCAGCACATCCTGGTTACGGCACCACTCGTTGCCGTTCGCACCCAGCTGTTTGCGGACATTCTGAGCAAGCGTTTTAGCCTGATCTTCGCTCATATTGCCCACAATCAGGAACTCTGGACGTGAGTGAGTTTTCAGCGCCGAGCGGTAATCCATCACCTCTTTCAGAGTGATTGATGGCAGCAGTGCGCGGCGCGTTTCACGCTGGAAGTACGGAATTTGCGACATCATCTGTACAGGCATAATCGCCTGATCGAACGCTTTGCCTTTTTCCGCCGAATCCATCATCTGCGCATACCAGGATTTAGCCTGTTCAAGCTGTTCTTCGGTCGGCGTATAGCTGAAATAGCCTTCGAGCAGCGCCTGGAAAAGCTGCGGTAAACGCTGCGTGTAACCGTTGGCGTTGACCATTAATCCGTTATTCGCGTTGGTGGAGAAACTGATCCCACCCACGGCGGCCTGGTTGCTGAGCTGGTCCAGCGCGATACCGGCCAGATAGTCATTCAGCGCAAACATGACCTGGTTTTTAGCGCTGTCCATCGCCTGCGGATTACGCAGCACGACGCTAACATCCGCTTTTGGCTCGCTGGCAAAATAGCGGCTTGGGGTATATACCACGCGCAGAGTGGGTTCGTTGATAATCAGTTCCGGGTGCGGGTATTCCTTCGCAGACTTAATCAGCGTGAAATCATCGGGTATGTACGGATTCAGTTCAGGTAATTTCAACGCAATTTTCCCGGACTCTTTCTGCCAGTCAGAGAAGGTTTGTTCGCTGATTTTATTTACCTGATAAGGCGCATCAACAAAGTAAGCGGTTTTGTTATGCGGCTCTTTCGGGCTGATATACCAGATACGCGCGTTTTGCGGGGTCATCATCGCCAGACGCGCTTTGATGGCGTCGGCATCATATTGATCGGCAATGTTCACTGCATCGAGGGTATGTTCTACCGGAACGCGGATCATGGTATCCGCCAGCCATTCAACGTAGTCCATATCGCGGGTAATCGACGGATAACGGAAGTCGAGATCCAGCACATGGGCCAGTTCGTCAAAGTAGCTTTTATCGACGCCTTTATCACGCAACAGGGACAGATAGCTAAAAATCGCTGCTACCACTTCATCGCGGTGCGCGAGGCCTTTATCGGTGAGGGTTGCCGAGATAGCTAAAACGCCGCTGTTGCCATTGACGACCGGATCGGAGTCCGCACGAATACCCTCTACCAGCCCCTGTTTTTGCAGCCAGTCCGAGAGCGTGCCTGGACTGCGATTGCCGATCAGATAAGTGACCAGTTCGTCCGTTTTGCTGCGGAACTGTTTGGTGTTGTTATCAATACGGAATTCAACGCGCAGCACTTTGCGCGGCATCGCAGGCACATAGTGAATGATGATGCCTTTTTGCTCATCCGTGACCACAGGCGTTGTAATCTCGGGCTGTTCAATATTTTTGTTCGGCACACGGCCATAGGTTTGCGCAGCAATGCGCGCCAGTTCAGGCAGCGGCTTATTGCTGTACACCACGGCTTTCATCAGGTTGGCAGAGTAGTATTTGTCGCGAAATGCGTGCAAGGCATCGAGAACCGGACTGTTGGGCTTATCACTCAGCGTTTCCAGATTACCACCGGAAAAACGCGAGCCAGGGTGCGCGGGGTTGATCGTTTCGGCGCTGACCTGAGCCATACGCATACCGTCTCGCGTGCGCGCCATCGTCAGCTCGGCATTAACGGCGTTACGTTCACGATCGGCATACTTTTTATCAAGCAGTGGCGATGCGATAGCGTCAGCCAGACGGTCGACCGCTCCTTCCAGCGCATCATTTTCGACTTCAAGATAAAACGCAGTGCGGTATGGCGCGGTGCTGGCATTGTGGCTGCCGCCGTGCATTTTGAGGAATTCGGAAAGGCTATCCGGCTGTGGGTATTTTTTGGAGCCCATCAGCGTCATGTGTTCGAGATAATGGGCAAGTCCCGGGTGTGAATCAGGATCTTCCAGCGATCCCACCGGTACCACCAGCGCAGAGAGCGATTTAACCGCCTGCGGATCGGAAACCAGCAACACGGTCATTCCATTATCAAGGCGAATAGCCTGATACTGGCGGGTATCTTTTTCGCTCTTACGGATTGTGTCCTGAACGGGTTGCCAACCGGTGTCTGCCTGAGTGAGGGGAGCCCAGAGGGCGACAAACAAAACAAACGCTTTCAACAAGGTGCTGCCTGGCATTCACTACCTCTTCATCACGGCTACATCATTAACAATTTGCGTGCTGGGCCAGCCAGCATCTCTTTATGTTGATACATCAGTCCGTGACAAGACGGGCATAATAAATGAACGCCTTCCTCTGCGCAATTTTTATACAATCATCAGGACTGATTAAATTTAAACAAAGGTAACAGATAGCGCTCGGCCTCGTGCGTAATGGCATCGAAATGTTCCGGCGCCAGCGTTCTCCATAAACGCTGATACCAGACATCATCACCCTCTCCACGCACCATCATGTTCCCTTCGTACGCCTGTAAAAACTTGCTGCGTGCTTTTTGCAGCGTGGCGTCATCCGTTAACATGGCATCATTCTGCGCGTCGTAACAGGTTTTTATCCATGCTCCCCCACTTTCTGGCAGCAACAGCAGTGGTTTGTTCATCCCCTGCCGATAGCCTTCAACGAACAGTTCCAGATACGTTAATGCCTGCTCAGAGGACATCTGCGGGAATCGCCATTCTTCGTCTTTACGCACAAACAAACGGCTTTCACCTTCGTAACCACACGCCATGTAGACAAGATGTTCGAGCCAGAGTTGCAAACCTTGTGAAACGCTGAGCATCGCTGGACGCCAGCGCAAAAGTCCATCCTGCTGCACCTGCTGTAACCAGCCCGTTAGCTGAATACCGTTGCATGTCAGATCGATTTCAAGACTCTTACCCGGCTGTCGGCACTCCACTACCCGGTCAGCCAGGGCCTGCATCTCCTGACACTGCATGTCCCAGGCGATTTCCCCAAATGCGCCGTAGGGTAGCTGCCCCGCAGCCCGATAGCGACGGAACAACGTTTGAGCGCTTTCCCCTTCGACCAGCGCATTGAGCAGCTGTTGATTGAGCTGATAGCGGTTTAGTCCATCGAGAGTGAAAGGTTCTGCATCCGGAATTTCACTCTCTTCTGAGCGGAAGCTCACCTGCAATCGCTGCTGGAAAAAAGCGCGTACTGGGTGCGCCCAAAACCGTTGCAACTGCTCAAAGGTGAGCATTTCGATCGGAAGAGGCTCAAGCTCCTGAATGAAATCCGTATGGGCTTGCCCCTCTTTCCTCGCGGCGGGGAGCCATTCACGCGCATAGCTTTGCTGTTCGTCGTCGACATAGTTGGTCGGATCGAACGGCATACGGCTGTGGAGATGAGTGATATGTTTTTTTACCCGCTGCTCGCTTTCATCGCAATTCCGCTCTTCATCACCGGGCAGATAGTGGCTTTGCCCAATGTAATCCACCAGCTCTTGCACCAGTACTGATGGGAAACGCTCACTGTTATCCTGAATGGAATGCCCGATATAGCTGATATAAAGCTTTTGCTGGGCCGAGATAAGCGCCTCCAGGAAGAGGTAGCGGTCGTCGTCGCGTCGGCTACGATCGCCGCGCTTTGGCTGATGACTCATGAGATCGAAGCCCAGCGGCGCAAGGGCACGCGGATAAACGCCGTCATTCATCCCCAGCAGGCAAACCACCTTGAATGGAATCGAACGCATCGGCATTAAGGTACAAATATTGACAGGCCCCGCGAGGAAGCGCTGGCTAATACGTTCCTGGTCCAGGCGCTGCGTCAACTCATCGCGAAGCAGTGACAAGGGAACGGCTTCACCATAATGTGACGAAATGCCCTCATCAATAATCGCCTGCCATTGCTGCTCAATAAGCGCCATTGCGGCTTCAGTGTCTGTATCGGGCAGGAAAAAGTCATTCAGCATTTCCCGGCACAACGGCTGCCACGCTTCCAGAGTGCGGGATTGCATCAGCTCACGCCGCCAGCGGTTTAGCTGCATTAAAAGTGATGCAAGATGGCCGACCAGTTCGGCAATCAGCCCGGATGATTCATCGTAAGGCAGGACGTCGTTCCACTCTCCCTGATGACTTTCCATCGCATACCCGAGCAGCATACGCGTCAGGCCAAACTGCCAGGTGTGTTGACCGGTTGGCGGGAGTTCGAATTCCTGAACGTTGTCATCGTCGATACCCCAGCGAACGCCAGATTCATTCACCCACTGGCGCAGATAGCGCAGTCCTTCTTCATCGATATTAAAGCGGGTGGCCAGCACCGGGACATCCAGAAGCGCCAGTACGTCTTCAGAAATAAAGCGACTGTCCGGCAGAGCAAGCAGGCTGAGAAAGGCCTGCAAAGCCGGATGTGACTGGCGCGCCCGACGGTCAGAAACGGCGTACGGGAGGTAGCGATCGCCAGTGGCACTGCCGAATACGGCCTGAATAAACGGACTGTAGCTGTCGATATCCGCCACCATGACCACAATATCGCGCGGCGTCAGTTCAGGGCAGTCCTGCAGCATCGCCAGCAATTTGTCATGAAGTACTTCGACTTCGCGCTGCGGGCTGTGACATACATGCACGGTAACGCTGCGATCCTCAGGATCCAGTCGTCGTTTTTTGTCGCTGCGAGCAAATTCCTCTGCGGTTATACCCGCGATGGCGCGATTATCAAGGTCGAGAATATCGAGCTGTACGTTGTGCAGCAGGCTGTCCGGCGTGATCTCTGCAAAAGCATCCACGTCGCCCTCGCCCGATGAGGAAATATCAGACAGCATGTGGATGTAGTCACGGCCTAGTTTTCCCCAGGAGGCCAGTAGCGGATTTGGTAAGTCCTGGATACCTTCTTCGTCGAAAAGCTGCGCAGCATTATCGCTGTCTTTGAAAAGTGGGATGGCGCGGTCTTCAAAGATCCGCCGTCTCTGGCGGGCAACAAGTCGCGCGAGCCATTTAGGGTCCTGAATATCGCCCCAGTAATGGCGACATGGGTTGGTAAACAGAATGTGGATATCGACATGTTTCCCCAGGGCTTTTAGAGCATTCAGGTAAACCGGTGGTAAGGCTGAAATCCCGCAGATAAACACACGCGACGGCAACCCGGCAGGCGGTTCAGAGGCCGTTTCCAGCGTCGAGATAAAGCGCTCATACAGGTTGGCACGGTGCCACTGCGGTTGCCCCAGTTTTGCCGTATGTTCCACCAGCGCTTTCCACAGCGGTGCTTGCCAGATTTGCGCTTCAGGCAGGCCGTCTACAAGCGCTCCCGCTTCCCATCGTGTCAGCCAATCCGGGCGATAAACCAGATACTGGTCATAAAGGTCCGCAGTACGAGAAGCCAACTGGAACAGTTTGCGTTTATCCGTATCGTCGCTGAGGTAGTGGCGCAACATGGCAAACTCATCGCTCGCCAGCATTTCTGGCAGCAGCGACATTAACTTCCAGCTCATGCTTTGTTTGTTAAATTCACTCTTTTTAGGGATTTCTGGCAGAACGCGGACAAACATTTCCCAGATGAAACTTGCCGGGAGTGGGAATTCGATATTAGCCGCAATACCGAACTTTTGCGCCAGGGACATTTGCAGCCACTGAGCCATACCCGTGCTTTGAACCAGCACCATTTCTGGCTCAAAGGGATCGGCTGGGTGTTCACGCTCGACGATAAATTCCATCAGCGCTTCCAGCACATCCAGACGATTTGAGTGATAGACTCTTAACATAAGCGCTCCCGACTACTGGCTAAGCGGGCAATGCAGGTTTGTCATCTGACCCTGCCGCCCCATAGGAGAAATAATTGTGACCGTGATGCTGACACATCCCGCCTGCGTTGTCTGCACCCGGTTTACCCGCCAGCCATCAGGTAATGCATCAGCCGACAATTGCGCCTGATTCCAGGCATAGTGCCATAGCTGGCGATACTGATTGAACACACTAAAACGCAGTGCCAGCGCCCGATGATATCCGGACAGCGCAGTGATTATTATCACCAGCAGCATCATGGCTAACAGCACTTCCATCAGACTAAAACCCCTTTGGCGGACTAAGGAAGTTGACACAGCGCAGCCTCCTTCAGTGGGCAGAAGTCGCTCCAGCCGTGTGGGGAGAAAACCACTCTCCCCTCCTGGATGGCTCCACCACGCCATAACAAAAGCTCGCTGCTACCCGCGATCAGCAGGACGCGATTGTCTCCGAGTACTTTCAGGCAGACACGCCCTTGCAACGCCTGGCGGCACTGGATGTCGGGTACTGTTGGCCAGAGTTGGTTCCGCCCCCACTCCAGCGCGGACTGTGTCTTGGTATGTTGTAAAATTGACCGACGTTCACTGCTGACTATCCGAGCAAAGGCATCAAGCTGTTGATTAAGGCCGGTCAGAATCAGCGTGCCGATCACAAGCAGCAACAGGACCAGTGCAAGCGATGACATCCCAAGCTGGCGCTTCACAGGTTGAATCCCGTTACACGCCAGGTTGCCTGAAATGGCTCGTTGAGCCGGCCTGGTGTGGCCGCGGCCAGTTCGATATTTAGCTCAGGCGAGAAACCGGGATGCTCGGTTTTGCTTACTGAGAATCGTGTCACCCAGAGGCTTTCAGGCTCGGTCAGTTTTTCCCAGCCTTTGCCCTCGCAGCTTGTAGCCCCACGCTGAGTTTCAAGCGCCCCACCTTCCAGGCGAACCCATAAAACGCGAGCGAAGGCGTTAGCTCCGCAATGATGACCTCCGGCCATTGCCGCTTGAGAACAAGATAATTGCCTGTCTGACAATCCGTGATTTTCGTCGTCAGCAGACACCAGCTTTCACCGTCATTTTTCAACATGATGAGATGCTCCCGGTTATGCCCATTGGCGTCATAGCGCAACTGTACGAGGTAATCCCGTACCTGGAGTGCGGTTTGCCAGAGGCGCTGCTGATGTTGCCAGCTTTGCCAGCCAGACAACCCTGTCGCGCTGAGAATAACGACAAGCGAAATTGCCACCAGGGTTTCGATGAGCGTAAAGCCGAGTTCTGTTTTCATGCCAGCAGTGTGGCGAGGCTGGCGAGAAAAAACGAATGGATAAATAGGAAGTTACGAGGCGCTTTCAGAGAAGTATTCTCCGTTGCATAACGTTGCAAATACGCTGGATAGAGGCTCGTAAAAGCTAAATTCAGGCAAAAAAAACCGGCGCTAAAAAGCACCGGCTGTGTGAGGATGGGTCTTATCAGATAGCGACAGGAGCTTTAATACCAGGATGCGGGTCGTAGCCTTCAATCTCGAAATCGTCGAAGTGGTAGTCGAAAAGGGATTCCGGCTTACGCTTGATAACCAGCTTCGGCAACGCACGCGGTTCGCGGGTCAGCTGAAGGTGCGTCTGTTCCATGTGATTGCTGTAAAGGTGGGTATCACCACCGGTCCAGACAAAATCACCGACCTCAAGATCGCACTGCTGCGCCATCATATGTACCAATAGGGCGTAGCTGGCGATGTTAAACGGCAGACCGAGGAACACATCGCAAGAGCGCTGGTAAAGCTGGCAAGACAGCTTGCCGTCAGCCACATAGAATTGGAAGAAAGCATGGCAAGGCGCCAATGCCATTTTGTCCAGCTCGCCGACGTTCCAGGCTGAGACGATAATCCGACGCGAGTCGGGATCGTTTTTCAGCTGGTTCAATACCGTGGTGATTTGGTCGATATGACGGCCATCTGGCGTTGGCCACGCGCGCCATTGTTTTCCATACACCGGGCCCAGGTTGCCGTTTTCATCTGCCCATTCGTCCCAGATAGAGACGTTGTTTTCGTGCAGATACGCCACATTGGTATCACCTTGCAAGAACCAGAGCAGTTCATGAATGATCGAGCGCAAATGACAGCGCTTGGTTGTCACCAGTGGAAAACCTTCCTGCAGGTTAAAGCGCATCTGGTGGCCAAAAATGGAGAGCGTTCCGGTGCCGGTACGATCGTTTTTTGGCGTGCCCTCATCAAGCACTTTTTTCATCAGTTCAAGATACTGTTTCATGGTTCCTCAGGAAAGCTGTTGCTGTGGACGACGATATGCCCAAATCATCATGATGACACCCGCGACAATCATTGGGATAGAGAGAATCTGTCCCATGCTGATGTACTGTACCCATTCGCCGGTGAACTGCTGATCCGGCTGGCGGAAGAATTCAACGATGATACGGAACGCGCCATAGCCAATCAGGAACAGACCAGAGACTGACCCCATCGGACGCGGTTTGCGAATATAGAGATTCAGAATGATGAACAGTACAACGCCTTCCAGGGCCAGCTCATACAGCTGGGACATGTGGCGCGGCAGCGAGCCGTAGGTGTCGAAGATTGACTGCCATTCAGGGTGCGACGGCAGCAGCGCGATGTCTTCAGCACGTGAGTTCGGGAACAGCATCGTCCAGGAGACGCTCGGGTCCACACGGCCCCACAATTCACCGTTAATAAAGTTACCCAAACGCCCAGCGCCAAGGCCAAACGGGATCAGCGGAGCAATAAAATCAGCCACCTGGAAGAAGTTGCGTTTGGTGCGTTTGGCGAAAATCACCATCACCAGGATCACACCGATCAGGCCGCCGTGGAAGGACATGCCGCCGTCCCATACGCGGAACAGATAGAGTGGATCGTTTAAGAAGATTGGGAAGTTGTAGAACAGCACATAGCCGATACGCCCGCCAAGGAACACGCCGAGGAAGCCTGCATACAGCAAGTTTTCAACTTCGTTTTTGGTCCATCCGCTGCCCGGACGGCCGGCACGGCGGCCCGCAAGCCACATGGCAAAGATGAAGCCCACCAGGTACATAAGACCGTACCAGTGAAGTGCAACGGGACCAACTGAGAAAATGACCGGATCAAATTCCGGAAAATGCAGATAACCACTGTTCATCTGTCACCACAAGATGTTGTTATTCCGCTGAAAGTGGACAGCGAAAAAGAGACGCGCGCAGGGTTAACCAACGCTCCAAAGTTGCGAATCATAGCACAAGGCAGGCGCGGAGGTTGCGCCTCACTTGTAAAAGATTCGTATAGGGAATGGGGCAAAACCTAGCGGCCACCACGGATTAAACCGCCCATACCGCGACGTTCCATAAACGCGGCAACCTGATGACGGACTTCCGTCGCCAACTGTGCCTCAAGGCTGCGTTTTGCCAGCTCCTGTGCATCTTCAATTTCGATATGACGCAGCAGGTATTTCACGCGCGCCACCGAGCGGCCGTTCATCGACAGATGGCGGAAGCCAAGACCAATCAGGATTGCTACACACATGGAGTCCCCGGCCATTTCGCCGCACAGCCGCAGATCGATGCCATACAGTTCTGCGTCACGTGCAATCATCGCCAGCGCTCGTAGCATGCCCGGATGGAGACTATCGTAAATACTCGCCACACGCGTGTTGTTGCGATCAACCGCCAGAATGTACTGCGTCAGGTCGTTGGTACCGACAGAGATGAAGTCCACGCGGGTTGCCAGCTGTGGCAGCATAAAGACCATCGAAGGGACTTCGAGCATCACGCCCAGACGCGGTTTTGGGATCGCATAACCGATCATCTCTTCCACTTCACGGCCAGCACGTTCGATGAGTCGACGCGCTTCGTCGATTTCGTCGAGGCTGGTGACCATCGGCAGGAGAATACTGAGATTGCCCGTGGCTGCATTCGCGCGCAGCATAGCGCGCACCTGTACCAAGAAAATCTCCGGCTGATCGAGCGTAATGCGGATCCCGCGCCAGCCCAGACATGGGTTTTCTTCGCTGATCGGCATGTACGGCAGCTGTTTATCCGCACCGACATCCAGTGTGCGCAAGGTGACGGGTTTGTCGTTAAACATCTGCAGCATCCCCTGATACTGCGCCACCTGCTCCTCCTCGGAAGGGAAGCCGCTTTGCAACATAAAAGGAATTTCAGTGCGGTACAAACCAATACCGTCGATGCGGCTACCGAGTTTCTCTTCGTGCGCCGGGCTCAGGCCCGCGTTGAGCATCACCTTAACTCGCTCGCCGCTTTTCAGCTGCGCAGGCAGGTCTACGTCATCTTCAGCAAGTCGGCTGAGTTCGTTTTCTTCGCTAATTAACCGCTGATATTCCTGCAGAAGTACCGGTTCGGGATCGACCAGCAACTCGCCGCGATAACCATCCACCACCAGGGTGCGCCGTTGCAGGACTGAAGGCTGAATATCGGCCCCCATGACGGTAGGAATACCCAGCGCACGTACCATAATGGCCGCGTGAGAGTTGGCCGCACCGTCGCGTACCACCACGCCCGCCAGTCGGTCATGCGGCAGTTCAGCAAGTGTGGTGGCCGACAGTTCATCGGCGACCAATACAAAGCGTTTTGGCCAGGCATTTTCGCCCTGAATGGTATCGTCGAGATGGAACAGCAGACGCTGGCCCAGGCTGCGCAGATCGCCCGCGCGTTCCTTCAGATAACCATCAGTCAGGGCGGCAAACTGCTCGGCAAAGCGTTCGATAACCTTTTTGACGGCCCATTCAGCCACCGAACCTTTGTCCACTTCGGCAAAGAGCTCGCGACGTAAGCGGGCATCAGAGAGCAGATGCGAATACAGGTCAAAAATCGCCGCCGTCTCTTTCTGCGCACCGGCAGCAAAACGCTTGCTGTAACGGCGGAACTCATTCGACGCCTCTTCCAGCGCGCTGGTTAAACGTTCGCGTTCAAGGGCTGCATCCAGCGTGGAGGCTTCGTAAACCTGCTCCATGAGCGGCAGCGTGGCGTCCATCCAGCCTTCGGCGATAGCGACACCCGGCGACGCAGGCAACGCACGGATACGCGTCTGACGATACTGACCGAACAGCGCCGCTAGCTGAGACTGGGAAAGGATTGCCGCCATTTGCGTGGCCAGCGTGACGAGGAACGACTCTTCGCTTTCATCGAACTGACGCAGTTCGCGCTGCTGAACCACCAGCACACCAAGAAGCTGACGGCGCTGAATGATCGGCACCCCCAGAAACGCGCGGAAACGCTCTTCTTTAACGGACGGGATGTATTTAAAGCTGGGGTGTTTTTGCGCATCGGCAAGGTTGATAGGTTCCGCAAGCCGTCCAACGAGGCCTACGATCCCTTCGTCAAACGCGAGCGCAACGGTGCGGCCACGCGGTTTTTTTAACCCACGGGTCGCCATAAGGTAATAACAGCGTCGATCGTGGTCGGCCAAATACACCGAACAAACTTCGGTTTCCATCGCAAGACAGATGTCGGTTACCAGAATATCCAGCGCCTCATTGAGGCGCGGAGCACTGGCAACCTTTTCGACTATTTCTCGCAAGCGGGTGAGCATGATTTGCGTTGCTTAACCTCTTTTACGTCGCCAGGCAGGTGTGCTTTGCGGTTTAGGAGGGGCCTCCTGAAACGCAATCACCACACTTGCAAATTCTTTCATCACCCTGCGGTAAACATCGCGCTTAAACGACACGACCTGACGAACGGGATACCAGTAGCTCACCCAGCGCCAGCCATCGAACTCTGGCGTACTGCTGGTTTGCATATTGATTTCCGAATCGTTGCTCACCAACTGCAGAAGAAACCATTTCTGTTTCTGGCCGATACAAACCGGCTTTGTGTCCCAACGCACCAAACGTTTCGGTAACTTGTAACGCAACCAGTTGCGGGTCGAAGCCAGGATGCGAACATCTTTTCGGCTTAAGCCGACTTCTTCGAACAGCTCCCGATACATCGCTTGTTCTGGGGACTCTCCAGGATTGATCCCGCCTTGCGGGAATTGCCAGGAGTGCTGACCATACCGTCTTGCCCACATAACCTGGCCCTGACGATTACAAATTACGATACCTACGTTCGGGCGGTAGCCATCGTCATCAATCACCGGACTACCTCAAACTAAACCTTATATATGATCGATTGTTTCATACTCCTGAGAGGCGGTAAACCACTCTCTTGCAGGCCTGTGAACGAATAACATTTGAATAACTCACAATTTTCACTCAAGTTATAAACAGACGACCTCGCCGGAAGGCCATTTTATTCACTTTTTCTGTGGATATCCTTGTGAAGAAGTATGGAATTACCGCTGGACAACATTTCTGGCTGATAATTGCCACCCAAAATAGAATAGCGACAACATGTTATATTTCATTGCATTAGACGCCAATTATTGTGCATTGCGTTCCATAACGTGATGATCATCACACAAGAGATCCTGACACTGATGAAAGATCGAGCAGCGTCGGTTTTATCCACAGATTGTGCCAATAACTTAGACACAAATTGTGTGAAAATTCGATTTTCGCCGCGCGTCAAGGCTGTAAATCGAAACAGTAGTGGGGGTTATTCCCAGTTATCCCACTTTTCTGTGGATAACATGGTGTAAGATCCTGTTCATTGTCAGTGACCAGTTTTGAACAACCTTATTTACCCGTTCTCAGACATGCGCAGATTCGTCCTAAAAAACTCTATAAATCATTGACCTGCCATAACGCCGCAGAAATAGTTAAACTCTATCCACAAGGTCTGTTTTTACAGTTCATTTTTTAATCAAAGGCTTATATTTATGCTTTCGCTGGTCCCTCTCACCTCTCCACCCGCGACTGAAGAGCAATTGTTGCAGCAGGCGCAATGCGTCGCGGGGTATTCACTCGGAGAACTGGCCGCGATGGCTGGCTTGCCCATACCGAAGGATCTGAAACGGGATAAGGGCTGGATCGGCGTACTTCTGGAACGCTGGCTGGGCGCGAGTGCAGGCAGTAAACCCGAGCAGGATTTTGCCGCGCTGGGCGTTGAGCTAAAGACCATTCCCATTGATGGCCAGGGTAAACCGCTGGAAACCACTTTTGTTTGCGTCGCCCCATTAACCGGTAATACCGGCGTAACCTGGGAAACGAGCCACGTGCGGCACAAACTCAAGCGCGTTTTATGGGTGCCGATTGAAGGCGAAAGAAGCATTCCTCTTGCAGAACGTCGTGTAGGTTCACCGCTGCTATGGAGCCCTGACGAAGAGGAAGAACGGCAGCTTTCGCAGGACTGGGAGGAATTAATGGATATGATCGTGCTTGGGCAAGTGGAGCGCATTACTGCACGCCACGGCGAAGTGATGCAGTTACGCCCAAAAGCGGCCAACAGCAAGGCGCTGACGGAGGCGATCGGCGCGCATGGCGAACCCATCCTTACACTGCCACGCGGCTTTTATTTGAAAAAGAACTTTACCGGCGCATTGCTGGCTCGCCACTTTTTGCTGAAAACCTCTTTTTAGGCGAAGTTTGAACTGAATCAAACATAATCCACTGCTATTTAAGATTTTACTGCTTCCCCCTAACGAATTCTCGGGTTATTACTACACTATGATGTGATACGAGCCAGGTGAGGATGATAACGATGAAAAAATGGGCAGTGATAATCTCAGCGGTCGGTTTAGCGTTTGCTGTTTCAGGTTGTAGTAGCGATTACGTCATGGCGACAAAAGATGGTCGAATGATACTGACTGACGGCAAACCCGAAGTCGATGACGATACCGGACTGGTCAGCTATAGCGATCAGCAGGGTAATAAAATGCAAATTAATCGCGACGAAGTTTCGCAAATTATCGAAAGATAAACAGATAAAGGTCAGTCGCTTACTGGCCTTTTTGATTTTTCTCTTCCCCTTTTGCTTCCCCTCTGCCATGTTTATATTCCTTTGTCGGGAAGTTCCTGACACCTCCATTTTTTACAGTAAAGGAAACCGGCTATGCATTATCACCGTATCCCCCACAGCACTCTGGAGATAAGCCAACTGGGGTTAGGCACGATGACATTCGGTGAACAAAACAGCGAAGCCGATGCCCATGCGCAACTTGATTACGCCATCAGCCAGGGAATCAACCTGATTGACGTGGCAGAAATGTATCCCGTGCCACCGCGCCCGGAAACTCAGGGCCTGACCGAAACCTACGTTGGTAACTGGCTGGCAAAAAGCGGCAACCGCGAAAAAGTGGTATTGGCCTCGAAAGTCAGCGGCCCGTCGCGTAATAACGACGCGGGCATTCGCCCAAATCAGATTCTGGATCGCAAAAATATCCGTGCCGCACTGGATGCCAGCCTGCAGCGTCTACAAACTGATTATCTCGATTTATACCAGGTTCACTGGCCGCAGCGCCCGACTAACTGCTTTGGCAAGCTTGGCTATACCTGGAGCGACAGCGCGCCAGTGGTGACGCTGCTTGAAACGCTTGAAGCCCTGACCGAATGCCAGCGCGCCGGTAAAATTCGCTACATTGGCGTCTCAAACGAAACGGCATTTGGCGTGATGCGCTATTTGCATCTGGCAGATAAACACGATCTGCCGCGCATTGTGACCATTCAAAACCCCTACAGCCTGGTTAACCGCAGCTATGAAGTTGGCCTGGCCGAAGTCACTCAGTATGAAGGTGTCGAGCTGCTGGCTTATTCCTGCCTGGGCTTTGGCACGCTGACTGGCAAATACCTCAACGGTGCTAAACCGGCGGGTGCGCGTAATACGCTGTTTAGCCGCTTTACCCGTTACAGCGGCGAGCAGACGCAGAAAGCCGTCGCGGCATATGTCGATATTGCAAAACGTCACGGTCTGGACCCTGCGCAGATGGCATTAGCCTTTGTGCGTCGTCAACCTTTCGTAGCCAGCACTCTTCTGGGCGCGACGACAATGGAGCAGTTGAAGACCAACGTTGAAAGCTTCCATCTGGAGTTAAGCGAAGAGGTGTTAGCGGAGATTGAAGCGGTGCATCAGGTTTATACCTATCCGGCACCGTAATACGCAGTCATGCCCGGTGGCGCTACGCTTACCGGGCCTACGATGCGTGAATGTTTTGATTTTGTAGCCCGGGTAAGGCGAAGCCGCCACCCGGCAATCCGTTACCGGCGACGCTGCCAGAGCCATAGCCCGGCAATCGCCAGCGCAAACAGCGTACCGAATCCCACGCCAATACCCACCACCGGCAGCCCCGCTTTGACCGCCAGCGAGTAAAGCCCCAGCATGAGCAACATGGCGGTGTTTTCACCGAGATTCTGCACCGCAATCGCGTTACCCGCGCCCACTGTCTGTTTGCCACGCTCCTGCAGAAGGGCGTTCAACGGCACGACGAAGAAACCACCCAGCATACCAATCAGGATCAGCAGCACGTAAGCCGGTAGCAGCGCATGTTGCAGGGAGAAGAACAGCACGCCGACGCCTATCAAAATGCCTGCGGGCATACAGCGCGCGACGGTTTCAAGCGTGACCAGCTTCGCCGCCGCACCCGCCCCGACCACAATACCCACAGCCACCATCGCATTCAGATACGTTGGCGTAGCATTATCGGTAATTCCCAGCGCTGTTGGCACCCACAGCACCAGCAGGAAACGCAGCGTCACGCCAGCCCCCCAGAACATGCTGGTCCCCATCAGCGAGAAACGCGTTTCGCCGTTACGCCACAGCACGCGGCAGGCATTGAAGAAGCTGGCCGTCATAGGCGTAAAGCGCCAGGATTGCCCCGGACGAGCCACTGGCAGCGTAGGGATAAACAGGTTTGCCACCACCGCGCCCGCGTACACCAGCGCGCACACGCCGAGCGCTGCCAGCACATGCCAGTCTGCCAACACGCCGCCCGCAACGGAACCTAAGAGAATCGCCGCAATGGTCGAGGATTCCATCAGACCGTTGGCTTTCACCAGCTTGTCGCCAGTGGTCAGCTCGCCCAGAATCCCGTACTTCGCCGGGGAATAAGCTGCCGCGCCGATCCCCACCAGTGTGTAGCCAATAAACGGGTTAAAGCCAAAACAGATACTCGCCGCGCCCAGCAGTTTGAGGCTGTTGGCAAACATCATCACCCGACCTTTCGGGAAACTGTCCGCCACCTGCCCAACAAACGGCGCGAAAATGATGTAAGCGCCCACAAACACCATTTGCAGGATCGGCTGACTCCAGTCCGGGTAGAACTCGGCTTTCAGCAGCGCCAGCGTGGCAAACAGCAACGCGTTATCACCAAACGCCGACAGGAACTGGGCGCTGGTCACCGCCATCATGCCCTTCGACCACAAGGAAGTGTTAGTGTGTACTGACTCACGCATTATGCTGTTCCGCCTCATCAACCATGCCTTTCAGCGCGACAAAATCGGGTTTACCGCTGCCCAGCACCGGCAACTGTTTCAGATAACGAATATCGCGCGGCACGGCCAACTCTGGAATGCCATGCTCACGAGCATAGTGCAGAAGGTGTTCGCGTTTGAGATCGCTGTCTGTGGTAAAGAGCACCAGCGCTTCACCTTTGCTGGCATCACTCTTGATCGCCGTGGCATGCATTTTGTCAGCCGAGACCGCCGTCGCCAGCTGTTCCACCATTTCCAGCGAAACCATCTCCCCGGCAATTTTGGCAAAGCGTTTAGCTCGCCCTTTGATTTGTACAAAGCCCTGCTCATCAAAACGCACGATATCGCCGGTGTCATACCAGCCAGTTTCCACTTCGCCCTGCGCATTCTCCGCCGTCGGTGCTTCGAGCACACCTGGGTTTTCCACCCGCAGATAGCCGTTCATCACGTTCGGCCCTTTGAGCTGTAAACGACCGCCGTCTTCAATACCCGGCACCGCCAGCAGGCGTGCATCCATCCCCGGCAAAATGCGCCCGACCGTATTGGGCTTCGCGGCCATCGGTACGTTAATCGACACCACAGGCGCACACTCCGTTACGCCGTAGCCCTCAAGAATGCGCAGACCAAATTTGTCTTGCCAGATTTGTCGGGTGCTATCCTGCAGTTTTTCCGCCCCCGCCACCACGTAACGCACGCGGAAGAAATCATAGGGATTAGCGAAGCGCGCGTAGTTGCCAAGGAAGGTTGACGTCCCGAAAAGCACCGTACAGTTGCGGTCATAGACCAGCTCCGGCACGATGCGATAGTGCAGCGGGCTGGGATAAAGGAACACTTCCGCGCCCGTAAACAGCGGCGTGAACAGTCCGACCGTCAGGCCGAAAGAGTGGAAAAGCGGCAGCGCCGACATAAAGCGGTCGTTAGCGGTGAAGTCCGCAATGGTTTTGATCTGCTCGACGTTTGCCAGAATGCTTTTATGAGAATGGACAACGCCCTTCGGATGGCCTTCAGAGCCCGAGGTGAACAAAATAATGGCCGCATCTTCCGGCTGTTGTTTCACCTGCGCCAGATACGGCGCCAGCAGATGGGCAAAAATCCACAGCTTATCGGCGAGGGTGACGTCAGCTTTCAGATCTTCCAGGAATACCCAACGCACCTGCTTGAGCTGTTCTGGCAGATGCCAGAGCTTGCCCTTATCGAGGAACTTGCGCGAGGTGAAAATCGTTTTGATCTCAGCCGCCGTTATCGCACTGGTCAGCCCTTTGACGCCCGCCGTGTAGTTCATCATCGCCGGGATTCGCCCGCGCGATACGGCCCCGAAAATTACCGCCGCGCTGATCCCTGCGTTAGGTAACATCAGACCAATTTTTTCCCCCTGCTGGCTATATTTTTCGAGAATACGGCCCACAAACAACGTCTTGGTCAGCAGCTTGCGATAGGTCTCAGGGATAAAGTTGATATCTTCGACGCAGTTTTTCTTCGCGCCAAACCGGTCCTGCGCAGAGAGGAGCGCTTCATATAGCGTTTCGCGCGGGCGCACGGCCATCCGCGCTTCCATCATGATTTGATGGAGCATTTCGCCCGCTATCTTACGGCGATCCCGCGCGCGCGGCGCATCAGGCATCGGCAGCGTCGTCGGCGGCAAAATATGTAGCGTGATTTGCGGGAACAGGCGTTGTTTCACCAGTCCTTTGAGGCGGCTGAAATACGTCAGCTCTGCGCCTTCGATGCGTAGCGGCACCACAGTAGCTTTGGATTTTGCCGCGACAAAACCCGCGCCGTCGTAGATTTTCATCAGCGAGCCGGTCACGGTGAGACGCCCTTCCGGGAAAATAACGACCGGACGCCCCTGCTCAATCAGGCGCACCAGATGTTTGATCATCATCGGTTTGGTAGGATCGAGCGGAACAAAATCAATCAGCGGCGCAAGGCACCGCATAAACCACTTCTGGCTAATCGAGCTGTAGACCGCAAATACCGGGCGACCCGGCAGGAAAAGCGCCAGTAAAACGCCGTCGATAAAGGAAACATGGTTTGGGGTAATGAGCACACGCTCGCCGTTCAGTGACTGAGTGTCACCGGTCAGGCGGACGCGAAAGAAGATACGAAACAAGGTGCGGAAGAACCCGAATAGCATTTCAACTCCCTTTGCCTGTTAATTTTTAGGGTTACGCTAAATTGTGGCAGATTACACGAGAAGTGCAGGCGGGAGGAGTGATAGCGTATTTCAGGCGAAAAAAAACCTGCGCATCCGCGCAGGCTGGTGCAAGAGATGAGTACGAAACCGTACTAAGAATTCTCACCAATCAATACCTCTGGGATCTTGATTGTGGCTGCTGGCTACCCGCTTCGCCAGTGGGAAAACGCAAGCGATTGAGCCTAAGTGCAACCAGGTGTGAATATTCTCGATTGCTGTTACAGATTGAAGTTACAGACAAAAAAAACCTGCGTATGGACGCAGGTTGGTGTAATTCGTGTTAATCAACCGGAGCTGATTTCACCTATCAATACCTCTGGGATCTCGACTGTAGCAATCTGTTCACATTCTCCACCAGCGGACAATCGCAACAGCCTGCCGCAAAGTGTAACTAAAGGTTCAATTTGACATTATTCTGACACGCTTATCCGTGTAACGATTACACTGATTTCCCATGTTCTGCGTCACGTTTGTGACTGGCTTTCGGCGGCTGCCCTTGAACACGCCTCGCTTTTCCGCAACACTGTTGTGTGTGTAACCGCTTACCCCTAAAAGAAGGTATTAAATGGCGACAATTAAGGATGTGGCCCGTCTGTCTGGTGTATCTGTTGCGACCGTTTCTCGCGTCATTAACAATTCACCGAAAGCCAGCGACGCTTCCCGTCAGGCCGTGCAGAGTGCAATGGAAACTCTGAACTATCATCCCAACGCCAACGCGCGCGCACTGGCGCAACAATCGACTGAAACCGTCGGGTTAGTGGTCGGCGACGTTTCTGACCCCTTTTTCGGGGCGATGGTAAAAGCAGTAGAACAGGTGGCGTACCAGACCGGTAATTTTTTGCTGATTGGCAATGGCTACCACAACGAACAAAAAGAGCGTCAGGCCATTGAACAGCTGATCCGTCATCGCTGTGCGGCGCTGGTGGTTCACGCAAAAGTGCTGCCCGATGAAGAACTGCTGCATCTGATGAAGCAAATCCCCGGCATGGTGTTGATTAACCGCATAATTCCTGGCTATGAAAAACGCTGTGTGGCCCTTGACGATCGCTACGGTGCCTGGCTTGCCACGCGACATCTGATTCAGCAGGGCCATACGCGCATTGGCTACCTGTGTTCAAACCATCAGATTTCCGACGCCGAAGACAGGCTGCGCGGCTATTACGACGCCCTGCGTGAAAGCGGCCTGCCGTGCAACGATCGTCTGGTGACGTACGGTGAGCCGGACGAGAGCGGCGGCGAGCAAGCGATGACGGAATTATTAGGACGTGGACGTAATTTTACTGCCGTGGCTTGTTATAACGACTCGATGGCCGCTGGTGCAATGGGTGTGCTTAACGATAATGGCATCGACGTACCGGCCGAAATTTCATTGATTGGCTTTGATGATGTACTGGTGGCTCGCTACGTGCGCCCGCGCCTGACCACCGTGCGTTACCCTATCGTAACAATGGCGACGCAGGCTGCCGAACTGGCGCTAGCGCTCGCCGACAAACGTCCACCGCCGGATATCACTCATCTGTTCAGCCCAACGCTGGTTCGCCGTCACTCGGTAGTGACGCCTGCGGAGCCGGTCAGCGAATAGCGATACAGATAGACGGTTTTATTCGGGTATTCCAGCGCATCGCCGATGTACTGCCAGCCATAGCGTTCGTAAAAGTCGCGGCAGGCGGACCAGAGATGTAGCTCGGAATATCCGGCTTTCGCGGCGTACGCCATCACATGTTCCTGCAATTGCCCGGCCAGACCTTTTCCGCGCGCGGCAACGTCTACGTAGAGCGCGGCCAGCCACGGGAACAGATCCTGACGCGTTATCAAATCACAGCGCCATAATCCCACGGTTCCTAGCAGCTGTTCGCCGTCGACCGCCACAAACGTCAGCGGCAACGCGTCCGGTTTTTGGCTGTGCTCGATGACGCTGGCAAAAAACTCACGCGGTAATCCGTCGCCAAATTCTTGCCACAGCCAGTCGGTGACACGCTCAGCGTGATGGGGAACGGTATAAAGCGGAAGGATTTTCACACCAGTTTCCCCTGAAAGAGAGGAACCGATTCAAAAAGATAGCCGTCGAAATCCGGCGCATCTTCGTCGGACAATTCCAGCAGACTTTTTTTGACGTTTTCCAGGTGCTGGAACATAGCCTGCCACGCGCCCATCACGTCACGGCGACGCAGGGCTGCCAGAATGGTCTGACGATCGCCGAGCCATTTCAGGCGATACGCCCGGCTGGCGATATGGACGTTAAACTGCTGCCACAGCGGGCTGCTGTCCATGTGATGCCAGACGCTCTCGACGGTCGCCAGTAGCATTTGATTTTGCGTCGCCCCGGCCAGCACCAGATGGAACATCTTGTTGTTATCCTGGCTGTTATCGTCAGCGGCAATCGCGCGTTGTTCCTGCTCGATGATGCGGCGCAGGTTGTCGATATCCGCGCGGGTCGCCATTTTCGCGGCAAAGGCCGCAATGTTGCTTTCGAGCAGTTGGCGCGCCTGCAAAATTTCAAACGGGCCGACGTCGCTGTTTAAGAAGCGCTCTTCCTCGTTTTCGTGCTCTTCCGGGATACGCATCACGTACACGCCGGACCCCTGGCGAATATCCACGGTACCCTGCAACTCCAGCATGAGTAAGGCTTCACGCACAATGGTGCGGCTGACGCCGTAAGTCTCGGCAATATTGCGCTCAGGCGGTAGACGTGATCCCACAGGATAGTGACCTTCGATGATTTGCGTGCGCAGATCATCGCCAATTTCCTGATACTGTTTTTTCTCTGGCGGAACGACGGCCTTCTCCACGATTTCACCTGTACTGACGGTTAAGTTGACGCTCGGGCCGGGCATCCTCCCGGCCAGTTTTGCGGCTATTTTACCAGACTCAGCTTCGTTATAAGCCTATTTCCATTCATCATCGACGGTGAGCGTCAATGTCCGTTCATCGCGCAGCTGGCGGAACCACGTGGCCGATTTTTTTGCTTTGCGAGCGCGGTTATCAGCCAAATCGATTTCAATTAAGCCGTAACGATTTTTAAAGGCGTTCATCGGTGAGACGTTGTCGGTAAACGCCCACAGCATGTAGCCGTGGCAGTTCGCCCCCTCTTCGCGCGCCAGCAGCGTGTAGTAAAGGTGCTCACTGATAAAATTGATCCGGTAATCGTCGGCAATCACGCCGTCGTTGCCCCTGAACTGCCCTTCGTTTTCCACGCCCATCCCACTCTCCGCCACAAACCACGGGATGTTGCGATACGCATTTTTAATGCGCATCGCCATGTCGTAAATAATCTTAGGGTAGATTTCCCAGCCGCGTGAGGCGTTCATTTTGCGCCCCGGCAGCTCGAACGGTTCGTAGTAGTACGCCGGATGGAAAGGCGTTTGTGGATGCCAGGCCCGCGACGGGGCTTTTACGCGATGCGGGTAATAAAGGTTAATCCCCAGCTCGTCGACGGTGTTGTCGGCAATCAGCGCCAGCTCTTCCGCGCTGTATTCCCACGCAACATTATGCTGCTCCAGCAAGGTAAACAACTCTTGCGGATAGCGCCCGTGGACCAGCGGGTCAAGGAATACGCGGTTGTAGAACAGATCGTAAATCTCGGCAGCACGCACATCGTGCGGGGCCTTCGAGCGCGGATAGGTCACTTCAGGATTAAGAATGCAGCCCACCGTCCCCCGGTAGCCTTTCTCGTGGAACAGCTTCACCACTTTCGCCGTTGCCAGCACTTTGTGATGGTTCCACTGCATCCAGGTGCCGGTGTTTTGCTCGTACGGCCAGCGCAGGGCGTCGAGATAGACGCGCGTTTGCACCACAATCGGCTCGTTGAAGGTGAACCAGCGCGTAACTTTGCCGTGGTAGCGTGCGAACACCTTTTCGGCGTAGCGCACAAACAGTTCGACCACCTGCTTTGAGGCCCAGCCGCCGTAAGTTTCCAGTAACTCGCCCGGCAGCTCGTAGTGTTCCAGGCAGATCATTGGCTCAATGCCCTGACGGTGCATTTCGTCGAACAGCGCGTCGTAGTAAGCCGCGTATTCTTCATCGACGGTGACGTTTTCGTAATCGATTAAAAACCGAGACCAGTTGATGGAAGTGCGGTAATGCGTCAGCCCGGCTTGTTTCATCAGCGCCACGTCTTCGCGAAAGCGGTTGATAAAATCGGTCGCCACCGCCGGGCCATAGCCGTTATGCCAGACGTGGCGATCGTTTTTGTACCAGAGATCGATCCACGAATCCTGGCCCTCTTTTTTGCCGCTCCAGCCTTCCGTTTGCCAGGCCGATGCGGCAGCACCCAGAATAAAATCCTGCGGTATCGTAATCTGTTTTGTGCTCATAACGTCCTCACGCGTTGTTGGTCGCCTGTTGACTTTGTGCCAGCAGGGCCGCTTGTTCCGCGCGACGTGAGGCGATCCTCACAAACGGCAGATAAATGAGAATGGCGGTAATAATACAAATCCCCTGGGTGATCACCGCGCCCATCGAGCCCGCCGTCGAGAGCCAGGCGTTAATCAGCGGCGGCGTGGTCCACGGCACCATCACTACCGCTTTGCCGGCAAAACCGGTCACCGTAGCGAAATAACCAATAGAGCCAGTCACCAGCGGGGTGATGATGAACGGGATTGCCAGAATCGGGTTGAGCATGATTGGCATACCGAAGATTACCGGCTCGTTGATGTTGAACAGCCCCGGACCGATAGAGAGCTTGGCGATCTCGCGCATCTCTTTACGTTTGGTGCCGATCATCACCGCAATCAGCAGGCCAATCGTCAAACCCGATCCGCCAATGCTCATATACACATCCCAGAACGGCATGGTGATGATGTTGGGGATCTCCTTCCCCTGCTCGAAGGCGCTCATGTTGACGGTGATCGCGCCGAGCAGCAGCGGCTCGCGGATCGGTTTGATCATCTGATTACCGTGAATGCCGATCACCCAGAAAAGTTGGGCGACGAACATCAGCAGCAGAATACCCGGCAGGCTCTGCACCACGCGCTCGAGCGGTTGTTGCACCACCTGATAAACCGCGTCATACAGGTACATGCCGGTCAGCTGATGGAAGATAAAACCAAAGGTCGCAATGGCGGTGGTGGTGATGATCGCCGGGATCAGCGCCGAGAACGATGCGGCAACGTTGGGAGGCACCGTATCGGGCATTTTAATTTTCAGCCCAGGGCGATTCTCCAGCCAGCAGTAAATCTCAACGGACAGAATGGCGATGAACATGCCGAGGAACAGGCTGCGGGTGTCGGAGAACTGGCGTAGCAGCACGTCTTTCACCACGTGCATCTGTCCGTCGACCATCATTTCAACGGTGGTGGGTGTGACGCAGATAAAACAGATCACCGCCAGCAGGCCGGGGAACAGGGATTTGATGCCGTTGATTCGCCCTAGCTCAATACCAATCAAAAACACCGCGCCGATGTTAAGGAAGTTCAGCGTGGCGTAGTTGATCGCGCCGGTGATCGGCTTTAGCGCGGCCAGAAACGACAGCGATTGAAAGCTGGCGAGACCGTTTTTCGGGTCCAGCACCATGTTGGAAATCAACACCGAGAACGCGCCTACGATGATGACCGGCATTAAGGTAATGAAGGCGGATTTAATCGCCATGATGTAGCGATAGCTGTTGAATTTGGTGGCGAAACTGCCCAGAGAGTCGATCAGTTTTTCCTGTAATGCCATAAGGTCATACCTCAGTAAAGGGGCTTTTATAGCGAGAATAAGGTGTACAGCCGGATACGATTGGCATACCAAAAATAGCTTCACGTCGTTCCTGGTTCTGTGATTGAACTCTCAATGCAGCCAGAGGTATTCCAAATCATGATTTTTCACCACTTTGGTATGCCACTTACCCCGTTTTATGCTGAACCGTGATCCCGACAGGGATTTTCCGCGTCCCGCCTCGCTTATGCGCCTGAGGGTCTGTGATAAACTGCGGGCGATTACGTGAATGCAGGAATGTCTAATGGCAACAATGCTGGATGTCTCATTACGCGCGGGCGTGTCGAAAGCCACCGTGTCGCGCGTGCTGAATGGCACAGGTCAGGTCAAAGAGAGTACGCGTCAGCAGGTGTTTAACGCGATGGAAGAGCTGGGCTATCGCCCGAATTTTCTCGCGCAATCGCTGGCGAATCAGACCAGCAACAGCATTGGTCTGGTGGTGTCGACGTTTGACGGTTTTTACTTCGGTCGTCTGCTACAACAGGCCTCGCGCCAGACCGAAACGCACGGCAAACAGCTGATTGTGACCGATGGGCACGACGCGCCCGAGCGCGAAGAGCAGGCGGTGCAAATGCTGGCTGACAGGCAGTGCGACGCCATCGTACTGTACACGCGTTATATGAGTGAGAAGGCGATCATGAAGCTGATCAACAGCGTGAAAATGCCGCTGGTGGTGATTAACCGTGATGTCAGCCTGGCGCGTGACCGCTGTGTGTTCTTCGAACAGCAGGACTCCGCGTTTAAAGCCGTGGATTATCTGGTCAGTCAGGGCCATCGGGAGATCGCCTGTATTACGGTCCCGATTCATACGCCAACGGGCAAAGCACGCCTGATGGGTTATCGCCAGGCGCTGGAGAAACACGGCATTGCCTGGGACGATCGACGGGTGAAGTATGGTGATGCAGGGATGACGCGGGGTTATGAACTGTGCAATGAACTGCTTCGCGAGAAAGTGCCTTTTACTGCCCTGTTTGCCTGTAACGATGATATGGCGCTCGGTTCGTCCAAGGCGTTGCATCAGGCCGGGCTGCATATTCCGCAGGATATTTCGCTGTTTGGTTTTGACGATGCGCCGAGCGCGAAATGGCTGGAGCCCGCCCTCTCCACCGTCTATTTGCCGATCGACAATATGATCGTGACGGCTATCGATCAGGCGGTTCGGCTGGCAAACCACCAGCCGATCGAGACGATCCCGCCGTTTACCGGCACGCTGATGCTGCGCGATTCGGTAACGACAGGTCCGTATTACACCTCAAAATAGCTCGAGTGCGAGCAGTTCCTGAATGGTCTGGCGACGACGAATCAGTCGCGCCACGCCATTATCAAACAGCACTTCTGGCAGCAGCGGACGGCTATTGTAGTTCGATGACATTGACGCACCGTAAGCGCCCGTATCGTGCAGCACCAGATAATCACCCGGTTGAACGTCAGGCAGCGCGCGGGTTTCCACTTTGCCGCCCTCCTGCTGAGTAAACACATCACCCGATTCGCACAGCGGCCCGGCCACCACGGTTTCAACCAGCGGAGCCTGCGTCAGGTCGCGACCATCCGCCGCCAGCGCGGTAATGTGGTGATAGCTACCGTACATGGCCGGTCGCATCAGATCGTTAAATCCGGCGTCCACCAGCACGAAGTGGCGGCTACCCATCTCTTTCACGCTACGCACCTGCGTCACCAGCACGCCGGACTCTGCCACCAGGAATCGTCCCGGTTCGATTTCCAGTTTGACCGCATGGCCCAGATGAGCGGCAATTTTATCGCGCGCCGCGCTCCACAGACCGTAATAGTGATCGGTGTCGATTGCCTCTTCTCCTGGGCGGTACGGAATCGACAAACCGCCACCGGCGGAGATCGCCTCCAGATCCTGACCGAATTCGACAACCTGACGCACCATCGCGCCGCACACCTGCTCAAGATGCCCGTAATCGACGCCGGAGCCGATGTGCATGTGAATGCCTACCAGCGTCAGGTTGTAGCGTTGTAAAACTTCAAGAGCCGCAGGCAGATCGGCATACCAGATGCCGTGTTTGCTGTTTTCGCCGCCGGTGTTGGTTTTCTGGCTATGACCATGACCAAACCCAGGATTCACGCGCAGCCACACGCGATGGCCCGGCGAGACTTGTCCCAGCTGTTCCAGCATATCCACGGAGCCAGCATTCACCGGAATTTTCAGCTCATGCACGCGAGAAAGCGTCGCGCTATCAATCATATCGGCGGTAAAGACAATCGCGTCACCGTCAGTCTTCGGGTCATACCCTGCCGCCAGCGCGCGTTCGATTTCCCCCAGCGAAACGGAATCCACTTTGACGCCCTGCTCGCGCATCAGGCGCAGAATATGAATATTCGAACATGCCTTTTGCGCAAAGCGCACCACGTCAAACTGATGCAAAGCCGCAATTTTTTCACGCACGATCTGCGCGTCGTAAACCCAGACCGGGCAACCAAACTCGGCGGGCAAGCGCAGTAAGTTCTCGGCATTCAAATCGGTATCGGTGCTGTTCAGCGGGCGTGGCATGGTGTTCTCCGGGTGACGTCATTTTTTAACATTACGCCACAGCACTAAGAGAATAAAAAATATCGTTTTATCGAGAGTCTATGCAAAAATGATATGGATTGAAGTTAAAGAACAGGTGCCCTATGCCCGCCGTTAACCTACGCCATATCGAGATTTTTCACGCGGTGATGACTACCGGTAATCTGACCGAAGCTGCGCAGATGCTTCACACCTCACAGCCGACGGTCAGCCGTGAGTTGGCCCGCTTTGAGAAAGTGCTTGGGTTAACGCTGTTTGAGCGCACGCGCGGAAGACTGCATCCAACGGTACAAGGATTGCGGTTGTTCGAGGAAGTTCAGCGTTCGTGGTACGGTCTGGACCGCATCGTCAGCGCGGCCGAGAGTTTGCGGGAATTTCGCCAGGGCGAGCTGTCGATTGTCTGCCTGCCGGTATTTTCGCAGTCACTTCTGCCGCAACTGATTCAGCCGTTTCTCGCCCGCTATCCCGACGTCAACCTCACCATTGTGCCGCAGGAATCGCCCTTGCTCGAAGAGTGGCTCTCGGCGCAGCGTCACGATTTAGGGCTGACCGAAACGCTGGCGACGCCTGCCGGGACGGAGCGCACCGAATTGCTGTCGCTGGATGAAGTCTGCGTCTTACCGGAAGGCCACCGTCTCGCCAGTAAAAGTGTGCTGACACCTGCGGATTTTCATGGCGAAAACTATATTAGCCTGTCGCAAACTGACAGCTATCGGCAGCTTTTGGATACGCTGTTCCTGGAACATCAGGTGAAGCGCCGGATGGTGGTCGAGACCCACAGCGCGGCGTCCATCTGCGCGATGGTGCGCGCAGGCGTGGGGATTGCGGTGGTAAACCCGCTCACGGCGCTGGACTACTCGGGTAGCGGGATCGTTATCCGCCGCTTCAGTATTTCTGTCCCTTTCACCGTGAGCCTGATTCGCCCGCTGCATCGCCCGGTCTCAGCGCTGGTTCAGGCGTTTACGGAACATCTGGTGGCCCATTCTCATCAGCTGGCGCAGCGCTTGCCGGAGCAGGAAAACTAACGCCTCACGACAGCATAAATTCGACCGCGTCGGTGGCATGGATTGCCGTGGTATCGAACACCGGGAGCGCACTTTCATTGGCCGGAACCAGCAGGCCAATCTCCGTGCAACCGAAGATCACCCCTTCCGCGCCCTGTTTCGCCAGCTTGTCGATCACGCTGAGATAATAGTGGCGCGAGGCATCGCTGAACGTCCCAAGGCACAGTTCTTCAAAGATAATCTGGTTGATGCGCGCCCGGTCCGTTTCATCAGGAGTCAGGCTTTCAATACCGAACTGCGATTCAAGACGACCGCGATAGAAATCTTGCTCCATTGTGTAGCGTGTACCTAGCAGCGCGACGCGTTTCATTCCGCTGGCAGTTATCGCTCGCCCGGTGGCATCAGCGATGTGCAGGAACGGCAGCGAGCAGCTTTCCTCAATCTGTGACGCCACTTTGTGCATGGTGTTAGTACAGAGCAGAATACCTTCCGCCCCCGCTCGCGCCAGCCCCAGCGCCGCCTGCGCCAGAATTTCACCCGCTTTGTCCCATTCACCGCTGGCCTGGCAGGCCTCGATTTCGTGAAAATCCACGCTATGCAGTAAAAGGCTGGCGGAATGCAGGCCGCCGAGACGTTGTTTGATGCCTTCATTAATCAGGCGATAATAAGGAATCGTGGATTCCCAGCTCATTCCGCCCAGCAGACCGATCGTTTTCATTTTTTCTCCTTTTCTCGTCCCCCCAGTGAAGCAAACTTGTGATCCTGTTTCCAGTTATTTGGCTTGCCGTTTCCTTTTTACCCTTCGTGATATAAATTAATTAAAACAATGTTTCACTATAAGGACGGAACAACGATGTTTATTTTCCACAAAGAGACGCGGCTTGAGGATCTGGGCAATGGCGTGACGCGTCGTATTCTGGCGCACGACGGCAAAATGATGGCGGTAGAAGTTAACTTTGAACAGGGCGCGATCGGCCCAATGCACAACCATCCGCACGAACAGCTGACCTACGTCCTGTCCGGCGAATTTGAATTTACGATTGGCGATGAGAAACACGTAGTAACGGCAGGAGACACGCTTTACAAAGAGCCACACGTGATGCACGGCTGCGTGTGCCTGAAGCCAGGTACGCTGTTGGATACATTTACGCCGGTGCGTGAAGATTTTTTGAAGTCATGAGTTGAAATAAAAAGGGCGAGTTTTCACCCGCCCTGACTCATCTGTATTAATCCGCTGCCAGAAGAGGTTCGGAAATCGGCGTGCGCGACTTCATTGCCTCACGCAGGAGAATAGTGCCACAGGCAAAAATCCCCCCTAAAAGGGCAGCCAGAATAACGATCAGGGATTTGCCCGGCCCATCTTTTTTCACTGGCACAGACGGTGAAAGCTGATACTTGAACGGCTCGAAACTTACATCGCCAATCGAGAGCTTTTGCAGCTGCGCCAGATGATATTCACGATTCTGAAAATCGGCATTCATCTCGGCCACATCTTTCAAGGATTTCTCGATCTGCAGCTTCTGCGCAATGCCGTCAGCGCCCAGTGCAACGGAATAGTCAGGGTCATCTTTGACCGCCTGGCCGTTGCTGTAGACCGGTTTTTTGATCCCCGCTGCATTCGCCACTTCCAGCGAATAATTGAGACGCTGAAGATTTGTATTGTGAATGTTAGTCAGCCGGACTTTTTCCAGAGCCAGACGCTCTTTCTCCATCTGCGTTTTCAATGCCAGCGAGTTACGCACGTTAAGCATCGTCTCTTTTTCAACAATCGCAGAAATGTAATCGATGTATCCTTTCAGCACGATCTGAGCTTCTTCGGCCGTTTCGGCAGTAAAACTCAATGTCCACGACGCGAAGGAAGTTTGCTCAGCACTTTTGGGCGCCTTGTCGTCAGTGGCTTTCATTCTGTCTGCGATATTAACCACCGCGCGGTGCAAATCAAGAGCGTCGATTTGCGCATCTTTTAGCTGCCCCATCACGTACGGTGATGACTTCAAGTATTCTTCCAGCAGCGTCTGAGACTTAAACTTTTTGATAAACAGATTAAAAACGTCCTCGCGCTTTACGCTGATATCCACGTCCAGCACCTGGAGTGCCCCCAGCATTTTCCGGACGTCGCTCCACTGTGTTTGCTCGGCGGAAGTCACCACGGCCTGGCTGGTCCACTTCTGCGGCAGAAGATACGACACAATGACGCCTGCAAGGGCAAAAGCAACAACAATAGCAACAATGCGTTTTCTAGCGGCAAACAAGACTTCGAGCAACCCAAGAAGGTCAATCTCTTTCTGGGCACCTGGCGGGGGTGCATAGCGGGGAAATTGCAGTTCCGTGCTTTTTTTAAGATCCATGGCTGGCATATTCGTTCTTCTGTTTTATGTTGCAGTAAAAACCTGTCAGGAGCAGTTAAGGCGGGAGAATGATACAAGAAAACAAGAATTATCTGAATGCTATATGTCTTAAAACGGACTATTGGCTACAAATTTTAGTAGTTAGTGATTCTTATTATCCACATGCTACAAAGAAGCCTTCCTGAAGGCGTACTCACGTTCTGCATCTCCCCAGCCCCCCGGCTCTGAGCCAAAAATGCCAGCCACCTCACCTTATTGAAACAGCGTTTCGACAGCGATCACATTTCCACCATTAATAGAATGACGCAGAAACAAATAGCAATAAAATAAATTAAAACGATGTTTTACAAATCAAGAACAACGGTTCGTGTGTTTTTGAAACTCAAACCAGACGCGTCTGAGAGCAACCATAAAACATCTTAAAAATCAGAAGGTAAATGGAGCAGCCGTCGTGCGAAGCACACCAAACACACGCTTCCCCGTTTCGTAAAAGAGGCGCGGGCAGCAGCATTACCAGCAGATTCCGTTTTAAACCATTGATTGCCAGGTAGGTATGTATGAATGAAAACAAAATGCTGGGGCTAGCGTGGATATCACCCTACATCATCGGGTTGATAATCTTTACCGCGTTTCCCTTTGTCTCATCGTTCTTTCTCAGTTTTACTGATTACGATCTGATGAGTCCGCCGGTTTTTAACGGCATTGAGAATTACCGCTACATGTTTACCGAAGATACCCTCTTCTGGAAATCCATGGGCGTCACCTTTGCGTATGTATTCTTAACCATTCCGCTAAAACTGGCCTTTGCGCTGGGGATTGCGTTTGTTCTGAACTTTAAATTACGCGGCATTGGATTCTTCCGAACCGCCTATTACATTCCCTCCATCCTCGGCAGCTCCGTCGCCATTGCCGTTTTATGGCGTGCGCTGTTTGCGATTGACGGCCTGCTGAACAGCTTTATCGGCGTGTTCGGCCTGGACCCGGTGAACTGGCTCGGTGAGCCTTCTCTGGCGCTGATGTCCGTCACCTTGCTGCGCGTCTGGCAGTTTGGTTCGGCGATGGTTATCTTCCTGGCCGCACTGCAAAACGTACCGCAGTCTCAGTATGAAGCAGCGATGATCGACGGCGCTTCTAAATGGCAGATGTTCATGAAAGTGACCGTGCCGCTGATTACGCCGGTGATCTTCTTTAACTTCATTATGCAGACCACCCAGGCGTTCCAGGAATTTACCGGGCCGTACGTGATAACGGGTGGTGGACCAACCTACTCGACCTATCTGTTCTCGCTCTACATCTACGACACCGCCTTCAAATACTTTGATATGGGCTATGGCGCGGCACTGGCCTGGGTCTTGTTCCTGGTCGTCGCGGTCTTTGCCGCCATCGCCTTTAAGTCTTCGAAATACTGGGTGTTCTACTCCGCCGATAAGGGAGGCAAAAATGGCTGATATTCAGGAACTCTCCACGGCGAGAAGCATCGCGGAACGCGAGGTGGCTCGCACGCTGCGCAAAGAGAAGATCAACGCCAGCATTCGCTATGTGATCCTGCTGTTCGTTGGCCTGCTGATGCTCTATCCGCTGGTGTGGATGTTCTCGGCGTCGTTCAAACCGAACCACGAAATCTTCACCACCCTGAGCCTGTGGCCCGCACACGCCACCTGGGACGGCTTCATTAACGGCTGGAAAACCGGCACCGAATACAATTTCGGTCATTACATGCTGAACACTTTTAAGTATGTGATTCCGAAAGTGATTCTGACCATTATCTCCTCCACCATCGTGGCGTACGGCTTTGCTCGCTTCGAGATCCCGTGGAAGAAATTCTGGTTCGCCACGCTCATCACCACCATGCTGCTGCCGAGCACAGTCCTGCTGATCCCGCAGTACCTGATGTTCCGCGAAATGGGCATGTTGAACAGCTATATGCCGCTGTACCTGCCGCTGGCGTTTGCTACTCAGGGGTTCTTCGTCTTCATGCTGATTCAGTTCCTGCGCGGTGTTCCGCGTGACATGGAAGAAGCCGCGCAGATCGACGGTTGTAACTCGATTCAGGTGCTGTGGTACGTGGTGGTGCCGATTCTGAAACCGGCCATTATCTCCGTCGCTCTGTTCCAGTTTATGTGGTCAATGAACGACTTTATCGGGCCGCTGATTTATGTCTACAGCGTGGATAAATACCCGATTGCACTGGCTCTGAAAATGTCCATCGACGTCACCGAAGGTGCGCCGTGGAACGAAATTCTGGCAATGGCGAGCATCTCCATTCTGCCATCCATCATTGTCTTCTTCCTGGCACAGCGCTACTTCGTACAGGGCGTAACCAGCAGCGGAATTAAAGGTTAAGAGGGAAATATCATGGCTGAAGTTATTTTCAACAAACTGGAAAAGGTCTACTCCAACGGCTTCAAAGCGGTACATGCTATCGACCTGAAAATCGCTGAAGGGGAATTTATGGTGATCGTCGGGCCATCCGGCTGCGCCAAATCCACCACCCTGCGTATGCTCGCAGGACTGGAAACCATCAGCGGCGGCGAAGTGCGTATCGGCGAGAAGATCGTCAACAATCTCGCGCCAAAAGAGCGTGGAATTGCGATGGTGTTCCAGAACTATGCGCTCTACCCGCACATGACCGTGCGTGAAAACCTGGCCTTCGGCCTGAAGCTGGGCAAGATGCCGAAAGACCAGATTGAAGCGCAGGTAAATGAAGCGGCGAAAATCCTTGAGCTTGATGAGCTGCTCGACCGTCTGCCGCGCCAGCTCTCCGGTGGTCAGGCTCAGCGTGTGGCTGTCGGTCGCGCGATTGTGAAAAAGCCCGACGTGTTCCTGTTCGATGAACCGCTCTCTAACCTTGATGCCAAGCTGCGCGCCTCGATGCGCATCCGTATTTCGGACCTGCATAAGCAGCTGAAAAAATCCGGTAAACCGGCAACCACTGTCTACGTGACGCACGATCAGACGGAAGCGATGACTATGGGCGACCGCATATGCGTGATGAAACTCGGCCACATCATGCAGGTGGATACCCCGGACAACCTGTATCACAAACCGAAAAACATGTTCGTGGCGGGCTTTATCGGCGCGCCAGAGATGAATATTCGCGCCACCAAACTGGTCGATCAGCAGGGCCGCCTGGCACTGAGCATCGGCAATGAAACCATGCCGTTAAGCGAAACGCTGCACGACAAAGTGATCGGCCATCAGGCGCAAGACACTTTCTACGGCATTCGCCCTGAATTTGTGTCGGTATCCGATGAGCCATTCGCCGAAGGCAGCTGCAGCGGTGAACTGGTACGTGTGGAAAATATGGGACACGAGTTCTTCATGTACCTGAAGGTGTCAGATTACGAACTGACGGCCCGCATTCCTTCCGATGAAGCTAAGCCCATGATTGATAAAGGCCTTCATCGTAAGGTGTATTTTAAGTTTGATATGAATAAGTGCCACATTTTTGACGCAAAAACTGAACTGAACATCTCAATCTAACTGGAGTTTATAAGAATGAAAAAAGTGCTTTTAAGCGCAGCAATCTCCGCTACCCTGGGTCTTACTGCTTTGCCATCGATGGCGCAAGATGTTGATTTACGTATGTCCTGGTGGGGTGGTAATGGCCGCCATCAGGTCACACTGAAAGCGTTAGAAGAGTTCCACAAACAGAATCCGGACATCACCGTCAAAGCCGAATACACCGGCTGGGACGGCCACCTGTCGCGTCTGACCACCCAGATTGCAGGCGGCACTGAGCCTGACGTGATGCAGACTAACTGGAACTGGCTGCCGATTTTCTCGAAAACCGGCGACGGCTTCTACGATCTGAACAAAATGAAGGATGTGATCGATCTGTCGCAATTCGATGCGAAAGAGCTTCAGTCCACCACGGTTAACGGCAAACTGAACGGTATTCCTATCTCCGTTACCGCGCGCGTATTCTATTTTAACGACGAGACCTGGAAACAAGCTGGCGTTGATTACCCGAAAACCTGGGATGAATTAAAGGCAGCCGGTAAAGCATTCGAGAGCAAACTGGGTAAACAGTATTATCCAGTGGTTCTGGAACATCAGGACACCCTGGCGTTGCTGAATTCTTACATGATTCAGAAATACAACATTCCAGCGGTGGACGAAAAAGCCAAGAAATTCTCCTACAGCAAAGAGCAGTGGGTGGAATTCTTCCAGACTTACAAAGATCTGGTGGATAGCCACGTGATGCCTGACACCAAATACTATGCGTCCTTCGGCAAGAGCAACATGTACGAAATGAAGCCGTGGATCCAGGGTGAATGGGGCGGCACTTACATGTGGAACTCCACCATCAATAAATATTCCGACAACCTGAAGCCACCAGCAAAACTGGCGCTGGGTAACTACCCAATGCTGCCAGGTGCAACGGATGCGGGCCTGTTCTTTAAACCGGCGCAGATGCTCTCCATTGGTAAATCGAGCAAAAACCCGGAAGCGGCAGCCAAAGTGATTAACTTCCTGCTGAACAGCAAAGAAGGTGTGGATACGTTGGACCTGGAGCGCGGCGTGCCATTGAGCAAAGTGGCGGTAAAATACCTGACGGAAGACGGCACCATCAAAGAGAACGATCCGGCGGTTGCTGGCCTGCGTCTGGCGCAGTCTCTGCCAGCCAAACTCTCCGTGTCGCCATACTTTGACGATCCACAGATCGTTGCGCAGTTCGGCACCTCTTTGCAATACATCGACTACGGCCAGAAATCCGTGGAAGAGACGGCAACTGACTTCCAGCGTCAGGCTGAACGTATTCTGAAACGCGCGATGCGCTAATCCCTGTGACCGAACCCTACCCTGCTACTTCCGGTGGCAGGGTATTTTTTTATCCGGAGAACACGCTATGAAAGGCAAAATCATCCCGCTAAATTTTCGCACGCGCCAGGACAGTGTAACGGGGCACGAGGTGATACGGATGACGCCCCCGCACATCATTTGTCATCGTAACTACTTCTATCAAAAATGTTTTACCCAGGACGGCAGCAAAATTGTTTTCGGCGGCGCGTTCGAAGGCCACTGGAACTATTACCTGCTGGATATCGAAAAGCAGCAGGCCACCCAGCTCACCGACGGAGCGGGCGATAACACTTTTGGCGGTTTCTTATCAGATGACGATAAATCGCTGTGGTACGTAAAGAACAACCGTGAACTTCGTTGCGTAAATCTGGAAAACTACGAAGAGCAGATTGTGTATGAAGTGGATGGCAATTGGGTGGCGTACGGCACCTGGGTCGCGAATTCAGATTGCACAAAACTGGTTGGCATCGAAATTAAAAAGAGCGACTGGCAGCCGCTCACCGACTGGGGTAAATTCCGCGCGTTTTACTTTACCCAACCCGAATGCCGCCTGATTAATATCGATCTCCGCACCGGCAAGCAGCAGGTGATTTTGCAGGAGAAACGCTGGCTGGGGCATCCAATCTATCGCCCATTTGACGACAGTACCGTGGCGTTTTGCCACGAAGGCCCACGCGATGCGATCGACGCTCGAATGTGGCTCATCAATCCCGATGGCAGCGGCCTGCGTAAAGTGCGTCAGCACGCGCCGGGTGAGAGTTTTACCCATGAGTTTTGGGTACCGGATGGTTCCGCGCTCTATTACGTCGCGCATAAAGAGAACGATCCGCAGCGCTATCTTTTCAGCGCCGATCCGCAGACCCTGGATAATCGTCAGTTGATGGCAATCCCGCCCTGTTCGCACCTGATGAGTAACCACGACGGGTCACTGATTGCCGGCGACGGCGCTCCGCATAATACCGGTGATATCAGCCTGAACGACCCGTTTATCTGGGTGTTTGATATTCGGGCGGGAACGCAAACGGCGATTTGCCAGCACAACTCCAGCTGGAAAGTGCTGGACGGTGATCGCCAGGTGACGCATCCGCATCCGTCGTTTTCGCCGGACAATCAATGGGTGTTGTATACGTCGGATGAGGAAGGGATGCCGGCGTTGTATCTGGCGCGGGTTTGAATTTGTGCGGTCTGGAGCCCTCACCCTAACCCTCTCCCACAGGGAGAGGGAACTGCATTGTGCGGTTTTCACCCTCTCCCTGTACGGTCCGGGGACATCATGAACACTTGTTCGGGGACATGGTAGACACTTACAACTAAGGCATACGAACCCGTTTATGGAGTCGCTTATGCCCTGGGATGCGAGAGATACCATGTCATTACGTACCGAGTTTGTTCTGTTCGCCTCGCAAGACGGGGCGAACATCCGTTCTCTTTGCCGTCATTTTGGCATTGCCCCTGCCACCGGCTACAAGTGGCTCGCCCGCTGGTCTGAACACGGCGCTGCCGGCCTGGCTGACCGCTCCCGCGTGCCTCATCATTCTCCGAACCGCTCATCTGACGCCA
>RCUM01000203.1_pt1 | contig 44346 bp, 38 predicted proteins | sample 2166141 | NCBI WGS metagenome assembly RCUM01 (sample SAMN09932756, study PRJNA488358) | compost metagenome | isolation source: compost soil in crotonic acid-enriched | place: Germany: Experimental Botanical Garden
GCCTGAATTTTCCCGCATGATTTGCGGATACTGGCGTTTGATGGAGTGGGGCATGTCACCACAGCAGTTGCTGACGTTTATTGAGCAGCATATTGAGCTGGGTGTCACTACCGCTGACCATGCGGACATTTACGGCGGCTATGCCTGCGAACAAGCCTTTGGTGAAGCGATGCGCCTGAAGCCTTCACTGCGCCAGTCGATGGAACTGGTGTCCAAATGCGGTATCGCCACCACCGCCAAACCGGGTAACCCGATTGGCCACTACATTACTGACCGTGAGCATATCGTTAACAGTGCGGAACGCTCACTGGAGCATCTGCATACCGATTACCTCGATCTGCTGCTGATCCACCGTCCGGATCCGTTAATGGACGCCGATGAGGTGGCCGAAGCCTTTGTGGCGCTGCATAAAAGCGGCAAGGTACGCCATTTCGGCGTATCCAACTTCACCACGACGCAGTTCACGCTGTTGCAGTCGCGTCTGCCGTTCTCACTGGTGACCAATCAACTGGAGATTTCGCCGATCCATCAGCCAGCTATTCTGGATGGCACGCTGGATCAGTGTCAGCAATTGCGCATCAAGCCGATGGCCTGGTCTTGTTTGGGTGGCGGCCGTCTGTTCAGCGACGCCGAATTCCAGCCACTGCGCGATGAGCTGCAGGCGGTGGCGCTGGAGATTGGCGCCGAGTCTATCGAACAGGTGGTCTACGCCTGGGTGATGCGTTTGCCGTCGTCTCCTCTGCCGATTATTGGCTCCGGCAAGATTGAGCGCGTGCGTTCGGCGCTGCAGGCGCAGCAGTTGACGTTGAGTCGTCAGCAGTGGTTCCGTATTCGCAAGGCGGCCCTGGGTTACGACGTACCTTAAATCACTATAATCATAAGAAGCCGGGCAGCGGTGACTGCCCGGTTTTACTTTTTGATTCCTCAGGGCTCAGGCCAGCACCACCTGGCCGTCCGACAGGCTGTTAAGCCCCAGTCCGACCAGCGTGACCGTATTGCCGCCAAAGTTAAACACCAGATTGTCGTTCACTTCAGAAACGAAATCTCGGAAGTTGCCGTCTTCGCTACTGCCATCGGTCCCCATAAAGACCAGTTTGTCCTGCGCCTGATAGCCGTAAATCTGGTCCTGACCAAAGTCGCCACTGAACAGGAAGGTGTTGCTGCCGCCCTGACTGTGTATGACGTCGTTACCGGCGCCGCCGACGAAGGTTAAATTGCCGCCGGCATGGCCAAGCAGGGTGTCGTTGCCATCGTCGCCGAACAGCCATTTATCATTGGCACGGGCCTGCAGGTTGTCATCGCCCGCGCCGCCGTTGAGCGACGAAGCATAGGCTTTTAGCCCTTCGCTCGATTTTAATCCGGCGCTGGTAATTTGATGATCCAGCTCTTTGCTGAAGATTATCCAGGAGGTTTCTTTCGTGCGCAGTGTGCCAATATCCTCGGCCAGAGTGATGCCGCCTTTGGCGTCACGCAGGTAGAGCGTATTGCCGTCGTAGGCGACCTCGCTATTTTTCAATGCCTGCTGCAGATCCAGGGTGTTATTGCCTTCGCCGCCGGAAATTATATTGAAACCACCGTTGTCGCGGAAAGTGTCATTACCGGCGCGCCCCTCAAGATAATCGTTGCCGGTGCCGCCCTTGATTAAATCATTGCTGTCACTGCCGACAATAAAGGTCGGGCCGCTGTGTTTTTCGGCATTGCGATTAAGGTCTTCAACCCAGGTAGTACCGCGGGTGACATCCGAGAGGTTGGAGACAATCACCGTCGAGTCTTTGCCGGTCAGCGAATAAAACTCTGAATTCAGCACCCGCATCAAGCCGTCCTGATAAAAGAATGGCAGATGGGATAGCCAGGTTGGAATATTTAGGATTGAGAAGGGCAGAATATTCCAGGCGGCAGAGGCGTAGTGATCGTTGAAATTAACGATATTATTGGTGGCGGACTCCTGCGGCGCATCATGCACGCCAAAAGTTGCCGGGGTTAACGTGGTGCCGTCCAGCGCACGAAATACCGGGTCATTTTCATAGCCGATATTAATCACCTTGCCGCCGGTCTCGTATTGTGTGGGTGAGGCGAAAGCCACATAGCTTGATTGCGCATAGAAGCCGCCCCAATTGTCGTCGCTGAGCGCCGCCATGCTGTTCACCGCCATCCCGCCCAGGCTGTGGCCGCTGATGGTCACATCATCGCCGCTCAGCCCGTGCGCCTGGGCAAATTTGGCGACATCCCCCAGCAGGGTACCAAAGGCCTTCAGGCTGTAATTATCGGCATAACCGGCAGGGCCAAAACCGGCCAGCAGGTCATTAATCAAATCTCCAATGCTATCGGTAATCAGGGATTCGCGTGGGCCGCTGGTGCCACGAAAAGCAATACCAATGGAGGTGAGATTACCTTCGCTGTCATATTTACCCAATACTTCAGCCTGGGCGGTGGTATAACCCAGCGTTTCACCGTAATAGGTACCACGCGCGTCGGTTTTACCGCTATAACCCAATTGGTCGGCCCCTATCAATGACCAACCGGCGTTATTTACCGCCGCCAGCGCGGCCTTTTCCGAGTCGGGGTTCCAGGGAATGCCGGGTAACCCACCCTGTGATTGCGTGCTACCAATTAACGCCGTCACCAGCGTGAAGGGCAAGCCCAGCCCAAAACCGGTATTGTGGTAGCCCTCATCGAAGCCGTTATCGATATTGTGATAGGCATAGGTGGAAATCGCCAGGGCGTCAGTGAATAACGCCTTGGATTTTGCCTCGTCGAGCTCTTGATAATTAAAGATTCCCATATCAGTTCCTTATGAATTAGCTGCAGTGCCGGGGTGATCTTTGAATAGCTATTGCAGCTTGTGCTGGTAGAGAGGATATACCGAACGACAGCTGGTCAGAGGACCGATGTCGGTAGAATTATTATTAGTATGAATTATTAATAATGCGAATTTGATCGGCAAAATTGTGCGCATTTTGAGCGTCGGCGTCACATATTCTCGTATACTCAATACTCACAGGAAATCCAAGGAGATTGATTAATGAAACATTATTGGTATGCGGCCTTCGGCCTGATGGCCTGCGGAGTCGCCCAGGCGGCGACGACGGATGTTGACATGAATCTGGTGACCGGACAGGGAGTTGGCCAGGAGATTGGCAAAGTGACGATCAGTGAAACGCCCTACGGTCTGCTGTTTACCCCACAGCTCAAAGCGTTACCGGCCGGGATACATGGCTTCCACGTTCATGAGAACGGCAGTTGCGAGCCGGGGATGAAAGAGGGCAAGGCGGTTGCGGCGTTGGCCGCGGGCGGACATTTTGATCCGCAAAAAACCGGTAAACACCTTGGCCCCTATGCCGACGGCCATTTGGGGGATCTGCCGGCGATTTACGTGACCAACGACGGCATGGCCAAGGATCCGGTATTGGCGCCGCGGCTGAAAAAAATCAGTGAAATAACCGGCAAGGCGCTGATGGTGCACGCCGGGGGCGATAACCACGCCGATAGCCCGAAACCGCTGGGGGGCGGAGGGGAGCGTTTCGCCTGCGGCGTCATTAAGTGATAAAGACGCTTAGCTCGCGGTTGCCGCGGTACTGTCAGGCGGGGTGATGGCCTGCTGCAACTGTTGCAACGAACAATAAAGCCGCCAAATTAATCCGGCAAGATCGCGCGCCGCCTGTTCCGGGTGGTGCGCCAACGCATTGCTCATGCGCTGCAGCTCCTGCAGGCTGGCGTCCAGCGAACGGTGCTGTACGCCTTTCTCCGTCATAATGCCCCGCAAACAGTGAATGCAGACGTCGCGCACCGCCGAGAGCGGATCGGACCGGGTCTGCCAGTCGCGCAGTTGCCAAACGATATGGCTGCAGTTGAGCAGCACCACGCCCCAGCGCAATAACCAACTGCGTGCCTCTTGATCCTGGCTTTGATTCAATTGGCTGATGCGGTGATAAATCAGCGATTCAAACTGGCTCTCGCTCTGCTGCGGTTTTTTACTCAGTTGATCGATAAAGTCTCGCCGTAGGGCGCGGATAATGCGCCGGCTTTTGCGTTTGTCTGAGCTCGGCCGCAAGATCTGGAACGCCATACCGGCCAACAGCACGCCGACAATTTTGCCGATGCTGTCATTGATAAACGACTGATAATCGTAGCTTGGCGGATTGGTGACGGACAAAAACGAGCCCATAAACACGATCAGTTGCCCCCAGAGTGCAGCATAGGAGGGATTCTGCAGCTTGAGCATCTGCATGGTGACCAGCACCGGGAACAGGAAGGCGCAGAACAGCCACAAATCATCTATCTGAATCATCAGGCCAAACTTCACCAAAAAACAGACGATCGGAAGCAGCGTTACCGCTTTGAGCAGGGTGGTGATGCTGTTGATAGGCGACGGCGTGGAGGAATAGAGCACGCAACTGATGGCAACCAGCGTCAGTGCCGAACTGCCGGCGTCCCACTGGGTGTTAATCCAGTAAGCACAGCCGAGGATAATGCACAGAAAAGTGCGCAGGCCGTTATAGGCGGCCTCGTAACTGTCGGTATGACGAGCCAGAGAAGTCACACGTGGCGGCTGTATCTCGCTGACCGGGGTGGCGTTCTCCAACCGTTGCAACCATCGGCTGCAGTTAAGGTACAACCAACAGAAATGGCGTAGGCGTAGCCAAAAGGCGCGGTGGCGGTAATCGGCAGGATCCTGCGGCGCTATCTGCTGCAGGATGCGGGCCAGCCGGTATTTATCGGTATCGGGATTGCGTAGCTCGTTTAGCAACTGATCCAAAACGGTCGCCAGGTTGGCCGGGCGATCCGGCCAGTTCAGCAGCATGCGCCGCAGGCTGGAGATCACGCTGGTAATGCGCAGTTGTTGATGCAGCATATAGTTGAGCAGGTTATTTTGCCGACGCAGCCGGTAGTGGCTCCAGAAGGCCTGAATACGCAGCAGGTTCATGGTCAGGATCTGGCCAATGACCCCTTCATGTGACGTGCGCATCTGTACGGTAATCTCGGGTTGCCACAGCATTGCGGCGTGCTCCAGCAACCGCAGGTGCATGCGCCGCAGAGAGGTTAATAGCGCTTCACCGTCCGAAGTGCTGGGCAGGATCATCATCATCAGGCCGCCGCACAGAATACCGGTAATCACCTCGCAAACGCGCGCCTGGGCGATATCAAAGATTTGCTGGGTGTCGGTGACGTTGACCGTACTAAAGGCAATGATGGCGGCGGTATAGCCCGCCAATGCAAAGGCGTAGGAGACGTTGTTTTGATAATGATTGGAGATGTAAGTGCACAGGCCGATCCAGGCGGCAATGAACAGCGTGAACAGCCAGGGATCGTTCAGGCAATGACCGGCGATGGCCATTGACGCGGCAGCACCGACCAGACTGCCGAAAACTCGCCCGATGCTTTTACTGATCACACCACCGACGGTGGGGAAACTGACCACCGCCGCTGAGGTGAGTGCCCAGTAAGGCTCGTCAAGATTGAGGACGAACGCTACCCATAACGAAAGGCACATCGCCAGTGAATTGCGCAGCGCATAACGCCATTGCCCAGCGCTGGCTTTCCCCCAGGGGGTACGGTTCCATTCCAAAAAAGGCAGGTTCACTGGTAAGCCTTACTGATGAATGGAGATGGTGCAGGTGGTGCCGGCGACCAAGGGTAAATCAGCAGGCACATCCAGCAGTTTTATCCGCACCGGTACGCGCTGTGCCAGCCGTACCCAAGGCACGTTGGGCTTCACGTCCATTAATAAATCACTGCTGCTTTCAACGCTCTGATCGTAAATGGCGCGGCCGATGCTTTCTACTTCGCCCCGGAGCTGAGTGTTGCCATTATATAAAACGATATCCGCTTTATTGCCTTCTTTTATATGCTTTAGCTTGGTTTCTTCAAAATAGCCGAGGACATAAAAAGAATGTACGTCGACCAGTGCGACCAGCGGAGTCCCGGCACTGGCATAGTTTCCGACCCGGGCTTGTAAATTGGTGATATAGCCATCGGTAGGTGCATAAATTTTAGTTTTACTTAAATTCCATTTGGCCTGTTCCAGATTGGCCTGAGCGGCTTTATAGGCCGCTTTCATTGCCTGGGCTGCTAAATTTGACTCATCCATATCTTCTGCAGAAATAACATTTTTTGGCAGGCTGCGACGGCGAGCCGCTTCATGGTCGGTTTTGGCCATATCGGACTGTGCTTTTGCCAGTGCGGCCTCTGCATTGTCGAGCGCAATCTGGTATGGCACGGGGTCGATCGCAAAAATCAGACTTCCCGCAGGTATGAACTGATTGTCATGAACGGTTATTTTCTCTAATCTTCCAGAAACTTCTGGTGTGATATTGACGAGTTCGGCGCGCACCTTTCCATCGCGCGTCCAGGGGGATTGCATATAGTAATTCCATAACCACCAACCGGCACAGATGGCAATGGCACAGACGATTACCGTAGAAAAATATTTTAATGTTTTATACGTCATGAGTTACCAACTCGCTAAAAGCCACAGGGAGCCGCTGACGGCGATGACGAAAATAGACAAATCCATCAGCATAGGGTGCCAAATTTCGCCGGAATAAATCCAGTCTCGCAACAGGTGGTGTACCAGTAGCCATAAAACCAGGCCAAGCAACACAGCCTTAAATATGGGTGGAAAATAAAGCGAGGCGCCCAGCACCAAATCGGGTAGCGGGGACGAGGCATGGAGCCATGAAGTATTCACATTAACAATCCCGATGAGTGAATATGTTGAGTCTTTGCATAGAGAATAAACAATAACTGGCCAAAATGGTGGCTAATTCCACAATATACATTATATACATTTGTGTTTTTAATGTTAGTTACTCAAAATAGTCTAAACTCTGGGAGGGTATGTTAGCATGCTAATTATAAGGAGGGGTAAGTGGAGTCAACATTAGGTTCCGATTTAGCACGATTAGTTCGTGTTTGGCGCGCGCTGATCGATCATCGGCTCAAGCCGCTGGCGCTGACGCAAACACATTGGGTAACCCTGCACAGTATCAATCGTTTACCGCCGGAGCAGTCGCAAATCCAGCTGGCCAAGGCGATCGGCATTGAGCAACCGTCATTGGTTCGTACTCTGGACCAGTTAGAAGAAAAGGGGCTGATTACTCGCCACACCTGCGCCAACGACCGGCGTGCGAAGCGTATCAAGCTGACTGAAGCTGCCGATCCCATTATCAGGGAGGTGGACAGCGTGATCAGTTCGACGCGTGGTGAAATTTTGAGTGGGATTACCACTGACGAAGTGCAATTGTTGGTAGGTTTGATTGGCAAGTTGGAACAAAACATTACTGAACTGCAAAATAAACAATAAGAACTTCTTCTTTATACGATTAGATTTCACAGCATCGGAAATGAAACCGGAGGCCTAAAGCCTCCGGTTTTACCCGCTAGGTTCAGCTTACAGTGGGGACACGGTGATGGTGTCGCCAGTGCGAGCCATACGAACGCGTTGCCCTGGGCTGAACTTGGTGTCGCCCGCCTTCTGAACCACCACGATATTCTCTTTCTGGTCGGTCTTGATTTCCAGCTCATAGCCTGAAGTACGACCGGCAGCTTCACCGATGCTGTTACCTGCTACGCCGCCTGCTACAGCGCCGGCTGCCGTCGCCAGGCTACGGCCTGTGCCGCCGCCGACGGTGTTACCAAGGAAACCACCCAGCACGGCACCGCCGATGGCACCAATGGTGTTCGATGTTTCACTACCCTGGATCTTGACCGGGCGCACAGAAACCAGCGTGCCGTAAGTCACGGTTTGCACCTGTTTGGCCTGCGAAGCGGAATAAACGTCGCCGGACATGGAATCATTGGCGCACCCTGCCAGCGTAACTGCGGCGATGGCAACGACGAGAAGACGCTTGATCATATAAAACTCCTGTTGATAGTAGTCCATAACCTGGGGAACCTTTCCAGGCCAGATTCAATGAAAATGATAGACAAAGTATGGCTCAAACGCACGTACATCACCATGACCCGCTACTGCACGCAGCTTAACGTTGCGCTGTTCAACCAATAATAAACGGTGGTTTAGCTTTATAACAGTGCCGTGAGAAATTCCGTTACACGTTGAGCGATTGTTTAGCGGTGACACCTCAGCAAGAAAGCAGGCAATAAAACAGGCGCATCGTTCACAGAGGTGAAAAAAAACATCAGAATTCATGGCGTTAATTTTTTAATTCTGGTTTATTTGTTGGGTCAAAAATTTGCTTCCCCGCGCAGGGTAAAGGATGTTGCTATGAAGTCAGGCCGCTATATAGGTGTTATGTCCGGCACCAGTCTGGATGGCGTCGACGTGGTGCTTGCCGCGATAGACGGACGAATGGTGGCGCAGCAGGCCAGCTACAGCCATCCGATGCCGATTCAGCTCAAGCAGGATATTCTCGGTATGTGCCAGGGGCAGCAAACCACGCTTGCTGCAGTGGGGCGACTCGATGCGCAGCTCGGCACATTGTTCGGCGAGGCGGTGCTTGGCCTGCTGAAACAAACCGGCGTTGCGCCCCAGGACATCACCGCTATCGGTTGCCATGGCCAGACGGTATGGCACGAGCCCGAAGGTGACGCACGCTTCTCTATGCAATTGGGCGATAACAATCGCATTGCCGCGCTGACCAATATCACCACCGTGGGGGATTTTCGGCGGCGTGATATGGCCTATGGGGGCCAGGGCGCGCCACTGGTGCCGGCCTTCCATCAGGCGTTGTTGGCGCATCCGGTGGAACGTCGCATGGTGCTGAACATTGGCGGTATCGCCAATCTTTCGATGCTGTTGCCGGGGGCGCCGGTGCGCGGTTTCGATACCGGGCCGGGCAATATGCTGATGGATGCCTGGATCTGGCGCCATCACTCGCAACCTTACGATAAAGACGGCGCCTGGGCGATGGAAGGCCGTGTCTGTCTGCCTCTGTTGCAGCAGATGCTGGCCGATCCTTACTTTGCGCTGCCGGCGCCGAAAAGCACCGGCCGTGAATATTTCAACGCCGCCTGGCTGGAGAACCAGCTTTCGGGGCTGCCGGCGGTCAAGCCGGTTGACGTACAAACCACGCTGGCAGAATTGACGGCGGTGACCATTTGCGAGCAGGTTCAGTTGGCGGGCGGCTGTGAGCGTTTGCTGGTTTGTGGCGGCGGGGCGCGCAACCCGTTGCTGATGGCGCGAATGTCGGCGCTACTGCCCGGCACCGAGGTGTGCCTGACAGACGATTTTGGCATCAGCGGCGACGATATGGAAGCGCTGGCCTTCGCCTGGCTGGCGTTTCGTACCTTGTCTGGCCAGCCCGGTAATCTGCCTTCGGTCACCGGCGCCAGCCGTGAAACCCTGCTGGGTGGGATTTATCCGGTTTTGCCTTTAGGGTCCCGTTAGCTCTGTTAGGATAGAAATCGACAGATTTCCCTAAGGAGCAACAGCATGAAAAAAATGATTACTGCCGCGGGCGCACTGGCATTGGCGGGTTGCAGCTACGTGTTGCCGCAAAGCAGCCAGACTCTGCATTACCAGTGCGGCACCACGCCGTTGACGGTGTCGGTGGACGGTAAGGAAAGTACGGCCAGCTTTCTGATGGATGGCGAGCAACTGAAGCTGAAACAGGTGCTGGTCATGTCCGGTGCGAAATACAGCGACGGTAAGTACAGTTTCTGGTCGAAGGGCCAAAACGCCTATGTCGAACGTAATGACAAGGTGATTATGAGCGACTGCGTACTGGCTAACTGATCGGCCGGCGGCGTCAGAACGATTGAGATTCTGGCGCTGCAGGCGCAGAATGTAACGACGATTTTTTCGGTTGGTTGATAAACCAGATGATTGAAAATAATGAGTTTGATGTTGCGGACCTGCGCCGTGAATACACCCGTGGCGGCCTGCGCCGCAACGATCTGACCGCAAATCCGCTGGAATTGTTCGAACGCTGGCTGAAACAGGCCTGTGAGGCGCGTCTGGCCGATCCTACCGCCATGTGTGTGGCTACGGTGGATGAAAATGGGCAGCCCTATCAACGTATCGTGCTGCTCAAGCATTTTGACGACAAAGGGCTGGTCTTTTATACCAACCTCGGCAGCCGCAAGGCGCAGCAGTTGGCGCAAAACCCGCACATCAGCCTGCTGTTTCCGTGGCATATGCTCGATCGCCAGGTGATTTTCCTTGGCAAGGCAGAACGTCTGTCCACGCTGGAAGTCATGAAGTACTTCACCAGTCGGCCGAAAGACAGCCAAATCGGCGCCTGGGTATCGCAGCAGTCATCGCGTATTTCCGCACGCGGCGTACTGGAGAGCAAATTCCTCGAACTGAAGCAAAAATTCCAGCAGGGCGAAGTGCCGTTGCCGAGTTTCTGGGGCGGATTCCGCGTTAATTTCGATTCTGTCGAGTTCTGGCAGGGCGGCGAACACCGCCTGCATGACCGCTTTTTGTATCAGCGCGATGGGAATGACTGGAAAATTGACCGACTGGCGCCCTGAAAACTGAAAATCCCCCTTAAGCGCTGGCACTGATGCCGCCGGCGCTTTATTCTATACCCGTCGTACTTCAAGCTGCAGGTGTGTTGGCTGCAAGCGTTCACCCGAATCACTTACCTGTTGTAAGCTCATCGGGGCTCGCGTTCTTGCCTCTTCCTGCAACTCGAATTATTTAGGGTAAATGCGTTATCGTAAATTTTATATTTCGCCAGTGGGCGAAAGGTCGTGTACCGACAAAGGTGCATTCGTTTATACATGGAGTCATTGATGGCAAGCAGCAACTTGATTAAACAACTGCAAGAGCGGGGCCTCGTTGCCCAGGTTACGGATGAGGAAGCGTTAGCAGAGCGACTGGCGCAAGGGCCAATTGCACTGTATTGCGGTTTCGATCCGACCGCTGACAGCTTGCATTTGGGCCATCTGGTTCCTCTGTTGTGCCTGAAGCGCTTCCAGTTGGCCGGCCACAAGCCGGTCGCGCTGGTAGGCGGCGCGACCGGTCTGATCGGCGATCCGAGCTTCAAAGCGGCTGAGCGCAAGCTGAATACCGCCGAGACGGTGAATGAGTGGGTGGAAAAGATCCGCAAACAGGTTTCCCCGTTCCTCGATTTCGACTGCGGCAGCAACAGCGCCATCGCCGCCAACAACTATGACTGGTTTGGCGGCATGAACGTGCTGACCTTCCTGCGTGACATCGGCAAGCATTTCTCCGTCAACCAGATGATCAACAAGGAAGCGGTGAAGCAGCGTCTGAACCGTGACGACTCGGGCATTTCTTTCACCGAGTTCTCCTATAACCTGTTGCAGGGCTTCGACTTCTCCGAGCTGTACAACCGTCATCAGGTTGAACTGCAGATCGGCGGTTCCGACCAGTGGGGCAATATCACCTCCGGTATCGACCTGACCCGCCGCATGCACCAGCAACAGGTATTCGGCCTGACCGTGCCCTTGATCACCAAGGCTGACGGCACCAAATTCGGCAAGACCGAAGGTGGCGCAGTCTGGCTGGCACCAGAAAAAACCAGCCCGTACAAGTTCTACCAGTTCTGGATCAACACCGCCGATGCCGACGTGTACCGCTTCCTGAAGTTCTTCACCTTTATGGATCTGGCCGAGATCAACGCGCTGGAAGAAGAAGACAAGAACAGCGGTAAAGCGCCACGCGCCCAGTATGTTCTGGCAGAAGAAGTGACCGGTATGGTACACGGTGCGGAAGGTCTGGCTGCGGCCAAGCGTATCACCCAGAGCCTGTTCTCTGGCGCGCTGCACGAAATGACCGAAGCAGACTTCGCCCAATTGGCACAGGACGGCATGCCGACCATCAAGCTCGATGGCGATGCCGATCTGCAGCAGGCGTTGGTTAACGCTGAACTGGTGCCTTCACGCGGCCAGGCGCGCACCATGATCGGTTCCAATGCGGTGACCATCAACGGTGAGAAGCAGTCCAACGCCGAATACAACTTCAGCGATGCCGATCGCCTGTTCGGTCGCTACACGCTGCTGCGCCGCGGCAAAAAGCATTACTGCCTGGTTGATTGGCAGTAAACGCGTCTGTCTGAATGGAAAAAGCCCGGGGTATAACCTCCGGGCTTTTTCATTTTCAGCGACGGCTGATGGGTTAGCTAATCAGTCTTCAGGCCATTTCCTCCACCAGATGCGTTCCTGCCGCTGCACCGTTGACGGTGATCGCCGGTGCCTGGTAGTGCAGGGAAACGGCGGCCACGTACGGGTCCTGATTGCCGATTGAGAACACCAGATCATCGGCATCAAACGTCTGGTTGTGGTTATTGTCCACAATGACATAAACCGATTTATCCAGCTTAAGCAAGCCGACTTCAGACAGGTTATTGGTGCTGGTTCCATTGGTCATTTTAGCCAACACCTGTGAGAACAGATCCTGAGCATTATCGCTTGCCGTCAGGCCGGTAAAGACACTTTTGAGCTCAGTGGCCGTGGTGGCGCTGCCATACAGCGTGGCGGTTTTGTCACCGGTCTTGGAGAAAATCCATTGATTGCCGACATCACCGGCGGTAATGACGCTGTTTTGGTAGCCGGTATTCAGGGTGACCATGCTATCGATAGTACTGTCGCTAAAGGTCAGCTTTTGTGTTGTATCCAGGGTGGTGTTGCCTTTAACGTTGGCCGAATGTACGGTCAGACCGGTATTTTTGACGCTGAGTTGGTTACCCGCCAGTGTATCGATGATATGGCTAAAATCACTTTTGTTAGCGAGTGCGTTAAGGGTTTTGTAGAAACTCCCACCGCCGGTGCCGCTTTTTTCAGACACCAGGTTGAGATCTATTTCGGAGAATACGGGCCCCATAGAGGCATCGATGCCGGTGATGGTTTGCAGGTTATCGCCGAAATCTGATTTGATCGTCAGGTTTAGCAACATATCCGGACCGGTGGTCAAGCCGGTGAGCATTAGCGTTGATATGTGGTTGTCTCCACCGCTTAACGTTAATGCACGCTCTACCGCATGGGTAGATGCGTGTTTCATGGAGATATCCAGCGTATCTTTATGCGTTGACGTCAGGCTGAAAGTCCCCATGTCGAGATAGGGCAGTTCAGTCGCGGCCTCCGTCAAGGCAAGGTTAAATGTTTTATCGCTTTGCAACGAGTCATACACATGGATGCGGCTTTGGTGGGTCAAGTCGCCATTGATCTGCAGGTAATTATTGGTCATGTTAATCAGGGACAGCTCACCGGAATAGGCGGAAATGATGGCACCCTGAGAGCCGGTATAGTTACCGAAAAGAACGTTGGCTCTGTCAGCCTGCGTAAGCGTGCTGACATTGTTATAGGCTTGGTTAAAGATAGTTGCCTGTTGATCAATCACGCCAAAGTCAAATACCTTGCTGCCTTCCGTGGCCACCAGTTGCCCGTTCATGTAAATATTGCCGGTGCCAGTGTAGTGGGTGAGATCAATAAGGGAAAAATACAGGAATTGGTTGATGTTACTTACGATGCTGCCATCGATGCCGCCAGCATCATTGCTGGTCAAGTATATTGACTTGGTAATGAAATTGGCCGATATCATCGAGTTATTATTGTCGACACTGGTATCCCTCTCAGCCAGGAAGTTGTTGCCGATATGATTGGCTCCTCCGTTAATGCTATTTCCTTCCCAATATAATTGGTTGCTTAACAAAAGATTGATCTTGGCGCTACTGAGATCTGCTCCGCTCTCAACCGTGGCGTTTGTCGCTTTTAACTGCTGCGTAGCATCGGCATTTGCGATGTTTGTTTCCGTCAACAACAGATCAATAGCATATTTGTTACCCAATGAATCCCGAACCGTCGTGCTGGTAGCATAGTCGCCGGAAAGCACGATTTTATTAATGCTGCTTGACGGCACCTGACTTAAATCCACCGCAATATTCAGATTGGCGTTGATATTTAACTGGCTCAATGCCGTCAGTGACGCAATTTCCGCATAGGTGACTTCATGGGGAGCACGGGCGTTGATATCCGCCATCAGCTTACCGTTGTCAGAAAGGGAAAAAGTGCCGTTAAAGGTTTTTTGATAACCTAATGCGGCACCTAAATTCACTTCATAGTCATGTAACAGAGTGGCTGGTGGTGGCGTCGGATGGTTATCCAGCGGGTATTTCCCTTCGCGGAAAGCATCAATAATGAGTGAAGTGGCTTTGACTTTGTCATTGCCTGCCTTCAACAGGATCGCCTGTGCCGAGGTGCCGTCGAGTGGGCTGCCATAGAGCTTCATATAAATGGACTGATAGTCGCCAGCGTTGCGGAACAGGTCGGTTTTGGCCAGGATGTTGAGCACTTCGGCCTGAGTCTTGCCACCGGCCAGCAGGCGACTAAAAGAGTCCATCGCGGCGGCATCGGCAGAAACACCGGCGACAGTCAGATAAAGCGACATGACCACTTCGCCATATTTGGCATCCGGGAGTTCACCTGGGGCATAAACATGGGTTGCCGCCGCAAAGTTCTGTCTGGCCACCTCGTGGTTGGTGTCATTTCTGATGTCGTCCATCATGCGCATCATCACGTCTCCGCGTGTTTCACTCTGGCTGTTAAGGCCGCTGACGTATTTTTGCAAGTCGGCGCTGCTGGCCGCGGTGCCAAAGGCTTGGGAAAAGATCTTCTTCACGAAATCTTCGTTGTTCAGTGAACCAATGTAGCCTTTGAGTGAAACGAAATAGTTGGCCATTTCAACGGCGGTTTTTTTTCCGCTATCGAGAATACCGCTCCAGTAATCGATGGCAGCAGAGTTGACCATACTGCCAAGCAAGTAATACATGCCCTGCACATTTTCTGCGGCGGAAATCTGGGAGGGCAGCTCGATTTGCGAAGGGTACAGTGTGGTGTTGATGACGTTTTCCAGATGCTGTTGCTGACTCAAGGGGGCTGCATCACTACCGGCATAATTTTTGGTTTCGGTAATTAACCGGGTTGTCAGACTGCCCAGCGTGGAACCGCCATCGACTTGCGCGGTCAGTGCGTTCAAGGTTGCGGCATCCGGCGGCGTACCATTGGTATTTTGGTAGATATACTGCACTTTTTGGCTGGTAGTCAGGCCATCGTAACGATGTTGACCATCCTCGGAAAGAATAAACTTGGTTGCCAATTCGCTTTGGGTATAGGTCCCTTTTTCAAGCTGTTTGGCGAAGTAGGTCAAGGCCTTGTCGTCTGCTTTTTTTCCCAGTGTGGCGTAGAAAAGGATGGCTACATCCTGTTGTAACGTCAGTAGACTCATGAGATATCCCTGTGGCTATGAAAGAAAAATCCAGTAACGAGTAGGGGCCAAAATTGCCGATTGAGAGGCGATAGTCCCCCAGGCAATTCAGGTGTTCCAAACCTGCGGCGGCCGCAGGTTTGGACGTTAAATCACACTAATTCAACGCTGTGTTGGCTGACACCATTAACTGCGATGGCCGGTGCCTGGTAGTGAAGGTCATTAGCTACCTGGTAAATGTCCTTGTCACCCAGAGCGAATACCATATCGTCCTGATCAAAGTGCTGATTATGGTTTTTATCAATCACCACATACAGGTTACTGCCCAGTTTTACGGCTCCTGCTTCGGCCAGATTCCCATTGCTGGCACCATGAGTGATTTTTTCCAATGCCTTGGCAAAGATATCCTGTCCGTTGTCTCCACTTCCCACGCTGATTGAGTTAAACAGCGTATTAACATCTGATGCCTTACTCACACTGCCGTAAACGGCCATCGTCTGGCTGGCACCGCTGCCGAATAACCATTGCCCGGCACCCTTACCGACGAAAATACTATCGCTTGTTTCCAGGGCTTCGATGGTCACCATACTGTCGATATTGCTATTGCCGAAACTGATCTTATTGCCGCCACTATATGGATTTCCTCCCAGGTCTCGGGTCAGGGTGGTGTTGCCCTGGATCTGAAAACTGTTCATTGCGGTGAAGGCGATGGTGAGTTGATCGCCGGACAGCTCGTCAATGAGTCCATTGTAAGCACTGTGATCGCTCAGAGATTGCAGCAGCTTATAAAAGGCCCCTCCACCGGTACCGCCTTTTTCCAGCGTCAGGTTTACATTGATAATTGGTGGGTTGCTCCAGGGATCTTCTGGCACCGGGATAAAGATGTTTTTCAGAGAGTCGCTAAAATCGGCTTTAATCGTCAGGTTCAGGTCAGTAGAACCATAAACCACCATCGTCTCAATATGATTGCTACCGCCCGCGAGAGTCAGGGTGTTATGCGAGGTTTCCGCAGAGTTAATAGATAAAGTTTCGCCGGATAAGGCTGTCGAATGACTGGTCAGGCTCAGGGTGCCACCATCCACCGTTGACGTTTTATCATTGCCTATCACGATGTTCCAGTGGGGTGTTTCACTACCGGTGAGGGTCTCGAGGTGCAGCTTGCTCTTACTGGTGGCATTGTCCGTTATGCGTAAGTTCACGGGGGTGGCCATAGAAATGTTTATGACATGAACATTGTTGGCAAAACCTGAAAGATTAAACCCCAGCGAGCCGGTCCAGATGTTGCCGGTACTGTCTTTTTGCGCCGCATCGGCCTGAGTCAGGTCGGTGACGCCTGAATAGAGCTTATTGTAGATACTGGCGGTTTGGTTCAACAGGCCGGCATCAAACAGGTTTGAGCCCTCGGTCGCCACCTTTTGTCCATTGAGATAAATATTGGCTGTACCGCGATAATTTGCCAAATCGATATATTGGAAATGCAGGAACTGATTCAGATTGCTTTGAATAGTGCCGCTAATGCCACCCTCTGATCCGGAGCTCAACAACACATCTTTAGTGATGAAGTTTGCAGAAATGACGCTGAAGTTACCGTATTGCCCAGTGGATGTGGACGTAGCGGTGAAATCATTGCTGACTTTATTGACATCGCCAGGAGTGGCGTTGCCTTTCCATAACATCCGGGTTTCGCCACCGCTCTGAGTATTGATATGTGCATGGGCTGTTGCGACATCCAGCCGATCGGCAACTAAGAGGCTGCTGTTGAAATTAATCAAGCCTGCTGCATTGGTTACGTTATTATCGTCGAGGTAAAGCGTAACACTTTTTCCTCTCAGTGAGTCTAACGTGGTTTGGTTGGCGGCAAAGTCTCCTTGCAAAGAGATCTGCTTCAATGATTTGGCAAAGCTGAGATCGACAGCGGCTTCGACGTTGACGTTGAGGGTGATTTGCACCAACTGGGCAATTTCGGCATGGCTTAGTTGGTGTTCGACACCTGAATTAAGACTGCCTTTGAGGGTGCCGTCGGTACTCGATAGCGTCAGGTTACCGCGGATCTGATAACCCAGTTCACTGCCAATTTTATACTCGAAGTCAACCATACTATTGGCGCTGGGCAGAGGGCCACTGTCCAGTGGTGCTTCACCATGGCGGAATGTATCAATAATATTCAGCGTTGCCTGCAGTGGGTTATTGCCCGCTTGCTGAAGAATGGCCTGTTTCTGCAGATCATTGAGGGAAGTGCCGTAGAGCTTGCGATAAACGGTACCAAAGTCGGCTGCGCCCTGGAAGTGAGTCGATTTGGCTAGAAACGTCAGCAGGTCCAGATCGGACTTTCCACCGGCGAGCATTTTACTGTAATAGTCCAAACCGGCAGCATTCAGCGCAGTTTTGTTCGCCAACTGCATAAACAACAAGGCGACAGTTTCCTGGTGATTTAGCGCAGGAAGTTCACCCGCAGCATACACATGGGTAGCATTAAGGAAGTTCTGTTTGGCCGTATCATGTGAAGTATCGTTGCGGATATCGTTAATCAAACGCATAAGAACATCGCCGCGGGTGGCGGTATTATTATTTAAGCCGGCGACATAATCGGCTATTTCGCTCGCACCAGCTTCCACGCCAAAAGTATTCTTGTATACCGTTTTTACAAAATCCTCGTTGCTGAGTTCTTTCAACCCACTGCGGGTATCCACAAAACGACCTGCAATATAGTTGGCGCTGGCTTTTCCTTCAGCAAGAATACTGCTCCAATAATTAATGCCGTCTGCCACCATGAGACTGCCGACCACGTAAAACATAGCCTGAATATCGGCGGCGGCGTCGGCATTGGCGGGATAAGGCGTCAACGCAGGATAGAGCGTAGTATCGATAACCTCGAACAAGTGCTGCTGTTGCGCAACCTGAACGGCATCGCTGCCCGTATAGCTCTTCACTCCGCCTACCAAATCTTTGGTGAGTTGCCCCAGAGATTGCCCACCATTGACCTGGGCTACCAGCGTCCCCAGCAGGCTGGATGCCGGCGCTTCACCGGTGATGTTTTTATAGATATATTGAATTTTTTGCGCGGTGGTTAGCCCATCATAACGCTGGTGCCCATCTTCCGACTGTATAAACTTTTCGGCCAGTTGGTCTTTGCCATAGAGACCCAGATCCAACTGTCTGGCGAAGAAGTCCAGCGTTTTGATATCTGCTTTTTTACCGAGTGTGGCATAAAAAAGGATTGCCACATCCTTCTGTAAGGAAAGGAAGCTCATTTGATGTCCCATTGGTGTGTGAGAGAAAAACAAGCTTTAAGTACAGTTGATAATCCGGAAAAAACAATGTGTTTGGGACTAAGGAAATTCTGGTTTTTCCAAGCGTGCGACCCGATTGTCTGAGCCACAGGTTTGAATTTCCTATTAAATAGATTCAGCACTGTATTGGCTGGAACCATTTACCACCACAGTAGGTGCCTGGTAATGAAGATTTTCAGTAATATCATAAACATCCTTTAAACATGGGTTGCCGCCGCAAATTTCTGTCTGGCCACCTAGTGGCTGGTGTCATTTCTGATGTCGTCCATCATGCGCATCATCACGTCGCCGCGCGTTTCACTCTGGCTGGGTTGCCCGATATGCGACGGATATAACCTGGTGTTGATGATATTTTCCAGATGTTGTTGAGCCAGTGGCACGGCATCTCTGGATTAACGGCAGAAAGCTGAATGATGTTCTGGCTATCTGCTTTTTTTGCCGGCTAGCATTCGTTACAATATCCCGCCGCCAAAAAAATAAAAAAGTCCTCTAGTTTCTTGTTTTTAGACGCGCCGGCATAACGTTTATGTACGTTATTTATTCATTCTATTTCGCCGCGGGCTGATGCACACGGTATGGCGAGGTCAGGTTGTTCCAATGAAAAACATTCTTTCTATTCAATCCCATGTGGTGTTTGGCCATGCAGGCAACAGCGCGGCAGAGTTTCCGATGCGCCGCATGGGCGTTAACGTCTGGTCGCTGAACACCGTGCAATTTTCCAATCATACTCAGTACGGCAAGTGGACCGGTTGCGTGATGCCGGCCAACCATCTGACCGAGATTGCCCAGGGTATTGCGGATATAGATCAACTCAAGCACTGCGACGCGGTGCTGAGCGGTTATATCGGTTCGCCGGAGCAGGGCAACCATATTCTTGAGATTGTGCGTCAGGTTAAGCAGGCCAATCCGAACGCCTGGTACTTCTGCGATCCGGTGATGGGTCATCCGGAAAAAGGTTGCATCGTGGCACCGGGCGTGGCGGAGTTTCATTGTCAGCAGGCGTTGCCGTGCAGTGACATGATTGCGCCCAATCTGCTGGAGCTGGAATTGCTGAGCCAGCGTACTGTGACCAACGTGGAGCAGGCGGTAAGCGCTGCACGCGAGCTGATTGCCAAAGGGCCGAAGCTGGTGCTGGTCAAGCATCTGAGCCGCGCCGGTTATAATATCGATTGTTTCGAAATGCTGCTGGTCACGGCTAGCCAGGCCTGGCACATCAGCCGTCCGCTGGTGGACTTCGGCGAGCGTCAACCGGTGGGCGTAGGCGATCTGACCAGTGGTCTGTTGCTGGTTAATTTGCTCAAGGGTGAGGCGTTGGACAAAGCACTCGAACACGTCACGGCGGCGGTGTATGAAGTGATGCTGACGACCCAGGCAATGGGTGAGTATGAGTTGCAGGTGGTGGCGGCTCAGGAGCGTATTGTGCAGCCGGGCTGCGAGTTTAAAGCGGTAAGGCTGTAACGCTGCCGGCAGAGCGCCCCGGCGTATTCTCGCCGCCGGGGCGCAGGTATTATTTCAAGCCTTCCGCATTCAACGTTGCGTCCACCGCAGGTCGCGCGGCCACGCGATCAAAATAGGCCGAAAGCTGGCTGCGCTTTTTGATATCAAACTGCAGGGCGATGGCCCAGCGCAGAATGGTGAACAAATAGGCATCCGCCACGCTGAACTTGTTGCCCAACAGGAAATGCTGCTTCGCCAGCACCGAATCCAGATAGTCAAACTGCTTGTCCAGTTTTTCCCGCGCGATGGTTTTGTATTCTTCAGGCGTTTTCGGGTTAAACAGCGGACTGAACCCCTTGTGCAACTCAGTGGCAATATAGTTCAGCCATTCAATGGCATGATAACGCGACAGCGTACCGGCTGCGGGGATCAGACCGCGATCCGGCACGCGATCCGCCAGATATTGCACAATTGCCACGCCTTCGGTCAGCAGGCTGCCATCATCCAGCAGCAGCGCCGGGACCTGTCCTTTCGGGTTGATGGTCAGATAGTCCGCACCGCTTTCGGTCTTTTTCAGCGCCAGATCGACCTTTTCTGCGGTGAAGTCCAGGCCTGCTTCGCGCAATACAATATGGGGGGACAGAGAACAGGCGCCGGCTTTATAGAACAGTTTCATCGAAAGCTCCTTGATAATGATGAGTGACAGGCATGCTTAACCTCTGATCCTAGTCCTATAACGTCAAAATTACAGCGCCTTAATCGACAAATTTAACTTATCAATGCGGCTTGCGGTTGCAACTGCGCCAGGGTAGCGGCAATTTGCTGCTGCAACGCTTGCGGCACGGCTTGCATTGGTGAGCGCAGTTCATTGCGGATCAGCCCTTGCTGCGCCAGTGCGGCTTTTACCGGCGCCGGGTTAGGGAAGCTGAACATCTGGTGGATCATCGGCAGCAGGGCATAGAAGTTGGCGCGGGCGGCAATCAAATCGCCTTCTGCGACCTGTTGCACCAGTTGTACAAAGCGCTGTGGATGAATGTGTGCGGAAGCCGAGATTGCACCGGTGCCACCCAGGCACAGCGTAGTTAGGATCAGGTTATCCTCACCGGTCAGCACGTCGATTTCACCGTCATTAATCAGCGCCATCATGGTGTCAGGATTACCGCTGCACTCCTTAATCGCTTTTACCCGTGGATGACGTGCGATCTGACGCAGGGTGGCCAGTTCGATAGTAATACCGGTGCGTTGCGGAATGTTATACAGGATCACCGGCACGCTTGAGGCGTCGGCAAGCTGGGTAAAGTAGTCCACCAGGCCGCATTGCGATGGGCGAATATAATAGGGGGCCGGGATCAATACGCCGGCAATACCACGCAGCTGGATGGCCTGCTGCATTTGCAAAGTGTCGACCATGTTATTACCGGACAGGCCCATCACCACCTGATGAGCCGGAGTGACGGCCAGCACTGCGTCGAGCACCGCCAATTGTTCGTCCTGGTTTAACGCGGCCGCCTCACCGGTAGTGCCGCAGACCACCAGTCCATCGACGCCGGAGGCAATAAGATGCTGAGCCAGCCGTTGGGTGGCCGGCAGGTCGACTGCATGATGATTAAATGGGGTAACCAGCGCCACCCAAATACCGGAAAATGAGGCCATAATAAGTTCCTTCAGTACGAGCAATAAGAAGCCAGATAAGAAAACAAGCGAGGGACGATGCGCTGATAATGAATATTCTGCATGAGGCTGTCAATTTACAACCGCTTGATAACAGGGTTAATCATGATTAAGCGGCACGGATGAGTTTGGCTAATAAAAAGGAGGAAATAAAAAACCCCGCCTTGGCCTACTGTCGGTCAGTTAAGCAACGTTCTGAATAAGAATGTACGACGTTGTTTAAGTGGGCGTCCCCCTCTCCCGAGGGAGAGGGCCGGGGTGAGGGGCTTTCGCGTTGGTATGTATCCCCTCACCCTAACCCTCTCCCAAAGGAGAGGGAACAATATCACCTAAACTGAAAAGCATTACGTCTTGGCAGGGTTTCCGAGGGGGGTTAACGCGGACGGCGAGTGCTGTTGATCGAGGCTGTCCAGTTGAAAGTTTCGCCAGTGGGTTGAATACGGTTGGCTTTACGCTCGGCGCGGGTAGCTTTTTCAATTTTCGCGCGGGCGGCGGTAATTCGCGCCACCACTTCGTCCTTGATCTTGTTATTTTCGGCGTTGGTTAATGCTCTGCCGAGGTTTTTACGTGCCTTGTCCAGCTCGGTTTTTACTTCACGTTGTTCGCTTTCCGTCATGTCTTTCAGCGTCAGTTTTTTCATCGTTATAGCCTGGTCAGTGAAGATGGCAGCCAGTGTACAGCAATTAGAGGCCCGAAGATGCCGATGCCGTTACGGAAATGCCGGGTAGGGTGAAGCAACCTGTCACATTTCTTCCTGCAACTCGCTGAGAAAACGCCGCATGCGGTCGGTGCGCTCCCGCGCCATTTTCTTGCCGGTAGCGGTTTGGAAGCCTTCCTGCAGCTTGAACAGTTTGGTTTCGAAGTGATCCAGACAAAAACGCTTATCGTCATATTGGCGTTGCTGCGCCAGCGGATCGGCAGCGTCGTACAGCGCGCTTCGCATGCGCCCGCCAATATAGAAACAGCGCGCCACGCCAATCATGCCGATGGCGTCCAGGCGGTCAGCGTCCTGAAGAATTTTGGCCTCCAACGTTTCCGGGGTAATGGCGGCGGAGAAACTGTGAGCCTCGATAGCATGGGCGGTTTTGGCGATGTCCTGCGGCTCCCAACCCAGTTGCGTCAACGTCAGGGTGGCTTTTTCCGCCGCCAGGCGTGAAGCCAGGTGGCGCTGTGGCGAGTTTTTTTCCACCGCCACGCAGTCATGCAACAGCACGGCCGCACAGAGAATGCGACGGTCACCGCCTTCTTGCTGACTGATATTGCGAGTATTTTTCCACACCCGGTGTAAATGAGCCACGTCATGTGAGCCATCATCGGAATCGAGTGTCAGTGGCAACAGGGCCTGGGCCAATTCCTGATGCGGTGAAAACGGCTGCAACAATGCTTGCGCCAGGGTTGAAAAATGCACGCTATGCTCCTTATGGGTGGAAACCTAAAACCATAACAGCCGTCGATGAGGCCGTTATGACGGCGCGGTAAAAAGATTGTTTACTGTACTGCAACAGACTATTGCCATAATCACGGTTTTTGTGCCGGAATAAGCAACTTACAATAGCCTTGTTCCGGTCATTCCCGCTTGGTGTAAGCCTGTGTCTGCGGGGTGTGACCGGAATATCCTGCTAATGCTATCGGAGAAACCCCATGCCAACGAATCTTGAAATTGTACGCGCTACCTATGAAGGCGGCAGTGCCGAAGAGAATGGTCGTAACCTGTTGGCGGCACTAGCGCCCGACGCGGAGTGGACCGAAGCCGCAGGTTTTCCCTATGCCGGTACCTACATTGGCCCGCAGGCGATCTTCAAAAATGTTCATCAACGTCTGGGAACGGAATGGCAGGGCTACCGCGCCGATGTCGACCATTTTTATGATGCCGGTGAAAACGTGATTGCCCAGGGCTTCTACCATGGCACCTATGGCGCGACCGGCAAATCATTTACCGCATCCTTTGCGCATATTTATCAGCTGCGCGCCGGGAAAATCATCAAGTTTGTGCAAATTGTTGACAGTGCAAAAGTGCTGGAGGCCATGCAGGGCTAAAGGCCGCTGTGTTTGCCAAATTTGCGATCGTACTCCCGTCGGTAACCGCGCGCCTTGTTGCGATCGCGGATCCACAAATAGCCGCATACCAGCGCGACGGAGCCTGAAAAGGTAATGTTGCGCATATCCCGGTCATAAAAATACACCAGCACGGCGTCCGTCGCTGCGATAAAGGCAATCCATTTATACATATGGGATTGCCGTCGCGTGGCGGCGTTGAGGCGCTTTAACTGTCTGGCTTCGTGCATAACCGGCTTTTGCTGCATAACGTCTCGTCGGTAATAAATTTCTTAGTGGTAAATTAGCAGAAGTTTCCCGAAGGTGGAAAAGACAAACGTGCGCCGGGTCGGTTTTCATCGGGGGCTGTAGCCCCAATCTCATAATGCCACTACGGCCTCGATCTCCACGCTGACCAGCGGTGAGAACAGTGCGCTGACCGCAACCAGCGAACAGGCCGGCAGCGCCCCATCAAAATAATCAAACAGTACCGGCCGCAGGGCCGGCAGATCGCCGATGTCGGTTAAGAAGACCGTGATTTTAATCAGCGCTTTTAGATTCGTTCCCTCGTCGGCGGTGATGGTCGCCAACTGCTCCAGAATGGCCTGCGTCTGTTGTTGCGTGGTTTGCCCTTGCGCTTCGGTGGCAAATGCCGTCAGGCCGGAAATGTACAGCGTATTACCATGGCGCACGGCATGGACATAGGGCCCGCCCGGCGTCGGTAATTGCGGATAATTAATGCGCTTCAATGATGTCATGGTAAAAACCCCGAGAGATTAATTAAAAAAATATACAAACTTGGTTAGGATAGTGAGACGAACATCGGAAGTACGCAGAGATTTATTGTTTTTTAATAATATCACTAACATTTATTTATAACTGTGAAGGACCTTTCAGGGTAATGAATCAGGCCTTAATTCCCTATATGCAACGCTGGCAGTTGCAGCCCGACGGTCAGGCATTTGAAACTCACAGCAGCCTGCTGATACCGGTACGCTATCAGGGGGCCGCCGCCATGTTGAAAATTGCCCGTGAACAGGAAGAGAAGTTCGGCGGGTTATTGATGTGCTGGTGGCAGGGCGATGGTGCTGCTCGAGTGCTGGCCTGGCATGACGACGGCATTTTGCTGGAGCGTGCGCAAGGCCGCCTCTCGCTGGCGCAGATGGTACGTGATGGCGAAGATCGACGGGCCACGGCGATTTTGTGCCAGGTGGTTGCCCGCCTGCATGCGCCGCGTGCCGAGCCTTTGCCGGAGCTTATTCCCCTGGACCAGTGGTTCAACTCACTGTGGCCGGCGGCGCAGGCGCATGGCGGCATGTTGCGTCTCAGTGCCAGCGTGGCGGCTGAGTTACTGACCAGCCCGCGCGAACAGACGGTGCTGCACGGCGATATTCATCATGATAACGTGCTGGACTTCGCTGAGCGCGGTTGGTTGGCGATCGATCCCAAACGTCTGTATGGCGAGCGTGCTTTCGATTACGCCAATATCTTCTGCAATCCCAACTACGGTATCGCCACCGATCCCGACATTTTTCTTTGTCGGGTCGAGCAGGTCTGCCGGTTGGCCGGACTGGATCGCCAGCGGCTGCTGCGGTGGATCCTCGCCTGGGCCGGATTGTCCGCGGCCTGGTTTATGGAAGACGGCGAGGCGGCGGATATCGATTTTCGCGTCGCAGAACAGGCCGCCCGTGCGTTGGGGCTTTCGCTCCCGGAAGGGGACTCAGGGTTCATCCTGCCAGTAATCGAGCGAGGCTGAGGGGCGTTGCACATAGCGCACCGCTTTACCTTCACGCAGCGCCGTCGCCTGGAACTTGCCTGAGTCCGGATACTCCACCAGTTCGGGCTGTTCGCGGGTACTGATGGAAAGATATTTCAACGGCGCTTGCGACGTATTGATGATCTGATGCGGATATTCCGGCCCCGGTGGGATAAAAATCACGTCACCGCTTTTGATCGGCAGTTGTTCTCCGGCAACCCGCAAGGTACCGGTTCCCTCCAGCACGATAAACATTTCTTCCTGCGCATAGTGGAAGTGATAAGGGCAGGAACGCATGCCCGGTGCCACTACGTCGATAGAGGCACCCAGCTTACTGGCGGCGGTGCCGGTACCCAAACGCGCACCAAGGCTGTCGTACAGTGGCGGGCGTGCGTCGTGCGTTTTTTCAACCTGTTCGAAATTACGGATCAGACGCTGAGCTAACAGCGTGGCTTGTTCATTCATAGGTTATCTCGTGACAATGTAACTTAATCAGTAGCGCGTCCCGGTCATTATCGATTTGCATGTTCCTGCTGGCCATACCAGCCCGGTCGGCGTTTCGGCTGTGGCCAGAACAGTGCGGCCTGGCCTCCGTCTGGGATCTGCCACACCTCGCAGTCATAAATGGTGAAGGTGTCGCCGAATTTATCGACCCGCAGTCCGCGATATCCCTGTGCAATACCTTGCTCAGTGACCTTGTCCAGCAATTGCTGACGCTCCGCGCGGTCTGCCGGAGAAGCGCTTAACCGGGAAGGCAGCGCGATAAACTCATCAAAGGAATAGCCAAAGCATTGTTGTGCGCAGTGATTGGCATAAATAAACACCGGATCGCCGCCGCCGGTGTGGGCCAGCAGGCTGTAGGGCGCCTGTTGATGCAGCCAGGTCAAGCGTTCGCCGACCGTAGGCTGTGGGCCGGGCAATCCGTCACCTGTCCAGTGGCGGTATGCGGCGTCTATCCGTTGAATCAGGTCAATCTGCGCTGAAGATGGCATAGAAACTCCCTTAACGATCCCTGGAGGGCAACATTCGTCCCTCTCTCAGTTAAGCAGAAGATCGCCAAAGGGGGGAGAAATTGCCGGATGGGATCGATTTATAGCCCGACTTGCTGGTTAGTCCCCTGAACGGCTGGCGCGTTGCGGTAACGACAGGATGATATGGGCGATTGCGCCGCCAATAATCCCCCAAAATGCCGAGCCGACGCCGAGCAGCGTCACGCCGGATGCAGTGATCAAAAAGGCGATCAGTGCGGCGTCGCGTTGCTTTTCATCCTGCAGCGCGCGTTGCAAACTGCCGGCGATGGTGCCCAGCAGGGCCAGCCCGGCAATGGTGTGGATCAGGGCCACGGGCAATGCGCTGAACAACATACTGATAACGCCGCCAAACAGGCCGGCCAACAGATAAAACACCCCGGCGGCGACGGCAGCCATATAGCGGCGCTGTGGATTGGGGTGTACGTCTGGCCCCATACAAATGGCGGCAGTAATGGCGGCAATACACACCGAGAATCCACCGAAGGGGGCCAGCAGCAGCGCGGTCAACGCGGTCCAGCTAATCAGTGGCGAAGTGGGCACGCTGTAGCCGGCCGCCTTTAGCGTGGCAATACCGGGGGCATTTTGTGACGCCATGGTGACCACGAAGAACGGCACGCCAATCCCCAGCAGTGTCGACCAGCTAAAATGCGGCGTAATAAATTCCGGCATGGCGAATGCCAGCGGTTGTGGTGAAAGATGAATGTTGCCCTGCAGCGCCGCAATCGCCAGCCCGGCCAGCAGCGTCAGTACAATGGCATAACGCGCCAGATAACGCCGCGTCACCAGATACACCAGCCCCATTCCGGCGCTGAGTGCGAAATTGACCTGTAGCGAGGCAAAGGCATCCAGGCCAAAGCGCAGCAAAATCCCCGCCAACATCGCCGCCGAAATAGCCTGCGGAATATAATCCATCAGCCGGGCGAACAGTCCGGTTACGCCGCACAGCAGGATCAGCCCTGAGGCAAAGATAAATACGCCAATCGCTTCGTTAATCGGCGTGCCGGGCAGGCTGGTGACCAGCAGCGCTGCGCCGGGGGTCGACCAGGCGGTCAGGATCGGCGTGCGGTAATACAGCGAAAGCCCGAGCGAGGTAATGCCCATCCCCAGTCCCAGCATGCTCAGCCAGCCGCCGATCTGCAAGGGGGTAGCACCGGCAGCGGCAGCCGCCTGGAAGATAATGGCCGCCGAACTGGTGTAGCCGACCAATACCGCAACAAACCCGGCCATAACGGCAGGCAGAGACAGATGACGCAGAGAGATGGCAGGGCGCATGGTCAACTCCGGCAAAGATTGTGCGTTATAACGCACGATAAGCGACGAGCATAGCACCGTGCGTTATAGCGCACAAGTGGCTATAATCAGCCGCACTATCAGGGGAGAAAAACATGCAGGAACTGTCTGGCCATTTGGCCCAAACGCTTCGTTCTCTACGCAGCCAGCGCGGCTGGAGTCTGGCGCAGGCGGCTGAAAACACCGGCGTCAGCAAGGCGATGCTGGGGCAGATCGAACGGGGGGAATCGAGCCCGACGGTGGCAACCTTATGGAAAATCGCCACCGGCTTTAACGTGGCCTTTTCCGCCTTTCTGGAGATTTCGCCGCTGCAACAGCAAGCCACGTTACATCGCTACGGCGATGCTCCGGTGTTCAATCAAGGCAACGCCGATATGCGGGTGGTGCCGCTGTTTCCGTTCGACAGGCAACTGGGTTTTGACATGTTCGTTATCGATCTGGCGCCAGGCGCGCTCAGCGAGTCTTCGGCCCATGAGGCCGGAGTGATTGAGCACGTGATTGTCATCAGCGGTGAACTGGAACTGGCGGTTGACGGCCAATGGCACCACTTGACCTGCGGTGAGGCGATGCGCTTTCAGGCCGACAGGCCACATGCCTATCGCAATGACAGTCAACAGACGGTGCGCATCCACGATCTTATCCATTATCCTAAATTTTGACTCAACGGCATGGGCGCAGGCTTTGACTCTGCACCGCCAAACGCCTAGTTTATTGAAAATGATTCTTATTAACTATCAAAGGGAGCTTGAGTTTGCCTATTACCCACCGCAACCGACGTCAGTTTCTTAAACTCAGCGCACAAACCGCAGGAGCCGTATTCGCGATGACTTCATTACCGAGCAGTATCCGCCTGGCGATGGCGGCAGAAAATGGCGCCAGATCCACCGATGAATTTTTATGGCTGGAACAGCTGCAGGGCAAGGCCGTACAGGCGTGGATTAAACAGGAAAACCAGCGTACCACCGCGCGTTTCGCCCAGGGCGAAGGCTTCCAACGGGTGGAAAAACAGGTGCTGGATATTCTCAATAAAGAGAGCCAAATTCCGTGGGTCGCCAAGCGCGGCGATTACTATTACAACTTCTGGCAGGATCAAACCAATCCGCGTGGCTTATGGCGGCGCACTACGCTGCAGGAGTATCGCAAGGCCAAGCCAGCCTGGGAAACGGTGTTGGATATCGATGCGTTAGGCAAGGCCGAGGGCAAAGATTGGGTATTCCACGGCTCGCAGTCGTTAGCGCCGGAGTATCGCTATTGCCTGCTGGAACTGTCGCCGGACGGCGGTGACGCCACCGAAATTCGTGAGTTTGATCTGGTTAACAAAGAGTTTGTCAAAGACGGCTTTGTGCTGCCGGTAGCGAAAAGCCAGGCATCGTGGATTGATAAAGATACGCTGTTTATCGCCACCGATTTCGGCGCAGGCTCAATGACTCAGTCCGGCTATGCGCGTATTGCCAAACGCTGGCGGCGGGGTACGCCACTGAGCGCCGCCCAGACCTTGTATGAAGCGCAACCGCAGGATATGACGGTGTTTGCTTATCATGACCAGACGCCGGGGTTTGAACGCAACTACGTGGGCCGCAGTCTGGACTTTTACCGCCGTGAAACCTATCTGCTGACCGCGCAAGATCAACAGGTCAAAATTGATATCCCCGCCGATGCCGAGTTCAGCACGCACCGCGAGTGGATATTGATTAAACCGAGCAGTGATTGGGAGGTTGAGGGGACTCGTTATCCTTCTGGCTCACTGCTGGCGGCCCATTTTGATGATTATCTGGCGGGCAAACGTGAGCTAACGGTGTTATTTGCCCCGACCGCGCAGGCGGCGCTGAGCGATTACAGTGGTACTCGCGACCACCTGATCCTCAGCATCATGGACAATGTGGTCAACCGATTGGAAGTCCTGACACCGCAGGGCAAAACCTGGCAGCGCAAGCCGCTGGGCAAGCCAGGGGCGATCAGCACTATTTCCGCCGGTGGGGTCGATGACGAAACCAACGACTATTTCCTGACGATCAGCGGATTCCTGCAACCGACTTCGCTGTATCTGGGCAATCTCGACGGCGGTGAGGCAGAATTGCTCAAGCAGGGGCCGCAGGACTTTGATGCCAGCGGTTATCAGGTCAGCCAGCATTTCACCGAGTCTAAAGACGGCACGCGCGTGCCGTATTTCCAAATTTCAGCCAAGGGCATCAAGCTTGACGGCAGTAACCCAACCTTGCTGTATGGCTATGGCGGCTTTGAAGTGTCGCTCTTGCCGGGCTATATGGGGGCTAAAGCCCCGGCCTGGCTGGAACGCGGTGGGGTGTACGTGGTGGCGAATATTCGTGGCGGTGGCGAGTATGGCCCGGCCTGGCATCAGGCGGCGTTAAAGCAAAACCGGCATCGCGCCTATGAGGACTTTGCCGCCGTGGCTGAAGATTTGATCGCACGAAAAGTGACATCGTCACAACATCTGGGCGCGCGGGGTGGCAGTAACGGTGGCTTGCTGGTGGGCAATATGCTGACGCTGTACCCGCAACTTTTCGGCTGCATCGTCTGTGAAGTGCCGTTGCTGGATATGCAGCGCTATACCCAGCTTTCCGCCGGTGCCTCCTGGATTGCCGAATATGGCGACCCGAGCAAGGCGGAAGAATGGGCCTACATCAAAACCTTCTCGCCGTATCACAATATCAAAGCCGGAGTGTCCTACCCGCCGGTGCTGTTTTACACCGCCACCAGTGACGATCGGGTCAACCCGTCGCACGCCCGTAAAATGGCGGCACGCATGCAGCAGATGGGGTATCCGCAGGCCTATTTCTATGAGAATACCGAAGGCGGGCACAGTGCCGCTGCGGACAAGAAACAGGCCGCATTCCACGGTGCACTGGTCAGTGAGTTTATGTGGGACAATTTGAGCGCAAAATCCACAGCCTGATGACATAAAAAAGCCGGGGCAAATTAATGCCCCGGCTTTCTTTTACCTGTCTGAATCCGTTGTCAGCAATCAGTTGGTGATAGCGGCCGCCTGAGCTTTCTTCTCGGTATCTTCTGCGGTGTCCAGCGTCATGCGATGCAGCTTCGGCGCGGTCAGCATCATCAGGATGGCGATCACGGCGGTAGCGATACCGATTTGCATAAACACGTGGCTGTAGATAGCCAGTGAAGCGTGCGCATCGTTGACGTCGCCAGGCACGGCGGTCAGACCTGCCACTTTACCGGCAATCAGCGCGGCGGCGGCGGTGGTCAGGAACCAGGAACCCATGATAAAGCCCATCAGACGTTGTGGTACCAACTGCGCGACCATCGCCAGGCCCAGGCCGGAGATCATCAGTTCGCCGATACTCTGCAGCGCATAGCTCAGGATCAGCCAGTTCACCGAAACGATACCCTGCTCATTGGCGAAGCTGGCGCCCCACGGCAACACCAGGAAGGCGCCGGAGCACAGGATCATACCGAAGGCGAACTTGTGCGGCATCGGCAGACGGTCGCCCATCTTGTTATACAGCGCCGCCAGAATCGGGCTGGCCAGCATGATCCAGAACGGGTTCAGCGCCTGATACTGTTCAGGTTCAAACGCCAGACCGAGGATATTGTGCTCGACGTTATGGATGGCGAAGAAGTTCAGCGAGGTCGGCATCTGGGCATACAGCACGAAGAACACCACCGCTTCCAGCATCAGCAGAAAGGCGACGATCATCTTGCGGCGCGCTGTGCCATGCAGCGTAAAGGCTTCCTTGGCGAACACGACAACAATGCCCAGGGAGATAATCGCCAGCGCCCAGCGGGCAATGACCTGGTTGTGCAGCAACCAGCTTGACAGGGCAACCAGCGCCACGATGCCAACCAGCACCATCAACAGCTTCTTGACCTGCAGCGGTTTAAAGTCCGGCTTGGAGCCGTGTTGTTTCACCCATTTGTGGCACACCATAAAGTTGACCAGGGTGATCAGCATGCCCACCACGCTCAGTGAGAACGCGACGCTCCAGCCATATTTCGCCGCCAGCCACGGGGTCGCCAGCATCGACAGGAAAGAACCGATATTGACGGACATATAGTACATGGTAAATGCACCGTCCAAACGCGGGTCGTCTTTCTCATAGCAGGTCGACAGCAGGGAGGATGGGTTCGCCTTGAACAGGCCGCTGCCCACGGCGATGGTCGCCATGCCCAGATAGACCCAGAAGATTTCATGGCCGGAGTACGCCACCATGGCATAACCGACGGCCAGTACCAGCGCACCCAGCACGATCACGCGCTTGGAGCCCAGCACTTTATCCCCCAGCCAGCCGCCGATGGCAACGAAGCCATACACCAGAGCGCTGAAGGACGAAAACAGGGTAATGGAGTCGGCTTCGCTCAGGCCAAGCATTTTGACCAGATAAACCGCCATGATGCCTTGCAGGCCGTAATAACCGAAACGTTCCCACAGTTCGATCGAGAAGATCAGGTAGAACGCCTTAGGTTGTTTGAAGGCGTTAAGACTGACGCCTTCAGGGTGTTTGCTGTTGTTGTTTGCAGTTGACACTGGTACCTCTGATTTTTCACTGCCCCGTCTCGTAGAGACGAGAAATTGCAAAAGGTGATGCAGGACTGCATCCTTCTGCGTTGTTATAGGATGGGATGACGGCGGTTAATGTTCACTATCTTTGTCAACGAGGCAATACGTTTGTCATATCCTGTTACATATAACGCTCGCGAAGTGAAACGACCATGTTGCAAATGTTATGCAGCATTAACTTTCAACTTTATTTACTTTGCCGAGTTTTTGTTTTGATTAAAAGCTATACGGAATTCAAACAGGGATATATTCTGCTGTATCGGCTTTTTATGGTTCATATCAATAGGTGGGGTGAATAATCCATTGGAATGTTGTGCATATGGCGGTTTTTGTAAAATTATAGAAATTTGAGAAAACAGCGCTGGCGGTTGTGACGACAATGTGATCGTCAAAACGTGAGACTTGCCGCAATATTTGACTAATTTTCCGCTTGAAAATAAGCGGGAAGTGAGTTTTTCACTAAAATCCGTGAGAACACCAAGGTTACTGCTGCTTGATATCACATTTCCGATAAAAAATAGGTCAGTGGCGGGGCTGATAGAGGGGCGCCAGGTTGCGCCCATGGCAATCAGGCGTCGGGATAAACTTTCTCTTTAAACTCGCACAGGTCTTCAATCATGCAGGAGCCGCAGCGGGGTTTTCGTGCGATGCAGGTATAGCGCCCGTGCAGGATAAACCAGTGGTGGCAATCAACCTTGAATTCGGCCGGTACGACCTTCAGCAGCTTCTCTTCAACCAGATCGACATTTTTGCCCGGCGCGAAATTAGTGCGGTTACAAACGCGAAAGATATGGGTATCGACGGCAATGGTCGGCCAGCCAAAGGCGGTATTGAGCACCACGTTGGCGGTCTTGCGACCGACGCCGGGCAAGGCCTCCAGCGCCGCACGGTCTTCCGGCACCTCACCTGCGTGCAACTCCAGCAGCATGCGGCAGGTTTTGATCACGTTTTCGGCCTTGCTGTTAAACAGGCCGATGGTCTTGATGTAGCCTTTAACGCCGTCGACGCCCAGAGCCAGCATGGCGGCCGGCGTATTGGCCACCGGATAAAGCTTGGCGGTAGCCTTGTTGACGCTGACGTCGGTCGCCTGAGCGGACAGCAGTACGGCAATCAGCAGCTCAAACGGCGTGGTGTACACCAGCTCGGTGGTCGGATGCGGATCGTTGTCGCGTAGTCGGGTAAGAATTTCCAGCCGTTTCTGCTTATTCATTACGCTTTTTCTGCCTGTCCTTGTCCCTGCGCCGGTTCGGCCAATAATGCCTTGGCCGTGCGCGCCTTCATTTTTTCGTCAATCAGGTATTTTACCGCCAACAACAGGCCCAGACCAATGAAGGCCCCCGGTGGCAGCATCGCCAGCAGGAACGGGCTGTCGAAGTGAACCACCTCAATCCGCAGTACCTTGGCCCAACTGCCCAGCAGCATATCGGCACCGTCGAACAGGGTACCGTTACCCAGCAGCTCACGCATCGCACCCAGCGTCACCATCACGCCGGTAGCCCCCAGGCCAATCGCCAGGCCGTCCAGTGCGGACAGACCGACCGGTTTTTTAGAGGCTACCGCTTCGGCGCGGCCAACCACGATACAGTTGGTGACGATCAGCGGGATAAATATCCCCAACGACTGATAAAGGCCGAAGGCATAGGCGTTGATCAGCATTTGCACAATGCTCACCGCCGCAGCGATGATCATTACGTAAATCGGGATACGGACTTCATTCGGCACCCAGCGGCGTACTGCGGATATCGAGGTGTTGGTCAGTATCAACACCAGCGTGGTCGCCAGCCCCAGCCCGAGGGCGTTGGTGACGGTAGAGGTCACGGCCAGCAGCGGGCACATCCCCAACAATTGCACCAGCGCGGAGTTGTTCTTCCACAGCCCCTGGACAATCAGATCTTTGGCTTCACTCATTCGCTGGCTCCACAGGCAGGTAAGCTATCAAGTTTAGGCGGCAGCGTTTCCATATACAACGCCGTGCGTCGAACGGCATTGACCACCGCACGCGGCGTGATGGTGGCGCCGGTGAACTGATCGAACATACCGCCGTCTTTCTTCACCGCCCAACGTTTATCGTCCGGGCCATCAATTTTTTTACCGCTGAAAAACGAGATCCAGTTCGATATACGCAGTTCGATTTTATCGCCGAGGCCAGGGGTTTCATGGTGTGCCACCACCCGGGTACCCAGCACGGTACCGTTGAAATCGGCACCGACCAGCAATTGAATGGCGCCGGAATAACCGTCCGGCGCGGTGGTTTCCAGTGCAGCGGCGGTGGGTTGGCCATTTTTACGCGCCAGATACAGGCGATGTGGCGCATCGTTGCCCAACGCCGGGTTGCTGACCAGGAAACACTCGGTCTGCATATTGTTGTCGTAATGTTCTGGCGGCACCACCTGATCAAGCAGCGCCTTTTGCTGCAGTGCGGCCTGGTGGGCGATGGTGTTCTGCGTCAGGCTGTGGACTACCGCAGTCAGGCCGGTGGTCACAGCGGCAAACACCGCCAACGTGGTGCCATGCTTTCTCATTGAATTTAGCATCATGGCTCCTTAGCGGTGACCGTACACGCGCGGCTGCGTGTAGTGGTCGATCAGTGGGACAGTAATGTTGGCCAGCAACACCGCAAAGGCTACGCCGTCCGGATAACCGCCGTAAACGCGAATTAGCCACACTAGCACGCCCACCAATGCGCCGTAAATCAGGCGGCCTTTCGGCGTGGTGGAGGCACTGACCGGATCGGTAGCAATAAAGAATGCGCCCAGCATGCTGGCACCGGAGAACAGGTGGATCAGCGGCGAGGCCTGCTGCGCCGGGTCAAGCCACCAGGCCAAACCGGAACACAGGGCGATGGCCGCCAGCATGCTGAAGGGGATTTGCCAGTGGATCAGACGACGACCCAGCATAAACAGGCCACCGGCCAGGAAACCGAGATTAACCCATTGCCAGCCGATACCGGCCAATGTGCCACCGAACAGCGGCTGTTGCAGCACCTGCTCAACGCTATGACCGCTGCGCAGGCCGGTTTTGAAACCGTCGAGCGGGGTGGCCTGGCTGATGCCGTCAATACCCATTTGCAGTTCATGGATGGTGGCGCCCTGCGTCGTGTGGCCGCTGAAAATAGCCAACAGGGTATCCTGGAACGACAGCGCGGTAGCCCGCAGTTCATCCGGCGGTAACCAACTGGTCATCTGAACCGGGAAGGCGATCAGCAACACCACATAACCGACCATGGCCGGATTGAACGGATTCTGCCCGAGGCCGCCATACAGTTGTTTGGCAATAACGATGGCGAAGAAAGTGCCGATGACAATCATCCACCAGGGGGCCAGTGGCGGCAGACTGATGCCGAGCAATAGGGCGGTCAGCAGGGCCGAGTTATCCGCCAGCCGGGTGCGCACCGGCAATTTGCGCAGAGAAAGGATGATCCCTTCCGCCAGCAGGGCGACGATCATCGCCAGTGCGGTCTGGACCAGCGTGCCATAGCCAAAAAACCATACCTGCGCAGCGATACCGGGAATGCAGGCCAACATCACCCACAGCATGATACGGCTGGTGCTTTGCTGGTTATGGGTGAAGGGGGAACTGGCGATGTGCAAGCCTTTGCTGGCTGTGGGTTGTACCGGCCTGAACTTCATAGAGAACTACACCTATCTTTGCCGGACATCGGCAGGTTCAACGCGCCTCTCAGCGGAGACGCAGGAAAAATTATAGCGCTGCATTCTACCTGAATCACCCGGAGGGTAATACGTCTTAATTGTAGGGCTATTAGCCTTTTAGCACTGGATGTAATCCTAAATTTCTCCGACCTATGGCGCGATCGGATTTTTGTTGGTTATATAATCGGGCTAGATTGGTAGTGCAAGATCGAAACTGCCGGTATTTATGGCCGGTGGCAGGCAATAACCTCTGGATTGATATGGTTTTTTTTGGTTCGTTTTTTCGCACAAAATAACAACTTTTACATAATCTATGTGGGTTATTATCCCGAGTATTATTGAGTTAGTGAATGTAAATTAATGACAAATGAAGATGTATTTTTTATTGAAGAGTTAATTGAGTGGGTTGAGATACATCTGGAGAAACGGCCAAACCTGGACGAAGTCGCGCGCATTTCCGGCTATTCCAAATGGCACCTGCAACGCAAGTTCAAACGCATCACCGGCATTCAACTCGCCACCTATATCCGTTCACGCATTCTGACGCGCGCTGCGGTGGCGTTACGCATTACCCACCGTTCCATCATCGATATATCAGACGAACTGGGCTTCGACTCGCAGCAAACCTTTACCCGTATGTTCAAACAGCGCTTCGAAACCACCCCCAATCGTTACCGCTCGATGGAACATTGGGACGTGAAGAACCTGATGCCGCGTTTTAGTTTCGACGCCGATTTTGCGGCCGATTTTTACCCTGAGGTGAAGCGCCTGACGCTGCCGAACATGCAACTGGTGGGGTTCTCGCGGCAGTTGGATTTCTCTTCGGAAACGGAGATCGAACATTCGTCCTGTATGGCGATGAAGGACGAGATTTTTACCGACTTCTTCCGTGGCCTGAGTGTGGACTGCCATCGGGTGTACAGCATCCATTCCGTCCGCAGCACGGATGACAGTCAATATTCGGCTACCCACATCATGGCGGTGGATCCTGAGAACAAACAGGATATTTTGTCGGGCCACCATATCGACACCATCCCTATTGTCGGGCGCGAATATATCTCTATCAACCATCAGGGAAGCGCCATGGAGTGTACAAAATTTTTCGCTTATCTGATTACCCACGTGATGCCAGGGTTGCGCCATGAGGTGAAGGGGAGCGTGGAGATGGAGATTATTCAAACTAAGGCGAGGAGTCTGGATTCCAAGATGCGCCAGATTGACGTTGATTATACCTATCTGATTTCTATCGATTAAAAAGTGCCTTGCGCCCTGCAAGGCACCTCTCACCGTCACTCTTTATCCGTATCCGCCGTGGTCAGACTTTGCGCCGCTCTTTTAGCTTTGGCGCGGGCAATGGCTGCCGCGACTGCGGCCTTGCGCGGGTCTTCTTCCGTCACCACTGCGGGTGATTCGGCCGGAGTTTCCACCGCTGCGGCCTGCTGCGCCGCTTTCTTGGCCTTAACTCGCGCCAGTGCAGCGGCAACCGCGGCCTTGCGTGGATCTTCTTCCGTTACCACTGCGGGTGATTCGGCAGGAGTTTCCACCGCTGTGGCCTGCTGCGCCGCTTTCTTGGCTTTGGCACGGGCAATGGCTGCTGCGACCGCGGCCTTGCGCGGGTCTTCTTCCGTCACCACTGCGGATGATTCGGCAGGAGTTTCCACCGCTGTGGCCTGCTGCGCCGCTTTCTTGGCCTTAACTCGCGCCAGCGCAGCGGCAACTGCGGCCTTGCGTGGATCTTCATCTTCGCTAGCCGATGTTGCTACCGGTGCTATAGCAGTTTCCTGCTGAGCACGTCGTTCACGAGCCTGCGCTTTACGGGCTTCGCGGGCCGCGATCATCTCGCTGTTGTCCGGTGCGTCGCCGCTGATGGTGCCGGTCGCCGGTACAGCATTTTTACTGCGAACTCGCGCCAGGGCCGCCTGAACCGCATCCTGGTCGCCATCGGTCAGTTTGACTGCCGCTTTCTTATGGCGCTCTTCACGCGCCAGTTTTTCACGTTCCAGACGCGCCAACTTGGCTTCGTAACGCGCCTTGGCCTCAGCCGTGCGTGCCGCTTCCAGATCGATGGCCTTGATCTCGGCCTTTTCCTGGCGGTAGTACTGCACCAGCGGGATATTGCTCGGGCAGACAAAGGCGCAGGCACCACATTCAATGCAATCGAACAGATTATGATTGCGGGCCTTTTCGTGTTCTTCGCCGCGGCTGAACCAGTAAAGTTGCTGCGGTAACAGGCCCGCCGGGCAGGCATCAACGCACAGGCCACAGCGAATACAGGACTGTTCCTGTTCTTGTGGTGCCATTTCGCTGACCGAGGGGGCCAGAATACAGTTGCTTATCTTAACGATGGGGACGTGGAGCGCGGGCAGGGTAAAGCCCATCAGCGGGCCGCCCATCACTACCATTTGCTGAGCCTGAGGCTGGAAACCGGCAAATTTCAACAGGTGTTGTACCGGTGTGCCTATGCGCGCCCACAGGTTGCCCGGCAGGCTTAGAGCTTCACCGGTCAGAGTCACCACGCGTTCGATCAGCGGCTCGCCGTCGACAATCGCACGTTTAATGGCAAAGGCAGTACCGACGTTCTGCATCAGCACGCCAATAGCGGAAGAGTGCTTGCCGTGCGGCACTTCCTTGCCAATCAGGATCTTGGTGAGCTGTTTGGCGCCGCCAGAAGGGTATTTGGTCGGGATCACCCGCAGGGCAATACCTGGCTGACCGCGCAGCGCCAGTTTCAACGCGGCGATCGCTTCGGGCTTATTGTCCTCGATGCCAATCAGCGTGACTTTGGGTTGCAGCAGGTGGCGCAGGATCTGCGTGCCTTCAATCACCTGATCGGCATGTTCCTGCATCAAGCGGTCATCGGCAGTGATATAGGGCTCGCACTCGGCGGCGTTGAGAATCAGGGTTTCCACCCCGTTCATGCCGCCCTGCAGCTTACTGGCGGTCGGGAAACCGGCGCCGCCCAGCCCGGCGATGCCGGCCTGATGAATACGTTGGATCAACTCGCTGGCGGTCAGTTGACGGTAGTCGGCTACCGGCGCACGCTCGCACCAGCGGTCTTCGCCGTCAGGCTGAATAATCACGCACAGTTCTGCCAGCCCGGAAGGGTGAGCGGTGATATGCGGTGTGATGGCGCTGATTGTGCCGGAGGTTGGTGCGTGCACCGGTACGGTACGGCCCCGGCCGACGGTCAGCGGCTGGCCTTTCAGCACGGCGTCGCCGACCTTGACGCACAGTTCACCTTCCGGCCCCAGATGCTGTTGCAACGGGATAATAAACTTATCCGGCAGCGGGGCGGTACGCAGCGGGACACCGCTGGACTGGGTCTTCATTTCCGGCGGATGGATCCCGCCGTCGAAATCCCAAATCCGGTCTTTTTTGAAGGCGGCGAACAGATTAAGCATGTTGCTCCACGTGGATCACTTGCACCGGGATCGTCTTCATGTCCCACTTCCAGTTGGCGGTAGTGGTGGCGACCGGTCTCATTTCAATACAGTCGGTAGGGCACGGCGCAACGCACAGGTCGCAGCCGGTACAAAGATCGGTAATGACGGTATGCATGGCGCGGGTAGCGCCGACAATGGCGTCCACCGGACAGGCCTGAATGCACTTGGTGCAGCCGATGCAGTTGGCTTCGTCAATGTAGGCCACCTGGCGCACAGGTTCGGCGGCGGCTTCGCTACCGAGCGGCTGCGGTTCGACGTTGAGCAATTCTGCCAGCTTCAGCATCACCTGCTCGCCACCCGGAGCGCATTTGTTAATCATCTCACCGTTGGCGACGGCTTCGGCATAAGGACGGCAACCGGGGTAACCGCACTGGCCGCACTGGCTCTGTGGCAGGATCTCGTCGACCTGTTCGGCTACCGGATCTTCTTCCACTTCAAAGCGGCGCGCGGCATAGCCCAGCACCAGACCGAACAGCAGGCCAAGGGCGCTTAACGCAGCAATCGCAATCCATAACGCGGTCATTAGAATTTCACCAGCCCGGTAAAGCCCATAAAGGCCAGCGACATCAGCCCGGCGGTGATCAGCGCGATAGAAGAACCGCGGAATGGCGCAGGGACGTCGGCGACCGCCAGCCGTTCACGAATGGCGGCGAACAACACCATCACCAGCGAGAAACCGGCCGCGGCGCTAAAGCCGTACACGGCCGATTGCAGGAAGTTGTAGCCGAGATTGACGTTAAGCAAGGCTACGCCAAGCACGGCGCAGTTGGTGGTGATCAGCGGCAGGAAGATGCCCAGCAGGCGATACAACGCCGGGCTGGTCTTGCGCACCACCATCTCGGTAAATTGCACCACAACGGCGATCACCAGAATAAATGACAGCGTGCGCAGGTACACCAGATCCAGTGGAACCAGGATAAAGGTGTTGATCACCCAGGCGCTGACGGAGGCCAGCGTCATGACAAAGGTAGTAGCCATGCCCATGCCGATGGCGCTTTCCAGTTTCTTGGAAACGCCGAGGAACGGGCACAGGCCGAGGAACTTCACCAGGACGAAGTTGTTCACCAGTACGGTGCCGACAAACAGGAGCAGGTATTCGGTCATTGCGATGCCTAAAAAAATAAAAGCCGCCTATTATCGGGAATTGGCGGCCTGACCACAACATAGGGATAGCAGGGTTATTACCCTTTTTGCCTGTTTTTGGCGAAAATTTACACAATTATCCGCACAAAACGTGCCACAGGATAGCTTAGCTCTCGGTAAAGGTGCCTTTGACTCGCTTGGAACGCTTCATGTAGGGCACCAGCAACGCGGCCATCAACAGAGGCCAACCCAGACTGCGTACCGCCAATTCATCCGGCACCGGCGCAAAGGCAAAGGCTTTCACCGCCAGCAAAACGGTAATCAGCAGCCACAGCAGGAACAATTTGGGGAACCGCTGCGAACGGTGACAGAACAGCCACAGCAGCCACAGGGTAAAGCACCACATCGCCAGAGTGGTCAGCACCGAGAAATACCACTGCATGCTAAACGCCTGGGCGTTGGTGAGCAGATATTCGCGCGATTCCGGCACGAAAATCGCCATGCCATACAGGAGCAGCATCAGACTGGCGCTAAGCAGGGTGACAATCAGATAGGCCATCGGGGCCAGCAACCAACCGCCGATACGGGTGTAATCAGCTTGAGACATAAACGGCTTCCTGGGTAAGACATGATCCAATGTGACAGCCGCATAGCTTAGCGGGTAATGCGGGCTTCGTCATCAATATCAAGCGGATGGTCGGGAGCAAGGCGGCGTGGCAGCACGTTTGGCTACCGGCAGGCGATTTTGCCACCGGTAGCCGGGCGATTAACGGCGGTTAAGTTGATAGTAGGCTTCGTTCCAGCGCAGCTCGTTTTTGAATGCCGGCAGGGTGGTGTCCTGGTCAATCAGCAAGAACTCAATGTTATGCATTTCGGCATACAGCCGCAGCATATCGGCGTCCAGCGCCTGGGAGAACACCGTGTGGTGGGCGCCGCCCGCCAGGATCCAGGCTTCGGCAGCGGTCGCCAGCGTGGGTTGGGCCCGCCAGATGGCGCGCGCCACCGGCAGCTTGGGCAGCGGGTGCGGTTGTTCCACGGTGTCCACCTGATTGACCAGCAGGCGGAAGCGATCGCCCATGTCGATCAGGCTGGCATTGACTGCCGGGCCGGCCGGAGTAGAGAAAATCAGCCGCGCCGGATCTGCCTTGCCACCAATACCGAGCGGCTGGATATCCAACAGCGGTTTAGGCTCCTTGGCGATCGACGGGCAGACCTCCAGCATATGCGAGCCGACCACCAGATCGTTGCCCGGCTGGAAGTGATAGGTGTAATCCTCCATAAACGAGGTGCCGCCGTTCAGCCCATCGGCCATCACTTTCAGGATGCGCAGCAGCGCGGCGGTCTTCCAGTCGCCTTCGCCGCCAAAGCCGTAACCCTGTTGCATCAGGCGTTGCACCGCCAGCCCCGGCAACTGCTTCATGCCGTGCAGATCTTCAAAGTTGGTGGTAAAGGCCTGGAAGTTGCCCTGTTCCAGAAAACGCTTCATCCCCAGTTCGATGCGTGCCGCGTCGATCAGGTTCTCGCGCTTTTCACCGTTGATTTTCGCCGCATCGCTCAGCACATAGCTGGCTTCGTATTCTTCAATCAACGTGTCCACATCGCCACGGCTGACCTCATTGATCACGCTGACCAAATCGCCGATGCCATAGGCATTGACCGAGTAGCCGAACTGGATCTGCGCGCCGACCTTATCGCCTTCGGTCACCGCCACTTCACGCATGTTGTCGCCAAAACGCGCCACTTTCAGCTGTTGGCTCGCCTGTTTGGCGGCAGCGGCCCGCATCCACTGGGCGATGCGGCGGTGTGCTTCAGGATCCTGCCAGTGGCCGGCAACCACGCTGTGCTGCTGGCGCATGCGGGCGCCGATAAAGCCGAACTCACGGCCGCCGTGGGCGGTCTGGTTCAGGTTCATAAAGTCCATATCCATGCTGTCCCAAGGCACCTGGGCATTGAACTGGGTATGGAATTGCAGCAGCGGTTTGTTGAGGATAGACAGCCCGGCGATCCACATCTTGGCCGGCGAAAAGGTGTGCAACCAGGTCAGGATGCCGATGCACTCCTGGCGATAGTTGGCGTCGCGGCACAGGGCGGTAATTTCATCCGGTGTGGTAACCAGCGGCTTCAGCACCAGTTTTACCGGCAACCCCGCCTCACGGTTGAGACTTTCCACGACCTGTTCGGCGTGCGCCTTGACCTGTTGCAGGGTTTGCGGGCCGTACAGGTGCTGGCTGCCGATGGCGAACCAGACTTCATGCTGCTTAAATGCATCCATCAGAGACTCCTGGGGGTTAGCGTTGGGTATCGGGATTCAGCATGGCGAATCTGCGCCAGGGGCGTAGCGCGGCTCGGCGGCCAGGCACCATTGCTGATAGCGTTGATAAAGCTGTTGATAGCGCGTGACACGCTGCGGATCCGGCTGCAGCGTGCGTTCGATGCCGCAGGCCATCTGGCGCTGCGCCTCGGGCACGTTACTGAAACGGCCTGCGGCTACGGCGGCGAAGATCGCCGCACCCAGCGCGCAGCATTGATCGGAGGCGACAATCTGCAGCGGGCGGTTCATCACGTCGGCGCAGGCCTGCATGATGGTCGGCGATTTCCGTGCGATGCCGCCCATGGCCAGCACGTTGTCGACCGGGATGTCCTGCTGTTCGAAGCACTCCATGATGGCGCGGGCGCCAAAGGCGGTGGCGGCAATAAATCCGCCAAACAGCGTCGGCGCGTCGGTTCCGAGGTTCAAATCGGTAATCACGCCTTTCAGACGCTGGTTGGCATAGGGAGTGCGGCGGCCGTTAAACCAGTCCAGCACCACCGGCAGGTGATCCAGCGACGGATTGTTGGCCCAGGATTCGGTCAGCGCGGCCAGCAGGCCGGCTTCAATCTGTTTCAACTGCGGTTGCAGTTCGGGGTGGTTTTTCGCCGCCTCATGCAACGGCCAGCTCAGCAAACGGCTGAACCAGGCATACATATCGCCAAAGGCCGACTGCCCGGCCTCCATGCCAATCATTCCCGGCACTACGCTGCCGTCGACCTGACCGCAAATGCCCTCGATAGCGCGGCCGTCGACTCGCTGACGATCGGCAATCAGAATGTCGCAGGTGGAGGTGCCGATCACCTTCACCAAGGTATAAGGCTGGGCACCGGCACCGACGGCCCCCATATGGCAGTCGAAGGCCCCGCCGGACAGCACCACCGTGGTGGGTAGCCCAAGGCGTGCCGCCCATTCGGCGCTCAGGGTGCCTACCGGCAGGTCGGCGGTATGGCAGTCTTCAAACAGCGGCCAGGGCAGGTGTTCAACCAGCAGAGGATCGAGCGCGGCAAAAAAGGCTTTGGGCGGCAGGCCACCCCAGTCCGGGTGCCACAACGTTTTGTGACCGACGCTACAGCGCCCGCGTTTTAACTGATGTGGCGCGGTGGTAGCAGACAACAGCGCCGGTACCCAGTCGCACAGTTCAACCCAGGAGGAGGCGGCCTGGCGTACTTCGGCGTCCTGGCGCGTGACATGCAGGATCTTGGCCCAAAACCACTCAGAGGAATAAACGCCGCCGATATAGCGGGAATAATCGGGAAACTCGCCGCTGCGGCACAGCCGGTTGATGGCGTCAGCCTCTTCAATGGCGGTGTGGTCTTTCCACAAAACAAACATGGCATTCGGGTTATCGGCAAATTCCGGACGCAGTGCCAGCACCTGACCCTGACTGTCGATCGGCGCCGGTGTGGAACCGGTGGAGTCAACGCCAATGCCAATCACCTGCAGCCGCTGTTGCGGGGGCATGCGCTGCACCAGAGTGACGATCGCCTGTTCCATGGCTTCTATATAGTCGAGCGGATGGTGGCGAAAACGGTTTTCCGCCGCGTTGCAGAATTCGCCGCGCTGCCAGCGGGGGTAATAGACCACTTCGGTATCGAGTTCCGCGCCGTTATGGCAGTCGACCGCCAGCACCCGCACCGAGTCGCTGCCGAAGTCCAATCCCAGGGCAATAGCACCTGCCGTCAT
>RCUM01000216.1_pt1 | contig 41856 bp, 44 predicted proteins | sample 2166141 | NCBI WGS metagenome assembly RCUM01 (sample SAMN09932756, study PRJNA488358) | compost metagenome | isolation source: compost soil in crotonic acid-enriched | place: Germany: Experimental Botanical Garden
CCGGCACGTTACCGATACCGAACAGCATGACGATTGGCACCAGATAGACGAAGGCCGGCGTGGTTTGCATGGCGTCCAATAACGGCCGTATGACCTTGCCGGCGTGCTTGCTGCGCGCCAGCCAGATGCCGAGCGGCAAGCCGATGACGATACAGAAGAACAGGGCGGTCAATACCAGAGCCAGCGTCACCATGGCCTGCGACCAGGCACCAATAGCGCCAATGGCAATCAGTGAGACCAGCGTGGCGGCACCCATACCGAGGCTGGAGAGCTGCCAGGCAATCAGCGAGAACAGCAAAATGGCGATCGGTGCCGGCATGCCCAGCAGCAGTTGTTGAAAACCGCTGAGGATAAAGTCGACCGGTACGCGGATCCCCTGGAACAGCGGGCGAAAGTGCAGCACCAGCCAATCAATGCCGTGGGTGACCCAGGAGTCAAACGGTACCCAGGTCTTGTGGAACGGATCGAGCAGGTTGAAATGCTCCGGCTGAGCCGGTGCGCTATTCAGCCAGTCGGCGCCCTGAGCGGCCTGATTAGCGGCGTCATGGCTTGCCGGTGGCGGAGCGCTCGACCAGGCATCGCCGGCGGGAGCCGCTGAATTTGCAGCGTCAGTGGCCGGTGCGGCACTGGCACCAGCGTCGGCAGGCGCAGTGGCCCATGGATCCTGTGTAGTATCACTCATTCGTTGGGCCCTCTTTATCCAGGGCCTGCAGCAGCATGGCCTTGGAAATAATTCCGATATAGTTATTTTCTTCGCAGACCACAGGTACCGCGCAAGGCGCCAGAGCGACCAATGAAATCAGTTCGCTTAGCGGCATGTCGGCCGGTACCGGGGCGGGAGCTTCCAGCAGGGCGTCATCCAGCGTCAGATTGGCCGCCAGCGCCTGCTTGAGTGAATCTACCGACACCACGCCGATAAATTTCTTTCCGCGTTCAACAACATAACCATAATCGCGGTCTTCATCGCGCAGCAGCTGCAACGCCGAGCGCGGACCAAAACCGGGGGTTTTACGAATCAGGGCCACCGGGCGGCGTTTGGCGATATCCTTCGCGCTGAACACGTGGCTGATATCCACGCCGCGGAAGAAGGTGCGGACATAATCGTTGGCCGGATTATTTAATATTTCCTCCGGCGTACCGACCTGAATCACCTCGCCGCCTTGCATAATCGCAATGCGATCGCCAATACGCATCGCCTCATCCAAATCGTGGGAAATAAACACGATGGTACGCTGATGCCGGGCCTGTAATTTGACCAACTCATCTTGCATTTCGGTGCGGATTAAGGGGTCTAGCGCCGAGAAGGCTTCATCCATCAATAATATGTCCGGATTATTCGCCATGGCGCGGGCTAATCCCACGCGCTGACGCATCCCACCGGAAAGCTCATCGGGATAAGAGTGCGCATAATTCTCCAGGCCGACCTGTCGCAGGGCTTCCAGGGCTTTTTCCTGGCGCTCCTGTGGCGGTATTCCGGCTAATTCCATGCCGAAGGCGGTATTATTCAATACGTTCATATGCGGCATTAGAGCAAATGACTGGAACACCATGCTGATTTTATTTCGGCGCACGGTACGCAGCGCGCTGTCAGATATTTTGGCGATATCCTCTCCGTCAATCAGCACCTCGCCGCGAGTGGGTTCTATCAGACGATTGAGAAGGCGTACCAGGGTGGATTTTCCCGAACCGGAAAGCCCCATGATGACAAATATCTCGCCTTCTTCAATGGCCAGAGAGGCGTCTTTCACGCCAAGTGATAATCCGGTTTTTTCAAACAGTTGGTCTTTTGTCAGACCTTTCTCAATCAGTTTGAATGCTCGCTCCGGATGTTCGCCAAATATCTTATACAGGTTCTTTACTTCGAGTTTAATTGCCATGCAATTTGCTGTTTCCTCTGATGAATTATCAAACGATAAAAAATGTCCCAATAGAAAATAATAGTCGCCTATACCCTAACACAGTGAATATCTGAGACAACCCTCAATGTCCGATGAATGGGATATTAGCGATTTACATCAACATTTCGATTGGCTATGGTAGTGGGGTGGATATTCAATTATTTGAATCTGATATTCGCCTTAAACTCTTGGTTTTAGGTAAAAATAATCCTGCTGCAATAATCTTGTTATTTCCCCGTTCGGCACTGAATTCAGACAATAAAAAACCCGACCATAGGCCGGGTAAAAGTCATCAGTATTTCATTAATTTCAACGACAGGTGCCGATATCGAGGGGATATCGTCGCAGTCATATTATCCGCTTAATATGACAGCCAGATGTCAGATTAAGCCTTGCGATACAGACGGCGTGGATGACCGATATTGCCGTACATCATCTCTACGCGCACGAACTGGGTAGCGACGCAATATTCCAGATAACGCCGGGCGGTGGTTTTGCTGATACCCACCTGTTTGACCACGTCTTCCACCGCGTGCGCCGCCTCCGGCTGTTCGATAAACAGCGCCTGCACCAACTCCAGCGTATTGGTTTCAATGCCCTTGGCACTGGGTTCGCTGGAGAACTGTTTGGATTGCAGGTTATACAGCGCGTCGACGTTGCTTTGGTCGATCACCTTAAAGGTGCGCTGGGTTTGAACAAACTGCATAAAACGCTCCAGCGAGTTACGCAGCCGCTTATAGGATACCGGTTTGATGATGTAGTCGAAGGCACCGTTGCGGATCGCCTGGCTGCAGGTGTTCATATCGCTGGCGGCGGTAATGAAGATCACCGAACAGCCGGGGTTTTTCACCGCGGCTTCTTCCATCAGTTCGATGCCCTGGCCGTCCGGCAGAAAGTTATCCAGCAGGATCAACCGCGGCTGGTGGGCGTTGACCTTGGCTCTGGCCTCGGCCAGCGTAGCGGCATAAGCCACCACCCGCAGAGCAAAGTTTTGCTCGATAAACTCGGCGTGCAGCGTGGCCAACTGCGGCTCATCTTCAACGATCAAAACGTCCAGTGCTTCTGGTTGCATCATTCGGGTGCTCGAAACGGGTTATAAGGTTTTAGGGATAAATAAAGAAAAAATGGCCCCGTGCGGCTCGTTGTCCGACACTTCTATACTGCCATGCGTCTGCGCTACGTGGCTGGCGACCAAATGCAGGCCGATGCCGTGGTCACCTTTATCTTCTTTGGTGGTGACGCCCTGCTCGAACAGCGTATCACGCACCTCGGGCGCAATGCCGATACCGCGATCGGCCACTTCAATCACCAGCTCATTGCTGATATCGCTAATATAGAGTTCTACCGCCTCGTGTGGCTCGGCGCAATGCAGCGTAGCGTCTACCGCATTATCCAGCAAATTGCCGATGATCGACATCAGTTCGGTTTCATTCAGCGCCGCCGGAATTTGTCGTAGCTGGCAGGCGGGATCGAAGCGCAGCTCAACGCCTTTTTCCCTGGCGCTGGAGTACTTGCCCAACAGCAAACCACAGAGTGCCGCCGAGCTGAAACGCTGCGAAATAAAGTCGAGAATTTCTTGCGCGCCTTCCGATTGAGCCTCCACATAGCGGATCGCCTCGTCGTAGCGCTGCATATGCAACAGCCCGGCCAGGGTGGCAGTCCAGTTAAGCTGCTCATGGCGCATGATGCGCAGGTTGTCAGCGTAGCGTTTGACCTGACTGAGCTGACTACTCAGGGTATTGATGTCGTTCTTGTCGCGGAAGCTGATCACCCAACCCTGCAGCTCTTGCTCCTGCATAATACGCACCCGGCTGGCGATAACCCGCACGTGGTTAAAGCGGCAAACCTCGTCGTGGGTGTCGTGCCCCAACTGGGAAGCGCCGAAGAAGTCCGGCTGTGACTGGATAATCTCGCCGATATTGCGGCCCATCAGCGCGGCGGCAGGCTGGCGCAGCTCCAGCAGTTCACGCGCCGCGTGGTTGATGGTGATGATCCGCAGTTGCGGGTCGACGGCGATGACGCCTTCATAGATGGCCTCCAGCAAGGCTTTTTGCTGACGCACCAGTAGCGCAATTTCTTTGGGTTCCAGCCAGAACATCTGGCGTTTTAAATTCTTCGACAATAGCCAGGAAAAAACAAACAGGGCGATTAATAACAACACAATGGAGCCGACGATTTGCGTCAGGGTTCTGGCATTCAGGTTATCAATATGGGATTTCAGATAGCCGACCGAAACAATGCCGATGACGTTATTATGCTCATCCATAATGGGCGCTTTACTGCGCAATGAAATGCCGATGCCACCTTTGCGGATGGAAATAATACTTTTCCCTTCCAAAACCTCTTTATTATCGCCCCCGACCATTGGGGTACCGACACGGTTGGTATATTCAGAGTGGTAAAGATGCCGGGTTTGTTTATCGCCGATCACGATATAGCTGGCATCGCTGCTGGCGCGTATTTTTTTCATCAATTCGGCGATTTTTACCGGGTCGTTTTTTTCCACCGCGCTGACCAGCGAGGGGATCAGGGCAATCTCTCTTGCCTGCACTTGCGCTCGCGCGCCGAGATCGCGGTGCAACTGGGCATCGAGCTGATAGTAGGTATAGGCGCCAATAAAGCTCAGCAGCAGGCAGGAGAAGGCGACCAGGCACAGGAATAGCTTGATTTGAAATGAGAGTTTTATGCGCATGGTCTGGGAGGCACCCTGAGAAATCCTGAGCGCTTACCCTATCATGAGTCGGGGTTCATGTAATATTGCGCAGGATCAACTTGTGATCGCCGCCACGGGTTTATTCTTGGCGGGTCGCTGCATTCACGGCCGCAATAAAATTGATAACTTTTAAAGTTAAAATAACATTAACACCATTAAAACCACGCTGTATTTTACATAACCTCAATTAACACCATAGAAACCATAACCACCATTAAAAACCCTTTTTTATTTTGAACAAAATCACAGCAGATAATCCGTGCGTTTCTCTATGATGGCTGAACAAACTAATAAGAGGCCAGATTATGAGCACAACAGATGATTCTTACCTCGTCGCCAAAGATAAAGCCGCTGAAATACCGTTGCGTGAAAAATGGTGGCACATACTGGATAACTACAAAGTAGGGATTATTCCGTTGCCGTTCTTTGTTCTGGCCGGCGTACTTATTTTACTTGATTGCCTGGAAGGGAAATTACCCAGCGATATCGTAGTGATGGTCGCAACGCTGGCCTTCTTTGGCTTTGCCTGCGGTGAGTTCGGTAAACGCCTGCCGCTGATCGGCAAAATGGGTGCCGCGGCGATCTGTGCCACCTTTATTCCTTCCGCACTGGTGCATTACGGCCTGCTGCCGGATGTAGTGGTGGAGTCGACCACCAAATTCTATAAGTCGACCAATATTCTGTACCTGTATATCTGCTGCATTATTGTCGGCAGCATTATGAGTATGAATCGTCAGGTGCTGATCCAGGGCTTCCTGCGCATCTTCGTACCGATGCTGTGCGGTGAGATTGCCGGCATGCTGGTGGGCATGGCCGTTGGTATGGCTCTTGGGCTGGAACCCTTCCAGATCTTCTTCTTCCTGATCTTGCCAATCATGGCCGGGGGCGTCGGTGAGGGCGCGATCCCGCTGTCGATGGGCTACGCGGCAATTTTGCATATGGAGCAGGGGGTGGCGTTAGGACGTATTTTGCCGATCGTGATGCTCGGCAGTCTGACCGCCATTGTGCTTGCCGGCTTGCTGAATCAACTCGGTAAACGCTACCCGCACCTGACCGGTGAGGGCAGCCTGATGCCGAGCAAGCAGGGTGACAGCGAAATGAGCGCGGTGGATAAAATCAGCGGCAAGGTGGATGTCAGCACCATTGCCTGTGGCGCGCTGCTGGCCATCCTGCTGTACATGGTCGGGATGCTGCTGCACCGCATGATTGGCCTGCCTGCACCGGTTGGCATGCTGTTCGCGGCGGTAGCGGTGAAGCTGGCACACGGTGTTTCCCCACGCATTCAGGAAGGTTCGCAGGTGGTGTATAAGTTCTTCCGCACGGCGGTGACCTACCCAATCCTGTTTGCCGTTGGCGTAGCCATCACCCCATGGCAGGAACTGGTTAACGCCTTCACTCTCCAAAACCTGGTGGTGATTGTCAGCACCGTTTCCACCCTGGTGGCGACCGGTTTCTTCGTTGGTAAAAAAATTGGCATGCACCCGATAGACGTGGCGATTGTCTCCTGCTGCCAAAGCGGGCAGGGCGGCACCGGTGATGTAGCCATCCTGACTGCCGGTAACCGCATGTCGCTGATGCCGTTTGCCCAGATCGCCACCCGTATCGGCGGTGCGATCAACGTCTCACTCTCTTTGTTAGTCCTGGCCAAATTCTTCGTATAACAAAAAAAACTCAGTTTTCTTTGCCTTTCCCCGCCCCCGCGGGGATTTTTTTTGCCTGTGTCATCGCTCTTGCGGGCAGGCTCTGGGTTTTGCGTCAATACTTAGCGCTGCCAAATTTACAATAAGGAGTCGTTATGTTCTGGAAACGTTACCTGCTGGGGGCGGCGCTGGCCGTCATATCGCTGCAAACTCTGGCCGCTGCGCCACAGGTGAAAACCCCCGCGCCGGGTTTTTATCGCATCATGCTGGGCAGCTATGAGGTCACCGCCTTGTCCGATGGTGTGCTCCGTTTGCCGGTGGAAAAACTGCTGCTTAACAGCTCGCCAAAGCAGATTGAAAACGCTCTGGCCGAGCGCCATCAGAAACTGCCGGTGATCACCTCGGTCAATGCCTATCTGATCAACACCGGCAGTAAGCTGATCCTGATTGATACCGGCGCCGGCAAGTTGCTGGGGGACGGGTTGGGCAAGCTGGTGGCTAACCTGAAGGCCGCCGGCTATCAGCCGCAGCAGGTGGACGAAATTTATCTGACTCATCTGCATCCGGATCATCTCGGCGGCCTGTCGCAAAACGGCAAGGCGGTATTCCCGAATGCGGTGGTGCATGCCAGTCAGCAGGATGCCGATTTTTGGCTGAGCGAGAGCCGATTGAAGCAGGCGAAAAGCGAAGACAGAGCCTCGTTTGAAAGGGCAATGGCGGCGATCAAACCTTATCAGGCTGCCGGACATTTTAAATCTTTCACCAGTGACGGTGAGTTGTCGCCAGGCATCAGCGCGTTCGCGACTCACGGCCATACGCCGGGGCACAGCATTTATCTGGTCGAGAGCGAAGGTAAAAAGCTGCTGGTGATTGGCGACCTGATCCATGTGGCGGCAGTGCAGCTTCCCGATCCGCGCGTTGCCATAAGTTTCGACAGCGATGCCAAAGCGGCGGTGGCTCAGCGCCTGCGAGTCTTTGGTGATAGCGCCCGGCAGAGTGTGCTGGTGGGCGCTGCGCATCTGTCATTTCCGGGATTGGGTTATCTTAATCAGCAGGGTGAAGGCTACAACTGGGTCCCGCTGGACTATGGCACAATGTAAGCCATTGGCCGCCCCGATGGGTAATGCTTGTTATTGTTCCCTCTCCTTTGGGAGAGGGTTAGGGTGAGGGGATACATACCAAGGCCAAAGCCCCTCACCCCGGCCCTCTCCCTCTGGAGAGGGGGACGCCCACTTAAACAACGTCGTACATTCTGATTCAGAACTTTGCTTAACTGACCGGCATTACGCCCTTATGGGCGGTTTTTTAGTGGTTGCCTGCGGCGAACACCTTGCTGAACCAGTCGATAAATACCCGTACCCGGGGGGAAAGTTGGCGGCTGCGGGGATACAACAGCGATACCGGCATTGGCGTGGAAGGGAATTGTGGTAACAGCGGCAGCAGACTGCCGCTGGCCAAATCGTCGCGCAGGTGATAGCGCGGCACCTGAATAATCCCCAACCCCATACGAGCCGCAGCCACCAGGCTTTCCGCCGCGCTGACCGACACCGTGCAGGGCAATATTAGCTGCTGCGGCTGGCCTGCGACGTTAAACTCCAGTGGCATTATGCTGCCGCTGGCCGAGGAGCGAAAACCCACCATGCGGTGCCCTTCAAGTTCATCGATGCCAAGCGGCGTGCCGAAGCGTTGCAGATAGTCCGGTGCCGCGCAGGTCACTTCTTCCAGCTCACCCAGCCGACGCGCCACCATATCGCTGTCTTTCAGTTTACCTACGCGGATCACGCAGTCGATGCCTTCCCGCACCGGATCCACCAGCCGATCGCCTTCGCTCATAAACAATTCGATATCCGGGTATTGCGCCATAAAGTCGGGCAACCCCGGCAGCAGAAAGTGGCGGGCCAGCGTGCCATGCACATCAATGCGCAACAACCCACGCGGTTTTGCACCGGCAAAGGCCATCTCGGCATCTTCGATATCCGCCAGAATAGTCAGGCAGCGCTGATAGTAAGCCTCGCCATCCAGCGTTGGGCTGACGTGGCGAGTGGTGTGCTGCAGCAGCCGCACCTGCAACCTGGCCTCCAGTTGTTTGATGGCATCGGTCACCGTCGAACGTGGCAGAGCCAGATCCTGCGCGGCCTGGGTAAAGCTGCGTTGTTCCACCACGCGGGTGAATAGACGCATGGCATCAATTCTGTCCATGTGATTGTTCGCTTTATTCGAATAGTGATAACGAAGATTAGGGGATTATCCGCCATTGCGAAAGGTGCATGATGATCTCACGCCAGCAAGTCTGCCGGCGCAGCGCCGACGAGGAGAGATCAGATGAACACCACCACCCAACAAGTTGCCATCGTAACCGGTGCATCACGCGGCATCGGTGCCGCCATCGCCGAACGGCTGGCCGCCGACGGTATGACAGTGATCGTCAATTATTCAGGTAATCAGGCTTTGGCCGATCAACTGGTGCGCAAAATCGAGCAAAATGGCGGCCGCGCGCTGAGCGCCAAAGCGGACGTCAGCGATGCCGCAGCGGTGGCAAAAATGTTTGACCACGCCGAACAGGCCTTCGGCGGCGTGGATATTTTGGTCAACAACGCCGGGGTAATTGCATTGGCCCCGGTGGCGGAAATGAGCGATGCCGATGCCGATCGGCTGATCGACATCAACCTGAAGGGCACCTTTAATACCCTGCGTGAAGCGGCGAAACGTCTGCGCGACAATGGCCGCATCATCAATTTTTCTTCCAGCGTGGTCGGGTTGTTACAGCCGAGCTACGGCATGTACGCCGCCAGTAAGGCCGCCGTTGAGGCGCTGACCAGCGTGCTGGCGAAAGAGCTGCGCGGGCGTAATATCACCGTCAATGCGATAGCGCCAGGCCCGACCGCCACCGGATTGTTCCTGGACGGTAAAACGCCGGAGCTTGTCGAACGTCTGGCGAAAATGGCACCGCTGGAGCGTCTGGGCCAGCCGCAGGATATCGCCGCGGCGGTATCATTCCTGGCCGGTGCCGACGGTGCCTGGATCAACGGCCAAACCTTGCGTGCCAACGGTGGCATTATCTGATGCTTGCGACCGGTTTTTCCGCCGCAGGATCGGGTATCCTGTGGCAGGAAATCCGCCGCGAGGAAGCGTTTAATGGTAGGCCGCAGTAGAAGAAGGAAGACGGGCAGTCAGATCGATGATGGCGTCCGTTCGCCCTGCAATAATGTTTGCCAGATCGACACCGAGAAATCGTGGTGCCGTGGCTGTTGGCGCACGCTGGATGAAATCGCCGCCTGGTCGAGCGCCGATGACGATGAAAAGCGAGCCATCTGGCAACGCATCCGCCAGCGTGCCGTGATCTCTGAATGAATATATTGAGGATGTAAGAGAGGGACTTACTATGCCAATAATTACTGTTTTGATACCTGAAAGGCTTGAAGGTCGAATAATAGCGGCGGCAAAACAAAGTGGTATAACTTCTAACAGTTTTATTTTACAGGCAATTACCGAGAAAATTCAGAGAAGAGAACTGCGCCGCAATTTTGAGGATGAGGCAGAAAATCGTTATGCCAATGTAGTGGCAACGGGAAAAACGCTTTCCTGGGGCGATATGCGAGGTTTTCTCGAAAGTAATGTGCAGCTAGCAAAAGAATGAATTGTAGGGGCGCTGCATGCTGCGCCCGTTCACCGGTTATCGTTATAAGGCGAAGTTATTCGCCCCTGCTATTAACCTCAGAAATCCCAGTCATCATCCTCGGTATTGACCGCTTTACCAATCACGTAAGACGAGCCGGAGCCGGAGAAGAAGTCGTGGTTCTCATCGGCGTTCGGCGACAGCGCCGACAGAATCGCCGGATTGACCTCCGCCATCGACGGTGGGAACAGCGCTTCGTACCCCAGATTCATCAGCGCCTTATTGGCGTTATAGTGCAGGAAGGTTTTCACGTCCTCGCTCCAGCCCACCCCGTCGTAAAGTTCTTCGGTGTAACGCACCTCGTTGTCATACAGATCCTGCAGCAGATCGAAGGCGAAGTTTTTCACCTGTTGCCGGCGGGCGGCATCGACCTTCTCCAACCCTTTCTGGAATTTATAGCCAATGTAATAGCCGTGTACTGCCTCGTCGCGGATGATCAGTCGGATCAGATCGGCGGTGTTGGTCAGTTTGGCGCGGCTTGACCAGTACATCGGCAGGTAAAAGCCCGAATAGAACAGGAACGACTCGAGGAACACGCTGGCGACCTTCTTCATCAGCGGATCGTCACTGCGGTAGTGGGCCAAAATGATGCTGGCCTTTTTCTGCAGCGCACGGTTTTCCTCGCTCCAGCGGTAGGCGTCGTCAACGTCCGGCGTTTGGCACAGCGTGGAGAAAATCGAGCTGTAGGAGCGGGCGTGTACCGCCTCCATAAAGCTGATATTGGAGTACACAGCCTCCTCGTGCGGCGTAATGGCATCGGCGATCAGCGCGGGTGCTCCGACGGTATTCTGAATGGTATCGAGCAGCGTCAGGCCGGTGAACACCCGGATGGTCAGTTGCTGTTCCTTCGGCGTCAGCGTGGCCCACGAGGGAATATCGTTCGACAGCGGCACCTTCTCCGGCAGCCAGAAGTTGGAGGTCAGACGGTTCCAGACCTCCAGATCCTTGTCGTCTTCGATGCTATTCCAGTTGATGGCGCGCACCAGCGGCGCCGGTTTCACGATAGTCATAAGTTGCCTCACAGCGCGCAGGACACGCAGCCCTGTACCTCGGTGCCTTCCAACGCCATCTGGCGCAGGCGGATGTAGTAAATGGTTTTGATGCCCTGACGCCAGGCGTAAATCTGCGCCCGGTTGATATCGCGGGTGGTGGCGGTATCGCGGAAGAACAGCGTCAGCGACAGCCCCTGATCGACGTGCTGGCCGGCGGCGGCATAGGTGTCGATAATCTTTTCCGGGCCAATGTCATAGGCATCCTGGTAATACTCCAGGTTGTCGTTGGTCATATAGGGTGCCGGATAGTACACGCGGCCAATTTTTCCCTCTTTGCGGATCTCGATGCGCGACACGATCGGGTGAATGCTGGAGGTCGAATTGTTGATGTAGGAAATAGATCCGGTCGGCGGCACCGCCTGCAGATTTTGGTTATACAACCCGTGCATCATCACCGACTGGCGCAGCGCCAGCCACTCTTCACGGCCTGGGATGGCGATATTGGCATCGGCGAACAGCGTGCGAACCCGTTCGGTCCGCGGCAGCCATTCCCGTTCGGTATATTTGGTGAAGTAGTCGCCGGAAGCGTAGGTGGAATGCTCGAAGCCTTCGAACGCGCTGCCGCGCTCGATCGCCAACCGGTTTGAGGCGCGGATGGCGTGGTAAGCCACGGTATAGAAATAGATATTGGTGAAGTCGATGCCTTCTTCCGAGCCGTAGAAGATACGTTCACGCGCCAGATAGCCGTGCAGGTTCATCTGGCCCAGGCCAATGGCGTGCGAGCTGCGGTTGCCTTCGGCGATCGACGGCACCGAGCGAATATCGCTCATGTCGGCCACGGCGGTCAGCGCGCGAATGGCGGTGTCGACCGCTTTGCCGAAGTCCGGTGAATCCATGGTTTTGGCGATGTTCAGCGAACCGAGGTTGCAGGAAATGTCCTTGCCCACCCGATCGTAGCTCAGGTCATCGTGATAAGTGCTGGCGCGGTTGACCTGCAAAATCTCCGAACACAGGTTGCTCATGTTGATGCGCCCGGCGATCGGGTTCTCGCGGTTGACCGTATCTTCGAACATCATGTACGGGTAGCCGGATTCAAACTGGATCTCCGCCAGCACCTGGAAGAACTCGCGTGCATTGATGCGCGATTTGCGGATGCGCTTGTCATCCACCATTTCGCGGTACTTCTCGCTGACGCTGATTTCCGAGAACGGCACGCCGTACACCTGCTCGACGTCGTAAGGCGAGAACAGGTACATCTCTTCGTTATTTTTGGCCAGATCGAAGGTGATATCCGGGATCACTACCCCCAGCGACAGCGTCTTGATGCGGATTTTCTCGTCGGCGTTTTCGCGCTTGGTATCGAGGAAACGCAGGATGTCGGGGTGGTGCGCATTGAGATACACCGCGCCGGCTCCCTGACGCGCACCCAACTGGTTGGCGTAGGAAAAGGCGTCCTCGAGCATTTTCATGATCGGGATGACGCCGGAAGACTGGTTTTCAATGCGCTTGATAGGGGCGCCCACTTCGCGAATGTTGGTCAGCAGAAACGCCACGCCGCCACCGCGTTTCGACAATTGTAGCGCGGAATTCACCGCCCGGCCGATCGACTCCATATTGTCTTCGATGCGCAACAGGAAGCAGGAAACCAGCTCGCCGCGCTGCTGTTTGCCGCAGTTGAGGAAGGTTGGCGTCGCCGGCTGGAAACGGCCGGAAATCATCTCTTCCACCAGATCCTGCGCAAGCCGGGTATCGCCCGCCGCCAACGTCAATGCCACCATACAGACGCGGTCTTCGTAACGTTCCAGATAGCGTTTGCCGTCAAAGGTTTTCAGCGTATAGCTGGTGTAGTATTTGAAGGCGCCGAGGAAGGTCTCGAAGCGGAATTTTTTGGCGTAGGCCTGCTGAAACAGCTGTTTGATAAAGCTGAAATCGTACTGCGCCAGCACCGCCTGCTCGTAATAGCCTTCCTCCACCAGATAGCGCAGCTTCTCTTCCAGATTGTGAAAGAACACGGTGTTCTGATTCACGTGCTGCAGGAAATAGTGCCGCGCCGCCAGCCGATCCTTATCGAACTGGATACGGCCTTCGGCATCATAAAGATTGAGCATCGCGTTGAGCGAATGGTAATCCAGCGCGCCGGAGGCGGGCCTGGTCAGTTCTGTCGTTGCCAAAATGCGGTTACTCCCTGTCGAACGTTTGCAACGTCTTGCGTGGTGCCGAGCAGCTCAAAGCGATAAAGAAAAGGCACCTGACATTTTTTGGCGATGATGTCGCCGGCAATGCCGTACGCTGCACCGAAATTGGTATTCCCGGCGGCAATGACGCCGCGCAGGAAAGCGCGATTCTGCGGATCGTTGAGAAAGCGGATCACCTGGATCGGCACGGCTCCCACGGCGCTGCCGCCGCCATAACTGGGCACGATCAAAATATAGGGTGTTTCCATCAACAGTTTGCTGCGGGCACCGGCGATCGGTATGCGCATCGCCGGCAAGCCCAACTTTTCAACGAACCTGTGGGTGTTCTCCGAGCTGCTGGAGAAATAGACCAGCGGGTTCATGGTCGGCCTCAAGGCACCAGGGCGTGAGCCAGTGCGCCAATTTTGTCCGGGCGGAAACCGGACCAGTGATCGTCACCGGCGATAATCACCGGAACCTGCTGATAGCCAAGGGATTTGACATGGCTCAGCGCCTGTTGATCCTGGGTGAGGTCGATCACCTGATAACCAATCCCTTGTTTATCGAATGCGCGATAGGTGGCGTTGCACTGGACACAGTCCGGTTTACTGTAAATAATAATGCTCATGATTCGCATTTACCTTTTAAGGTGAAGGAAAGGCGGACAGGTCAGATAACGGAGCATTGAACGGCGTTTCTGACGGCGTTACCCAGCGACAAATCATACCGACACCGGATAAGCTGAATACTATATGTTGATATTTTATTTATCAACCACGCTATATATGGTGTTTTGATGGTTTTTTTCGCTAAGGCCGCAGTGGGGCTGGATCTGGGGGCGTGAAATTTATTTCGAGGGGCTTTCGGTAGGAGAGAACCCTCTCGCAAGGAGAGGGGACGTGCAGTCTGGTTACTGACGCATGCTGACGGCCAGGCGGTTAAAGGCGTTCATGATGCTGATGGCAAAAGTCAGATCGGCAATTTCTGCGTCGCTGAAGTGCGCCTGCAACGCTTCAAATGCGCTATCCGGTGCGCCGGTGGCGGCGATCAGGGTCACGGACTCCGCCCACTCCAGCGCCGCGCGTTCGCGCGCGCTGAATGCATTGCTGACGCGCCAGCCCGCCAGTTGGTCCAGTTTGTCGTTACTGATGCCGCTTTCGCGTAGCGCCTTGCCGTGCATCTCCAGGCAGAAGGCACAGCCGTTGATTTGGGAGACTCGCATAAACATCAGCTCGATAGTCGCCTTGTCCAGTGCGCCTTTCTCCAGCGCCATCAGCGCGCTTACCAGGCCTTTGTAAGGGGCGGCAGAGAGTTCGGCGTATTTCAATCGTTGCTTAATCATGGTCAACCTCGTTTAGCGGATAGCAAAATCATGGGGGCTACTTTAGCGGCGACATGGACTATGCTATAGGGCCATAAAATGATTATTTAACCGGGCCATGATGCGCCAATTTCTTTCCTCCCTGCGGCTGGATAACCAGCTTGCCGAGCCGCTGTACCGGCAGATTTATCTGCGGATTAAAGACGCCATTGCGCAGGGGGCGCTGACGGCGGGCAGCCGGTTGCCTTCGGTGCGTGGATTGGCGAGCGATCTGGGCGTAGCGCGCGCCACCGTAGAAAACGCCTATGCTCAGTTGATTGCCGAAGGTTTTTTGCAGAGCCGGGGGCAGGCGGGCACCTATGTTTCACCGCAGTTGCCTAACTTGCCGATACGCGCCGCGCCGGTGGCGGAACCCTTGCCGGCGGTGGCGCCGAACTCGCTGCATCCGAACGGAATGATGCCGCCGTTTCAACTGGGGCTACCGGCGCTGGACGCCTTTCCGCGTGCGCTGTGGCAGCGGATCGTCGCCCGCGAGCTGCGCACCGGTACTACGGCTTCGCTGGCGCATCCACCCACCAATGGCCTGCCGGAACTGCGTGCGGCCATCGTCAATTATCTGCATCTTTCTCGGGGCATCAGCTGCCGGCCGGAGCAGGTCTTCGTGTGCGCCGGTTATCAGGCGTTGCTGGATCGGGTTATCGGCACCTTGTTAACGCCGGGTGATGACGTGTGGCTGGAGGATCCGGGGTATCCGGTGACGCTGCCGCTGTTTCGCGCAGCCGGCATGCGGCCAGTGGCGGTGCCGGTCGACGATCAGGGGATGAATATCGCCGCCGGTATTGCCGCCGCGCCAGGCGCACGCATGGCGGTGTTGACGCCGACGCATCAAAGCCCGCTGGGCGTGTCGCTCAGCCTGGCCAGGCGTGTGGCGCTGTTGGAATGGGCGCAGCAGCGCGCGGCGTGGATCCTTGAAGATGACTATGACAGTGAGGTCCGCTATCACGGCCGGCCGTTGCCGCCGCTGAAAAGCCTCGATCGCCAGGGACGGGTGCTGTACGCCGGCACCTTCAGCAAAACCCTGTTTCCTGCGTTGCGGATGGCTTATTTGGTGGTGCCTGCCGAACTGGTGGAGGCCTTTGGCCACAGTAGCCGGCTGCGGGGTTGCGGTTGCCCGCCGTTGATGCAAGCCGGCGTGGCGAACTTTATCAATCAGGGGCATTTTTACCGCCATTTGAAGCGAATGCGGCCTATCTACCGTCAGCGGCGTGAATGGTTGGCGCAGGCGATCGAGCAACAGTTGAGCGAGCATCTTGCGGTGGCATCGCAGGCGGGCGGCATTCAGTTGTTGGCTCGCCTGACGGCGGCGTCGGGGCAGGATAAGCGTCTGGCACAGCGTGGCTGGGAGGACGGGCTGTCGCTGCAGGCGTTGTCGGATTGGCAGATAACTCACCCTTCAGGAGAAGGCCTGTTAATGGGCTTTGCCAACTTCACGCAACGGACGGATGCGGAACGGGCGGTGGCCAGACTGGCCAGGTTATTCAACGGCGGAAATTAAACGGCCCACGGTTTCCCGTGGGCCAGACGCACATCTGTTTTATCTTTATGACTGCAAGGGGTGTTAACGCCGGGCCAGCAGTACGCCAAGGACGATGCCGACAGCGGCCCCGATCCCCACGCCCTGCCAAGGTTTATCGCGCACGTAGCTGTCGGCTTGTCCGACGACATCGCGGGCGTGCTGTGTCAAATTGCTGGAGCCATTGAAGCGCGCACGGGCATCGCGTAAAACGCCTTTTGCCTTGCTGTGCAGCTCTTTCAGTTCCTCCTTGGTCTTGTCACCGGATTCGCGTAGCACCTCATCCAGCGTATCCGCCAGCAGGGTGACGTCTTGATCGATGTCGCGTTCTACTTTTTCTGATCTCTTAAACATTCGATTCTCCGTTTCGACACATGTCTTTTAAGTGTAGACCATTATTTAAAATGTGTTGGCGATCACGGAAAAAAACGGCCTGTCCGATGGTCATACTGTCGCTGTACATTTGGTTACTCGGCGAAACCAATCACTCACGGAAGCGGCTCATCGATTCCTCTAGTATCTGCTTCAACGGCCCAACGGGGCTTACTGAAAAAACACTCTGAGGAATTAAAGATGAAAAAAGTATTAGCCCTGATCGTTGCTGCTACCATGGGTCTGTCTTCTGTTGCTTTCGCTGCTGATACTGCAGCTGCTGCTCCAGCAACTACCACTCCGGCTGCAACCACCACCACTACTACCGCTGCGCCGGCCGCTGCTGCTGAGAAAGCACCAGTTAAAGCAACGCATCACAAGAAAGCGAAGCACCACAAAAAAGCCCCAGCTCAGAAAGCTCAGGCCGCTAAAAAGCACCACAAAAAAGCCGCTGTTCAGAAAGCCCAGGCTGCCAAAAAGCACCACAAAGCCACCAAGCAAGCGCCAGCTCAGAAAGCCCAGGCTGCTAAAAAACACCACAAAGCGCCAGTGCAGAAAGCCCAGGCCGCTAAAAAACACCACAAAGCGCCAGTACAGAAAGCTCAGGCCGCTAAAAAACACCACAAAGCTGCCAAAAAAGCCGCTACTCCAGCCGCTTAATTGAGTGAAAAATGCGGGGCCTGAAGGCGCCGCATGATCCAGACAGTATTCAGACACCCGGTCCGCCGGGTGTTTTCTTTGAGGGCTATCTCATGATGATCAATCGCTATCTGTTTGAAGTGATTTTCAGCGCCGTCACCCTGTGCGGGCTGATCGTCGCCTGGGAACTGTTCCTGGCCGACGGTTTTCTTTAGCGTAGCAGAGGGGTCTCATGCAGATGCCGCCAGCCCAGGCCGGTTTGGGTCTGTTCAAATACCACCGTGGAGTTGCGCAATGTGGCCGCCTGCCCGGGCAGCGTTTGCCTTTCGCGATAGCTAACCACCGCACCCGTCGGCCATTCGGCCACTAACGTCATCTCTTCTATTACGATTTCCAGACCCGGTTTTGCAGCGCGATGCGCGCGGAAAAACGCGCACAGTGCGGCGAAATCCAACCTGCCGCCATTCAGTGCAATCATGCTGAAGGCGGGATCAAAGCGCGCCAGCAGCGCCTGCTCATCACCTGCTCCTTTTTCCAGCCAGTTTTCAATAGCGACGTGAGCGTCGAGCACTTCGGTAAAATATCGGTTCATGGGGTTTCCTGTTGAGCGTTGAGATGGCGCACTATGGTGCGATTAGCGATGCGCAGACACAGCAGCAGCGGGATCAGCGTGCTGGCGGCGGCAAGATAAAAACAGCGTTGGTAAGCGACAATCGGCGGTAAATGTTCAAGCAACAGATTGAGCAACAGGCTGAGCAGCGCGACGCCCAGGCAAAAGCTGAGCTGGCGATTGATATTCCACAGCGCGCTGGCGTCCGCCAATTGCTCATCGGCGATGTGCAGGAACGCGCTGCTTTGCGCGGTGCTGCTGCACAGGCTGCCGCCAAAGCCCATCAGGGCGAAGGCCGCCAGCTGCAATCCATGATCCCCGGCATGGGTAATTTGCGACAGCGCAAGAATGCCCAGCCCCTGCAGCAGGCAACCGGCGATAAACAGCGGTCGTGGGCCAAGGCGGTTAAACTTCTTGCCGGTCAGCGTGATGGCCAAAAACGAGGCCAGCGACCAGGGCAGCATCAGGCTGCCGACCTGTGCGGCGTGCATGCCCAATTGATTTTGCAGATACAGCATGGCGACCAGGCTGACGCCGATAAACAGGCCGGGAATGCATTGATAAATCATCATTGAAGTGCGCAGCAACGGATCCTGCATCAGCCGCAAATTCAGCAGCGGTTGGGCAATGCGCAGGCTGCGTCGCAGGTAATAGGCCAGCATCAGTGCCCCGGCAGCCAATAACACCATGCCCTGCGTCAGGCCATCGGCTTCACCCAGCCGGGTCAGACCCAGCAGGATTAGCGTCAGCGCAGCGCAGGCGCTGAGCAACCCATTGAGATCGAGCGGCCTGCGCTGCGGATCGGCCGCCTGCGGGCGTAACCACATCGCGGCCAGCAGCAACGCCAGCGCCGCCAGTGGCAGGTTGGCGAAGAACACCCAACGCCAGTCAAGACTGTCGACAATCAACCCGCCCAGCGCCGGTGACAGCGCCGGTGCCAGCAGGCCGACCAGCATAATGGCGGCGGAAAGCCCGGCGCGTTCGTGGCTGCGATACAGTTGATAGGTCAGCGTTTGGCCGATAGGGATCAGCAAACCGCCGCCCATACCTTGCAGTACCCGCCAACCAATCAACTCGCCAATTGAGCTGGCGTAGCCCGCCGCGGTTGTCGCCAGCATAAACAGCGTCAGCGACAACAAAAATACCCGTCGTCCGCCGATGCGCTGTGCCAGCCAGGCGCTGAGCGGGATCACCAGCGTCAGGCCGAGAATATAACCGTTACTGACCCAGGCCAGTTCACCGACCGAAGCCTGCAGCGCATGGCCGATCGACGGATAAGCGACATTGGCGATAAACATGTTGATCAGATCGACAAAAAATCCGAGCAGATAGACGATTGCGACTTTGATGCGATAGGGCATGAGGCCTCCGGTTGAAGGCCCGCAGTGTAGCGGGTGGGAAACTGCGGATAAATCGGCTGCGAACGATTACACTGTCAAAATAATTTTGACAATAACGGGCAACACTATGCTTAACCTGCAGCGTTTGGCGATCTTTGTGGCGGTGGTGGATGCGGGCAGTTTCACCGCCGCAGCGGTGGCTTTGGGGCAAACCAAGGCGGTGGTCAGTTTCAATGTCAAACAGTTGGAAAGCGAGTTGGGCGTCTCGTTGCTGGTGCGCAGCACCCGGCGGTTGGCGTTGACCGATGCCGGTGAACGCTTTTATCAACGCTGCCTGCGGCTACTGCAAGACGCGGAGAATGTGCTGGATGACGTGCGCCGCGATCACCACGGCCTGAGCGGGGTATTGCGTATCACCACCACGCCGGAGTACGGCGCACAGGTGGTGGTACCGGCGCTGGCGGCATTTTCCCAGTTGCATCCGCGCTTGCGCATTCAGCACGTTTCTTCTTCTTATCATGCCGATTTGATTTCGGAGCGCTTCGACGTGGCGATCCGGCTGGGGCAACTGGCGGACTCCAGTCATCACGCAGCGCGGCTCGACAGTTTTGCCATCCTGCCGGTCGCCTCACCGGCGTATTTGGCGCGTCATCCTGTTGGCTCGCTGGCGCAACTGGCGCAGGCGCAGTGGATAGCCCACAGCCGCCTTAGTTCACCGTTGAGCTGGCAGGTGATTACCCCGGAACGGCAGGCGGTGCTGTTCAAGGTTGAAGACGCCGCCACGCTAATGGGCGACAGTGCCTCCGCGCTGCTGGCGTTTGCCCTGCACGGTGCCGGGGTGGCATTGCTGCCAGAATGGCTGGTGCGACCCGCCATTGCCGAAGGCAAGCTGTGCCCGCTGCTGGCAGACCATCAATTCCCGACACAAAGCATTTATGCACTGTATCCAAACACGCGTCACGTGCCGGAAAAGGTGCGGGCGTTTATTGATTTCCTGCGGGCGCGGGTAGCCACGGGCGAATAAACGTCATTATGGCTGCCACTGTCTTCTGGTGTACCCATTCACGCTGCGTATTGGAGGAAGCGCATAACACCGCCGCGTCTTTCTCCTCTGCGGCCAGAATTTGACGGCCATTCGGCTGACAAAGCGGAATAAAATCGAAATGGTTACCGTTCGACAGCCGTAGTGCATCAATCGGTTGCTGCCCTGCGTCTTTGGCCAGTGCGGCACCGCCAAGGCCGGGTATCCGGCTGTCTGGTTCAAAACGTTGAGGTTCGATGACCAATAAAGGGGCATTGAGCCGACGCAGGCTGGCAGGCAACAGATAAGGGACCATGCCGGGATCGAGGGCAACGGCAAAGCGGATGCGCGGGTCGGTATAATCCGCATCAAATTGCCGGGCGGAAAGCGCAGCCAAATCAACCTTGGCCTGGGTATAAAACTGGCAGTTGGGTGACTGTGGGGCCTGTCGGCAGCCGCTGATGAAATCGGCCAGCCGGACTCGTCCGCCGATGGCGGCAATGGCACTGTAACCGCCCTTGGAGTGGCCGATAACGCCAATCATCTGGCGATTAATGACTTTATCCCACAGGGGATCGGCGGTGATGGCGCTGATCAAGGCGGAAATATCTTCGGTCTGCAACCACAATTCGGCTGAGAGCGCCGGGACAGAGTTGCCGGTGGTGCTGCCGGGGTGATTGGCCGCCACCACGATCACTCCCTGTTGGACTAATGCCGCCGCCAACCAGCCCTGACTGCTGTTATTACCGCCGCTGCCATGGCTGATAACGATCAGCGGGAAACGTCCACTGGCCACAACGGCATCCGGTTGGCTGTTGATACCGGTAAAGACCGGATTCGCCCCGATGGCCCTTTGTTGAGCGGTCTCGGTAGTGGGGTAGTAAATTCGGCTGTTCAACGAACGTGAACCGGCCTGGAAGACTTGATCGTGGGTGGCGACCTGATAAGGGGTAGCGCTGGCAACGCCGCACAGCAATATCCACAACAACAACAACGCTCTGTTCATTTTCACTCCTCAAGATGTTGACCTTGCGAGGGTGGCATTGGCGGCGCTATCCGGCGACCTCGATCGCGATCCGGGTCGTTAAATGATTGTTTTGACAGTACACTGCCGGTTCTGTGTGAACACAACAAGATGCCGATAATGCCACTTATTCCGCTCACTTTTCTGTTTGGTTTGCTGTGCCTGGGGCTGTTGTACCGTCTGGGACGACCGCGGCCGCAGCTTTGGGTTTTCCAGCTATTGCTGCTGTTATGTGCCTGGCAAAGTCTGCTGGTGGGTGTCCGCTACGGCTATGGCGTGACGCAACTTAACCGGTTGCAACCGTTCGGCGCGGTGGCGATCCCTGCGTTGACCTATCTGGCCTTTCTGGTCAGTACCCAGGGTCGGCTTCGTTGGCGTGAGCTTGGGCACCTGACGCCGCTGGGCCTGACGCTGTTAGCCAGTCTGGTCGCGCCTTTTTGGCTGGATACCTTGATTGTTAGCGTTTATCTGGGTTACGGCCTGGCACTGCTGTACGCGTTGCGGCGCGGTGAGAACGGCTTACAGCAGGTGGCGCTGGCGGAAAGTTGGCTCAGTTACCGGTTGTGGCGCGGTCTGGGCATGCTGTTAATAGCCATCGCGTTGGCCGAACTGGTGATTGCACTCGATTTCTCACTGTTCGATGGCCGGCACGCAGCTGTGCTGGCGACCCTCGTTAACTTGCTGGTGGCCTTGAGCCTTTATCTGGTGCTGTCCCGTAGCCGTCCACTGGACAACCCGGTGGAGCCGCTGCCGGAGCCGACGCCGGAGGCCACCGAGGACGAAGAGCAACTGGCCGAGTGGTTTGACCGGGTACAACAGCGGCTGCGGCAGGATGATCTTTATCTGGAGCCTGAGCTGAACCTGGCCCGATTGGCGCGCAAAGTGGGCTTGCCGGCGCGTCGGGTGTCACAAGCCATCAATCGGCATGCGGGCATGAATGTGTCGCAATATGTGAATCAGCTGCGTGTCCACCAGGCGGCGCAATGGCTGCTTGCCAGTGATGATCCGGTGACCGATATCATGCAGGCGGCAGGCTTTACCACCAAGTCGAACTTTAACCGCGAATTTTTGCGTATTTATAGTGTTAATCCGAGCGAATGGCGCAGGCAACAAACGCGTAGTTAAATAATAATTCGTTATAACTCTCACATTTATCATCGGATCCCATCGGGGTATGCTGAGCACTGTTGCTTACCCCGTTCGATGCGAGCCACCTTCGATGACCGCAATCAGTTCCAAAGAAAACCATCTCCAACTGAATAAACGTATTTTGTCGGTCGTGATGTTCACCTTCGTTTGTTACCTGACCATCGGCCTGCCGTTGGCGGTGCTGCCTGGGTTTGTGCATAACGATCTGGGCTACAACTCGGTACTGGCCGGTTTGATTATCAGCGCCCAGTATTTCGCTACCTTGTTTAGCCGCCCGCATGCCGGACGCTATGCCGATCAGCTCGGCCCGAAAAAGGTGGTGCTGTTCGGCCTGGCCTGCTGCGGCGCAAGCGGCCTGTTTTACGCCGTGGCTTTTTGGTTCAGCGGCCTGCCGTTACTGAGTTTAATCCTGCTATGCATCGGCCGGGTGTTTCTTGGCGTCGGCGAAAGCTTTGCCAGCACCGGCTCCACGCTGTGGGGCATTGGTCTGGTGGGGCCGCTGCATACCGCCCGGGTGATCTCGTGGAATGGGGTAGCGACATACGGTGCCATGGCGGCCGGAGCGCCACTGGGCGTTTATCTCAACCAGCATTGGGGATTGGCCGGGGTGGCGGCGCTGATCGTGCTGGCGGTCGCGATTTCGTTGTGGCTGGCGAGCGGTAAGCCCAATGTGACGATCGCCGCCGGTCAGCGTATTGCCTTTAGCGCCGTGTTTGGCCGCATCTGGGCTTACGGCCTGGGGCTGGCGATGGGGACCGTGGGTTTTGGCGTGATCGCCACTTTCATTACCCTCTACTATGCTGATAAGGGCTGGAGCGGGGCCGCGTTCTCACTGACGCTGTTCAGCGTTGCCTTTGTCGGTATCCGCCTGATATTTAGCCAGACGATTAATCGCCACGGCGGCTTGAAAGTTACGCTGGTGTCGTTCCTGATCGAGATTATCGGGTTGTTGATGATCTGGCAGGCCGGCGATCCGCTGATGGTGCAGGCCGGGGCTTTGTTGGCCGGTGCCGGTTTCTCGCTGGTGTTCCCGGCGCTGGGCGTGGAGGCGGTGAAACAGGTGCCGCAGCAGAATCAGGGTACCGCGCTGGGCACCTACTCGGCATTTCTCGATCTGGCGCTGGGGATCACCGGGCCGTTGGCCGGTTTGCTGATGAGCCGCATGGGCGTGCCATCAATCTATCTGGCGGCGGCGCTGATAGTGTTTCTGGGCGTGCTGTTGACGCTGCGCTTGCTGCTGCAAAACCGGAAAAATCTATAGTTAAGGATTATTCCTAAACCCACATCCATACCGAAAAATTTATTGTTTCATCTCATGATTACGGTAAGGTCGCTCAGCGGTCCAGAACGAGAGGAGAAATCGATGTATTTACGGCCGGATGAAGTGGCTAGAGTGTTGGAGAATACCGGCTTTGAACGTGATTATATCACCGATCAAGCCTATGGTTACCGCAAGGGTGAGCACTACGTGTATGTGAATCGTGAAGCGCGGATGGGCAGAACCGCGTTGGTGATCCACCCGGCGCTGAAAGAGAAAAGCGTGCATTTTGCCACGCCGACCTCGCCGGTGCGCATCAGCAATCAGTACCTTGAGTTTCCCCTGGATTTAAGCAGCGATGCCCCGAGTGCGCGTTACGGCATTCCCCACGGCTTCAGCTCGCGTGATGCGCTTTCGCGCTATATCTACAGCATGTTCCAGTAATGCCTCCCCCGCCAGCGGGGGACACAATTTTACCAATTCGCAATCGCTTCCTGATTAAAACGCTCATTGTAAGCGCGGCGAAACTGCGCCAGTTCGAAAGCGTCGATATCCAGATCGGCAAAGTAAAACAGCGCGGCCTCGGTGTGTTCGGCATGCAGCTCCGGCGATAGCCCGGCGCGTATCAGCGTTTCCCGCCACAGAGCTATCTGGTGGTCATCCGCCTGTTTGATAAAGGTCAGATAGATAAACAGCAAATAGGCCGCCTGGTGCATCTCTTCGGTGTAACCGTTGTTCAGCATGCGGATAAAGGTCTGGCTGTTGCGGCTCCCCATCTCCTGAATCATCGATTCAATCAGCATAGGTTTCACTTTCAACAGGTGGGCCAGAGAGTCAATGGCTTTGCGGGTATCGGAAGTCAGAATGCGGTAACCAATAATAAATACAACGATCAGGGCAGCGATGATGATCCAGGTCATTTATGATTTATTACACTCTCATTGCGCCAGTATTTGGCAGGAGGCGCTGCGTGACAGCGCCCGGTGTCAACGCTGTTCGCCGCTGAAATTGTCGGCTGCCCGCTGTTGATGACGCAGGTGATGGTTGAAGGTGGCTGCATCCTTGGCCAGCGCGTCCAGATGGGCGCCCAGCATTTTGATTTGCTTCACTAACGCGTGCTGCTCCGGCACTGAACTGGCGGTGCTCAGCTTGCGCACCAGCTGCTCATTTTGCATACGCAATGCGACTTCACGCTGTTTAGCCTCTTCCAGCAACTGCTGCAGTGCCTGATAGCTGTGCTGCCATTCACGGTGTTGCTTTTCGAAGCTGGCCTGCAACTCGCTCATGGCATTTTGAAACTGGGTTTCCAGCTCGCGCATTTTCATGGGATCGATCCTTTGCGGCACTCAATAATGGTTTAGCAGTATAACGAAAACTGCACAGAACCTCACCCGTTGACGACAATTGCGGAAAATTCCCGGCTTGCAACCGCGGCAAGCCGTCTTACAATCAGGTTCATCCCCGGCATTAAAGGCCCAGTCTGAGAGTGGCAGAAAGATGAGCAACCAGGACAAAGACTTTTTTGAACAGGCGATGGCGGATGTCATCCCGTTATCCAGCGCCCCCGAGACCCTGTACCTTAAACCGCAGGAAACGATGGATAAAAGTGCGCGGCGTGAGGCGCAGGCGCTGCGGCAGGAAAACTTTCTCAGTACCGGCTTTCTCGAACTGATCCCTTGCGAAGTCCCGCTGGAATACAAAGGCGAGGGCATTCAGCAGGGAGTACTGGACAAACTGAGCCATGGCCGCTATCCGCCGCAGGCCAGTCTGAACCTGCTGAAACAATCGGTGGAGGCTGCGCGGCAGGCGCTGTTCCGCTTTATTTTGCAGGCAGAAAAGCAAAACCTGCGTTCGCTGCTGATTGTCCACGGCCGTGGTCGGGAAAATGAGAGTCATGCCAATATCATTCGCAGCTATCTCGCCAAGTGGCTGGCACAGTTTGAACAGGTTCAGGCTTTTTGCCGGGCGCTGCCGCGTGACGGCGGTGAAGGTGCCTGCTATGTCACGCTGCGCAAATCGGCGCAGGCCAGGGCGGATAATTTCGAGCGCCACGCCAAGCGCAGCCGTTAGGGGATTGTGGAACAGCAGCAGCCGGCAGCGTTGCCGCCGGCTGGAATAGGCTATTTATTAAAGAATTTATGGTCCAGCGAATAACGCCCGGCACCGGTGACCGCCAGCAACAGCAGCCCGCCGATAATGCTGATATTTTTAAAGAAGTTTATTTCGTTGCCCATCATTTCCATGCCGGTCATTTTCCAGAACGGGTGACCGATAAAAGCGGTGCCCAGGACATAGACGGCAAAAATAACCGCAATAGGCCGGGTAAATAATCCGAGAATAAGCGCGATGCCAAAAAAGAACTCAACCACCACGGCGATAATCGCCGCCAAATAGGGCATTGGCGTGCCATAACCTTCCATTGCGCTAACGGTTGCACCAAAACCGATCAATTTCATCCAACCAAAAATGATAAACAGGATCATCAATAAGATTCGGGATAGCAGAATAACGCCGTCTTTTGAGCCTTCACCCATTTTGAACTCCTCAGCCACTGTCAAAATTATGTTGTGTTACTGATTAAATAGTAGACTAATATCAGGTTTGTTCTAGACCCGTCATCTTTCAAGCTGCAGCGTTGTTACCTGCTTACAAGGCCCATCCATGGTCCTTGCCCTTTCAGGGCCGCTGCAAGCAGCGTTCAAATCTGTTCCCGACAGATTTGTCGCTCACCCCAGTTACTTACTAAAGTAAGCGCCTGGGGATGAGCGAGCTGGCCGCCTAGCTGCAGCTTGAAAGCTATAGGGTATAAATTTATGTATTTTTAAAATGGGATAAATTTATGGATCTTGAAATTCTGGCAGACGAGAAACGTTTTTATATAAACGATCGGCAGGGAAAAATGATCGCCGAGATATCCTTTGTACCGAGCGGAGACAAATTAACCATTATCGATCACACCTGGGTGGATGAGGTATTGAAAGGTCAGGGCTTCGGTAAAAAGCTGGTGGCGCTGGTGGTGGCGAAAATGCGGGCGGAAAACCGTAAAATTATTCCGCTGTGCCCGTTCGCCAAACATGAGTTTGACACCACGCCGGAATATCAGGATATCCGTGCCTGAAGGCTGGGCCATAGGTGACTTTGGGGGAGGTAGCCTCCCCAATATTGGATATGTTAAGGATTTACTGTGGCAGGGGATAACTACGCGGGTTTATGGGCGGCCAGAATAAAAATCATCGGGCGTTCTTTCTCTTCGTCCAGCGCGGGGTTTTCTGCGATTTGCTGTGCCGAAGGGCCCCATTCATTGAGATAACTCACGATGAAACCTTGCTGCACCAGCAGATTAAGGTAACTGCCGAGCATGCGATGCTGCTTGATCACTCCTTCCGCCAACCAGTTTGAAATGCGTTGCCCCTCCTGCTGATAACCGTTGACCGGCCAGGATTTTTGCCCGTTTTCGTCCATCAGCCAGCCCTGCTGTTTTGGGGCGGTGTAAATCGGGTGTTCGGCGGTGAAAATAAACTGCCCACCCGGCACCAGCGCCTGATAAACCGTGGCGAACAGCCGTGCCAGATCTTTGATGTAGTGCAGCGTTAGTGAGCTGTAAGCCAGATCAAAAGACTGCGATGGCAGTTGAAGCTGTTCCAGATCCTGTTGGCGGTATTCAATACCGCTATCCTCGGTCATCGTCCGTGCCTTATCGAGCATTTTCTCCGACAGATCTAAGCCCAAAACGCTGGCGGCGCCCTGTTCACGTGCGCTGCGGCAGAACCAGCCATAACCACAGCCAAGATCGACCACTTTTTTACCCTGCAAGTCCGGCAGGATGCTACGGATGCTTTGCCATTCCGGTGCACCATCCAGCCCGTGTACCGAGCGGCTGAGCTGGGCATAACCGTCGAAAAACGCCTGATTGTCATAAATATTCTGTGTCATAACGACTCCTGTTGGGGTAAACCGCTGCCGGATATTCGGGCAGTGCTACCATATTATCCGCACATCCAACTGATTCCCATAATAAAGGTAGTGATAACCCGTGTAGGCTGTCGCATAATCGTCGACCGGAAAAAGCATGAAAACTAACCTCAGGAACGGATATGAAGATGATTTCGGTGCGTCAGTTACCCGAGTTTAAATCTCAGGCGATTCGCTACTTCCAACAACATTGGGCCACGGAAGAGACCCTGATGATGTATGAGGATGCCATCACCCGATGCATTGGCGCGGTCAATCCGTTGCCGCAGTGGTATTTGTTAATGGATAACGAACAAATTCTGGGCTGTGCTGGGCTGATCACCAATGACTTTATTAGCCGTGGTGAACTTTATCCCTGGCTGTGTGCGCTGTATGTGGAGCCGCAGCACCGCGGGCGCGGTTATGGCTCACAACTGATTAATCATGTGGCGGAGGAGACGCGCAAGTTCGGCTTCCCGCAGTTGCATTTGTGCACCGATCTGGAAGGCTACTACGAGAAACAGGGGTTTGCCTTCAATGGGCTGGGCTATCACCCCTGGGGTGAGGCTTCGCGAGTGTATACGCGGACATTGTGAAAAGCCCGACATCTGCTGTGGACTGTTGTCTGAGTGCGATTACAGCCGGCGGCGATGATTATTCCCGCCGAAGAGATGCCCATCCCCCCACGAGCGGTTCAGCGCGCTGGAAAATGCCGGGTGGGATGCGCCATCGCCGAAGGGACGCACATCACGCTCACGTTGGAACTGGGGCTGATGCACGGAGGACAAGCGCACCGGTCCGGGGGCCAGATGACGTTCGGATTGCAATCCGCTGCTGCGCTGGGGCAGGGCATGCTCGACATGACGTTCCGACTGGCGTGTCGTGGTACGCACTGGGCCTGCGTAACGCTCGGCATTGCGATGCGGGTCGAAGGTCGGTGAACGGAGACCTTGATGATCCAGCGGCGTGGCATGCCGTGGGGTAAAGTTGCTGCGTGCCGGTGCGAAGTGCGGTTCGCTGAAGGGCGCGCGTGGCCCATATCCGTTGTGATGCCAATCGTTATTGCTGATAAAGGTCCGGTTGTTATATACCACTACCGGGCTGCCGCCCCAGTGCACACCCCAGTTATTATCGAACATCGACCCGACCATGACCCCGGCGGTAAAGCTGATCAACCCGGTAGCCACCATGTCACTGGTGCTGTAAGCCGGTGGTGGCGCATAGCCCGGATAGTAGGCCACTGGTGGATTGCCATAAACGGCGGTGCCGTAGCTGGGCACATATACCACGCTTGGCTGAGCCGGTTTGATGACGATGGTCTGGGTCGGTGCAGCCGTGGTTTTATTGGCCGCAGTCGCGGGCGTGCCTGCCGCGTTATTAGCGGTAACGATAACTTGCTGTTGTGCGTTGCTTTTCAACGCACCACTGTTGCTGGCGCGTTGACGCAGTAGCTGAACGGCGTTCATCACGTCGCTCGGATCCTGGCTATAAGCGCTGCCCAGAGCCTGAGTCCAACCCGGATTCTGTGCCATTTGCTGCAGCACGTCGGGGAAGGTCACCATGGCTTTTACCGCCGGCGCCCAGGGCTGCGCGTTAACTGCCTGCGTCAGTGCGTTGCCGGTCAGGCTTTTGTTCTGCAGCAGCCAGGCATTGGCGGCGGTAACCTGATCGGGCGTGGTGCTGGCTGCCAGGACCTGTGCCAGCAAATTATCCGGGAACAGGGCGATCGGACCGAGCAGTGAGTACAACTGCTGAGTGCTTGCGGCACTCTGTGGTAGGCCGCTATTTTGCACCAGTGGTACCGGCGCGGTGGCAGATGACGAAGACGGCGGTGCAGGGCGGTCTTGCGCTCGGTCGCAACCACTCAGCGCCAGCAGCGCCATCAGAACCCAGGGTAATTTTTTCATGTTGAACATGCGATGCTCCTCTTGTTGAGCCGAGGATCTCTTGAGCCATTCAGGGGGAAGCGCCGACCTGGCTGCGGCGTTTAACGCCATTCCCCGCTCAGTTTCTCGGATGCCCCAGAATCCCATGTTCACTCATTGGGCGATATTTAAACCGGGTCCGGAATCGGACCGCCGGGTCAGAAGCGGTAGGTCACGCCTGTCCATAGCATGCCGCTGCCGCTTTTATCCACCATCGGGCTGTCGGTGATGCTGTTTGCCAGGTGGGTATAGCGCCCGGTGATAAAGGTCGTCCATTGCGGGGTGAGCTGGTAGCTGGCTGACAGTTCCAGATAGGGCGACCAGGACGAACCGGCCTTATAAGCAGAGAGTCCGCTGCGCGCCGACTCATCGGAAGAAACGCCATAGTAGTAATCATTGGTTTTGCCGTTGCTGTAGGTGACGCCAACGCCGGGCCGAAATTGCCAATCACCGCGTTCGATCGGGTACAGATAGGCGACGTCGCCGGTAAAGCCGTTGCTGTTGTTCAGCATATCGGTCGCCAGCTCGGTGCGGAGGGTGCCCCAACTGGCCTGGTGGCGATAGCCGATACCACCCATCATGGTGGCGTGGCGGTTGTTCAACTGTTTCATGGCGTCGTTGTCGCTGTCGGAGGCCTTGAAATGCAATGGAGAATAGTAGGCGTTTAGGCTGAGCTGATTCTGCTGGTCCTTCCACAGATAGGCTCCGGCGCTAAGCCCCTGCACGAAGAAACGGTCACTGTCATAACCGATCACCGGCAGTGGCATTACCCGGTCCTGTTCCCCCTGATAAGGGCTGGGGCTGACCAACACCGACGCACCCAATGTCCACGGGCTTTGCGCCCAGGCGGGGTGGCTTAAGCAACCCGCGCTCAGCAGGATCCAGGTTAATTTCTGTTTTTTAATCATCATGAGGCCTTTTAAAAAAGTGCGGGCCAAAGCGGCCCGCCAGGGTTAATCGGGTTATTTACGGCCGAAGCGACGTTGGACGACAACGAAGAATACCGGGACCAGGAATATCGCCAGCAGGGTGGCGCTGATCATGCCGAACATGACGCCGGTGCCGACTGCGTTCTGCGCGCCGGAACCGGCACCGCTGCTGAGAACCAGCGGCAGCACGCCAAGGATAAAGGCCAGCGAGGTCATCAGAATCGGACGCAGACGCATGCGGGTGGCTTCAAGGGTGGCGGCAATCAGCGGTTTGCCCTCTTTCTCCATCAGATCCTTGGCGAATTCGACGATAAGAATGGCGTTTTTGGCTGACAGGCCAATGGTGGTCAGCAGGCCGACCTGGAAGTAAACGTCGTTATTGAGGCCGCGTAAGGTGGCCCCCAACAGTGCACCGACCACGCCGAGCGGCACCACCAGCATTACGGCAAACGGGATGGACCAGCTTTCATACAGCGCCGCCAGGCACAGGAACACCACCACCAGCGAGATGGCGTACAGCGCGGGAGCCTGGTTGCCGGAAAGTCGTTCCTGATAAGACATGCCGGTCCAGTCATAGCCGATGCCCTTCGGCAGTTTGGCCGCCAGTTTTTCCATCAGCATCATCGCCTGGCCTGAACTGCGCCCCGGGGCCGGTTCACCCAGAATTTCCATCGAAGGCAGACCGTTGTAACGCTCCAGGCGTGGTGAGCCGTATTCCCAGTGCGCGCTGGCAAAGGCGGAGAACGGTACCATCTGGCCGCGGTTACCCTTCACGTACCATTGGTTGAGATCGTCCGGCAGCATGCGGTACGGCGCATCGGCCTGCACATAGACCTTTTTCACCCGACCGCGATCGATAAAGTCATTAACGTAGGTGCCGCCCCAGGCGGTAGACAGCGTCTGGTTGATGTCGTCAACCGAAACCCCCAGCGCCTCGGCCTTGGCCTGATCGACATCAACCTTGAACTGCGGCGTGTCCTCCAGGCCATTCGGACGAATTTTGGTTGCCACGTTAGGGTATTTGGCGGCCATAAACAGCAACTGGTTACGTGCCTTGGTTAACGCGGCATGGCCGAGGCCACCGTTGTCGATCAGCTCGAAGTCAAAGCCGGTAGCGGTACCGAGATCGGTAATCGCCGGCAGGTTAAAGGCAAAGGCGATGCCTTGTTTGATCGTGTGGGCAAAGGCCATATTGGCGCGCTTGATGATCGCCTCAACCTTGTTTTTCTCCCCCGGACGTTGGCTCCAGTCCTTCAGGCTGACAAACGCCAACCCGTTATTCTGGCCGTTACCGTTAAAGCCGAACCCGGCAACGGTGAAGACCGAATTGACGTTAGCCTTCTCCTTGTTCAGGTAGTAGTGGGTTACCTGGCCCAATACGGCCTCGGTGCGTTGCTGGGTGGCGCCGGCCGGCAATTGGATCATGTTCATGAATACCCCCTGATCCTCGTCGGGCAGGAAGGCGGTAGGCAAGCGGATGAACAGCAGCGCCATACCAATCACAATCAGCAGGTAGATCAGCAGCATACGACCGGTATGGTTGAGGATATTGCCGATGCTGCCCTGATAATGTTGGGTGCTGCGGTCGAACAGGCGGTTAAACCAGGCGAAGAAGCCGGTTTTGGGCGCATGCACGCCGGGTTTCAACAGCGTGACGCACAGTGCCGGAGTCAGGATCATCGCCACCAGTACCGACAGCACCATGGCGGAAACGATGGTGACTGAAAACTGGCGATAGATGGCGCCGGTTGAGCCACCGAAGAACGCCATGGGAATAAATACCGCCGACAGCACCATGGCGATGCCTACCAGTGCGCCCTGGATTTGCGCCATCGATTTGCGTGTGGCCTCTTTGGGCGGTAACCCTTCCTCCGTCATGACCCGTTCGACGTTCTCGACCACCACGATGGCATCATCCACCAACAGGCCTATCGCCAGCACCATGCCGAACATTGTCAGGGTGTTTATCGAGAAGCCAAAGGCCGCCAGAATGGCAAAGGTCCCCAGCAACACCACCGGCACCGCAATGGTCGGGATCAGCGTGGCACGGAGATTTTGCAGGAACAGATACATCACCAGGAACACCAGGATGATGGCTTCGATCAGCGTTTTCACCACTTCACCGATCGAGATTTTAACGAACGGCGTGGTGTCATACGGATATACCACGTGCATCCCGGCCGGGAAATAAGGTTCCAGACGACCAATTTCAGCCTTCACCGCGTTGGCGGTATCCAGCGCGTTGGCGCCGGTGGCTAATTTAATCCCCAGCCCGGCGGCCGGTTTGCCGTTGTATTCGGCGCTGGTGGTGTAGTTTTCGCTGCCCAGCGCAATGCGAGCAACGTCACGCAGATGCACCTGAGAACCATCCTGATTGACGCGCAGCAGGATATTGCCGAACTGTTGCGGCGAACTGAGGCGGGTTTGGGCAATGATCGATGCGTTGAGCTGCTGCCCCGGTACCGCCGGCAGGGCGCCGAGCTGGCCACCGGCAATCTGGTTGTTCTGCGCTTTGATGGCACGCACCACGTCTTCGCTGGTCAGTTGGTAATTATCCAGCTTGTTGGGATCCAGCCAGATACGCATGGCGTATTGCGCGCCGAATAACTGTACCTGACCGACGCCGCTGGTACGGCTGATCGGGTCTTTGATATTGGCGACCGCATAGTCCGCCAGATCGGCCTGCGTCATGGCACTGCTGTCGGAAGTGAAGGCGGCCACCATCAGGAAACTGCTGGAGGCCTTCTGCACGTTAATCCCCTGATCCTGCACGGTCTGCGGCAGCAGCGGCATCGCCAGTTGCAGCTTGTTTTGCACCTGTACCTGAGCAATGTCCGGATCGGTGCCGGTGGCAAAGGTCAGGGTGACCGTGGCGTTACCGGCGGCGTCACTGTTGGACGACATGTACATCAGGCCGTCCAGGCCATTCATATTCTGCTCAATCACCTGGGTGACTGTATCCTGCACCGTCTTGGCGTCGGCTCCTGGATAGCTGGCAGTGATACTGACCGCCGGCGGCGCGATGGTCGGATACTGTGCGATCGGCAGCTTCATGATGGACAGGGCACCGGCCATCATGACGATGATGGCGATGACCCAGGCAAATATCGGGCGGTTGATAAAGAAATTAGACATGCCTTGGCGCCCCTTAACCGTGATAGACGTCAGACAAGGCCTGAGCGGTGTCCGGCGTCTCTTCCGTTGCCCGTACCTGCATACCCGGCTTCAGGCGCATCAGGCCGCTGACGATCACTTTGTCGCCGGCCTGCAACCCCGACGTCACCAACCATTTGTCGCCAATCGCCTGGCTGGCGATCACCTGACGTAACTGTGCTTTATTGTGGGCGTCGACAATCAGCGCCGTGGCTTCGCCGCGCGGGTTACGAGTGATACCTTGCTGCGGTACCAATAGCGCGTTTTTCTGTTGACCCTGGTCAATCTCGGCGCGGACATACATGCCGGGCAGCAGGCTATGCTGCGGATTAGGGATGATGGCGCGCAGGGTAATGGAACCGGTGCTTTGGTCAACGGTGACGTCGGAGAATTCCAGGGTGCCAGTCGGCTGATAGCGCTGGCCGTTATTCAGGATCAGGCTGACCGGCACTTTGCCGCCGTTGTGGGTAATGGTACCGGAGGCGATAGCCTGTTTGAGCTTGAGGAAATCGTCGCTGGACTGGGTGACGTCGACATACATCGGATCCAATTGTTGCACCGTCGCCAGCGCGCTGCCCTGGCTGGAGGTCACCAGCGCACCTTCGGTGACGCTGGATTTGCCGATGCGCCCGGAGATTGGCGCAATAACCTTGGTGTACTGCAGGTTGATGCGTGCGCTTTCCAGTGCTGCGCGGGCGGCAATGACGTCGGCATCGGCCTGCCTGGCCTGGGCCACGCTGGTGTCGAACTCCTGCGGGCTGACGTAGTTTTTGGCCCGCAGCGGTTGCTCACGCTTTACGGTCAGATGCGCTATTTCGCTGCTGGCCTGGGCCTTTTTCAGATCGCCCAGCGCGCTGTCGCAGGCGGCCTGATAGCTGGCCGGGTCGATCTGATACAGCGATTGACCGGCCTGCACGTCACTGCCTTCAACAAACTGGCGCTTGAGGACAATACCGCTGACCTGAGGCCGGACTTCCGCCGTGCGGTAAGCGTTGGTGCGACCCGGCAGTTCTGTTTTTATTGCCAGTGGCTGAGAGCGCAAGGTGACAACACCGACCGGATGCGGCGGAAGCTGTGCAGATTTGGGATTTTGATCCTTGCAGCCGGTAAGCAACAGACCGCCGCACAGCAGTAAGCTGCCGGTTAAGCATAATGCGTTTTTGTTCATGATTATCCCGTTGGCCAGAGGGTATCGCAATGCGGTCTGGCGGCTGATTAAATACAGAAAGAGATTAATTGCGGTGTATTTTACGGAATAATCACAGAGGAAAGAGTCCGAATTCGGACTGGATAATGATGGGCATAGGATTTTATTACTCTATTATTGCCACTGTGTGTAAGCAATAAGAAAGCTAGAAAGACAATATCAGTAGTGTCCGTTGCCGCTGGCATCCCCAGCGGCCTTTTTTAATAACGCTGAGGCAAATTAAACACCTGAGTCAGGTGGCCTTTCTCCATGGCGATATAACCGCCGGTCTTCAAGTCACTCAAACATTTTAATATGGTGCTGCGCGCCAGTGTGGTGCGTTCCTGAATATACCTCAATGCCGAATAGTCGAGCCTTGTGCTTTCTGGCGCATTGATCAATTCCAATAGCTTACCGCGGATGGCGTCATAAGCATGGTTATTCAGCAAGTGCAGGTCACGCAGGCTGGCAAAATGCAGCTGATAAGCCAAAATGCGAGAGACGTCGGCCCATAACATGGGGTGCTGGTCGAGCTTTTGCAGCACCTTGCTGCCTGCCACCACATGGATCTCACAGTCTTTTTCCAGATGCAGATAGGTTTGTCCCACCGGGTGCAGCAGTTCCGCCAGGCCGATGATATGCGGCGCGTAGATGGTGGTCATCAGCAGATCGTCCGCCTGACGATGCAGGTTGACCGCACCCTGCAATAGCAGGAATACCTGAGGATTTTTACCGCTGAACTGGCGTGAGCGTCTGGCGGTCACTTCGACGGCCTCGGGTTTCAGCTCCGCCATCAGACGAGCAATGATGTCGCTTGGCTTATGCGGAATGATTTTTTGCAGCGCATCGTTGAAGTGGTCGTTGCCTGGAGCACTCCCGGCTGCATGCGGCTTGTCTGTCACCTTGATTCCCCGTTAATCAGCACGTTAGCTTGTAGTTTATGCGTGTTGTACCGGCTGAGTATAGGGGAGGCTGCTTAATTCGGGGAATTAAACGTTCTTTGCCCTGGGCGTAACCCACTGCCGGGGGAATGAGTGGCAGTGGGTATAGCTGGGAATGGGGTTACTTGATCATTTTTTGCAGTTTGGTTTTCTGCTCTGGCGTCAGGGTTTGCATTACGTCAAACAAGTAGCGGTAACGGATATATTCCGCCTGTTGTTGATAAATGCCCATTTCAGCAATGCGTTTTTTTACCGTTGGCTCGTCCCACTGAGAGGAGCCAAGCACTTTCAGAATGGCGCCGTTGTCGACCTTATCCGTTTTTATGCTGTCGAGCTGCAGTTGCGCCTTATCGCGAATAACATGTATTTCCTGACGCTGTGTTTGACTCAGATCCAATACACCGGCCAGACGACTGGCGCTTTGCAAGCCTTCGGCGGCAAAAACAGAACCGGCGGAAAATAAACACATGCCGGCGATCAGCATTTTTATTCTTTTTTTCATTATCTACTCCTTATATTTGTCTCATGGCGATATTACGCATTAATTTAAATTCAGTGCGGTTGATAATGTTTCAAGATATATTCAAGTTGAAGGTTTTTATTTTATTTCATAAGGTTGTGCCCAGAGTCAGAAATTGGACTCTGGGTTTATTTAAATAATATGCCGGGAGTGGTAGCCGTATGCGTTAATGGATGCTGGCGGTTAGACCAATCGATGTTCGTGCAGCTTAATGGTATTCATGATGCTGTCCATCATCACCTGCACCCGGTGGGGTAACACGCCACGTTGGCGGTAAATAAGATACGCCTGCATATCGATGCAGCGTTCGCGCTCAATGCAGGGCAGCAGTGAACCGGACTCCAGCGCCGAGGCCACCGAGTAGTAAGGGGCATAAACAATGCCCAGCCCCTGCTTGGCTAACTCAATAGCCGGTAGAATATTGTCGCAGATGCTGGTGCCGTTGACCGCTACATCGACCAACTGCCCCAGCGAGTTGTAACAGCTCCAGGTATTACGGCTGCCGCCCAATACCCGCAGGGTAATGCAGCGATGCTGCGTCAATTCAGTCGGCTCCACGAGCGGAGAGTTGGCGATATAATCCGGCGATGCAAACAGCCCCACCCGGAAGCGGGTCAGTGGTCGGGCGATCAGGCTTTCATTCTGTGGCTGGAAGAAACTGATCAGCAGATCGCTGTCACTGTCGAAAACCGCGCCATATTTTTTCTCACGTTCATCCGGATTGCGGGTCACCAGGTCGACGATCAGTTCGGGTGACTCGCGCAGCAACGGCGGCAGTAGATAACGGGTCAGGAATGAATGGATGCCGATCGGTGCGCCAAGCGTCACCATGCCGTTCAGGCTTTGTTTATAGGTGCCGGACATATCGAGCAGGTCGTTATGCTCATCCAATAGCTGAGCGGCGCGGCGTAAAAACTGTTCACCAAACTCGGTCAAAGACAGCGTTCGTGGGCTGCGTAGAAATATCTCCAGGCCAAGTCGCCGTTCCAGCGCCGTCAGGGTGCGCGACACATTGGATTGCGGCATATCCAGCAGCTGTGCCGCCTTGCTGACGCTGGCGGTTTCGGCGATGGTGCGAACGATCCTGAGTTCGTCGATCCTGAAGTCTTTTGCTTTCACGCGGTGAGCCATTCTGAGTTTGTATATCAAAAATGATATACATTTTTGCCGTTATTGTCATATGACTTATCACTGACCGGCGGGTATTCTTTTGGTCAATTATTTGCTATGCATTAAAATTGACATGGAAGATTATAATGAAAAAAACCTGCGCGATAATTTTACCCGTGGCGTTAACATTGACCGCTTGCTCATCATCGGTCACTGAAAAAGAGAAATTCTCGACGTTTCTGCCTGATTATAATGATATTACCAAGAGCCAATCTGCCTCCGGTAAGGACGTATTATATTGGAAGGATAAGAACGTTGATTTTTCCAAATATAAATATCTGGTTTACCAGCCGATGATCTATTTCCCACGGCCAAAACCTAGCGAGATGGTGAGCCAGCAGGCGCTTGATAATATTCTCAGTTACACCAACAGGCAGTTCAAGCAAGCTATGGGGTCGCATTTTACCCTGGAGGATGTTCCGCGTGAAAACACGCTGATTTTCCGTGGAGCCATCACGGCGATCGACACGCAGAAGAAGGGGCTACAGGTGTATGAGGTACTGCCGATTACGCTGCTGGTTGCCGCAACGCAAAGCGTAACCGGCCACCGCACCATGGAAAGCGCCGTTTATATGGAAGGTGAGTTTATCGACGCTTCAACCAACCAGCCGGTAATCAAAGTGGTGAGGAAGGCGTCCGGAGAGAATCTGAATAATGAAAAGTCGCAGTTAAAAGTGGCCGATGTGAAAAATGCCATAGATACCATTGCCAATGATATTAAAGAATATAAGACGTCATAGACGTCGGTAATTAGTTTGCCTTATTAACCAGGGTTTCGCATGTTTCTAGATTACTTCGCTTTAGGCGTATTGATCGCCGTGTTTTTAATTCTGTTTTACGGCGTGATCATTATCCACGATATTCCTTATCTGCTGGCCAAGAAACGCCAGCACCCGCATCAGGATGCTATCCATGTGGCAGGCTGGGTCAGCCTGTTTACTTTGCATGCCATTTGGCCACTGTTATGGATTTGGGCGACCTTATACCGGCCGGAACGGGGCTGGGGAATGAGCGACAAAGCTGATCAACCTGATGTGTTGCAGGCACGAATTAATCGGCTCGAAAGTGAATTGCAGCGTATGCAGACGCAGGTTGCCGCTCAAAGCTCGTCGTCCAATAAAGGTTAAGCAAACAGTATGGATCTCTTAATTATTCTCAGCTACGTTGCGCTGAGCTACGGCGTATTCAAACTGTTCCGTATTCCGGTCAATAAATGGACGGTGCCGACGGCGGTGCTTGGCGGTATTTTCATTGTGGGTGCCTTAATCCTGGGCATGAATTACAACCATCCTTATACCTACCGGGCGCAGAAGATCGCGATATCCGTACCGATCGTCCCGCAGGTCTCGGGGATGATTGTTGAAGTCACCGATAAAACCAACGTGTTACTGCGCAAAGGGGAAGTTCTGTTTCGCCTTGATGATACCCGCTACCGCGCCCGACTCAACAAACTGCAGGCGGAGCTTGCCGGTGCGCAGGCTGATGTACGTGGGCGCCAGGCGACATTGAATGAGTCTGCCGCTAATGTTCAGCGGGTAAATGCCGAGTATGAACGGGCCCGCAAGGATTATCAGCGCTATGCCAAAGGCGCGACCATGGCGGTCAACCCTTTTTCTGAGCAAGACATCAGCCATGCGCAGCAACAATACCAGGCGCAATCCGCCGCGCTGCAGGCCGCCAGGGCCCAGCATCAGCAGGCGAAGGAACAGCTTTCGGGCCACTACAACGGTGAAGATGCCCATCTCGCCAGCCTGAAATCACAAATTGCAGAGGCCACTTATAACCTGGAACAAACCACTATTCGCGCACCCAGCGACGGTTATGTTACCCAGGTACTGGCCAGGCCGGGTACCACGGCGGTGCGTTTGCCTTTCAAGCCGGTGATGATTTTTATTCCGCAGCAAAAACGGCAGGTGGTAGCGGTATTCCGGCAAAACTCGATCCTGCGTTTAACCGAGGGCGATAAAGCCGAGGTGGTATTTAACGGCTTGCCTGGCAAAATCTATGGCGGCTCGGTGACGCGGGTGTTGCCGGTGGTACCGGACGGCAGCTACCAGGCCAGCGGGGCATTGCAGGGGTTAAATGTTGGCGCCCAACAGGAAGGGGTTTACGTGATGATTGATCTGGCCCCCAGCAGGGAACTCGACAAACTGCCCGATGGCGTGACGGCACAGACTGCGGTGTATACCGAGCACTTTGAGCATCTTTCCATTATGCGTAAAGTCCTGCTGCGCATGACCAGCTGGATGCACTACCTGTATTTGGATCACTAGTGGCGAGAGGTTTGTGCCGTTGATTCTAAAGCCCGTAATTTAGGTTACGGGTTTTAGAGGAACTTGGCCGAGGTTTGGTAAATGGTACTTTACTCGTTAAGTAAAGTACTTAAGGTATGACGAGATATCGGCACTAATCCCACCTGAAGCCCAAAGGGCTTGAATACTTTATTTATAATGTCGGAGGTATAGTTACCTCTGTCATTTTCAATTTCCGACAATGTCTTTCTCGATACCGAAACCAGAGTGGCATAATTTTCCTGCTTTAATCCCAGTACGTCGACTCTCAATGTCTTTAAAGCTTGCCCCTGAGTGATCTCTCCCAAGAGAAGTAATTTTATGATGTTATGCCGGGCAGAATTCCGTTCAATCGCACTCATCGATTTAGAGGTGCCAGAGGCTCTTTGGCGGCCTCTCTCTTTTTCTGAATTCACTTCATTTTTCACATCGCTGATGCTGCTGTTTTCTTTATAATTAGCCTTGTTTTTTTCACGCAGCCGATTAATGGTCTCTCTCGCTGAATCACTCATCTTTTCTGGCGTTTTCATAGCAAACCCCATTTCTTCAACTTCTCTGGTATATAGTCAAAATCGATCGATGGCATCTCAATGATTTGCAGGGGAACGCCTCTGTTTTGTAATCTTTCCTTAAGTCCAACCAATTGTTTCGCTGTGGTTTTTAATGCATGCATAAGTTCGTTTTCAGGCACCAGGTCGGCGAGTGCAGCCGTAATGGCTTCATAGTTGTATTCTCCGCCAACTTCTAATTTTTGTGCCCATTTGGTTGTTCTTGGTATGCCCTCTGGATCTGCTTTCATTGGGGCGAAGTCATAAATTGGGGCTAGCTGAATACTGAAGGAGTCTTTGATAAATGAGGTGTTCCGGCCGTGATTGTCACTATTGCCAAAGATAATGTTAAGCAAATCTCTTCGTACCCACTCAATCACAAATTCCCGCACGTCAAAATCAAACCCATTCTCTGTCACCATATTGCTTTGGGTGATTTTTTCAATCAGTGTCCTTATTGTTATCTCTTGATCCAGGGTTGTACCGGCCGTTTTTTTCAGCATAGAGTAAACCGATTCCATACCGAAGCGCTTCACCTTGTCGGCAGTTTCAAAACAAATATCAAACCTTGGCAACCAGATTGAAGGATAGGTTATTCCCTCCTCAAGCCGCATGTGTTGGGTTGATATTGTGTTAAACCCCATGGCTTCCAGCTCATGGTAATAATGAAATTCAGCTCTGACGATGTTGCAGTCAATTTCAGTTTTTCGACCGCGCGGATATTTTACCAAATAGGGTATATCCCGGTTGGTCAGGTCATTTTGGAAGGTATCAATCCAAATCCGCTCATCATGGCTGCATCGCAATAATAACTTTGGTGCTTCTCCGCCCGCACCTGTCGCCCCGCCTGCGGCGGCACCACGTTGTTGAGCGTAATCGAGAAAGTCGCCGGCTCTGTTTTTGACATCCTCAATGCTAAAAAACAGTCTGTCGGCCAGAGGATTAGCCTCGGCTAAAGATTCTTTGATGCGCAAATTCCCGACGGGTGACATGGTGCCATACTTGAGCAGCACAAAGTTCTGCTGGTCAGGGGTAAGCTCATCAATATCGAGATACTTTAACCAATAGCGGCGGCTTGACCCGTTGGGCACGATGTCGTCCAGAAATTTCATCCAGCCGCGTGGGCCTTCGTCCTCAAAGAACAGGGAGACAGGATGGTTGATTGAGACGGCGTGGTTATCATCCCGATCTAAATAATCTATCGCAAAGTCGGTGTGATAGTGCAATTCGGTGATTTTGTATGATTGTTGCTCGCCATCAGGGAAAGCAATATTGGCGACATCAATCCACTGATTGTTGAGGAACGCTTGCAGGGTTAAAGTTTCCATATCCGCCTCCCGGTAGATAATGAGTCACTAATTACTCATTAAACACGATTTTTCTGTTTAGTGTAACTTTTTATACTCATAACTTCCGATTTAGCATAATAATGTAACTTTAAATACTCATTAAATTGAAGGGAGTGCTGTGTTCTGGTATCCGAAGATAGTGGTTGTCCGCGCAGGGGCTTTCTTGAAGCCTCACAGAGCGGGTTGGCGGATTCGATTTCTGTTTGTCTTGCCACTGCCGGGTTTCCAAAATTTGGGGCGCCTCAAAAACAATAATGCTTTAGAAAGTGCCTGGAAGATTCGGATTTAAGAAGTTGGCTTCAGACTTCATGGGATAAATTGAGGGCACAAAAAAGCCCGCAACGTGAATTGCGGGCTTTTTCGTTATTGTCACTGGATCTATCTGGTATCACCGGTGACCTATTTGGTGGAGCTGGGGGGATTTGAACCCCCGTCCGGAATTACTACACCGTCGGCACTACATGCTTAGTCCAATCATTACATTCGCCGGTCA